>Ga0307979_1001917_pt1 | contig 14602 bp, 18 predicted proteins | sample OrgLakmetage1058_FD_201833 | JGI IMG/M metagenome (GOLD analysis project Ga0307979, IMG submission 201833) | Saline water microbial communities from Organic Lake, Antarctica - #1058 | ecosystem: Environmental > Aquatic > Non-marine Saline and Alkaline > Saline | place: Antarctica: Organic Lake...
ACAACACGCAAGGGGCACAACGAACACAACGGCACAACACCACCCAAAAGCCCCAAAAGTACACCAAATCCCCTGTATTTGCCGTATATTTGAGTATTCTGCCGTATATATACGGGCATATACCGTACATATACGGGCACGTGAATTCCGCGGAAAACCGCGGAATTCCCGCGTGAAGTGAAAAATTTAACCCTCGCGCGTGAATTCCGCGTGGACGTGAAACGCAACCTAGTAGAGATGGCGATAGGGAGATGGAAGCAATTCAGGGTTTCGATTCCCGTATCCGCGGAAATTCCGCGCGAGGGCTAAAAAACACTTCACGTGGAATTTCCGCAGGTTTTCCGTGCCGTAGTCCTTAAGGCACTGCCAAATCCCCGTCGCGGAAACCACGTCTGATTGGTAAGAATCCTAACCCAGAAACTAGAGAGCACACCCCAGTCGCGCTTAAAATCAATTAAGCACTTTAATTTGAGCCACACGTAGTCGAATTTAAGCCTTTAAAACAAACAGAAACCCTAACCCTTAATCCTACCCTGGAAACTCAAACTAAACCTAAACCAAACTTTCCGAGAATTAATCCTACTACAGGGCTCATGAGAGTAAAGATGAACATTAAAGTACGCAAAAGGGTACTCAGCCCAGTTAGACTTGTCCTGGAGGATTCATCAAAACGCAGCTTCATGCTACTTGTTGTTGTTTCTTTGCAGTTGGAGAGTGTGTGTCTAATCGAATCTTATCTAATCTAGTCATCTTTGCTCTCATGAACCCTGTTAGATCAATTCTCGTAAGGAGGCATAGGGCCAAGGGTCCACTGCTATGGCACGCTATTCCACTCAGCCCAGTCAGGCTTGTTCTGGAGGATTCATCAAAACGCAGCTTTATGAAAGTTGTTGTTGTTTCTTTGCAATTGGGGAGTATAATCTAATCTAACCTTATCTAGATATCCCTCTGACTGCTGGCTGGTTGAAGAAGGGGTAAACGAAGATATGGCGGTAATGTAGGCATTAGAGTCGTTCGGGGTTCAGTTTCTACCGTGGAAGAGAGGAGGCATTTCATTACAATCGCCTACGACGACTTATTGGGGAATTCTCTTATGGTCGAGAGAGCATCGAAGCATTATGGCCATGTACATACCTCCCATCGATCAACTTCCTCGGTAGGGCTCGCGGGTTCTGACGGTGAGATTCCCGTCACCCGCGCAGCCACTGGACTCATGCATGCCTGCGAAGAAACTATCCACTACGCCTTCCCCTGCTTTGTGGCTTTTTCCTTGTCTCTGTTCATCCTGGTGGTCCTAGGCTCGCAGCTTCTCGATGGGTGAAAGCATCCAATCGGTGGAGTGGGTTTGACTTCGGACTTGGAGGAGAGGAATGCGGTTCAGGATGGGCGGTGAGAACCCCCCACCAAACTCAGATAGCAAGTGAGTCTGAGCCTCAGCACAATCGAATCTTTGTTCGACCTCGCTAAGTACTGCTTCTGGAGCGGAGAAGCTACTCCTGGAGTTCGTAGACCTGTGACCATTCGTGTTCACGCAGCCTACAGTATTACAGCCACGTTTGAGCCACGCGATACATACTTCGTTAGCAAAAAGAGGACAGGTGGAGCTGAGATCAGCTGGCGCCCGGCGCCTGAGGAAAAATTGAGAAGATGCCCTTCTGGGGGGAAAATAGCCCAGAGAATTGCCAATTGCCTCGTTAAACCTGGGACCTAGGACGCACACGAACGGGCACTCAGTCCCGCCGACTTGTTCGGAGGAAAGTCGCCAGTTGGAGCCTTAATTGGCCTTCTGGAGTGAACTTGCTATGCATTCTTTATGCGCCTCTGTGGCTGCTGCGTACTTGACTTTCCTTGTTTTTGGGAGAGTATTAACTAGACTAGACTAGACCGACTGGCTCACGATAATCGGCTCTGTTTTTTTTTTCCAATGCACTTCCCCCTTTTCTTCTAGCCCTCATGCTCGTCAATTCGGCCGACTTCCTTTTATTACTTGAGAGGTTTGATGCCGAGCACGTAGTATTGCGGGGTGATGGCCATTTCTTTACCCAGACCTGCAAGCCCGTCTCCGCCTTCGTTCATGAGTTCAGCAGCCTTGGGCACCTGTTCGAAACATGAGCAATCACATGAAGCCATGACACACGCCCCGAAGTCGCATACGCAGAGAAAAGAGTCATCACACGTAAGGTGATTTAGTCAAGTACGTGAAATCCAGAGTAAACTTTCACAGAAACGAAGAAGAATCGTTCGATGTATATCTTTACACCGCCCTCCACCTCAAAGAATCACTTCAACAACAAGAACGCACATGCGCACACAAACCCCACCACCTAGCACGCAGAAGACGGACACAAAAAAAAACATGCAAACTACAACAAAAGCAAATGCACGCTTGAAGAGAAACACGCGCGCTCACGCAACAACACATACTACACACGCACACACTCATGCACTGATATAATAACTGCGCACCCACCCCCACCTGTTCGGGGACGAGGCCCAGCTGAGCGAAGAAGTTGAGGATCTTGGGCAGGGGGTTGCGCACCCACGGGTGAGCGGGCAGGAGCTTGAACTCGGTGTTCCACAGCAGGTCCCCCCACCTGAGAGGGGGGGAGGCGGCAGAACACGGACAAACAAAGCACGAACAGGGACGAAGAAGAAGAAGAAGAAAAGCAACAGAAATGAGTGCGCCACGAGAGAGAAGGCAGGAAGAGAGGACAACTTCAATAAGAGACAAAACGACTTGAATGCGAGAAGATGACAAGCGTAAGTGAAGAGGAGCCTTAGTTACGAGAGATGCTATGCGTGTGCGTCTCAGACATGCGTTTCTCTTGAAAGTTGCCTACCAGGGGAAAGCATCGTCGCCGTAAATCTCATAACCCAAGTTGGCGAAGTCGTAGTGCTCGTCCACCTGCGCGTAACGATGGGAGTTTTGGTTCGATCGCAGGTGTGTGTATATTAAGGAGAGAGGTAGCAAACAAGCGTGAGAGGCACCACTAAGGACGCAAAAAATCAACAAGAAAGGGGAGATACAACCGAAACAAAAACACGCTCGTACGCAAGAAAAAAACAGGAAAAGAGGGTATGAAAAGGGGCCTGCGTTATGCCGCGAAATTTCATGCTCGTGAAAAGAGGCTACAATCGCAAACAACGATCGTAAACATCACCAACCAACCACCATTAAAGCCACCGCTACTTACGATGAAGCCCGCGTCCTTGATCATTTTCAAGTCTTCGGGGATGGTGGGGGTCTTGGCGGCGCCGTTCCCGTGCAAGTGCAGCTTCATGAGGGCTTGGTGCTTGGCGCTCTTGGGGTCCCAGCCCCGCAGCAAGTTATACTCCATCGCCACCTCAAGAGAAATATAGAACAAAAATAGAAGGAAGAGAACAGAATAGAGAGCAGCGAGGACAGTTGAGAATTGAAATTCATCGACAGATCAAAAATAGAAGGAAGAGAAGATTCAGACGTCCGAGATAAAGAAGAAAACACATGCGCGCACATTCCCAAGCACATAAATCAGGAATCCAAAAACCAACGCACACCCAGCACTCAACACACACCAAAACACCAAAAAGCTTAATGTCAAGTCTCCATTTCTCATACCAGGCGGCCGCCCGGCTTGAGGAGCTTGTAGGCTTCCTTGAAGGTCTTGGTGCGGTCTTCGCAGTGCAGGGAAGACTCCATGTAGAAGGCCGCGTCGTACGCCTCCAGCTCCATGCCCTAGTATGAACATGGAAACATATTCCGAAGGGCAAAAAAAAAAGAAAAGAGAGGATAAGAGGACTGAAAAAGAAAGAGTGCATATTTCGCAAACATAAGAACCAGTAGGTAGGTAAAATACATCGAGAAAGATCACCACCACCACCTCCAAATACCACTACCACCAAAAACACTACAGCTACCACTCATCCCCACCCCCCTATAACCCCTCGTTTCTCTCTCTCTCTCACCTTGACGTTGAGGTAGTCTTGGACTTCGAAGTGGCAGCGCGCTTGCATCCACGGGCTCAGGGTCTTGGTGATTTCCCGGGCGCGGTTCACTTGGGCCTGGTTGATCGTGAGGCCGGTGACGTTGGCGCCTGCGTAGGCATGGAAAACAACAACAAAATAAAAGACAAGAAGAGAAAAAAGGAGCGCGTGTGAAAGCACCCGGCGAGAGTTTGAAGAACCATGATATTCCCCACCGCAACAATCGGGACTAGGCTGCAACTTCCTTTACTAGTACTTCAGTCCAGCAGAACGTTTAGAAATCAAGGGATGTTGTTGTTGGTGTGTTTCGATTTCAGCTCTCTATCTTTCTTCCTTATCACTATGTATGCAGCCACCGGCACTCTAGTACGGTACCTGTGGCCCGCACTACGCCGCGCAGAGGCCCGCCAATCCCGCAGCCCATGTCCAGCACCTGGGCACATGTAGCAGAACGTGACAATAATCAATGAATGAAGAGAGAGGAGCAGCGTGAATAAAGATGACGTTGAAGGATATGGTTACTATATTGACGTCACGGTCGAAGTTTCCCCAGAAAGAGAGTGTTCAAAACAACAGACTGCATATCTGGTGATTCATCCCATCTCTTTATATTCTATTCTAGTCTTCTAGTTTCGATTACCCGGTCCATGTCCTTGACTTGGAGCTTTTGCGCGACGAAGTTTTGCGAGTTTTGAATGGACTTCACGTGCGGCTCGCCCTTTTTGCGCCACCCGAAGTGGAACGAGTCGCCCCACCCGTACTCGTAAAACTGCGAACCAAAGAAAAATAATACTATTGAGAAGCAGAAAAAGAGGAATGTGGCATTAAAAGAATACTGCGGGAGAGGAAAACCGTAGCTGCAAGTGTGCATGAAGAAGTATAATCAAAGGAACCACCACGCGAAAGAAAATACGCGGGCTTCGCAGTATAACGATGCTAGGAGCTCTCAGACTTCAAGTTCTATCCTGCAGCATACATGAAGATATTTTTTTCACTTTCCAGTCCAACTTCTCCGAGTAAAAGACTGGAAGCTTTCTCGCGTCTCCCTTTCCTGCTGCCTCACCTCAGTAGCCAGGTTGTAAAACGAGTTGGCAATGTCCCCGTCGTAGGCATTGTGCTGATCGTTGGAGCCAACGCCCACATACGCCTAAAATAAACAAAGATGGTGAGATAAGAGAAAGCCACAAAAGAGCTAGGGATATGGCAGGTTACTACTGCATTGATCGCGCTCTTCCCAAGAGAAGACATGAGACGCAATGCAGAGGTAATCGAAAGGAAATCAGTTGTTCTCGAGAATTTGGCAAAAAAAAAGAATGCCGCACAGTCGAGACCGTGCATCCTCTGTAGAAAGGAAATAGCAAACAGCTTCAATAAAAACACCGCTCTAAGTTCTAGCTGTGGTTGAGGAAGAGGACATAGCGGCGACAGCGTGGCAGGCAAACAACAATCCAAGTAGCTCCTGCAATACCTTGTCAAAGGCATCCACGTTTTCTGCGCCAGTCATGCCTTCGCGGCACATATTGAAAAGTTTGCCCACCTTCAATCATGACAGAAAGAAAGCTAAGGGTTAGCAACTGTCTTCAATTGATACACAAGCGAATGCTGTGTGTTGTGGCTCCGCCGGAAAGTAAAGGAAGAACGTCCTTGACGACTTCACAACCCCAACGACCTCAACAACCCGCAGAAAATGGGCGCACCTGCTGAGTGGGGTTTCCATTCATAAACCAGTATGCCATGACAATGATAGCCACGGAGGAAGTGGTGCCAGACCCCATGGTAAAAGACGGGGCTTCTAAACACGTCACTATTTGACGAAATGGCGAGGTGATAAAAATGAAATTTAGGTTTTGAAAAAAAATCTTAATTTTACGAAATTCATGAGGTGGTTGACCTATGAACCACTTATGAACCGCACGAACCGCCCAACAGCAACGTTTTGACCGAACTGATGCCTGATCTTCTGATCTTTGCCTTCACGCTTTCACTGATGTCAAAGATTTTACCTTGTTGTACAGATTAGATAGCAGATAGCCTTCGAGACTATTGAGCCTTTGTGAGCTCTTGAGTGGATCTAGGCGAAAGGACCTGCGTTCGAGCGTCGGGCTGTCTAAAAATTAAGAAGTATGTTGAGTCGGATCACTATGTTACGGCACATTACCTCTTCATCTCACGTCGGTCGATCACAGTTCTCGAGACTATCAACTTCCGCTCAATACACAGGGGCTCCGGCGGCGGTATCTAACTTCATTGACGGCGTGTCCACGACTGTGCCGTCGTCAAATCAAACGCTTGAGAACGTAAACCCTGCTACGGGTCAAGTGATTAGCACTCTGCCGCGCAGCAATGCCTCCGATGTGGAGGCCGCGGTGGCCGCGGCGCAGCGGGCAGCACCAGTTGTTCGCGCGATGCCGCTGGCAGCCCGTGCAGCGTTGCTAGAACGCGTCGCGAACATCATCGAGGTGCACACCTTCAAAAAGAATACAAGTAGATGCAACAGCTACCGAACATGGGAGACTAGGGAGAATGACATGACAGTGCACTTTCTTCGGTGCTTTTAGTGGCCTGAAATGTTTTCAAATCAGTTGTATGCCCGTGGTGAAGACTTCCTTCTTACTGCCTGGGCTCATATTGAGTCCTAGATTCACCAAAGTTGTGCTGACTAAAATTCAAAGCACATGAATTAATTGAATTCTTTACCACTACCTACCTATCTATATCTTATGTGTGTGTGTGTCCAGTCGAAACACGAGACGTTTGCAATGGCGGAGTCCCTCGATAGCGGGAAACCGCTTGCGCTGGCTCGCAACGTTGACATCGCCCGCTCCATCAGCAACCTTCGCTTCTTTGCGCAGTTTGCCCAGCACCAGCAGCAAGGTCAGTTGCCACACGGGCTTGCCACACATACAGTGTGCCGCGTGCTCTTTTTCATGAATGCTTTTTCGAATAAACGAACTGCTGTGCCCCGTTATTATCTTTTCATCTCTACAGACTGCAGTACTCACTTCCCTTCGCATTCTCTACTATACGCCCTCTCAACTCTCACTTCACTCTCTTTTTGCTTGCAAATTTTTCCAAACATTGATTAGGCTACTTCCCTACGGACGGCCACAACCTCCAAGCCGTGAACATCACTGAACGCAAGCCAGTAGGCGTAGTGGCGCTCGTGACGCCCTGGAACTTGCCGCTGTACCTCTTGACCTGGAAAGGTGCGTTGATGCTGTGTTTGTGAGTGGTGGAATTTGAGATGGGAGTTGAGATAGACGCTGTGATGGGGTAAGGAGGTGGCAAACTATGACCACCTCAGTGACATGGTGGTAGTACCTATTCCCAGTTTCCTTGCGTTTACTGCTAACTACAGAAGTATTGTTGTCTTTCAAAGTATGGTCTTAAAGCAATTGTCATTTTTGCTTTACTAAAGTGTGCCTTTTATTAATTGTCCATAGATCCTTTTACATTTCAACTTCTGTTTCTTTCGTCATCCACAATGCAGTGGCCCCAGCCATCATGTGCGGCAATACTCTCGTCGCCAAACCGTCGGAAATCACGCCAACAACGGCGTCGATGCTCGCCGAGGTACTGACCGCTTCAAAGAAGAAGCTTTCTAAAGATTGTTTTCGGCAATAATGTAGAGAATGAGATCAGCGCCAATCGGCCTTTGTCTGTTCGGGATGAGAGAGACACATCTCATAAAACTTCATATCTTTCTCCCATTTAGATAACTTTACTACTTTTAGTCATGTCCTCGTTCTTGCATCATTTCAAAACCCCTCTACTTCTTTTTACGAAAATACTGCTGATCTTTTTTTTCTTCTTCTTCTTATAATAATGATGATAATAATAATTTTTTTTTCTTTTGGGAGAGGTTGAACTCACAGCCACCTTTTTGTCTTCTATAACTCCATAGGCCTTCCTAGAAGCTGGCGCGCCTCCTGGCTTGTTCAACGTGGTGCACGGCTTAGGGCCGGAGGTGGGGGCGCCGCTCATTGGGCACCCTCAGGTAGGGGGTGGGGGGATTATGCTAACTTGTATCTATGTATGCGTATAGGATATAGGATTCATGTCGTAAGAGAAAATAGGACGCATATTCGTCCGTTTTTTTGGGACGGGGGAGGGAGTGCACCTGATGATAGTATTGTCGTAATTGGAGGGTAGATAGGTGCGTGTGTGCGTGTGTGTGCTCGTTCATGCAATTCTTCTCTACTTTTGTTCGCATCTGCAGGTAAAAGCCGTAAGTTTTACGGGCGGCACTGCCACGGGCAGCGAAGTGGCGGCGTCAGCGGCGAGGCGGTTTGCCAAGGTTCTATATTAGGGTAGTATGGTATAGTTGACAGTGCTCATTTCTAAGAAAGAAAGAGTCGAACATCGTTGGAGAGAGCCCGGAACAGGATTGGAATTGTATGTTTCTTTTTTTAAAAATCACATTTTTGTACACATCTCTGACATTTTTCGTGGCTTAACCCTCAAGGTATTTCTCCTTCAGTTGGCTCCTTATTGTTTGCACCCTCCCCTCCCCCCTCCCTTCTTCTTTATGTTTGAAATGGCAATTTCTCCCCCTATCTCTCTCCAGGCTTCCCTCGAGCTCGGTGGCAAAAACGCAACCGTAGTTTTCGCCGACAAGTTTACGGGCGAAAACGGCGCCGCAGCCTTGGCGGCTACTGCCAAAGCCGTCGTGCGCTCGGCGTTCCTGAACTCGGGCCAAATCTGTTTGTGCGGGTCGAGGATCTTGGTGGAGGAGTCGGTGATGCCTCAATTTCAAGAAGCTTTGGTAAAAGAAACCTTGGCTCTGCGGGTTGGAGATCCTTTACAGGTACAAGAAGACGACTGAAGGTTAAGTTCAATAATATATTGCTGCGCAATCATCCTTCGTCTTATCGTTGTAAAGCTGTGCATTCATTCAAGCGGAGTTTTTGGGCTCTTGGTGCTCTTTACACATTTAATATTTTTATGCTCACATTACTTAAACATTCATCTTTGCTACATCCTGTAAAACTCTTTTTCGTATCTTCTCAAATACTTGTTTTTTTTTCTTCATTTTTTCTTCATGCTGAGCTGACTTCCTGTCTTTTCTGTGTTGCTCCATGTGCGCTTCTACTACAGCCCGACACCGATTTAGGGCCCCTCGTCAGCCACGCGCACCGCGACAAGGTAACAGTACCGTAGGTTTCCGTTAAAGCAAGCAGGTGGGAGGAGGTAGCCGAGTTAGAAGAAATGCAAAGTTCGAGCCCTTCGCCACTTTCTTCACTCCCCCGTATTTGTCTCTCATTTCACTTTACCGCCACGCCCCCGTATTTGTCTCTCATTTCACTTTACCGCCACGCCCCCGTATTTGTCTCTCATTTCACTTTACCGCCACGAACCCGTATTTGTCTCTCATTTCACTTTACCGCCACACCCCCGTAAACTTCTTCGATCTCTCTCTTTTGATCTTTGAATCTCCCTTCTTTCTTTTTCAGGTGGCTTCGTACGTCTCTCTGGCACTAGAAGAAGGCGGCCAACTGTTGTGCGGCGGGGCACCACCGCCTTCTCAACCGATTGCTAGTCACGCTGCTGAATCAGGCACCAGTGCCAGCAATACTGCAAGCCCAGAAGGGGCCTACCTGATGCCCACGCTGATTGGAGGATTGGACCCCGTAAAAAGCCGAGCCGCCACTGAAGAAATCTTTGGGCCGGTATTGGGCTTGCATCTCATTCCTTTTTCCTTGTCTTGTTCCTTCTTCTAACCTCTCGCCTGTGCGCTAGCTTGTTCCTGTATGTATATTTTCATCTGTGCTCTATGTTTTATTCCTACTTCGTCTTCCTTCATGATTTTCAAACATTTATAAACACACGCCAACAAATAACGTGTCACCAATCAACCAAATTCAGGTGGCGACTTTGCACACTTTTCGAGACGAAAATGAAGCGATAGCCTTGGCGAATGCTACGCCTTATGGCCTCGCTGCGTCGGTAAAAAAAAAGAAGATATATATACTTCTTCTAATTCTTGACCGAAGTTGTTGTTGTATTGGTTCTATCCAAATGATTCTCTTCTTCATTTCCGCCCTCGTCTCTACTTCTATTTATATTCTTTACCTCTTTTTCTTCCTTTTCTTCTTTTGCTTCTTCCTTTTCTCTTTCTCACGCGGCCTGGCCACTCTTGTTCCAAACGTCATTCAATAATGAAAAAACAAGGTATGGACCAACGATTTGGAGCGAGCTCACCGCGTGGGCAACGCAATCGACGTTGGCATGGTTCGATTGAATCATTCATTCATCACCTTTCATGATGCCTTCAAATTTTTGAGACCACACCTCCTCAACCTCTACTGTCCAAACACTTCTCAAGTTCCCACGAATCTCATCGTCAGTTACCATTGTGGTTTTTCTACGCCGTCTTAACTTCGTAAAACATAGTTCTCCCTCGATGCTCATTTCTGCCTTCTCGGTTCTCCCACTGTCTCTTGTCTTTTCCAACTCTCTCTGACTTTTTTCTCAACCGCCTACCCAGGTGTGGGTCAACACTTGGCTCCATCGCGACTTGCGCACGTCCTTCGGGGGCACCAAGGACTCTGGCGTGGGGCGCGAGGGGGGGAATTACTCTCTCGACTTCTACAGCGAGACCAAAAACATGTGCTTGGCCCTTGGCCAGAAAGCTCCTCCGATGCCGGGAAACATGTCGCGGCCTTAGAGGCATTCAAAAAGGAAACATGGAATCACGCCATGAAGCTGCTATCTGCCTTTGAAGCTTGGTGCTACTTCTGTACTGCTATCTGCTAGTAAAGCTTTTGGTAAAATCACGATCGCCAATCACTGTAGTAGCTACGTGACAGCGCAATCCCCAGATGGCGCGAGGAGCAAGAAGGTATGCTTCGCCGGTCGTGTCTCGTATTGCACTTAGGGGCCAAACCAATAGGAATTAATGGCCATTCCAACTTCCAACGCACTGCGCCCTATTCTAAAAGTATGCCCTGTAACCAGCAAAACATTACACACCGCACAAAAACTACGAGATCGAACATCATCATCCATCTCTGTTCTCTTCTTGGTGGTGGTCATCTTGAGCCTCTTGACGAATCACAGATCGGTTTTATATCTCCATTTTCTTTCGCCTTCCATCAAATCAAACAATGGCTTTCTGCTGCAATCTCTTCTTCTCGCCTGAGGTAAGCGCCTCCTACCCGCGGACACACACATGACAATGATGCCGTATGATGCTCTGCTGAGCTTTCCGACTTTAGAGGTCACGATCCTGTGCTGCGGCTCCAATGAAATGCAATTTGAACAGATCTCACGGGCATTTATTACTTCTAGCTAGAACAGTTTTTGAAAGCAGAGTATACCAGGAAACCGTGAGGGATGTTCAGAGGTTGTTAGCATGATATATTCAATATATATACATACGTAAGCACACATACTTTACCGAAATGCTGAACTCAAGAGAACGAGAACGCGGTATTCATGCTACAATGATGCGCCCAACCCCATTCCATTTTATGGAAACATGTTATGCACTTTTGTAAAGCCAGTTGAAATTTCAAACCCATTCTGCAATTCCTGCAATTCGTAATTGTTCTGCCATGCAAACGCATCATATGGTGGTGTGGCTACAACGTCGTCATCATCATTTCATCATTCTCATCACTGCCATCTCTCGGCATCACCCTACCATTCACACTGCAATCTCTTACGACTCAACGAGTAGCCGCCAGCCGATGGCGTCAAAGCCGGGGGGCGCAAGGGCGCGCAATACGGCCAAATCATTCGGATGCAAAACCACCCTAACACCTTTCAGGTATGGCAATAAGAGCATTGCGTGTATTGCATGCTGCGTGAATTGTTCTTCGTTTAGCGCGAGGGCAAGATTCGTGACTTGATTCACTGTCTGTCCCCTTCGCTACTTCGTGATGAAATACCGTTTTGGTTTATTACTCCTTGCTATGCTCAGTGTTAGCTGGTTCCTGTAAGGCTCTTTTCGCCTCTCGTGCAAGCTTCGCCTCTTCATCACTTTCTCGGGTCTAGGTCCTTGTCTAACTCCGTGGCGAGTCCTTGCCGCTTCTTCTCTCTTTGGCCTCTCCGTCTTCCACTGACATGGACCCAACTCTTTCTCCCTCTCCCTTTCTCTCTCACACGCACACTTTTCTTCGGTGCTTTTTGTGAACCCGCGTGTGGCATTCCATAGACCAACCTCTGCGATGCTCCTTGCGCCGACTGCCCTTGTTGCTGCGCCACCTGCTTGCTCCCCCCCTGTATGGCCTGCCACTGGCGCATGAAAGCTCTCGAAACGTACGGCAACGGTAAGCCCTTGTATATACATATTATCAGCGTGGTGCCGATTGAGAAGTGCGTGCTATCCTCCTCAGCCGCGCGGCGGCAAGAAGCGCTGAGTACATGTAGTACCTAACTCCCCGTGTTTGCGTCGTTGCACTACGAGTGCTGTTGGGAAAAGATCGGAAATTCACGTTTTGGTCATGAGTTTTATTTCTTCTCAAACTTCCTCTTCTTACGCACGCGCGCACAGGGGTTCAGGATTACGTGTGCTGCCAAGGTTACATTCCCAAGTGCTGCTGCCTCGATTTCCCCAACATGTGCAAAGGGTCTTCGTTCGGCCTCTGCCTCGAAGGCTGCTGCTGCGACACCCTGTCCCTCTCTATTTCGCGCATGTATCTGGTAAGAATACGAGCTACCTTGTCGTTAAAAAAAAACCTCTGATGTGGTGTTTTACGAAGAAGGCACGGGATGATGTTGTGTGGACACACACGAAAAAAAAGGCATCCTGGGTACAGTATAATTGCACCCTGCAGAAGAGTAGCGACGATTCAACGCGTTCTTCCGATTTGGGTTCATTTTTTGAAATTTTATTTCTTTAATGTTCTCTCTGTCTTTCTTTGAATGGCTCTTCTTGGGCTTTCGTCAATCCTCCTGCAATTAATTTCTGTTTTGACGTCTAGTTTCACCTTTTCCAACTTCCATTCCCCCTTCTTCCTCTCAATCTTATCTCCGTGCCCCCCCCCCCCCCCGACCCAATTGTTGCTTCTTTCCCTTCTCGGTCATTTTGGCCTCTCAGATGGACTCCAAGCAGCTGCGCCCCGACCCGGTCGACTACCAAATCATTGCGTTCTCGAACTGCATGCAAATGCTTTCGTGCATCTGCCACACGGCCGCCATGTGCATTGAGCAACTTCGCGATCTGGCCCTCATCATCGACATCATTGCGGACATCGTCGAACGCATCGTGGCGGGTAAGATCGTAATTTGAAAAAAAAAAACCCGCACATACACAAAAGCACTCCACAAACAAAAGAAAAAGAACCCGAATAGGAGGAAACATTAAACCATGCGTACCACGTACACACACCAACAAATGCCCCTGTATATTTGAAAGGCATTTTTTACGGAATAAGACTGAACGATTTGATTTTATTTCTTTGTCTTTGAAAGTAATTTCGTAGAACTCTTCGCCAACCGACTCTTCTGTCGGCTCTTTTTCCTTCTCATGGCTTTTCTTCTTCTACGGACTTTGGGTTCATATTTCTTTTTCATTCTCGTGCTGACTCCTCATCAGGCTGCATGGGGGCGCAAATCAGCCTGGAGATCAAGCACACGGCTTCGACCAAGGGCGGGGGCGCCCCTGCCGTTGCCATCGCCGATGAGGTATTTGATCGCTCTCTCGCTCTCTCTCTTTCTCTCTTTTTCTTCATGCACAAGTGCCTTTCATTTCCAAAAACGAGCAACTCTTGAACGACTGTCACGGGAGTGGAAGCTAAGAGAAAAAGGAGAGGAGGGGGGGCAGAATATGTATCCTTGCTCTTGTTTGGAATCGACTCGCTTCCGAAGAGATTGCCTTACTTTCACTCTCATTCTCGCCTCGTTTTGTTGCACTTCTTGTGGGGGGCATTGCTGTTTTGATATGATACTTCTCAGATCAAAGTTTCGGAAGTGGAACTCGCCAAGGACACGGTGGAGCAAGCTGCGGTGATCGAGCGCGACTAAACGCAACCCAAGAAAAGGTGGCGGCAATACAAGAGGAAACCTTGGTGGATGAAATAGCTTGAGTGGTCTCGTGTAAAGCAGGGCAATGGTAAATCGTACCCAACATTGAATCGCACTGAATGGCGTTCGCACCGAATGAGAGCTGCATCTCATTGCCTCATAACCACTTATGCACTTTGGCGACTACTAAGCATTCCAAGCTTATTCAGGGATAGCGCGGGCTTGGCTTGAGAATTCTGGTGAATGCGTTATGCGACGATGCTACAGTATAAATCAGTTTACAGATTGGATTAGATTTAACTCCCCCAGTTGCAAAGAAACATGATTAGATAGCAAATAAAGGCTGCGCGTTGGTGGGTCCTTCAGAACAGGTCCGATTGGGATGAGTGTCCTTTTGCGTAATGCAACGCAATGTCCATCTTTACTCTCACTCTCACGAACCCTGCGGGATTAATTCTCGGAAGGAGGCATAGGCCGCATAGATTGGCCACGAGTAAGTCAAAAAAATGCATATATATGCGTCGGGAAGTTTAATTCGAGACCTGAAACCCCCCCACCAAACTCGGATACATGTGAGTCTGAGCCTGAACACAATCGAATCTTTGTTCGACCTCGCTAAGTACCGCTTCTGGAGCGGAGAAGCTATTCCTGGTGTTCGTAGGCCTGTGTT
>Ga0307979_1001919_pt1 | contig 14588 bp, 16 predicted proteins | sample OrgLakmetage1058_FD_201833 | JGI IMG/M metagenome (GOLD analysis project Ga0307979, IMG submission 201833) | Saline water microbial communities from Organic Lake, Antarctica - #1058 | ecosystem: Environmental > Aquatic > Non-marine Saline and Alkaline > Saline | place: Antarctica: Organic Lake...
TTTTTGCCCCAGCAGGGCATCGTCTCAATGTTTTTCTCAGGCGTCGGGCGCCAGCCGATCTCAGCATCGCCTGTCCTCTTTCTTGCTAACGAAGGATGGATCACGTGGCTGCAATGCTGTAGGCTGAACTCTTGATGTGAATCAACCCTCAAAATATCCTTCTTGATCTCTTTTGAAATCCCCTCGAGGGGTTTTGAAAAAAATTGTAGTGGATTCACGGAACTCCCCCCGAGGGGGTCTCGACTGAAGTCCGTTTCGTTTCGGCTTGCTGTACAGAAACATGATAAATATTTTGCGTTCGTTTCACCTCGAGAAACGAAACGACCCCAATAATCCAATCTCTCGGTGTGTTTCATTTCGAAACAACTACTGTAGAAGAACAGAGCCTCTAAAAACCGGGGTCTCGTTTCATCTCACTTTTTTGGTTTCGACTGTTTCCCTACTACAGTAGTGGTGTTTGATTTGTTTCGTTTGGTGTCGTCGTCACTCCCTATCGTTCGTAAACCTACGTCGATACCATCCGAAGAAGGTATCGACGTAGGTTTACGAACGATAGGGAGTGTGTCGTCGTAAATACAAGAAAATCTCGGCAGTTGGGACTACGAGGACTACGGGAAGAACGACAGCGCAGCAGCAGCATTCTTAGCCCCAACTCTTTCACAGTTCTGGTTCCCTTGATCTAGAGAGGTCATTGTAGTTGGCCCTATGGTCATGGAAATCGAGCGTTATCTTCACAACTACCAATACGCCAATGCGCTTCGTCTGGCCGAACTACTATACTCCGAGAATGCCTCGGAGGAGCACCTAGTTGTAAGAGTTTGCTCGAATTCGAAGCTCAGATTTGATTGGAGGCGTTGTTAAATTGTGAGCCACTGTTGTTCCTTCATTCACAGGTGCTTGCTGATGTTTTGTTGCAGCGCCGCGAGTACAGTCGGTGCCGAGAGCTCTGTGTGCCTCATTGTCAGGGCCCAAAAGGCAGTCGAGTGCGCTTCATGCGAGCGGTCTGTTGCTACCAGCTAAACAAGCTTCAAGAAGCCGAAGACGCACTCCTGGGTGATGGATCGCTGGCAGCTCACCAACTTCACCTTCTCGGACTAGTCTGTCAGCGTGGCAATCGATTAGAACAGGTCAAAGTGGGCTTGTCTCTTTCTGACCCTGTTTTGCATCAGCTAAAAGCTACTCCACAATTCAAGCACTCCTTATTTCTACACTAAATCTCACCTAAAACTAATTAAATGGTGGCATTTTGTTGAATCGGGTTGACAGGCAGCTGTTTATTTTCGACGGGCGCTGTCGTTAGACCCACTTTCCTTTGACTCCTTCACCGCCCTCTGTGACCTTGGCGCCTTGAAAGACTCTCAAGAAGCAGACGCTTGCCTCGGGCCTCTAGTCATTCACACCAGTAGCCACACAGCGAAAAGCGAGCCACCGTCTGTGCCACACAACCCACCTCCGTCCGCGCCAGGCCACGCTAGCTCCGTCAAGAAAGGAGCCATAATGGGTTCTTCTATGCAGCAGCCGGGAGGGTTCGCAGACTCTTGGGGTGGGGTATCTGGACGACAAGTGGCGTTTGACACACCCGAATGCGACCAAGGAGGCGACGAAGACCACCACTTTGAAGCCAAATCGCTGCAGGGAGCGTTCGACTCTTCGAATCGTGCGCCAAAAGCGCTCAGTTTCGATACTCCCTCAGGCGCGGGTGAGACGCCTACTGCTCAGAGCCTGAGATCGGCCCCGCAATCGGTGATAGCGTCACAGCAGCAACCTTTCCACTCCAATGTGCCGCACTCCTACCAGCACACGCCAGCGTCTGCAGCGGGCGGCCACCTTCTTCATCCTCCACCGTCGTCATCTCAAACGCCGACAAGCGCTCTGGCAAGCACGAGGCAGCTCATGTTCGACTCGCAGGGCTCGGAAGCACCACCCGACAGCTCCGGCGAAAAACCGTGCAAGCTCTACAAAGTGTCCGAAGCGAGCGAGAAGGACTCCCTGTCCTCGTCGGATATCCATTCCTCACCGTTCGGCTCTGCGGCGCCGGCAGAGCCCAAGTACAGTAATCACAAGGACAAGGGCAACACTGAGACAACAGGTGAGGAGGCAAGCATAAACCACGGTAAGGGAAATGACAATAGCAACCACGCCAACGCCAGCAGCAGTGTCGAAGAGGCGGTGCGAAGCGTGCTGGGCCTCGTTGGCCGCGCGTATTTGTTCCTTTCACTACATCAGGGTGAGGGTGCTCTGGCGGCCCTGCACGCTTTGCCTCCGAAGCACTTCATGACGGGCAGTGCGCAGCACTTGGTTGGGCGCGCTCACTTTGAAAAAGCGCAGTACAGTGCGGCGAAAAGTGCCCTGGAAACCATGCAAAAGTTGGACCCTTATCGGATGCAGGGGCTAGAGCTTCTCAGCACTTGTTTGTGGCAATTGAACCAGCAGGTGGAGCTGTGCTATTTGGCGCAGAAAGTAACGGCTTTTACTGAGGGGCGCACGAGCCCGGAAGCTTGGTGCGTGGTCGGCAATTGTTTGAGTCTGCAAAAGGAGCACGAGTCAGCGCTCAAGACCTTTCAACGGGCACTTGCCGTAGATCCCACCTTCACCTACGCCTACACCTTGAGCGGATACGAGTACGTCGCGAACGAGGATTTCGAGAAAGGAGTAGCGCTGTTTCGCCAGGCCATTGCTACCAATCCTCGTCACTTCAACGCGTGGTACGGCCTCGGGTCAGTCTACTTGCGGCAAGAAAAGTATGCCCTGGCCGAGTACCATTTCGCCAAAGCCCTGAGCATCAACCCACAAAACCCGGTGCTGTACTGCCAGCTCGGAAACGTCCTGCACAAGACCCACAAGTTTGAGGCCGCGCTGGAGATGCTTGCCACGGCTGCTCGCTTAGCCCCCTCCAATCCCCAGGTCCGTTACACCCGCGCAGAAGTGATTGAGTCCATGGCTGCAGCGGCTTCCGACCCCCAGGAGCAGAGGCGCTACAACAGCGAAGCCCTTGCCGAGCTCTGCCTCGTGTTTCGGATGGTGCCGCGAGAAGCGCAAGTGGCGTTTCGCATTGGCGTGGTCTGCAAGCGCTTGGGCCGAGCCAGCGACGCGCTGCGGTACTTCACGCTGGCGTACGACCTCGACCCGAAGGACAACAACCAAATCAAGGCTGCGCTCGAGCGGTTAGACCAGCCCGACTTGGAGGAGGACTCGTTCTGATGAGCCCTTTAGGAGGTTGGCCAAGACCAAGAGGGGTCGAAAGAGGGGGAGGGAGAGGGGGGTAAGAGAAGGACACGGGTTTATGTCCTAAGTAGCTGCCTTGATGCCACCCTGCCCCTGTATAATTACTAAAGCTGGTCCTGAGATCGCTCGAAATTCGAAAGAAACAGCAGATGCGTGTCCCAATGTGATATTTTCGTTCTCCCAACGTGCTTTTTGCAAACTCAGCGAGCGAGTTCTTAGCCTAGCTAGCTTGCATTGACCGGGAAGATACAAATGAGTAAATGAGTAAAACCTCGAGCTGCTAGAAGTTTTGGAGTATATTATCTTTAGATTAGAGTAGTCACTGCTTTGAAAACGTCAATTGATCATGCCCTTTTAAGTGAGCTGACTAGCCTAGTCCACAAGATTGATTATGTCTGAGCTCGCAGTCGCCTCATCGTTTTGGCGACACCGCCGCCCTCGTCCAGTCGAGCCCGCAGCGGCCGAGCAAACTTCCTTAGAAGATTGCATCCGTGCTGCTCAGGTTGCTGGCGAATGCCCCTCAGGGTGGCCTGTCTATGCGCCGGAAGAATATAAAGCGCAGCTGGAAGTGAAAGCAGGCCTAGTGAGGCGATGCTTTCCAGAAGCAAGCACGGTCGAAGTAATGCCTTCGCCGCCATCGCATCATCGCATGCGAGCCAAGGTATGGTTTGCCCTAAACTTCATTTTGCAGTCGTACTCATCTCTTTTCTCTTAGTTTCCGTTGAAGTTGACTATTTGGTTGGTTTGTCCTATGCTATTAGATGGGCATAGACGAGTTTCACGACCCGATATGCTACAGCAGTTATGGCCAAGGTGCTTTACCCGACACTCTCCCGATTGCAGCGAAAGCCATCAACGAATGCATGCCCTTGGTCTTGGTAGCGCTCAGAGCGAATCCAGTGCTGAGGCGAGGTGTCACTTGCGTAGCTTTCTTGGCCACCACCCAAGGCCATGAAGTAGTCGCCTGCCTCATTTACCGTTTACCGCTCGACGAGGACGAGTGGAGAGCCGCTGCCGAACGGGCTGTTGTGGCGATGTCTCAGGGCTCAAGTTTAGAAGTGAGCCTTCTGGGGCAAGCCAAGAACCAAAGAATTGACGTGGGGAAAAGCTTTGTGACAGAATGCTACGCATTGCAGGACGGTAGGAAGTTGTTTTACAAGCACGTGCACGGCCATTTCAGTAACCCCAATGCATACGCCTGCGCCCACACGCTGAACTTCCTTTCGGAGGTGGTGCGCGACAACGTGCTGGATCGTAAATCTACGGACCTTTTGGAGCTCTACTGCGGCAACGGCAACCACACTGTGGCTTTAGCTCCCCTGTTCCGAGGTGCGCTAGCTGTGGAGATCAACCCGGTGCTAGTGGCTGCGGCAGCGGAGAACTTGGCTGCGAATGACGTCACCAATTGTGCCGTCCAGGTAGCTTCGTTCACTTCATCGCTTTTTGTTTTTAATTGTTATGGTCAGGTATTTGTTCTTTGTTGCGTGTTTCTACACCCTCATTCAACAGTCTACATGTACTCACATGGCCATCTCTCTCTTCAGGTGTCGCCGTCTGCTAAATTTTGTTCGCGCATTTTGCAGCACCAGCAGTGGACTCACGCTCCCTCTGGACAAACCTTTGAATTTGGGGCCGTGCTGGTGGACCCTCCTCGCTCTGGTTTAGATGCGCCCACCCTCGAGTTAGTGTGCCGCTACAAGCACGTGCTGTACATCAGCTGTAACCCTTTCGTGAGCTTGAGAAGAGACCTTGACGGGTTCCTAGCAGCCGGCTTGTCGCTGCGTCGGCTCGCGTTGATTGACCATTTTCCGTATACACCCCACACAGAGTGCGCGGTGTACTTGTCGCGGCCTTGATCATAGAGGAAAGGAAGTGCGTAGGCCCCAACTACTAAACGGGCCGACTTCTTCATCAGAATTGGCCTCTCCAGAAGTTTGGAAGTCTCTGGCTTTTATTGAATGCAAAGAAGAACCCACAAAACACAATTCGGCCTGTATTTCTTGCCCCAGATGACGCCAATACCCTATTCCTCATACAATCATGCGTAGCAGTAACGGAGTTTACAATCCGCAATCCCCTAATCCCTTGTCCCCTATACTTATCAGTTACACGTTACACGCGAACTCAATCTAAATCGATGGCACCAATTTTAATCTTGTGGAGCTTGAACTGGCACTAAGGCTCTATTGGGAATTGGTCCATAAGCCACACACGTATCACCATATAATCCTGGCCGCAAAAATTTTATACAGGCCTTTATACATTATAAAAAAAACACACGCATATGTACATGCAAACAAAGCGAAATAGTGAGCACTAGTAGGAAGAACGCGAACGCCACTGCCAATTCGCACCTAACCCCATTTCCCAAGAGGGTCGCCGACGCACTCGGGGGTCACCTGAATGTCCTGAGTCCAGGGCGACCACACCCCTCGGCCGGCCAAATTGCGCGCCGCAATGCGAAATTTGTACGTTGAGCCCACCACGAGTTTCTCGACCCGCAACTGACGGCGCAAAGTTTCGTGCTCGTTGGTGGTCAGCATCACGTGCAAGTCAAGGTCTTTGGCTTGTTCTTTCTCTTCGTTCTTCTCTCCCCACTCGTCGTCGTCGTCCACTGGAGCTGCTGCCACTCTCTGCTGCTCCACCTAATGCATAAACATAAAATATGTTATCGAAACATCAGATAGAGATACGAATAAACAAAATCACAAATACAAATCAGCCTAGATTTTTTAGGCTAATGGCTCAATGACAAAGAGGGCATGGCATCGCACAATACCTTGTAGTACTCAATGGGAGCCCCGAAGAATTCTGGCTTGTCCCACGAGAACACCACGGCATCCGAATAGACCTTCAGAGGGGCATACATGTGCACATTCAAATGGAGGCATTTGATTCATGTTGACAGACAAAACAACTCATTCAAAGATATTCACAGGAATACTGCGTGCACAGGTTGAGTCATTTCAGTAATAGGAGATGGCCATTATCTCACTTCGTCTCCTCGGAGGCCCTCGGCCATTCTTTCCGGTTTCAGCGGTGGTTTGGTGCGTCCTCTCTGCGAGGCTCTCGACCAATCGGAGTGGCCGTTGTCGTTGATCGCGGCGACTCTAAAATCGTAAGTTTTGTCGGCCCACAAACCTTCAACACGCATCCAGCACTTTGGCGGTGGTTTCTTCGCAGCGGTGATGGCGCCAGTGTTGTCACTGTTGTCAGAGGACACGCTTGAGTCAGTGTCCGATTCGCCGCCTGACGACCTACTTCCACTATCACTGCTGCTGCTCGAAGGCTCCACCTATGACCACAACGATAATACAACTAAGCGCATGAAGTAGACGAAAGAGTCAATGCGAGAAACAGAAACATTTCCTCTCTTCGCATGTCGCAAGAATCTCTCTCCGCTTGTAAAAGGCCTGATCTCTCTTCTACTCGAACATGTGTTCTCTCCTCTTGTTCTCCTCTTTCTCTAGTTCATTCGTTCATTCATTCGTTCATTCATCATCACCTCCACCGCCGGGTAAGTCACATCGCCGCCCCAGGTAGCCTTCTCCACCATGCTGATCTCGCGGTATTGCAGCATGAACCCTACCACGGGGGCCCCGTTCGCGAAAGGCGGCTGCACATGTAAGTCGACCCAATCGACGCTGGAGGTGACCACAACAGGCGGCTCGGGCACCTCCGGGGTGGACGTTAAAGTCCAAGCTTCTTCGCTCTCGTCACTCCAGGGTCCCCACCCTTGTTGGTTCGCTGCGCACAATTGAAAGGTGTAGCATTCGCCAGGATTCAGGTCTTTCAGCACCATCGTCACGTCGTTGGCCGAGAGGGCATGCTCAGTGTTGTCGTAGTTGTTGCGCAGTTTGTAAGACGCAATCGAGGACCCGTGCTCGTCCGGCGCCACCCATTCGAGTCGCATTCCAAAGAGGCCGATGTCATGCACGATTGGGGCATCGGGCTTGGCTGGAGGAGTAGCTAGGGTGGTGGTTGAGAAGGTGGTCGCGCTCCATTTCCCCTGACCGATGGTGCTCACGCCCGCCACTCGAAGCCGGTAAGTCTTGCCTGGCTTCAAGTTTTCGTACATGTAGAAATGGGCCACTAAGTTGCCTGCCACAGTAGACCTTCTCTTGGGTGCAGCGTCTCCTCCTTCCTTCTTTGCCTCCACAATGGCACCTGCTGCTACTGCTGCTGGTGTTGTCTCAGGCTGACCTTGTCGTACCATTGATCCTGGTGTTGATGCTCCTAGGTCTCTACTGGAGGTTTCCGGCACTAGAGCCATGCTGTTACTTCGACTGATAAGACTTCTTCTGCCTCCTCCAAATCCTCTTTGCTCTTCAACTCCGCTTCTACCTGCCATCACAAGCGCCCCTTCTAATTCCTCTGCCAGTACACTAGTTGCGGTTGAGGCTCTGCTCGTTCTCTTTTCCTCTTTTCTCCTAGCGCGCTCTTCTTTGCGCTTCGCTTTGGCTTCTCGCCGCTTCCTCTTGTCTTCTTTGGGGTCTGAGAAGTCGCCTCTCTCCCACCGCGCTCTCTGCTCCGCCTTCTCCTTCGCCGCTTTGGCTTCTCGCTCTCGTGTCACCTGCTTCACTTGAAAGGCTGCTCTTTTGGCCTTGTCGGCGAGTAAGATCTCCAAGTTCAAGTTACTGTTTTCGCCCAAAGCCTTCGCTTTTTCGCGAGTAGTCATTGAGGAGCGCCGAGTTTTATAGGCCCTGGTGACATTCGAGATATGGGAGAGAGGAGAGAAGTTGTTCAAAGGATAAAGTGTAAAGACAACGACCAGAGCACCAAGCAGTGCGATTATGAGGTGAAAACTATACTTCGCGTCCTCGAGGAGACGAGGTAGGATTACGCACAAAACTGGACATAAGCATTCCTGAGCTCACGCACTCTAAAAAAAAGTCTTCCTTCTTTCTTCCCCTTCTTCTCATTTTCACAATCTGTTTACCGGTGGTTCGCTGCACTTTGGGCCCAAGGACAAATCTCTCGAACGTTGTCCTGATAGCTCACGCCACCGCCCGCGAGCTGAATCACAAACTTGCTGATGGAGGTGCCGGCCACCACCGCTGTCGGCGCGTACCACTCGATTCCAATGCTGTGAGGGGTAATCTCCACCACCTCAGGTCGTCCTACTTCGTCTGGCACGTCTACTTCCGTAGTCTCAGCGGCTGAAGGATCCGACCAGGCCCCCACTCCCATGCGATTGACAGCGCGCACCCGGAATTGGTACGACGTTGCTGGCAGTAATCCCTCCACTAATTTCAAACATTCGTTGCCCGGAGCCGTTGCGTCGTGCCCGTAGTCGCCTCGCGTGCCCTCCCGCCTCTGCAAATGAAAGGCCGTTAACTCTTCGTTGAAGGAAGGTGGCAACTTCCAGACTACCGTCATGGTAAAGCCCGTTCGTTTGGACACTTCCGGTCGCGCAGGAGCAGCTGGAGGTTGCGGCGTCAAATACCACACTTTGATCGATAAATCCCCGCTGCAGCTGACGATGCCCGTGGAGTCGTTGAAGAAGCACACTTGGTTAACCATGTCGTCATGGCCATAAAGCTTCCGGAGCGGCAAGCCAGAGGCCACGTTCCAAATGATGAGGTAATTGTCGACCCCTGAGGACACCAGCCGCTGCCCTTCATCACTAAAGGCCACGCAATTCACAGCCTCACTGTGGCCCTCAAGAGTTGAGATGAGCCTCCCCGACAACAAGTCCCATAACCGCACGGTGCAGTCGGCCGAGGCAGAGGCTACACGCTTCTCGTCCAAACTAAAAGCGACTTCGCTGATCGTGTTGTGGTGCGCCGTCTCCTGGTCTCCTTGTCCGTTGAATCCTTCCACCACGAACGTGCGCACCAGCCCCCCTCGCCCCGGCGACCGCGCGAGCTCCAAATCGGCCTGCTCTTGCGCGTGCTCGTGCTCGATGCCTTCGCCTTTCTCCTGAAACCCGGGTAAAGTAGGGTAGGCGTTGCGGCGGCGATCTTGATCGTAGGCTTCTCTTCCTTCTCTTCCAGCGGATGATGATGTTTCTTGCCTAAACATGTCCTGAGCGCTCGAATTTCCTGCTACTGCTCCTTCATTGAACAATTGTGTCTTTTTCTTAGGCGCTTTCAAGAGAGCTGTCGCCCCAGTTGGGAGCACAAACGAGGACTTCTTGCCTAGCACGTAGTTCTTCACTTTCAGAGCGGTGTTGAGGTCTCGGTCGATGTTTTCGAAGCCTGGCAGGCCTTCAATCGCAGGCTCGCGCCGCTTCATCGCTGCAACCTTGCGCTGAGCGTCTCCTTGCGCCAGCGCTACCATCGAGGCCTCGATAAGCTCCTCGCGCTCGTTGGGGAATAAGATGAGAGGCTTGCGCCGCGCTTGCTTGCGTGCGTCTTGAGCCTTTAAGGAGTAATGAACAACAGCAATTGATTGTGGAAGAAAGGAGGAGGTAGAGATCAGAACGAGGATAAATGCAAAGTCGAGATTGATGCCATAGCCACATGAGAGGGTTAGAACGGTGTGGAATGCTTCTTTTTGGGAGAATGAAAAAGGGTCTTATGGAGAAGATTATGCACTCATTATTTGTCGATAGTGGGCCGGAAAAGAAGGAGGCGGATGGTGCAGCAATCTGAGGAAACAGCAACTAAGCTTCTCCGTCTTAGTCTACCAGTGTACTACCTGCAGGGCATCCCTCTGTCGGAAAGCATATTTCGTGTTCTTGGCCGCTTCGTCGGTGCCCACTGCATGGTCGGGATAAATGCGAGGCAGTTTCATCCGGTACGCCGCTTGTCCAATTCCGAAGCTGTTGTCGTGCACTAAATCGGGCTCTCCTTCAACCTCAAACTTGAGAGGGCTCACCCCAGAGGACGGCAAATGTTCGCCCCGAATCTCTTCTGAGACGCGATAACCCTTGAAAGAAATGAGACAGGGAGATGAAGGGAAGAGAAGAGAGAGAAGAGATTTCGTGATGAATGAATTTGGGAAGGTGTCCATTCAAAAAGACAACCACTACAGCCACCTCCTCAATCTTTCAAGAACAAGATGAGCCTACCATCCGCACGACTACTAGTACCACAAGAGCATTAGTCAAAGCCAGTACCTGTCTTCGCAGCATGAGCATCGCTTGGACTTCGCGCTGAGCTCTGGCTCGGAGGCTGAGGCCTTCTCTTTCCCCCTTTTTGCGGGCACTATCCCCACTGCGCTTGCTGTGACGATGGTGCTTGTGGTGCCTGCTGTTAGGACTCGACTGATGTTCTTGGCTTGATGATCCACCGCGCAGCATGAGTGAGGGAAGGGACGGCAACAAAGAAGGCGCACCACCGCTGAAGGAAATAGGGTTGTTCCTCTTGGGGATGTGGTAAAGCTTGCGGCCTGCCATGAAATCCCTTGACCTGAGGTTGAGAGCAACCGGACCGTTGCTCCAATCAGAAGGGCCCGAAGGTGCAGAGGCCACGAGTGCCTTGCGCAGCGCCTTTTTCGTGTTCATATAAATAGACAAAAGAGAGAGGGAGGAAAGAAGATTCAGAAATAAGGCAATAGGAAAAGGTGGAAAAAGTAATCAAAGAACATAGACGTATGTGTACGATCATCCAACGAATTTCTTCAAACACCATACCTTATCCGATGGCTCATGATGATGGCCGCCTTGCTCCCCTTCTTCATCTGAGGAAGATGAAGACTCGCTGTCACTGTGGTTGTTGGCTTTCTTCTCCTTCTTTGTTTTCGCATCCTTTGCAGCATCTTTCGACTTGTCCCGATCCAATGCATTGGTAGTGGCGCCATTACAGAGAGCTTTGGCGTCCTTGACCACCTACATGTAGTTTGAAATGCCAAAATAATTGTAAGACTACCCAGATCCTCTAGAACAACACCATTATCATCGTTATCACTATTAAATTGAGGTGATAAGTCGAAAAGAGGTCCGCGCATATCTTACCACTGCTACATCTTCCTGCATCATGAGCTCTTCCAGCACCTCCATCACAGCATCTTGCCCCTCTACTTCTCGTCCGTCCATGATCAAACGGCAACGGCTGCTGAGCATCGTGCCCGCTGAATACACGTCCCGGTTCCGCACGAAATCAATGAACAACTATTGGTACGATGACGACGATGATTAGCACGCGGGCAAACAAAGTGAGGATACATGAGGAGGGCGTTCGCTGAGACTGTTAGAAAAATACATGCCGATTTGTATTATTCTATCAACGAAGAGTCCAAGAGGGAGCAGAATGCCCGAGGATTTCAAAGGTGACACATACAGCAGCAGCAGTATTGGTGTAGTTGTTATTGCACACACACGCACACACACGCACACGCACATGCCTACCTGATGGTTCGCCACCAGATCGGCTTCGTATTTCTTTTCTTCCTTGTCGATCTTTTGGCTGATTTCGGTCAACAAGTGCCCTTTCTTCGGGGGGTCAACTTCTGCCAAGGTATACGACACCTGTACCATCCCCGGGTCTTCCTCGTTGGGTGCAATCGTCAACGGATCTCTAGCCATTGTCGCTTTGATCACCAAAGGGCCCGTCAGCTGAGGGGCGCCCGGATACGCACGGTCGGTCAAGGAAGGCGCTCGCCAGAGGAAAGCTAGCTCATTCGAGGGAGTAGGTAGTAAAGGGGGCCTGTTGCTCACGGCCTGGTTCTCTAAACAAAGCTTGGTGCCTGGGGATTCGTCCTCGGTGTCCTGAGAGAAAGTCCCCACTCGTGCCCCACTCCTTTCGTCGAAGGCATCGAATTGAGAGCGCTTGTGGTAGGCCGCTACGAAAAATTGGCTGAAAGGCTCGGCCCCACGCAACACCACTAGTAACTCCACTCCGGGGTAGTATGAATTCACCTGTTCACAGGCATGGTAGATGCATAGATCGCAAAGGTTGCCAAGTTGAGAGACGAAAGAGTCTCTATCTCTCCTAAGAAGTATTCCCAATAAACCCGCACCTGAGACTGCCGCCCGAACCGATCAACGCTATTCACACTGATGCTGAACCCGCTCTGCTCCGAGGTGTCGGGCAACTCGAGAGCCGCTCGCTCCAGCTCCATCTCCGCCATGGCGGCCTTGTGAGCTTCGTCGTCTTCCTCGTCGCCTGCTGCGCCTACAGGGGGGTATATATTATTGAGCCATGAAATGCAAACGCGTGCAAGCAAAAGCATCGATATAATTGACTATGAGTATAACATACACAACTTCCAACCCAACTCAAGACACGTCGAACATGACGACATTGTAAATAAATTGCGACAATAAGTGTGGGGGAGGGCAAACACCTCGTTGTGAGCAGCCTAAGGACAAGAAAGAAACAAAGCCAACCAGTAACAACCATGTGACATGTTCTCAATTCTCTCACACACACCTGAAGCTAAGCCATCCGGATGCTCTAATGCCCAAGCTTCATCTGCAGCGTCCTCCGCATCGATTTCTGCTTTTGCCGCGTGAGTGTCCGTGAAGAACCCGTCCTTGGGCTCGTACTTTACCGTAATCCTACGCATTACCCCGGTGGTCTCCCAAATCACCCGAAAGCCCACTTTCTGGAGCTCCGCCATGTGCGGCATGTCGGTGTACCATAGCTTGATTTTCCGCTCGCCGAAATTGGACGAGGTCAAGAGATATTTGCCAGTGGGGGAAAAGGCGCAGCTCACGACGGCAGCGGAGTGACCGTTGAACACGTACACCAAATGTCCCTCGACGGCGTCCCACAGACGCACGCTCCGGTCCGCGGAGCCAGAAGCAAGCAAAGTGCCGTCCGGCGTGAACGCCACAGCGTTGACTACATTCGTGTGCCCTCGGATGGTCTTGAGGCAGGTGGCGTAAATCGCGTCCCAAATCCGGACCGTGTTGTCAGCCGAGCCCGACGCCACTCTTCCGCCCATCGGTGACTCCTTCGTGAAGCTGTTCACGACATCGCAATCGCGCACGGCCTGCGTGTGGCCTTCGTAGGTGCGCACGCATTTGCAGGTGCCCAAATCCCACAGCTTGAGGTTGCCATCCTCGCTGGCACTCACGACATACTTGAAGTCGCTGCTTAGCTTGAAACTCAACACCGGACCAGTGTGCCCCTCGAGAGAGTGCACGAGCGCGGGTGAGTTTTTGTGGCGGCTGAATTCTTGCACGAAACCATCATGGCTTGTGAAACCCTGTATATTCGGAGTCACAGAACCCACATTAAGGGGCGGTAACAACAGTTGGAGGTGAATATAGAGGTAAACATGTATCCAAAGGGTATCCTTTCAGCAGCAGCGCAACAAACAATAGCACCTCGACTCAGAAAATGGGTTATACCTCTTCTTTTTGAACTTTTTCGGCCTTTTTGCCTGCTGTTGCTTTCGCTTTTTCGGCCTTTACACGTGCGATGTTCTCCTCAATCATCCGTTGCCGATTCCGAGCTGGCAATTCATACACGTCCCATCTGATAAAGCACACGAGAGTAATGCGAGAAAAGTCGACATAGGGTAGTGCCTATGTATTTGGGCTGAAAGCTGACAGAGTTGAAATAAACTAGATGTCTTTACCCCAGTTTTTCTTCGGTTTCCATTGTCGCAAGCTCCATGGCACGAATCTTCAGGTCAGCTGCTGCTTCCTCTACTCGCATCACCTCCTTAAACTCACGTTCCTTCCGCATGCGTCGGCGGGCAAAGAAGCCTACATGTGCGAACAAATTGTTGTTGGGAAATACTTCACTAGACGAACAACGCTCGGATCCATCCAAGCTGCTCATTATTAAGGGGCAGCGGTTGTTCTGCCAACCGAATTCATATCATCGGTCTTAACATTAAAAGCTAGAATCGAGCTCCCTAGCTCGACAACATCATCACTTACCCCAATTCTTCTTCTTCTCATTTGCGAACGGGTCGTCGTGATAAATATCGAACACTTTCTTTTTGTGCATCATGGTCTTTGTCTGGTCAACTGACGAAGCCAAGTCGACAGCGCTGCTCAACTTGTGCCCAAACTAGAAAGCCTCCCTAGCTAGTCCATCAACTCGAAAATTACTGTAAAGATAAACACTGGGATTATTAAGAGTAGACTAGCTACTCCAAAGTCGACATCAAAGTCAACTGGCAGAGCTTTTGGGCTACTTACACAAAGCAGCAGTAAACTGCTGCTACTACAGATAGCTACTTTACTTAGCTACTAAGTACATACTGTGTAGTCGTCTAGCTAGAGCTCGCAACAGTAACACGAGCAGCAAGAGCAGTAAGACTGCGTTAAACATTACTCCCCTGTAACTTTCGAGGCCTGTGACATGTGATATCACGACATCATACATCATGAGCTCTGACACCGGAGCTCATGGCTGTGAATCCAGAATCGCTTTGTAGGACTTCAAAAGTGGCGACAATATCCCACGGTCCGTCTGTGAGACACAGTCATGCACGGTGGGCATCAGGGGAGGGAACGG
>Ga0307979_1001923_pt1 | contig 14579 bp, 14 predicted proteins | sample OrgLakmetage1058_FD_201833 | JGI IMG/M metagenome (GOLD analysis project Ga0307979, IMG submission 201833) | Saline water microbial communities from Organic Lake, Antarctica - #1058 | ecosystem: Environmental > Aquatic > Non-marine Saline and Alkaline > Saline | place: Antarctica: Organic Lake...
GCAGCAGCAGCATCTCCAGTGTGAGTGGCTCGAGTGGCAGTGACAGGCCTGTCACATTTAGAGAAGCAGCTACCCGTTCTTCTTCATCCTCGTCATCGTCGTCATCCACTCTCGTGGCCGTGTCGGTGGTGGGAGCAGGTGGCGTGCGCCGAGCTTTGAGAGCCGATCCCGATCGGGCGGCAGAAAACGACTTGTGCGACTCTCGGCAGTCTTTCTTGAACGCTTGCCAGGCGCAGCACTTGCAGTTCGACCAGCTCCGCCGCGCGAAACACTCCACCACCATGCTGTGCTATGCCCTTCACAACCCCACCGCGCCCGCCGCGTCCGCTGCCACCAACGACGACGAAACAGGGGCGGAAGCGGCTGCGTCAGGCACTCCGGGAGGCACTGCCGCCGCTGCTGGCGACACGGCCGAGAGGCGTGCAGCGCGGCAGCAGTCGATTCAGCTGCACATGAAGCTCTTGCTCCACACGAGCTCGTGCCTCGTGAACCCGTGCCCGTCGCAAAACTGCCGCAAAATGAAGAGCCTGCTGAGCCACAGCGAGGTGTGCCCCGTTCGGGCCAACAAAAAAGTGTGCCAAATATGCCGTCGGGTGTACGCGCTCTTGCACATGCACGCGCGGGACTGCCGCGACGAGCAATGTGCCGTGCTTCACTGCCGGGCTTTCCGAGAGCGCGGCCGCCAAATTCGCCGCCAACAAAATCAGGTGAATGCCTTTTTCATTCCCGTCAACTCTAGCACCAGCCTCCCATTTTCATAAAGACATACGCATGAAAATGCTCTTTTCCACGGGTTCAAAATTAAAAAATAATTCCGTACGACTAGACAGTTGCATGCCACCCACCATCTTTTCTTACAAGTATTAACAATCTTCAATGTTTTGCCTCCTCAGATGGACATGCGGCGGCGAGCTGCTATGAATGCGTCACGCCGTCAAGCCATGGAAGATTAAGTGGCGATTGCGCCCTCTGAGTTGGGAGGCCACAGTCTTGTCAATACTTCATGAATATGATTTTCTCTCCTATCACGCAGGAGCGTCGCTTCTTCTAGGCTCACGGAAAGAAAGGGCTGTGGCGCTGAAGGAAAACCTTGGAAGAGGCCCTTTGCAGAATTTGCTGCGTTTATTCAATGTTTTATTTGTATTGCCAGTGCCATGGAGTTCTTTTGTTCTCTGCTTCCCATTATAAACAACACAACCCTCGTCCCCGATGTGGCGGGAACCCAGTGTCAGTGCTAGTCACCGTCACCACCCACTATGCTTATGCCAACACCGGCGCGTATAACTTAAAAAATGAACATTCTAGTCTAGAGAGAATTATTAGCACAGTCCTTATAATAAACCAGAAAAGAAAAGCGCATCGCGCCCGGGACTTCGAACTATAAGTAATAAGTATAAACGGGAATTAATATGATTATGAATCGCACCATCGCACCATAAAATGTTTATGTCCTTTGGTATCAACTATCACCTAAACGCCAATATGGCTGGGTTTTCCTGCACTGCATTGGGATTCATTTGTATGCATCGCCGGATCTGCACCGAACAACCAATTCTGTGCGGGGTTGCAACCAGAAACCAGCAACAGGGAACAATGCCATCACAGGCGCCAGTCAACTGTTTTAAAACAATGGAGCCACGATGCGCGCACTTCACGCTCCTTGGTGCCATAGCACCTACACGGACTTGACTAGGTCAATTGCGGTGGTCTTCGTCTTGAAGCAAGCGCATTGGTTCCTTTGAGTTCAGCGAGTCGCCCGCTGCTTGAAGCGCCTCCACGCCCAGCCCGGCTCTTCATGGACGACGGCGCGCCGCTTCCCTTGGCGTTTGGCGGCAGGTTGGTAGACTCCTTCAGCTTCGCGATCTTCTTCAGCATAGCGTCTTCTTTGGCGAGCCGCACTTCGTTTCTATAGTGGGGATACTTCTCGCGAAAGCCTAATGGCTTGGAAGGTTCCACTCCAGTGTCTCCTGTAATAGACGTAAGGAAAAAATGGCTCTCCTCCGACCCACTCTTATCCCTTTTTGCGTGGGCCACTGCCTCGTTCAAGCGAGTACTACGGTTGAGCCGCAGTGATCTCGCCTCGCTTATTGAGTCTTTCTCTGACTCGAGCTTGCGCTGCAACTCTTCCATCTCCTTCTCAATGTCTTGCAACGTGGGTCCTTCAAGATCGTAACCATCGTCGATGTCATGCTGCTGGTGTACATCCGTAGGTTGGTCGCATGAAGTGGATTCTGCACTAATCAAACGAGCCATAGCAGCGGTCTGCCATGTGGATGGTTCAGCTGAGCGTCTATTAGCCATCGCCCGATCTATCGAAGTCGGCAATTACAACTGAAACAAGGACGAAAGTGACAAGTTTCACTTTAGCCCGAAGACTGCTCAACTCCACTAGGGTCGCAAAGCTTCGGGAGAAGAACGGACAGATGGTCTGCGAGAGAATACCAAGCTTGGTAAGGTGAAAATCGAGAGAATTCCTGTCTAGCAAACGATGAATAGGCCCTTATAATGAAAGGGCATCGCAACACCGCACACAGCCCATCGAACGAGTAACGAGTAACGAGTAAAACGAGGACACGGCGGCATTGGCAGTTTCTTGACGAGCAATTGACACCACCTAATGTGGTACGAAATACGTGACTTCTTTCTGGGCTTCTCGTTTCTCGTTCGGACGACATTCAAAACTGACATTCTTAGTAACTAGCATCACGCGAAGCCGCCTTGCCTCGGCCTGTAGTGAAGTCTGAACGGTGGGAATATGAACTGTTGTTTTGAAATGGAAAAAAAAACTCTAGCTCACAGATTTTGTTTTGCTGCTTTAGAGCATTATCTTTGCATCGCCGGTAAAGATAACGACTTCTATCTGACATGCGTTCAAAAAATCACGACAGAAATCTCTCGGACTGCGTAGACACAAACAATGGCAAAGAAGAAGAGTGCAGCTCAAAAAGCTAAAGCTAAAGCAGCAGCTGCTGCAGCACAGCATCCTGAATCATCGGATGCACCCCTCGACAAAGAAGACAAACAAGGAGTTGACCCAGAGGAGCGCGTGGCAGCGTCGGTTGCCCCAGAGGCAGTTTCACAAGAGGGCGAAGGCGCCGGCTCCGAGTTGCCAGAAAACACCGATGATGGCGTTGCTGCACCAGCTAAAAAGAAGCGAAATCGCCGTGGCAAAGGTAGTCGGAAGAAAAAAAAAGCAGGTGGGGTCGTCGGGGAGGGTGAGAACGACGATGAAGAGGCCGAGGAGGAGGAGCCAGAGGGAAGTAAGCTAGAGGTTCCTCCTGCAACCGCGGACTCTCCAAACACTCCTGAGGATGACATGGATAGCTGGGTAGAAGTGGAACGAAAGGATGCCGAGAGCCCGGTCGCAGTAACAGTTGACAATGCGGAGCAAGAGGAAGTTCCTCTTGCGCAGACGCCAGCGCACGCTGATGATAAGGGTACCGCGGACGAGCGCGAGTACCTTCTGTCGGGGCGAAAAATTCACGGTTAGGAACTCAAGTTTTATTCTCTTAGCGCTCATTGTATCCTAACTTTGCCTTGTCTTCTCACTCTGGCCTCGTTTCATTTCTGCGTTCTTCTCAATCTTTGTATTCCTGTGCTCTCACTAGCTCCAGACCCAGTTCCCGATGTTGCTGAGAGCTCTGCGGGATTGAGTCTTGACGACCTCGCCCATCCCGAAGCGAAAGGCAATAGTAGTGATAGCGGTGACGATATGTATGGAGCTGGCGCCGACGATGATGACGAGGAAGAGGAGGAGGACGAAATGGCGGAAGTGCTGGAACTGTTGATTGAAGAGTTCGCTCAGCGGCACGGCCGGCTGCCCAACGAAGATGAGATAGACCAGTGGCGGGACGCTATCGCGTCGTCAGAGCTCATGTCTGGGCAAGTCAGCAACCAGGAAGCCGCAGCTGCTGAAGATGAAGAAGCGAGGCGCCGTGCCTTCGAGACTGCCAACTATGCGAGCAGCTCGAGTGAGGAGAGCGACCAAGGCTCGAGCGAAGGCAGTGACGATGAGCATGGTAACGTTATGATTATAGAAGAGAAATGATTGCACGAATGTTAATTGAGAGTATGCACCAGGTCGAGAGAGGCTTCCTTTTCATTTTTGACGCGCATTATGCTGTTTCATTCGTCGCTTGTTTCAGATCAAGACGTGAAGCCTCTCATGTCACGGCGACTGAGCGCGAACCAGATGCAAATGCTGTTGAACCGAAGCGACTACGAAGACGGTGCCCAAAACGACAACGAAGACGAATACGATGACGAGATGGCAAGTGAAGACGACAGTGAAGACTCAGATGAGGGTAGGAATGAAGAGAACAGTGAGGAAGACGAAGATTACGAAGAAACGAGCGCTGACGGAAGTGGCGAAGTAGACGACGTGAAGCCTCTCATGTCACGGCGCTTAAGCGCCAACCAACTTCAGATTCTGTTGAACCGGGGTGACTACGAGGAAGATGCAGACGAGAGCGACGGCTCTGCAGAGAGCGAAGACGCCTCTGGCAGTGCACCCCACCGCAGCTACGGCAACGAGGATGACGACGGCAACGACGACGACGATGGAGTCGGGGCCTGGCCGAAGGACCCCTCAGCTGCAAAGGTGCCACCGTCCACCCTCTCAGCCGCGGCTCAGCGCAAGCGGTACGCGGTTGCGCTCACGGTGGCGGCCAAGTTCAAAGGCGAAGGTGCGGTGGGGCCTCGCCTGGCAGCGGCGTTGAAGGACTTGGTGCTGGTGGACGACCCCCTGGTGATGGGGCCGGTGGACGCCTTCCTCATGGCCCAAGACTTTGAAGTCCTCGTGCAACAACTCTACGCTGTAGCCGTGAATGCCGCCTCGGTGGCGTAGGAGGTGTTCCTGAGATGCTTCTGGTAAACTAGTGCATTCCTTTTATGGAAGCTCCTCAACCATGTTAGAATTCCAAGTGCCATTCAGCAGTTGATAGAGAAACCGCGCTGGGGGTTTTCTGACTTCCAGCTCCTTCCATTGCGCTGCTCGGGAATCAAAAGCACGGTGGCTCTACCGCTCTGCCTATCTGCCTCTTGTTTTTATTTCGCGTGCGTCACATGGGCCATGGCTATTCGGAAGGTGGATTTAGAGATTGAAAGCAACGGATTTCTGGTAGTCGCCTAATGGCTTATATTTCTTATAATTCATTTAAAATTTGAATCATCTGTATAATCTATAATTTCTATGTACAATGCATGGCTCTTCTCTATAGTTTAAACACTATACTTTATACTATTACTACTGAATATAACCCCACTTGGAATGAAGAATTGCGATAAGTGATGAGTAAGGGCGACTTGCCCGTTACGGACGGATTGCGCAGTTTGAAGGGCTGTCACCCGAGGAAATTCAATCAAATCGATAGAGAGCACGCAACTTTGAACACGTTTTCATCCCAACCCGCTGCTTTTCTTCCAGTATTGCGGTGGCTAGTCAAGGAGCGTGTCTTCCATGAAGATGAGCTGGTCAATCAAGCTTGAAAAGTGAACCCGATGAGGGCCCATGATATCAGCTAGCTTGGCATCCGTGCTGGTGTGGCCTTCTCCACCAAACTCCACGCCGGCGTCTTCAGCGTCCTGCATGGCCTTCAAATAGCGGTGCGCGCGCTCGAACGCTTCTTCACCCAAGCCCTCGATGCAGCGCTGCCGCAGCACTTTGATGCGGTCTGCGAGTCGTCCCATTGGAGACGGCGCGTCGGAGAGCTCTCGCGCAGCACCGCTGCTGCTTCCGTCCACGTCTTCAGGAGGAGACCATGCGTACGAGGAAGGTTTGATCGGTTGCCGCTTTGGAGTCACCGGCGCGAGGGGGGGTGGAATGTTGAGGTGGTGAAGCCCTGGCCCTACTCCGTCGGTTGCTTCCCGAATGAGCGCGCTGTTAGCGTGCAACTCTTCCTCTTCTTCGCTCTCGTTTGCCGTGCCCACGCTCCCAAAGTCATCGGAATCTTCGTCTTCTTCTTCCAAGAAACACTCGACTTCGTCATCCAAATTGCCGGTGTTGTCCTCGCCACCTGTAGCACCACTGCCACCGCTTTCATGCCCAGCTGCTGCAGGCGAATGACGCACAGGACGGGCCCCTGGGTCGCGCATCGACGACGGCGACGTTCTGGCTTTGATGAAGGAGCGAGTCTGGTGCAAGGTCTTGCGCAACTCGTCCACTCTCAGGGTGCAGGTCTTGAGCTCCTCTTCTAGCGCTGCTTGTCGCTTGGCTAAGTCTTCCTCAGCAGCGTCTTGCCCCTCGCCTTCCCCTAATTCAGGCCGCGCCCACCCTGCGCCTTCCTGGTCGCTATTGTCGTCATCTCGGCCGCTGTCGTTGTTGAAGTCGCTGATCGAATCGTCGCCGTCGCTGCTAGACCTCAAATCATCGCTTTCGATGTGGCTTGCCTCAGTAAAATCCGTACGAGCGCCTCCTCCTGTAGTTTCTGCTCCTCCTCCTAACGCGGAACCGCTACCTGATTCGTCCACGACTTGAAGGCGGAACTTCCCACCACTTCCACTTTCGTCCTGAAGCTTTGCGAGGAGCTCGTCAGCATTCAATGAATCGGCTACCTCTGCTTTGGACGACAAAGATGGCGCACTTCCTTCGTCGTCTTTCAAGTGTGGTTCGAGTAAGGACGCTATGTTAACAGGCTCCTTGGGCTCTGCTATTTGACCAATCGACTCGCTGCCTGGGCTATTATTGGCTAGGGCCTCGCTATGCGCCACAGGCTCTGAATTGGCGCGCGCCACTACAGTAGGCCTCGTGGAGTAAGGTTGGCGGTCGAGCGCGGACTCGTACTGTTTCCGGTGCAGGTCCTTGGCTTGTGCTCTTTGCTGCAGTGCGTCGCCCATCGACTCGACCAGCTCTCGCCGCCGCCCCTCCTGCTCCGCCTCGGACCGTTCCGCTTTAGCCCGCAACACACGGTCTCGAGTTGACACCGCACCTCCACCTCGGGCTGAATCCACCAGAGAAGCGCTTCTTCCGCTGTTAGGGCTGTCGCCGCGGCGGCTTCGGTTGGAGGCGTGTGCCAAGCGGGTTGCCTTGGCTTCGGCTAGGGGCGGGGGGTCGTCGCGGGCGAGGGAGCGCTGCGGCGTGAAGGGGTCAAATGGAACCGGCTCGCGACCTCGACTAGGTGCTCCTGCTGCATCAGCAGTGGGGATGTGAGGGTTTGGAGGCCCGTCTTCATCGCTCGCCCGCAAGAGGGTGGCGTCCTGCAAGGTCGCGTTGTTCGTGCGTGTTGCGGACAACAGAGTAGCGTCGTTGCCTGGTGCCACTGCCGTTGTGGGGCCAGCAGCAAGCGAGTTGGGCGAAGCGCCCGCTGCCGGTAATCCTACCGGCACATCCAGTAAAGTTGCCTGATTACGGGTTTGCACCAGCAAGGTTTGCTGCTGCTGAGTGCTATCAGCGCCGACAGCCTTAGCCCCGCCACTGCCGCCATTGGTACCGCCAGGATACGCCTCATCATCGTCGTCGCCTTTCGCACCTTTCAGTTCAGCCCGCGACCGGCGCTGCTTCTCGCGTCGGTCCAGCTCAACTTTGGCCTCCTTGAGCTTTTCAATCTCCGCCAGCTGCAGCATTCTTTCACGCGCTCGCTCTTGCTCTCGCCTCTCTTCACGCCTCGCGGCTTCCGCTAGCCGTTCTCGCTCTCGTGCAGCGCCAGCTTTTTGAGCAGCCTGAGCCGCCTGTGCCGATGCAGCGGCCGCTTCTCCTTCCCAGTCCCGTGGAGCTGCCTGGCCTCGAACGCCACTCGCAGGGGGCACTCCTTGTCGCCCTTCTCCTCGCATACCGGGCGGCTTGGCCACATCCCTAGGGTCTGAGGGTGCTATCGCGTCGCCACTACCTCGCCGGCGGTCTCTGATGGCGTCAGCACCGTAGGGCCGCCACCCGCCTTGCGGCAAGACTGCTCCGCCACCCCCAACACCACCACCGCCGCCCGGCCGCCGCCTCTGGTGAGCCGCTTTCGACGGCTGTGCGCGAGGCCCGCGGTCGGGTAGCCCACCGCCACCCCCAACACCATTGTTGCCACCAACCGCTCGGCCTCCGCCGCCGCCACCATTGAGGTTGCCACCAGCCCCAAAAGCGCGCCTCTGACGTGGCACGCCTGCCGCTCGTGCCGCGTCTCGCTCCTGTTGCCGCTCCCGCAGAGCTCGCGCGTTGCGCGCTCGCATTTCTCGCTCACCCTTGAGGCGGTCCAGAGCAGACTCTACCGCCGAGCGTCGGTCTTCCTCGCGTCGCAGCGCTGACGACTGCTGCCGCGCCGCCGCCACTGCTGCCTTGGCGGACGAGGGCGGGCCATTCAAAGGGTTACTGCCGTTCGATTTCGCGGAATTGTCCCGAATCAAGTCGTTGAGGCCCAAGCTCTGCAATTGCTTCCGCAGCGATTCGGCCTCAGGCTTTAAGTCGTCCTTGCCGCCGCCACTGTTGCCGCGGTTGACGGCGAGCTGCACCGCCATGGTCGCGTCGCTGACCGAGTCGGCGGGGCGGCTGCTGACGTCAGCAAAGAAGCCGGCCACGTGGCGCTTCACGAAGGGCTTCTTCAGAATCACTTCGAGGTCGGGCCGCGCGCCAGGCGCCGTCGACAGCATGCCTTTGATCAGGTCCTGAAGAGCCAAGCTGTACTTGGAATCAATGGGAGGGTAGCGCCCTTTGATGATTTTGCATGCCAATCCGCTGTTTTTGAAGGGGTAAAAGGCGAAGAAATTTCAGGGTGGGGAGTGCAGGTGAATATTGGAAGAAATTGCAGTTATTATAAGCCCCACGCCAATACGATAATGTATTGCGTATTGCGTCTCTCTTACTTGAGGCTCTGGGCATCGAATGCGTGGTTGAGGGTGGTCATCTCGTAAAGCACGCAGCCGAGGGCCCAGATGTCGGACTTGTGGTTGTACGGCTTGTTTTTGAAGATTTCAGGGCTCATGTAGTACGGCGTCCCAATGCACGTGCTGGCAAAGTCCATGGTGCCCTCGAGCACCTTGGAGATCCCGAGGTCTCCCAGCACCAGCCGCCCGTTGCCCAGCAAAAAGATGTTTTGCGTCTTCAGGTCGCGGTGCAACACTCGTTCCTGGTGCATGTACTGCAACCCTAGCGCCATCTGCACAAACCAATGCAAAATACGTGCCTCAGGAAAGAGCACTTTCTTGGCGCCTTTGATAACGTCACAAAGATCCCCGCCGTCGCAGTACTGTTCACCAAATAGGAGAGAAGAGAAGCGAACAATGTTAGATTAAGTTTGAATCCAAGTAAGACTGCTGTAAATTCAACGATTGGAATGTTGAAACAGCATTTGACTATGTCCAGTTAAATGAGGTAAATTGAGGAGCTGCAAATTAAATGTGCAGAAAGAGGACATGCAACATGCTCATCAAGGAAGTTGTGTGCAGCGCCTGCCATCAGAACAGCGTACGTTTGTCGCCCTATCTCAAAGCTAGAGTGACGCAATGGCACCTACATACCTGCATCACGATGCACAGCGATTCTTTGTTTGAGTGAACGAAACTTTCGCGGTAACCGACAATGTTCGGATGGTTGAGGCGGCGTAACAAATCCACCTCCATTTTGCATGCTTCGCGCTCCTTGCGAGGAATGTTCTTGATCTTAATCACTTTTACGCACACTAATTGCCGCTCATCACGCTGCCTCATCAAATACACCTTGCCAAAGCTTCCTTCTCCTAGTACTCTAATCTGCTCGTATCTAGCCATGCGTGAGTCCTCCATGGTCGTCAGTTTTTTTTAAATCAACCCGCTTTACAGCAGTTCTAAAAGCAAATATAGAGAAGCGAGGCTACTATACAGTTGAAAAGCGCTAGCTACAACAAGAAAACATTCATTGCATCCAGTGTAATCGGAGTCCTCATCTAATAGTGGCACCCCATCTCTTCCTCGTATTCTAGAGGCAGGCTGCTGCTTGCTACACAAGTAAATGAAGAGCACGCGGCGCGCGCGCGGACAGCGGCAGGGCTGTCTTTTATAAGCAAGCTGTCTTCCAAAGAAATGAACCCCTCTGTAAGCTCATTATCACATTACCACCAAGGGTCGTATCAATACCCTTGGTCGTATCTACAAACCCTTGTTGCCACGTTACCAAGAAGTAATAAGTTACCAGAACCTCGCCTCGTTTGCTGCGTGTGGTTTCTCGGTTTCTCTGTCTCTCTACAAGAATATCCTCCGTTCTCCTCGGCCCCTCAGTATACGCACCCTGAGAATGTCCGCACGCTGGTTCTACCGGGCCCCGGTTTCAAAGTTCCTCTTCTATACTACTGCTTTCAGTAGCCTAGCAGTTCTGAAATTTGACATCTTGAGAAGCGTGCAACTCGATCCAAGTCGCGTAATAGCGTCGAGGCAGTTTTGGCGTCTGTTCGCGTACCAGATTCCATTTAGCAATTCGTCCGAGATCGCCGTCGGGCTTGCTTACCTCTATGAACTTCGAAAGTTCGAACGAATGATGGGCACCGAAAAGTTCGGAGCTTTCGTTGTACTAGTGACCACTTTGAGTACCACATTGCTCGCGAGTTTGAGTCTCACTTTCGGTGAAGATCCTTCTACAGGGCCTTTCCCGCTGCTCGCTGCCCTGCTTGTAATGCACCACATCTATGTGCCCGTCACGCAGCCTAGAATGTTCAGTATTTGTGGCTTGAAATTTACGGACAAGGCACCTTTCTACGCCTTCCTAGTGCCGGTGCGTTAGGGGTGTTCGTGCCTTGGGATGAATTTGTGCTTTCCTGCATGCACGCTACCATGCCACAAACAATTATTTGTTCTTCATCCATGCTTGTTGATTGCGGCAGCTATTCGGCGGGCAGGGTACGTCATCATTGCTTCCTGCTGCGTGCGGCCTTCTCAGCGGCTGGCTTTATGCGAGCAATATCGGTGAGGTGCAGAGCTGGCGGCTCCCTGGCCTCGCCGTTCGCATGGCGCGTGTCTTTGCGCCCTTCGTGGCAAGTGCGCCTCCGCCGCCTTTACCGCGGCTGCCAGGTGCGCGCGGTGGTGCGGAGCAGGGTCGCGATGGCGGCTTGGGAGGCGGTGCGGGGGCGGCGGACGCCAACGCTGAGGCTGCTTTCTTGCGTGATGCCACGCCAGCAGGACCGCCATCTGAGGACGACGTCGCGACTCTGATGGGGATGGGCTTCGACAGAGGCGCAGTTCTTGCTGCTTTAGCTGCTGCAGGGAATAGCGTCCAAATTGCCGCTGATCGTCTTTTGGCTTCCTAACACATAAATTATGCAGTAGTAAATCCCAGGAGCGCAGAGAATAGCTTTAGAAGTCAGAAAAGAGAGTAGCAGGCGCACAGGGCATATGTATGAAGCGCGAAGCTCCTACCAGGGCACGAGGGCTTCGGGGGTTGGCCGGCTTCCTAGGTTATTGCTATTTAATGGGGGTGCGCATGAAGGCGGAAGGCGGATATCGATATCGAAAACTGAAAACCGAGGAGTGTGGGAAAAGGAGAAGACCGAAGACCGGGGGGGGGGCTCGTAGTTAGGATTTAGGAGTAAAGAGTGGCCTGGAGATGCGGGAATAATATTCATATGAGCTGATGTTTGCATGGGCCCAAGTCTTTTGAGCACTCAGCTCTGCCGGCTTTGGGACTGAATAAAGCACGTGAAGCAATTCAAATGGCCAGCCCTCCCAAAAAAAGTGCGCTCATAGATGTAGCCGAGGTGGTATGCTCTTGCTTGTTTCTCATTTACTCGTGTGCGCCAACAGGCAAAGCCCTTAAGCCTTCCCGCTCTGTTGGTAGAAAGTGCCCGCCAGGATACAGATGCAGAGCGCAGCGATTCCCACTGCGTTGGCGTGTTTGTCCCAAATGAAGATGTTGAGCAGCACGCTAGCCACCTTGCACAAGACCCCAATGACGGTAAACGAGGTCGCCGTCACCTGTTTCCGTAAGTTGAAGCCCGCGTACGAGATCCCCACACCCACCACGCACGACATGAGCACGGCGGAGATTTGCCCAAAGGACCACTCGAGGTCGCTGATGTCGTCAAACTCGTGGAACGCAAACCCGAGCGCAAGCGTGGGTGGAATGGAGAGCACATTGTTATAGTACCTGCAGCGAACGCATAGCTCAAAAGATTAACAAAAGATACGGCGCAGCGCTTTCAATGTGTTTAAGGAAGCCGCGTTAATGAGGGACTTTAAGAGCACGGCAGTTACTTCGAACGCAGTATGCTTGTGTGAGTGCGTGTGGCAAGGCAGAAGTGAAGGTTTGAAGATAGGAGCAGGTGCCGCGAATGATGACATGCCAATCAAATTAGTATGAAAAGGGCCCATTCTACACGTTCGCATCAAGTTCGGGTGATGGGTCAACAAGAGGCAAGAATAAGGGCGATTTGACTCACACGCGGCCCCAGGTGGTCATTTCCACCGAGTCCACGACGAACTTGACGTACACCATCTCCGCTGTGATGCTCAAGAAGTAGCACACCACCCACATGTAGGCGGTCACCTGAAACCCGTCGTCTGTGACCACGTACAAGACTGCCCCCATGACAATCACCATGAGGCTCAGCCAGCTCCGGCCCGACGGCAGCGCCTGACCCAGGAACCTGAGAAAGAGGATCATAACACAACAGGCTATGATCGGCACATTTCAACATAAAGTGCAGTTCATACTATGAAAAGCTCATGTTTTATCATCATCTCGGTACACCCACGCGAATCAACAAGACAACATAAGCGGCTTGACGTTTCAAATGTTCGAGGCAATCCAAGTACCGCAGGTGCTCGCCAGCTATTTCAAACATCCTCAAATGACTATATGCTGCGATAAACTAGCATTGAGCTTTAAAAGGCCTGCCCGATTCAACGCACCACCAGTCGCAGATGGCGACCGCGATGGGAGACATGGCGCGAAACACAATAACTGTTTCCACGTTAGCATACTCCAAAGCTTTCACGTTCGTCCAGAGGCAAGCGCAAAACAGCAACGAGATTCCCATGAATGGGCGAATCTTAGTCATTTGCAAAGGCTCCACCTACGGAGGCAGCCAATCATAAAAATGCACAGTTAGGCGATGCTGCAAGTCTAGAGATGGCACCAGCACAATCTAGAGCACTTAAAAAAGCGTGACCAAGGACGCAACAAGCAAATACCCATAACAACCTTTTCGAGCATGCCAAGCGCACTCAGGCCAAGCACTGCCGCGACTGAAGCGGCGAACTGGCAAATTAGCACGAAGCTCGCTGAGGGAATAGCGGAAACCGCCACTTTGTTGATCACGAGAAGAGACGCTGAGCAAAATGCGTAGGCGGCGATACCCCACACCACATCCATGGAGGCCTTTGCTGCCTTTGCAGGTGCAGGAACATCCTTATCCCTAGCCACAGTTCAATACAAAAATCAAGTGCGGTAGTGCTAACCACGCTAAGGCGAATGATAGTGCACGCACGCTTGGGAGTCTTTGTGTTTATCCAAAAAAATTAAAGTATACATTTTAGTGCATTTCGTGCGTTTAGTGCACTTAGAGCGGACTCACTCTGTTGATGCAAGGAGTCCCTTCTGGCTTTCGTTCAGCTCCATGTCCTTCTCATAGCCCCCTTTAGACGACATCGGCTACTGGGCTTTCTCTATAAAGCCCTCGTGCGATGTGTGGAACGCACGCGTGCTGTGAAAAATGTCGAGATGGGAGAGAAGGAAAGGGACGAAGGGACGAACGACGACACCGCGTGCTCGACGACGGGCATTTCGTGTTTCACCGAATGTCCTAATGTTGTAATTTACGTGCAAGAGAAGAGGGAAGTAGTTACCTGGAATTCCCAAAGCGGGAATTCCCGAGGTCGGGAATCGCCGGAATTCCCATTGGAATTCCCGGCTCGAAAACGGCCCTTTTTTGGGAATTCCCTGGAATTCCCATACAGAGGGGGTTCTGTGCATACAGAGGGGGTTTTCTTGCATACAGAGGGGGGTGTTTTAGTGGCATTTCGCACTGGAATACCCCAAAATTTCTTACAAGCGGACGCAAAGTTTTTCCTCTGCGGGCGGAAACTCTTCTTTTGAGTGGCACTCTCAGAGAATGGAGGAGCGTGCCACTTTGGACCGCTAACTACACTTCCATGGCCACTCGGGCATGTGCGCCTGATTAGCTTCTTAGGTCTAGTTTGCGCTGCTTTGCTTTTCTTCTCTACCTGTAAGTCTTCTAATTCCGGCCCTTCGGGGCCTGTCTCAAAATTTCTTACACGCCGCACCTTGGTTGCTCATTTGCCGCGGTGGTTGCTGGTTGCTGGTATCACAGCCATCAGAGCGAGCCCGGCATTTGAAGAGCACAATAACCAAGTAACAGTCCAAAACATCAATGTAATCGGTATTGGATATGAAGCCGCGTAATCAGCCGCTGACACTGCTCGCTATAGTCATTTGGATGCGGGGATGCACATAATTTAAGCTGCAAATGGGATAAAGACACGGAGGCCGCAGTGCCCATTCCAGTGGGATTAGCGCGGGCATCTCGCGAAGAGAAGATTATCCAATATGTTCGATATACGGGGTACTAGTTCCAGCTCCCCGCCACAGCCGTGGATTCCCGGGATTCCCTTCGATTCCCGGGAATTCCCGGGTATTCCGGGAATTCCCGAGGCTATTTTCTCGAAATGGGAATTCC
>Ga0307979_1001927_pt1 | contig 14568 bp, 10 predicted proteins | sample OrgLakmetage1058_FD_201833 | JGI IMG/M metagenome (GOLD analysis project Ga0307979, IMG submission 201833) | Saline water microbial communities from Organic Lake, Antarctica - #1058 | ecosystem: Environmental > Aquatic > Non-marine Saline and Alkaline > Saline | place: Antarctica: Organic Lake...
GTCTTAATACCAGAATTTAACAGTTCGACGATCATAACTTTAAATTCATTGTCATACTTTTTTACCATAACTCAAATATAAAATTTATAAACTCATAAAAATCGTCACATCAAAGGTAGACACTCCAAAGTACTATTTAAATTTTAAGACTAAAACAAGTGTATTTACAATAATTTATATGGTTTTTAACCTTTGATACATCTATAGCTTTGGCAGTGATGGCAGGACCTAAACCATACCCTTTTTTAGTATTTTCATGATACTTGCTTCTGAAAAAGGGACTGAAAATGTTGTTGATTTCATCGGTTGTAATTTTCCTGCCTTTATACAAAAACAAAGCTTCGACTGATGGATTTTAGTTCTAGTGAAATACTGAAGATTTTTTAAAATATCCTATTTGTAGCTTGTTGGAATCGCTTCTATTTCGTCGTACAGACACAGCTTTTCGGTTCCTAGATTCTTAAGAGGATGGCTGCTTAATAGAGCAAGAACGAGCAATTTTTCAATGGTATCAGACATATCGTCAATTCTATCAATGTTGTTTTTAATCTTTTCGATATAGTGCCTTGGCTCATGTTTTTTTCTAATTAAAACTTCCAGATTTCCTTTGAGAACTATACACTTCAACAAATAAGGGATAGGCTTCAATTTCTAAATGCCCACGGTTTAGCCACTCCTCTTTATAGGCGAAATAAACGCTGTTCTTGCCAAACATTACTTCATTGATGTGCTTCTTGGCTTCAAATTTTAATACTCCATCAATTTCACTAAAGACAGTGTTTTTAACGGTAAAATAAACAGCAATAAATACAATAATAGAGATACTTGCAATACTTAAAACCAAATATAGAGCAACTCTACTTTTGATCGATAATTTCGTTATTCATCAGCTATAAAACCAAATCCACGAATGGTTTTGATAAGTTCATTCCTATCGAACTTTATTTTTTTCGTATACCCTTCATGTAAACAGTTAGGACTTCAGTATTATAGTCGAAGTGAATATCCCACTCGTCTTAAATAACGGATTATCTTGTGCAAACTGGTTCTTTATGGCGAACTAAATGAGCTAAAAAATTAAATTCTTTGTCGGTTAAATTGATGGGGTTTTCCGACTTTAAAACCTTATATTTACTCATGTTCAAGGATAAGTCACCGAGATGCAATACCTCATCTATCTTATAACATAAGCGCAAATAAGTCTTAATTCTTGCGAAAAGTTCTTCAAAATTAAAAGGTTTTTTAATATAATCGTTGGCACCGCTTTTTAGCCTTTCAATAGTGTCCTTCGCAGTTAAAAAAATAATTGGCATTGAAATATGTTCACTTCTCAATTGTTTGCAAACGTCAATGCCTTTTAGTTTTGGCATCATCCAACCCAGTAAAATTAAACTGATGGAATTATGTTTTACAAGTTTTAAAACCTCTTCACCGTTTTAACCAGCAAACACTGGTAACTTTCTTCAGTTAAGCCTTTTTTCAAGAGCTTAGCAATATCAACTTGGTCTTCTGCTATTAAAATGGTGAAATTCCCCTTATTCATAATTAATGGCTGTGACCACCGCCACCTGCTGTAATAATATCAAATACACCTCGGATTAAAAACTGAGCTTCTGTATCGACCTGCTCTGAATTTAAAATAGGTCTAAGCCCATTTTGGGGTGAATCTGTATCCACTTCAATTTTATCGAAGGTATACGATTTATCGGTTTTAGAATTGAGTTGTAAGACGAAGGTTTCTCCATCAACCTCAGTGAAAGCTGTCTCAGGCAAAGCTAAATAGTCTTTAGAATGAGATTCAAAATAGGCATTTACAAACATACCTACCGAAAAGTTGACGTTGTCACTTTTGGGATGTGCATGAACGCGAACACTTCTGTTTTCATTTACTTCAGCTCCAATTAACTTTACATAAGCACTAAAAGTTTGATCGGAAATTTCAGGAATTTTAAAGCTTAATGTATCCCCTTTATGAATTTTCAAGATGTCTTTTTCAAAAACATCTAGCTCAAGGTGAATATGATCCACATCAAGAATTTCCATGATCATTTCAGATTTAGCTAAAAACTTACCTTGAGCCACATTCAATTTTGAAATTTTGCCGCTAATAGGAGCGTAAATATTAATTTCTGATGTGAAATTCCTCTCAGCGATTTGCTTTGGATCTAGATTCATTAATTTAATATGCTCAACTGTTGCTTTAAGTTGTGCTTTGGCTTGCAGAAAGTCATTTTTTGAAGATTGAAAGACTTTTTGAGCGATAATTTTATCGTTGTATAAGTTCTCTTTACGCTCAAACTCTGATCTTACAAATTCCATGTTGCTTATCGCTTGTGCATAATTCTGCTGAAACTTTATAAAATCAGGATTTTTTAAGGTTACTAATAAATCACCTTTTTGAACTTCGTCACCTATTAAAAGTCGAGTTTCAGAAATATATCCATCAAAATATGAACTCACAGTAGCCCGATTCTCCGGGGGAACATCTATCACTCCAGTCACTTGAAATTGCTCTGAAAATCTATTTTGTTTTAATTTTCCTAATTTTAATAGCCCTGTTTTAAACTGTTCGCTTGTTATCTCTATTAAATCTTCGTCCTCACTGTGCTCTTCTCCCTTGTGCTCTTTTTCGCTTTGCTCTTCATCCCCTGAAGTAGACGTGCTATCATTACAGGATAAAAATAGCAAGTTGAATAGGAATAGGCTTGTATATATATATCGTTTCATAAGTTTAGTTTAATAAAAAATAATTTAAGGCAATAATAGTCTCATTATAATCACGCAGTTTTGTTAAATAATCTAGTTGGATGCGCTGGGCATATTCTAGACTTTGCACATATCTGAAAAAATCAATTTCACCAGCTTTGTAACTCAACTTGGCCGTTTTTAAAAGTTCGTCGGCAATTTTAAGTTGATTTTCTTCATAGGTATTCAAGGCATCTTGCTGTACTGAAAGCTGATTGATCAATTGGTCTTTTTGCTGGGTTAAGTCGATTTGAGCATCTTCAAGAGCCGCTTGTTTTGAAAGGGTATTGATTTCTGCAGATTTAATCTTAGACCGATCCCCAAAAAACAATAAGGGGATATTTAAGCCAACTTGATACCCGCTAAAATTTTTATCGATAGCCGAATTACTCCTGATAAAATAACTTGCAGAAATCCCTGGCAGCAATTCATTCTTAGCTAAAGCTGAGTTGCGTTTTGCTAACTTTTTATCTAATTCTAATGCTGACAAACTCAGATTTTCAGAGCCGTTATTCGCTATATCTAGTTGCAGCTTGTAGAGCGTTTTTTCCCTTAAAACCAGACTTTCTTGGCTTTGCAGCAAGCCCTTTATAGCGAGTATACTATTGGTCAACTCTTGCTTTAGCTGTGCCTGTTCAATCGTGATTTGATTGGCCTTAGACTGCGCGGTGATCTTTTCTAAATAATTTGATTCTCCTTCTTCAAACCTTCGTTTAGCCATCCGTGAGAAGTCGGTGTAAATCTTATAAATACTATCATATATTGTCAGTTTTGCCACAGCTTCAAGATAATTTTGATAATTAACTTGAAGGGTTTTGATCTTTCTGATTTCTGCAATGCTATATTGTGTTCTTGCCAGCTCCGTTTTTACTTTATTCAACTTCAATCGGCTCCCATAGACTGTTGGGAAGTCAAATTGCTGAATAATACCCCATTGATATAAAGGCTGATTCGCAATAGGATCTGCCTCAGATTCATCATAATTTTGATAAATCTGAGCATTATTAAAAGTAAAAGCTTGTCCTTCTCCAGCTTCAGTGCTTTCTGCTCTGAGCTGAGCTGCTTTTAACTGTTTATTGTTATCGAGCATCTGTATTTTCAGGCTTTCAAATTCATCATCTTGAGCATTTGCTGTAAAACCAGCGAAACCCACCAGCAAAATAAAAATACTCAGCCTAGGATTTAGCTTTAACTTTGTCACATTATTTTTTAGGGCATAAAGTACTGGAAGTATGATTAAAGTGAGTAGGGTAGACGTTATCAAACCTCCTATCACTACGGTGGCTAATGGACGTTGAACTTCTGCACCTGCACCAGTTGAAATAGCCATAGGTAAAAAGCCTAAAGCTGTAGAACTAGCCGTTAGCAAAACCGCCCTTAAGCGATCTTGTGTAGCATCTATTATATGTTGTAAACTCAATTTATCGTGAGTTTTTAAGATATCTTTAAAATACTCTACTAAAATGATTCCGTTCAATACGGCTATACCAAATAAGGCAATAAAACCGACCCCTGCCGAAATACTAAATGGCATATCTCTTAACCATAATAAGAACACACCACCAACAGCAGAAAATGGAATAGCAGTAAAAATAAGCAACGCGTCCTTATGTGTTTTTAATCCAAAAAACAGCAAGATATAAATCAAGATTAAGGCGAGGGGAACTGCAACTTTTAAGCGTTCCTTAGCACTTTCTAAATTCTCAAATTGACCACCATAAGTCATACTATACCCAACGGGTAAGTCTAGATTCTGATCAATAATTTTTTGTATATCAGTAACGACAGATTCTAAATCTCGGTTTCGAACATTTACACCAACCACAATACGGCGTTTGGATTCATCTCGGGAGATTTTAGCAGGACCTCTATCAAAAGTAATATCGGCGACTTCATTCAACGGAATTTTACCAAAACTTGGAGTATCAATCATCAAATTCCTTAGGTCACCGATATTTTGACGTTCAGTGTCCTGAAGTCTTACTACTAAATCAAATCGCTTTTCGCCTTCAAAAACAACACCAGTTGTTTTACCAGCAAATCCTGCTGTTATAACATCATTAATACTTTTTATATCCAGTCCGTAACGTCCTATCTTATCCCGTTTATAATTGACCAGCATTTGTGGTAAGCCCACAATTTTTTCTACGGAGATGTCAGCCGCACCGTCTACATTTTCAATAAGAGATTTAATTTCATTCCCTTTTCGAGCTAAAATATCTAAATCCTCTCCAAATACTTTTATGGCAATATCTGAGCGCACTCCAGTAATTAATTCATTAAAACGCATTTCGATAGGTTGCGTAAATTCAAGATCCATTCCGGGAAAAACCGATAGCGCCTCATCAATTTTTTCTACTAAGCCTTCTTTGGTATCTGCCGACGTCCATTCTGATTTGGGTTTCAGGCGAACAGTAATATCTGAATCCTGCATCGACATTGGATCGGTTGGTACTTCAGCAGCACCAATACGGGAGACCACTTGCGTCACTTCAGGAAATTGCTCAAGGAGTATTTTTTCTATAGCAGTAGTGCGTTCAACTGTGCTTTTTAAGGATTTACCTGTTTTTAAAATGGGTTGAATTACAAAGTCACCTTCATCAAGTGTGGGCACAAATTCAGCCCCCATTCTAGTAAATGTAAACACACCAAGTATTAGCAAGGCAACAGCTGAAATGAGAACAAGTTTTGTATGATTTAAGGCCCATTTGATTGAAGGCAAATACAATCGTTTAACGCCATTGAGGAGTTTAGTAGATATAGTGAAATTTGACTTAGATTCTGGTTTCAAGATCATACTACAGGCAACTGGGACCCACGTAAAACACAATACCATAGCGCCAATAAGAGCAAAGCTAAAGGTGAGAGCCATAGGCTTAAACATCTTACCCTCTATGCCACTTAATGACAATATAGGTATAAAGACAATCAAGATGATTAACTGACCAAAAATGGCTGAATTTAGCATTTTGGATGCCCCCTTAGAAGTGATTTGGTCTTTTAATTTATTGATTTCGATCGATGTTTTGTTGGAAAATTCATCGGAGCGTTGCCATAATTTAAAAGCGACAAACTCAACTATGATCACTGCACCGTCAATGATGATTCCAAAGTCTAAGGCACCTAGACTCATTAAATTAGCGTCAACGCCAAAGATATACATAAGGCTGATTGCTATTAAAAAACTAAGCGGTATAATAGAGGAGATCACTAGACCAGCACGCCAATCTCCAATGAGTAAAACCACAATAAAGGCAACCACTAAAAACCCTAACAACAAATTCTCAGCAATAGTATAGGTTGTGCGTTGTATTAACTCTGAGCGGTCTAAAAAGCCATTGATATACACCCCTTCAGGTAAAGTAGTCTCAATTTCTGCTATGCGTATTTTTACTGCATCAATGACACGTTTTGAGTCTGCATCTTTCAGCATCATCACTTGCCCTAAAACTTTTTCGCCTTCTCCATTGCCAGTAACAGCTCCAAAGCGTCTGGCATAACCAAAACCGACTTCTGCAATATCCTTGATATAAACAGGTTGATTGTCGCGAGAGGTAACGCTAATGTTTTTAATATCTTCTAAACTTTTAATAAGTCCTTCGCCTCTTATAAAATAGGCTTCTTCATTTTTTTCGATATAACTGCCACCAGCTACAGAATTATTGTTTTCAAGAGCTTGAAAAACTTCAGCAATAGTGATGTTATTAGCTTGTAAGCGTTTGGAATTAATACTAACCTCGTATTCCTTCAAGTAGCCTCCCCAGGTATTAATTTCAACGACACCAGGAATTCCAGATAATTGTCGGCGAACAATCCAATCTTGAATGGTACGCAATTCGGTAGCATCATACTGGTCCTCGTAGCCTGGTTTGGTTTCTAAAGTATATTGATATATTTCGCCTAAACCAGTTGTAATAGGTCCCATTTCTGGAGTGCCAAACCCCGAGGGAATCTTTTCAGCTGCAGATTTTAGTTTTTCGGCAATGAGTTGACGTGGTAAATACGTGCCTAAATCATCTTCAAAGACTATGGTAACCACTGAAAGGCCAAACTTAGAGACCGATCGTATTTCTTTGACACCTGGTAAATTCACCATTTCCAACTCGACGGGATAGGTAATAAACTGTTCAACATCAGTAGTCGAGAGGTTTCGTGATGTTGTGATCACTTGTACTTGATTGTTGGTGATATCGGGGACAGCGCCAATTGGTATTTGGGTTAAGGAATAAATCCCAAAACCAACAATACAACTCACCATTAGTAGGATAAAGAATTTAGACTTTAAGCTAAATTCAATAATTTTTGATAACATGAAATTTTAAATTGAAAGTGAAACAATAAACTTTAATTATAAAAAAGTATACTGTTTCGGTGGCTGAAAAACATCAGTTTCAATTAAAAGATCAGATTTTGGAGTGTAGTTAAAATTATTCAGGACTATTTCTAGAGGGGCTGTTGGCCTTAGACTCACGACCTGAGGTATTTCAAAGAAAAAAATGTGGGAATAATGCTGACATTCTTGAAAAGGGAGGTTTTGATGTTCATCGTGCTCTTTCTCGTGCGCCTCTTTTTGATTGCCATAGTGTAAATCAAAAAACTCTAAAAATGAATTTTGATGTTCAGTCTTATGAAGTTCGTAATGTTCTATTAAATTATTTAAATTTACTAGATTAACAGCGTTTAAACCAAACGATTGAAAGGTAATGATTACTAATAGTAGATATGAAAATACATTCTTCATTATCGCAAATATAGTGTATTTTTAATTTTGTAAACTTAAGGTTTGCCTAATAATGCAAGCCCTAGCCGGAATGCGAAATTGCTTAAGTAAAGTTATATTTCGTCTTCGGAAATCCTTCTTTATTTTAATGCGATTAAAGGTTTTAGATAACAGTGGTGATTCGTTTCAAAATGGACGGATTACTAAAGCTTAACAAATCATTTTAATTAGTTATAATAGATCGATAAGTTAGTTTATTAGATTGTCAAATATTTCAAAAAAAAATCTTAATACATTATGGCAAATACAAGTTTAGATAAAATTGAGTCCTTACTTCATCAAAATACATATTTAGATAACGGTAAGCTTATCGAATGGGATGGAAAAATGGATGAGGTACATTCAACAATTTCTACGAGTTTAGAATACAAGCCAACCTTACTTGGCACTGTCCCTCACATGGATGAGCCAACGGCTTTAAAAGTTTTAAATTCGGCTGTAAATGCCTATGATAAAGGAAAAGGAGAGTGGCCAACCATGCGAGTAAAAGATAGAATTGAATGTATGAAATCTTTTGTGGAGCATATGCAAACCAAACGAACTGAAGTTGTAAAACTATTGATGTGGGAAATAGGAAAAACGCTATCAGATTCAGAAAAAGAATTTGATAGGACTGTCCAGTATATCTATGATACGATGGATAACTATAAACAATTGGACAGGGACAGCGCTAAGTTTGAAAAAACAGATGGGATTAATGCTCATATTCGAAGAGGACCACTCGGCGTGGTTTTATGCTTGGGACCTTACAACTATCCATTAAATGAAACCTTTGCTTTGCTTATTCCAGCATTGATTATGGGTAATACTGCTGTTTTTAAACCTGCCAAGTTTGGAGTTCTTTTATTATCTCCTTTGCTAGAGGCTTTTCAAAAAAGTTTCCCTGCTGGAGTCATAAATGTAATTTATGGAAGAGGGAGAGAAGTTGCAGTTCCCATCATGAAAACAGGTACAATTGATGTCTTAGCACTTATAGGACACTCCACTTCTGCCATTGCCCTTCAGGATCAACATCCTTACAAAAATAGATTGAGGCTTATACTCGGTTTAGAAGCCAAAAACCCAGCCATTATTCTTCCAGATGCAGATTTAGATTTAGCTATTGAAGAGTGTCTTAATGGATCATTATCTTATAATGGACAGCGCTGTACAGCCCTCAAAATTATATATGTCCATGATAAAATCAAGGATGAGTTTAATAAGCGATTTTCAAAACGAGTGGACGAACTTAAGTTTGGTCAACCTTGGGAAGAAGGCGTAAAATTGACACCGCTTCCAGAGCCTAACAAACCTGCTTATATTAAGGAGTTAATCGATGATGCTAAAGAGAAAGGAGCGAAGATTCTCAATAAAAAAGGAGGAACTGTTACAGACAATTATATTTATCCTGCGGTATTATACCCTGTTGACGAATCTATGCGTGTTTATCAGGAAGAGCAATTTGGTCCTGTAGTGCCTATAAAATCCTTTAATGATATACAAGACCTGTTGGATGAAATAGCAAAATCTAATTATGGGCAGCAGGTCAGTTTATTTGGCAAAAATGTTGATACTCTTGCACCACTCATAGATGTATTGGTGAATTTAGTATGTAGAGTGAACTTAAATAGTTCTTGCCAACGAGGACCTGATGTTTTACCATTTACTGGGCGTAAGGATTCTGCAGTAGGAACATTAAGTGTTCATGATGCATTAAGATCATTTTCTATAAGGACCTTTTTAGCATCAAAAGACAACCCTCAGAATAATGATATTATTCGTAAACTTTTGGAAAGTAAAACGTCCAATTTTGTGAGTACGGATTATCTTCTTTAGTCGTTTTTAGGGAGAGTTAATCTGAAGTTATTCTTATACTTAAAGCAGCAATTTATTGCTGCTTTTGTTTTAATAAAAATGTAATTTTATCAGCTTAAAGAAATCAATTTGAAATACTTCATAGTTTTTGTTTCTTTTTTGCTTTTTGTAAACGTTTCATACTCTCAACAAGGAAAAAAAATATATTATACCAGTGATAGAACTCGTGTGGATGAGGCGAACTATCCAGGTGCTTTTATCTTATCGAAAGTCGATAACCAAGTTTATTTTCTTCATGATGGTATTGAGGTTTGGTGTGATCGAGCGATTTTTTATCAAACGGACGATTTTTTTAGAGCTTTTGGGAACGTTAGAATGAAACAGGGCGATACGGTGAATATGACTAGTAAGTATGCCGAATATAACGGATCTACCCAATTTGCTTTTGCTAGTGATGATGTCGTATTAACCACACCTAGTAATACACTTACAACAGATTCTTTGTTTTTCAACAGACTTAAGCAAGAGGCTTTTTACAGGAGTCACGGAGTTGTAAAGGATTCAGCATCCACCATTACAAGTCTTATAGGTAGATATTTTATGAATCAAGAAAAGCTTTCGTTTCGGGAAGATGTCAAAGTCAGAAATCCAGAGTATGATATTGACTCAGATTATTTAGATTTTTATTCTGAGAAAGGCCATGCTTATTTGTACGGTCCTTCTACAATAACAAGCGAAACGAGTACCGTATTCTGCGAGAGAGGATTTTATGATACGCGAAAGGATAATGGTTTCTTCGTTAAAAATTCAAAGATAGATTACGAAAATAGACTGCTAGAAGGGGATAGTATTTATTTTGATAGGCCTACGGGATTCGCCTCTGCAACCAATAACATTAAAGTCACCGATACGGTAAATCAATCGGTTATTAAGGGTCATTATGCGGAGGTCTTCAGAATGAAAGACTCTTTGTTTATTACAAAAAATCCACTCGCCGCCATAAAACAAGAGCAAGATTCAGTTTTTATAGCAAGTGATACACTGATGGTTACAGGAAAGACTGGAAATAGAGATATCCGTGCTTTTTATGATGCTAGATTGTATAAATCAGATTTGAGTGGAAAAGCAGATTCTATACATAGCAACGAAGCCACAGGACTCACTAAATTGATTCGAGATCCGATTCTGTGGTCAGGTGAAAGTCAAATTACTGGAGATACAATTCACTTAATCAGCAATACGAAAACAGAACAACTGGATTCTCTTGAGGTTTTTTATAATGCGTTTATGATTCAAAAAGACTCCATAGATGGTTATAATCAAATTAAAGGGAAAGAACTTTATGGGCTATTTGAAAATAACGAAATCTATGAAGTTGATATCATTCGAAATACAGAATCCTTATTCTTCTTGAGGGATGATACTTCAGATCTTTTGGGTATTAACAAATCGATTTCGGCCAAAATAAAAATCTTGTTTGAAAAACAAGAAATCGCTGATGTCTATTACTACAATGAAGTAGATTCCCAAACGCATCCAAGTTCTATGTTTCCAGAAAATGCTAGAAAATTAAAAGACTTTAGCTGGAGAGGACAGGAGCGGCTGAGCAGCAAAGCAGATTTGTTTAAAGGCAGAGATAGTCTGGTCTTACCTAAAATACAGGGTCTAGAAGATCCAGAGATTTACGATGACTTCTTTGAAGGAATAAGAGAGTTAAATTCAAATTCAAATTTAGAAAAAGTGAACTTAAAGCCTTCAAACACAGGTGGAGTTCCAAAGGATAAACCACTGCAATTAAAAAAAATAAAAGCTGTAAAAATAGATGATGAAAAGTGATTTTTTAGATTTCCAGGCACAGACAACTCCTCATCCCTTAGGACTAGAGGTAGCCTCTGCAGAGGGTTCTTACATTTATGCAAAGGATGGAACCCAATATCTAGACTTTGTGGCAGGTGTTTCTGCCTGCGGTTTAGGCCATAGACATCCCAAAGTGATTGAAGCTATAAAAAATCAGCTAGATCAATATATGCATGTTATGGTTTATGGGGAATACATACAGTCTCCAGCGGTAGAATTTACAAAGCTTTTAGCACAGCAATTACCCGAGCCTTTATCGCAAACTTACTTGGTAAATAGCGGTACAGAAGCTATTGATGGAGCGATGAAGTTGGCTCGGAGGGCTACTGGTAGAAGTCAGATTATAGCTGCTAGAAAGTGCTATCATGGGAATTCTTATGGGGCTTTAAGTTTGATGGATTATGAGGAACGTATAGCACCTTTTAGGCCTTTAGTTGGAGATATTACTCACCTACAATTTAATACAGAAATTTGTTTTAATATCATAACAGAGCGAACTGCAGCTGTTATATTAGAAACTATCCAAGGGGGAGCTGGGTTTATTTTACCTCAAAATGATTATTTGAAAAAAGTAAAAAAACGCTGTGAAGAGGTCGGTGCCTTGTTGATTTTAGATGAAATCCAGCCTGGTTTTGGGAGGACAGGAAAGCTTTTTGGGTTTCAACATTTTGATGTGGTCCCAGATATTCTCGTTTTAGGAAAAGCTATGGCTTCTGGATTACCAGTAGGTGCTTTTACAGCCTCTAGAGCTCTGATGAGTCTATTAAGTGATAGCCCAAAACTGGCCCATATCACCACCTTTGGAGGTAACCCTGTGATTGCTTCAGCTTGCAAGGCCACGTTAGAGGTACTTCTTTCCACATCCATTATACAGGATGTAGATCGTAAAGAAAAACTATTTAGAGAGTTACTTCAGCATGATCTTATAGAAGAGGTGAGGGGTATAGGACTAATGCTAGCTCCACTATTTAAAAGTGATGAGATTGCCAATTATTTAGTGTTGGAAGCAAAGACCCGAGGCCTTATCTTATTTTGGTTGCTTTATGAAAAAAAAGCCGTAAGAATTTCTCCGCCATTGACCATATCAGAGGAAGAAATTATCAAGGGCTGTGGCATTATTATTGATCTACTAAATAAATATTCTGAATTAAAAAAAAGAGAATAACTTGAAATAACATTTTATTAAATTTGCTTTTAAATTGAAAAAAGACCTTTACCTTAACCAAAACTTAAATCATTTTATATGCAATTAGGATCCTCTCATCACGATGACTTCGACTTTCCTATAGAGAAATTTGAAATGATGTTGAAAACCAATGAGATATTGTTTTTCGATGCGACGGAATTTGAAAATATAATAGGTCATTATATTGATAGCGGGCGATTAGCTTTAGCTAAAAAGGCTTTGAAGCTTGCTTTGGATCAGCACCCAAAGTCGGTTAATTTACTTTTGATGAAGGCAGAATTGCTTTCTTTTGAAGACAAGTTTGAAAAAGCTATGGATTTGTTAGAAAGCCTCAAGTCTTTAGAACCCAATAATGAAGAAATATATATTCTTATTGCGAATATCTATTCAAAGCAAGACCTTCATTTAGATGCCATCAAAATTTTAAAAGAATCTTTAAATTTTGCAGATGATCTTTTAGAAATCCATAGCATTATGGGAATGGAGTATATGTTCTTAGAAGATTTTGAAAATGCTAAGCAAAGTTATATAAAATGTCTAGAGAATGATGAAAGTGACTCTACCGCATTATATAATATTATTTATTGTTTTGATTTTTTAAATCAAAATGAAGAGGCCGTTCAGTTTTTAAAATCCTTTCTGGATCGACAGCCTTATTGCGAAGTTGGCTGGCATCAACTCGGAAAGATATATTTTGAAGATGGCCTGTTCGAAAAGTCTCTGGAATCTTTTGAATATGCCATCATTTCTGACGAATATTTTATAGGGGCGTACTTAGAGAAAGGCAAGGTGCTAGAACGACTAAAGCGGTATAAAGATGCAATAGAATGCTATGTACTCACCCTTCAAATTGATGACCCCACTGCTTTTGCATATCTGAGAATTGGGAAGTGTTTTCTCAAGTTGAATGAACCTGAAAAAGCTTTAAAGCATTATAAAAAAGCGCTACACGAAGATCCTTTGTTAGACAAAGTGTGGTTAGCGCTTTCTGATTATCACGTCAAAATTAAAGACTATAAAAAGGCTTTATATTACATCAATAAAGCTATCAATATCGATGAAGAAAACGTTTTATATTGGAAACACTTCGCTATTATAAATCTTGAATTAGATAATATTAAAGACTCTGCTTTCGGCTTTAAAAAGAGCCTTGAACTTGGTAATTATGAGCTAGAAACATGGATTACCCGTTTGGATATTCTTATAGAACTAAAGCATTTTAAAGATGCTTTACAAACTTTAAAGCAAGCCGAGGTTTTCTTTATGGACTTTGCGGAATTAGAATTCAGATATGCCGGTGTTTATTTTGAATTGGGAGATTACAAAAATTCAAAATTGCATTACAATAGAGCCATGCAATTGAATACTCATTATAATTTTGTTTTGAATGATTTATTTCCTTCCTTCAAACTAAATTAAAAAATAGCTTTTAATCGAAGTAATTAAATCATGTTCCTACCCTCTATATGTTTAAATTTAAAAGGCGTTTGGACATATATTCGATAGGTTCCACAGCTTTAAAGAATGAGTTTAGCCATTTATATAACCAATAGCTAAACTCATTAACTTAAAAAAATTTCTCAGTTAAATAATTATTCTAAACATTAAAGCAAATCCTTTAATTTAAAAATCCTCTATTTTACACTAGAAATAGTCCATAGGTAAACTACAGATTAAACAATTCTAGGATTTATAAAAATTTCCTTCATCGGTTTAAAGTAAGCATCGTGCTGCGTTGCGGTTCTAATATGAAATCCGATAAAAAAGGTAAAGTTACAGCACCGGTTTCTCTCACAATTTAAATGTTCTACTAAGCTAGAAAATTGACCACGTGTAATTTACTAATCTAGTCCTCTGCCTATTTTACATACCTTTAATCACTTTTTGTAGTATTACTTAGTTTTAAGTAACCTGTCCTTCTTAATGAATGTTTAAAAGCTTTCATAAAAATAAAATAGACAAATTGACAGGCCAGAAAATTAGTTGTCAAATATGCATTATTAACTAATTTTTAAGAGACAATCAGTTTATATTTTATAAAACAGACAAAGTAAAATTTTAGCTTTTAAAGAGAATTCTACCTTATACCAAATTATATTTATAATGCCGTATGAATAAATTGAATTATTTTTTGATTGATTGAAATCAAAAATAACTAGCATAGCCTTAGCTACGGTAATTATTTTTGATGAAAAGCAGGCGAAAA
>Ga0307979_1001929_pt1 | contig 14559 bp, 18 predicted proteins | sample OrgLakmetage1058_FD_201833 | JGI IMG/M metagenome (GOLD analysis project Ga0307979, IMG submission 201833) | Saline water microbial communities from Organic Lake, Antarctica - #1058 | ecosystem: Environmental > Aquatic > Non-marine Saline and Alkaline > Saline | place: Antarctica: Organic Lake...
CGCATACAGACAAATTCGAAATGTTACTGAGGATTTCGAGTAGATTCCATGATGACGTCACTCTATTCTGAGCCGATTCCCGTGACGGAAATCACGTCTGATTGGCGAAAATTTCACTTTCCGCGTGATTCCCGCGTAATTACGTGCGTGAGTCTTAACCTAGGTCGTAAGTCGCATGTCGAATTGTGGTTTCCATATGAAACAGGCCTTCGGAAAAACAAATTCAAAAATCGTCACCTGGCGAATAGCGAGGTCAGATGCAAGAAAAATACAAGGCAAAAGCGCGCTGCATGTCGGTATTTCGCCGTTCTTGGCTTGAACGTAAGGCCCTTGCAACTCGGTTGATTTGTTTGACTCGATTTTTCCTTGTTATTCTTGGATTTGCAGATTCCTTTCAAGCCAATGCGCTGTTTGGATGGCTGCGCTCTATCTCCTTCATTAACGCATCGAGCACCTTTCCTTGCCAGTAAAAATCTTGCAACCACCTCCTATTCCACTCTTTGGCCAAAATTTTATTTACGATAAGCCAAGCATGGCGCTGCCCGCTCGCGCGATGCCCGTCACCGGCGCTGCCCATCCGCCATCGTCGCCTTCGTCGTCGTCGTACGCTGACCCACTGGACATGCCCGCACTTCCTGCGCTTTGCACCTGCACATGCGGAGACACACACAAACATCATAAATGCCCACAGAGCCCAACCAAAAAAATCGACATTACACGTGACTGCAGGCTACAAGCACGAAAAAGGCCGGTAGAAAGTGTTGACAAAAATAGTGAGGAGCAAATAAGGGGGGAATAACTTAAGTAGTGATGATGAAATTCCAACTCAAGGTTCACCTCTTGCGGTCGTGCCGACTTTTGCCCGTCTTCTCTGCGGTGCGTGGACTTCGTAGTGCCACCCTCACTGCTGCTACTGCTCCTGCTTGCCTCTGAGGAGGCAAGGGAGGCAGCCGCCGCCGCTGACGCTGCTTTCTCGCTCGCTGCTGCGGCCCTTTTGCGAGCTTCTGCGGCGCGAGCTGCGGCCTTCACTTTCGCCTCCTTGGCCCGCTCTGCTGCTTCCTGGTATTATATTAGAGATAGGAGAGAGATAGGGATGTCATAAATGGTGGAAACACGTGTGAGCATGTGTGAGTGCGACCCACAATAGGTTCGTTTTGGGTTTGATTGTGGTCGGTTGTGCTTTTTGCCATTCTCAATGCTAACAGGAACAGTGTGAGTGAACCTCGCCGCCCAAGTAACTACCTGCTTGCTCTTGGCTTTACGCATCATTTCAATGTAGTCCAAGGCTTCTTGGTCGTTCGCGCTCGGTGCGTCATTGTCGTTCATTTCCAGAATGACGCCATCCGGCGACTCGCGCCCATTGCCGGCTAGTGATGTTATCATGGTTCAGATAAGCACGCACCCAGCGACAGAGACAGAGGTAGAGAGCCATCGACACGTCAATTAACAGGCCACACAGGAATACAGAACGCACGATAGGAATACACCATCAAACACATACTTGCAACCTAAGCTATTTTAGACTCCGTTCGCACACTCCGCTGACTGCCTGTTCCGATTCCTCCCCCCCGCTATCAACACCTACATGTACCTGTCGACAGCCGCGCCAGAGCTTCGATGTCTTCGAGGGCGCCCGCCGACGCGGCCGAGGTCATGAACGCCCGGTTGGGCGAAAGCTCCACTCCTTTGTACGAGCCCCGGCGGCCGTCTGCCAGCACGCGAGCCTCGTCTTCCTCACTGCCGCTCTCTTCTTCGCTGCCGCTTTCTTCTTCTTCTTCTTCGGTACCGTCGCCGCCGTACTGTAAAACACAATCGGAAAAGGACAGCAAACAAGGCAACAGGTTGAAAACATGGGTGTTCCTTAAAGCAAATCCTCGAGCAAATATCCTCCCTTTCCGAGCAAATTTCTCTGCTTTTCACCTCTTTCAGCCAATCATTACTACGCATGCTCCTACATAGATATCCCCCACCCCCTTATAACCTCCAGTCTTCCTCACCTCTTTGAGCCAATCATCGTTCAGCGCTTCCGTCGCGCTCGGCCTTCGCTTCGGGTTTTTGCTTAGCAGCTTGCGGATCAAATTCCGGGCCCCTGGGCTGATGTCGTCCCATTCGGGCGAGGGGAAGGAATACTTGCCGCGGCACACCGACCTTAGAATGTCCTTGTCCGAATCTCCGTCAAAGGGCGGATACGAACCCAGCAGCACGTACCTGCAGACAACAGGTCAACACAAGAAAAAGAGAGGCGACGACAGGGGTAAGGCAAGATATGTCGTGAAAAAGTTGAGTTAAAACAAAGGAGTTCTTGTATAGATTGCCGCCTCTTTCACAAGTGCAAGCTACGACAAGCCTTTATTCGTATACTTACATGATCACTCCCGCCGACCACAGGTCGCAGGAATGGTCGTAGTTCTCGTTCCACACTTCTGGAGCCGTATAGTACACCGTGCCTACTCGGGTCTTCAGCCTTTCACCCTGTATGGATGTTCACACAGAAAAAAAAGAAGAGAACAGTTGAGCAATGAAATTCATGAAGAAGAAGAAAAGCTCGTATAACTTCCCCATGTACTAGTAATTCAAAGTGAGAAGAAGCCACAGTCCTAGGAGTTGATGGAGTAGAAGTACCTGCGCGAAGAAACGGCTGAGGCCAAAGTCGATCATGCGAATTTGCGACAGGTCGTTTTTGTTGACCAGCAGGAAGTTTTCCGGCTTCAAATCGCGGTGCGTGACGCAATGTTTCACGTGGCATGCCTCCACCGCGCCCAAAATTTGCTTCATCATGATGGCTGTCTCCACCTTCGAAAAATGTTGACGTAATAGTTGTATTGAGGTTGAAGAAGGGGGGGAAGTGGGGAGGAAGCCTACTGACATCTAAACCTGAGGCTCGGTTGTTGTATCATTCACGAGGAGCTCTCTGATCCTTCTGAATAATAACAAAAGGCGCGCTCTACAATCCGACCTTTCCACAAATCCTCTCTCCCTGCACGAGTACAGAAGAATACCTACATACAATCAAAGGCACCCCTCTCGCACCTCACTGAATCGCCCTTCTTCCGTCTGGGAGCGATCGACGATCTGGTCATACAATTCGCCCCCGGTGCACAGCTCCGTGACCAAAAACAAATTCCGCGAATCTTCGAACACGTCCTTCAAGTAAATGATGTGCTTGCTGCCTTTTAACTTGTTCAATATCATTACTTCCCGCCGGCTAGAAGCACAGATGGGAGGCACCAGGTAAGAGAAAGAGTGATCATTTGAATAGAAAATATAATTGAGAGTCAAGGACAAAAGCCAACACACACACACACAACGGAGCAGCTTCGCATATTTCCAACATGCAAATTGAACAAGATAGGTGCATATTTCTATCACCACATGGAGAAGTAGGACGATAAAGAGGCGCAGTTCGAGACACACACAAGCACACAGAAGCATTTCCTCTTAATAAGAATGCACTGACCATTCGATTACGGACTGTGTTGACTTTGATATGTTTTTGCAGGCGTACACATGGGAGGTCATCCGTTCCGTGCACCTGGAAGTGGGTTAATATAGAGGTTGAGTTTAGGGGTGAGAAAAATAGCGCAAAGTCGGCAAATAAGTGCTCTTGGCCCTTCAACGAGCATGAAAAAGAAAAAGGGGAGAGCCACAACTACCAAACAGCCCACAGCCAGAAATGAAAGCAGGCCTGCGAGAAACGGTGGTGGTGTATATTTACCGAAACACGTGCCCCGCTCGTCCTTCGCCTAGCTGCTTGCGGTCCTGCTTATAACGCTCGTAATACACCGCCGTTGACTGATTCCCACCCACACTATTCACAAGAGATGATCCAGAGGCAAACAAAAAACAGGCACGAGTCCACGGGTAGGAAAGGCAAACGGGATATGAGGTGCGCATGGTCACATATTCTAGAGCAAACTGAAATGGCAAGAACAGCAACGTCTGATAGTGCCAAACCAAACTTATGAAGCAAACTTATTCAAAGGCGTAACTTTATTTTGCCAATTGCAATATAAATTGCATGATAGGCAGAGATTAGGTAAAAATCATTCGGTAAAAGCCTGACAACTGCACAGTTGCCTTTGAAAACTCGAGAGAGCTCAACGATATGTTTGTGGTGTTACCCCAAAATCACAACGAGGCGGTGAAGGCAATGATTTCATGAGCTGTAGATGTTATAGTAGAAGCTTAGCTCTATCTTAGGGGGTGGGCGCTACCATCCTGCCACCTTAAGGTGGCAAGATCGGCATTCGATAAACACTCAATTTGTTGTTGTTTGTTTCAAATGCAGCTCACCCCGCAAGCGATCTCGAAGAGCCCCCCGGCCCCATACACATGTTGCCCATGACAACGGCCGATCGAGTTCACCACGGCGGCGCTCTCTTTCCTTTTCTAGCAACCAAGGTGGGCCTAACGTCGGATTCCTACGCGATGCCCAACCCAAAAGGGAACAACTGTCTCAGAGTCTCAGACAATGCAGGACTGCAGGGCACGACGGTACGACGGACGACGGGCACAGAGGAAGAAAGTGAGAAGAACGCACAGAAGATCAGAACCAGAAAATCTGGGAGAACAAGAACCTGATTTTTGGTGTGACTTCCCTGTAAAAGCTGTACTTCTGTACACTCCGAGCTACGATTTTAAGGTGCCAATATTATGTGTTACATTAGTGTAGCACCTTCTTAGCGCACAGCGCCGAAAACTTCCGACATATAACTAAGCAGAACCATGATATGGGAGTGGGGGCGGATACTCAAGCGGCTTTGAGCCTAGATTATCACCACGCCAGTCGCGGGCTTCGGGCTTACATTGTTCGGTGATCCGGTGAGCGGTGAAGTAGTTTATTGCAGCTTGTGCTCCAGGCTGCTCCGGGCAATAAGAGCGGGGGGAATTGCTCCCTGCCCTTGTTCTCTTAGCATATCCCTTATTTTCTGCTTGGAACCCTTGCTTTCTTATCATTTTTCAAGAGGGACATGCGCCGAGATGAGCAGCGACGGTTTCTATCTGCAGATGGAACTCTTGTTCTCTTAGCTACATCCAACGAATTCAAACCCTAAGTGGCAAATGACTAGTGAATAGTGACTAGCCCTAGAAGCTAGGAGCTAGAAGGGAGAAGAGTAAAGAATAAGCCAAGTTCCTTCTCAGTCTCGCGGTCTCAGTTTCATTCTCAGTTGCAATCGAGGTGCAGGCCAGGTTTCTTTGATTTCCAATGCTTATGTATTTCTCATTACTGACTCCCATTTGCAGATTTGACTTTTACAGGAATGCAAATTTTAGTTCGATACAAGCAATTAAAAACGCGCAGAGAAGGGCAGTTAACCATCGAAAGCCCATTAAAGTTGATGATTGGAACCCTTTCGACTCGCGTCTGTGTGTCTGCATAAAATACAACCAATTCCATCGCTCAGCAGCCCAGCTATTCGCTGCCATTACCCCTTTCACCAAAGATATGAACCCTTTTCGGGTAATCGAAAGTTCGCCATCACTCCACCTCAATAGCCCATGCCGAATCCACCAACGCCACCGCCGCCGCCCTGTGTTAAAAAAAGCAAGAAAGAGATTAACGCAGCAGCAAATGCCATTTTAGAGAGTGGTAAGCGGTTGAAAAAGGAAAGGTTCGAGAAACGATGCAAAAGCATGCCCTTTTGTTCTTGACCCTATTTTAACATGGATGATGGAACGGATGAAGAGTCGACGTTCTTCCTTTCAGGTGTGCAGCACCATCTAAGTAGCCTACTAAAATATTCCATACTATATTCGTGCTTGATGTGTACCCCACTCACCAAGGCGTATTGCGCTGCCGCCATTGTCGGATCTTCTTCCCTCGGAATTGGCGGCGGCACATGTACCGGCATCGTCGTTGGTGGTGGTGCTGGCATTGCTGCTGCTTCGCCGGGTGCTTCACCTCCTCCTCCTTCTCCCAGAGCGAGGTTACTGTGGCCTGAAGCATGCCCTCCTGGCGCTGACGACGCCTGTGGCTGTAGCTGACCCTGCGCCTGTGGCGGTTGTGCCTGCTGCGGCCCTTCCCGTGCCGTGAGCAAGATGCGAGCTACTAGCACGGAGCGGGCCCCACCCGCTAAACCTGCCACCGCGGGGCCGGAAGGGCCTTCAGGCTGGACCAAATTGATCTACAGGGAAGGAGGCAGAGAAGAGGCGCGTGATGGAAGGTGAAAGTGAGTTGAGGGGTGTCTAAGGAAAGTTATGGCAAAGTAAACCGAATCTGACGTAGAGAAGAAATAAACAGTCCTCTTCCACTTCCTTGTCGCTTGAAACACAAATATATTTCGTGTCCCTTATGTACACAGTTAACTCATAGAAGAAATAGAGGTTACACGCACTTTGCCGCCGCTGGCTTGGCGAATTAGATTGATGCGCGTGCCGCCTTTCCCAATCATGGACCCCACTTGGTCGGCGGGAATCTGGTGTGTAGATGAGGAGAGGGAAGGAGAAAAGCTGGTGACGCAAAGATGACACTGAACACTTTTGAATCAACTGCAAAGTTGTAACCCAGACTCCCTTCTTGCACCCTTGCCATGAGTACACACTTATAGTATTCTTCATCCCTAATGTGATATTGCCATAGGAACGCACCATGAGCGCCTCTTCGGTGAAAGCGTCGGCTTCTCCCACTGCCTCCCCTGTATTGTGCCCGCTCAGCAAGTACCGGCACACGTGCGCAGCCGCAGCCCACACGTTGGCGGAGGACACCCCATGCACGGAGAGAGTGGCGGAGATTGGTGGCGGTGGGTCACTGAGAGAGGAGGAAGAAGAAGACGATGAAGTAGAGGGAGGACCTTCGTGTTCGTTGACCTAAATAAGAAGGAAGAGAGAAGAGGCATACAAGTGTAAAGAGGGCGAGAGCCGAAGCAGAAATAGACAATTTCAAATACAAGAAGTAAACATATCAATACGTGGGGCATATTGGAATGTAGAGGGTCAAATGCACAACACTAGAATATAACGCCCTAGCTAGCGCACGCCCGCACCTTGATGTCACAGCCGGTGGCCATACGAGCTGCGTTGATGTATTTCCCGCCTTTGCCAATCACATGCCCCAAGAACTTCTTGGGAATTTGCAGCTCTAAGCAACTCGTATGAGCGGTAGCTCCTGATGCTGCTCCAATCATTTTTGGGTGGTGCGAAAAGTCCGTGCCAACACCGCCAGCGATATCACTGTTCTGAGGGTTCGAAGTGTCCGCACCCGTGGTGTTCGCAGCAGACCCAGCAGAAGAAGAAGAAGAGAGAGCAGAAAGGCTATTCGGTGCCACGACTATTTCCCTCGCTTCAACCAGCATGCGCGCTCCCAGCACCTCCCGTGGTTTGCCTTCGAGCAGACAGGGAGCAATGGCCACGCCATCTTTCGGCTGCTCAATGGTCACCTGTTTTAAAGCAAACACCACCACGACAGCCGCGTTTTTAATATGACTAGTCCAAAAGGCGCACATGCGCATAGAAGCCTCCGCTTATGCGAACTGAGCGCCACCCAAAAAAAAGTGTGCAGAAAAAATGAAGGACACGCACACATGCACGCGCATATAGTACGCATATAATACATAGTACGCACCTTGCAGTGGCTGGCTTGTCGAATGAGGCTGATCCGCGCCCCGCCCTTGCCAATGATTTTCGACAGGGACGAAGCTTCCAAGTGGAGCGTCTCTGAGACGGTCGGAAGGTTGCCGTCGCTGGTCGTGCTGTCGCTCTCGGCTCCCAGCTGGCATGAAAAATAAGAAGGAAAAGCAGAGGGAGATGGTTCAAAAAAGGAAAGCGAAACGATCACTCTCAACCAACTTCACACCTTCCCGTCCTTTTTTTTTCTCGTTCAGATCAGGAACATACGAGGGTTTACAACTACTGGCAAGAGTGCTTGCAGACAAACACGCACACACACAAACAAGTACATTATAGCTTCCTCTTTCCTAGCAACAACATACATACACAACTGCCCTTCTCCTTCCCTGCATCCTTCGTCTTCCCTGCTCTCACCTGCAGATTCGCGGCGCATTTGGCGAGGGCTTGCCACACGGCTTCCCGGCTCCCGCTGACCGACACCAAGGCTGCTGGCTCACGGTCGAAGAGGCCACCATTGGTGGTGCTGTTGGTGCTGTTGTTGTTGCCAAAAGTCAGCTCAGGGTCCGAGTCATCGACCTAGAAGAAAAGGAAAAAAAATAGAAAGGAAAGGAAAGAAAAGTGTGCACGTGAGTGAGCACGCATACACGAACAAGAAGCAGAATAACTGCGAGAAACGAATAAGACAGCCACACAACACTGCCATCTTCTACACTACCACATACCTTCAAGTCCACGTTGAAAGCTTGCCGAATCGCGTTGAAGTATTTGCCGCCTTTTCCAATCACATGCCCCAAAAACTTCTTGGGAATCGTAATAGCCACCACCACGAAAGGAGTGATTCCAGCGCCGCCACTGTTACGATGTGAGAGCATGCCGCCTCCTTCTACGAAGCCGAGCGGAGACGGCAAGTGGTGGCCTGCGGTTTGCGCCAGCATCGCAGCGGCCGCAGCACTCACACTAGCGTTCGGGGGGAGGGGGAGCATCGGGGATGCGAGAGGTGGTGCCATGTGATGCTGGGGGTGGTTGAGATGGTGGTGTGAGTTGCCCCTCGTCGCGTGAGGAGGATAAGAATTACCACCACCTTTACCGCTGCCTTTGCCGCCGCTTCGACTGCTGCCACCCGGCGGCAGCGTATACGGCGCCATCGGCACGTGGTGGCCGGTCCCGTAGTTGGCTGCGTGGTGGTGTGGCATGGGCGGCGGCACTCCGGGCATTGGGACGCCATTCGGGAGGTTGCCCATCATCTGAGGCGGTGGTGGTGAGGACGACAGGTAGCTGGCATATCCCGGCGGGACGGCATGAGGCGCACCACCAGGATGAGGTGGGGCCGACATTCCTCGCATTCCCGGGCCGTAGCCCATTAGCCCCATTCCGGTCAGGCCAGAAGCGTGCACTACATTAGGAGGCGGTGCTAGAAGGCCGCCGCCACCGCCGCTGCTGCCGCTGCTGCTGCTGTAGCCGGCGCTGATGGCGAGGAGTTCCTTCAGTGGTGGCGGTGGGAGAATGCCAGCGGCAGCCTAGATGAAGAGGCCATCACAGAGCCCCCATGCACATACAAATGAAGTACCATGAAAGAGATAATAAAAATTACAAAACTAAAACTAAAAAATGCAACGCTCAAACCTCTCCACTTTCAACAAGTACACCACCTCTCCACTTCTTCTCTGACCAATCCCCTCTTTCTCTCTGGCCATTCCTTTCTTTCGCCTTCTTTGTTTTTCTTCACCTGTTTTACGCCGTGCTCAAAGAGGTGCTTTGCCACTAGCCTGGCCGCCGCGCGCACCACCACTGCTGCCGACGGTGATGAGTTGTGGGCATGGTCAGCACCGTTCATAGCGCTCTCCTCCGCTGTAAGCTCGCACCGCGCGAACATTCCGAGCACGTGGGCTTTGTCCTTGGGCACCTGCCACAACGCGCGACAAGAGATATATTTATATGTTCACACAGACGCACACATGTATGAAGTACGGGCGCAATCAAGGTGACCTCATAAACACTATAGGTGTATAGGGCATGAAGTTGCAACGGGCAGAGCTTCCTCAAGCTCGTATTTGTGTTCATAAACAGGATCACAAACATGTACTGCGCCTTCCTCTCTCTCATCTATCCTCTTTTATCAATGTCAAGTAGGCTGAGGTCCCACCTGCACGTTGCAACCAGTGGAAGTGCGCATTTGGTTGATGTTTGCGCCGCCTTTCCCAATCAAAGTGCCCACCGCAGTCAGCGGCACGAGCACGGTCGCACCAGGAGGCGGATTTTGCGCGGCGTACACCGCGGTTAGCACGCCGTCGACGGCCTCGCACACCCCTTCCGAGGTGCCGCCGCACACCAGCACGCACCGCTCCCCCTCGGGAGTGGGCTGCGACTCTACGGTGCAACGGCAGCCCGTGCGGTCCCGGAGCGTGGCTAGGGTCGCGCCCTTGGGCCCGATGACAGCCCCCGCATGGGCGTGCGACACCTGCCGCCAAACGTCGTGCCACCGCCGAACCCGCCATGAAAAAAGGGGGGAAACCAGAAGGGGTATGTACACGCACGTCAAAAGGAGCAAGAGGTAGAGCTGCAGCGTTTGGATGGTACCAAAATGAATCGTAAAAGAACGCGGTAAACGCAAACGAAAGAATTGCAGTTCGATAAGATCTGAGATGCAACCAGTGTGGGGCCTACCCTAGCACCTACCAAGAGAACAACGTTCACGTCTGCAGCTGGAGGGCGCTTCAGAGCAGGCTCTTCCGTGAGTGGTAGGCCTAGGGCCTCATTTCCGTACATTCGCTTGTAAGAGTCGTTAGAGTTCATTTGTTCTTACTTGGAATGAAGAGAGGGGGAGATGGAGAGCGAGGGAGGAAGGACGAGGGCGAGAGCGAGAGCCGAAGAGAAAGAGGAGCAGTCGGAGAAGATGTGGACAGCCTGAAAGGTTGAGGAGGGCAGAAGTTTTAGAAGTATGATAAGTAAGTATTTACAGAAGAAAGTCACCATGAGAGAGTTAGCATAAGCTCAAGATAACCCGAGCACACTGTCTGACCCAAGGGTTAAAACAAAAGTTCTATTTTACTGTAGTCAGTCTACTACTGCTCGTTGAAAAGAATAGATCAACGTAGTTTGATGTTTAGTACCGGCATCTCAAAAGTGCTCTCACTGAAACAAGTAGTCGGATCGGTGCTGCGCTTGTAGTAGAACCGTCACTAACACTAATAATAGGCAAGTTTGGGTATTTGGGGTAAAATGCATGCCTCAGCCAAGTTCCTTTCTGTTGAGTCCCGATCTATCTCGGCGAACCTCTTTCATCTTTGATCCGTTGGCATTGGGAATGCTAGAAGTTGACTCCCCGCCACTCGTCCCTCCTCGGCGCCAAGTAAGCCCACTTGGCTCGTCGTGTGCACAGCTGCCAGGCGTGGACGCCGTCTCGCAATCATCTGTGCTTGGAAGCCGCTCCGCACCTAACTACTTGCTAGCATAGTGCGCTTTGGCGCACTCAGTAACATATGTCCGTCCGTCCGTCCGTCCGTCACTCCGTCACATCACAGACACAAAAAACCCTTGCGTGCTTGTTCTGACTCGTTGTCACGTCACTGACAGTTCTGACACCTTGTCACGTCACTGAAATCAACTACGTTGATCGTGGCGTGGCGGCGCGCACGCCGCTGCAGTACAGTATATACAGGGGGGATGTTCAGATACCGAACAGCACACTTTTTGTGCACACTGTCGTCATGTTCTGGTACTAGCGCAAGGTGTGAAGAAACAACTCAGATAAAGCCATGTTGTATATCAAGCTTGATAATGGCGTTTCCATGGCGATGTGAAAGTCTGAGACCATTCCACTGTCACCGTCGCGAGATAGCGCCAATGTGCGTAGCGACACAAATGTGAGCAGAAATCGCTGCTCCCTGGAGTCACAACCATTGACCTAGTGAGAGTAGATCGATGCGCGTGGAATTAAGAATCATTGCATCTTTTCAATTGATGAAAATACTTTTAAACGCGACGCTGTGCACCTTACAGCTCTTCGAGGGGCGCGCGCAATCCGCGCAATGATGATAAACGTGGTGACGGCGATGTAGAACACGCTGAGATCGGACCCAGTTTACACTAGTGGAACTAGAAACTAGACTAGCCGTAGAGATTGAAGAAACAACCCAGATAAAGCCATGTTGTATATTAAGCTTGATAATGGCGTTTCCATGGCGATGTGAAAGTCTGAGACCATTCCACTGTCACCGTCGCGAGATATGATCCATTCCGCAACTAGCTCGGCAACTGAACATACCCCTGTACCTGCACAGCGGTGGGACAAGAAGGACGCAACGCAATCGCAAGGACCGCAAGACCGCAAGGACGCACACGCCTTGACGCACACCAAAGTGCCAAGAACACATACCCACTGCGCCGTAGTGAATTAAGGCCAACTTTCCGCTCCTGTAGTACGGGTACGGTGCACTTATCAGTGACAATTCTTAGAGCTACTGAAGCTATCTGTCGAGTCTTTCAGCAACATCCAGTAATAGCTATGCTCTAGCTTGCTTACGAAAGCCTACGCTAGCGCTAGAACTACAGCCTGTAGAGTTAAAGAGTAGAGTACTAATAAGGAGTATCAACGATCTCACATAGCCACAGTACAGACTATATAGCGGCGACTGCTGTCTGTATCCTTGCTGGAAGTGCAGCGCTCTTTCTCTAGACGGTTGTGTAGCTAAACACCATGTCGGATGAAGAGCACGATGAAGAGTCTCACGAAGGCGGTGAAGGCGAGGAAGACTCACATGAAGGTGGTGAAGGAGACAATGAAGATGAAAACAAGGATGACATCGGAGGTGGTGACGATGGTAGCTCAGATGAAGAGGAAGCCCCTCCACCAAAAGAGTCCTTCATTCAAAAGTGGAAGAACTTAATAACGGGCAAGGCTCAGCCTGCAACCACTTATGGCCCTCCATACTTGAAAGGCATGCCGCAGATCGACAAAACCTTGATTGACGAGTGTGATATGGTGAGCTCAAGTGTTTTATCGTTGCGGCACTCGCACTCGGAATGCACGTTTTCGGAATTTCATGTTCTTGCTCGTGTGATGCGTTTACAAGACAAATTTGGCGTCTTGGAACTAACTTTGGCTGCATCTTTTCTGTTGTAGATGCCTGTATTCTTAATATATGCTTTTACATTCTGATCTCTGCGTTGTTGCTGCCACACTCCTCTATCGTGATTTTTATGTCCTGTGGTAGCCCGAACCGTCCCTGAAGGAAGTTCATGCGGTGTTGAACGAAGGCGTGCACCCAGATGTGATGGATCCAGGCAGCTACAACGACACTGCCATGATCAAGCTGAGCCGCCATTGCTACACTCCAGAGTCCATAAAAATATTAGAAGCGCTGAAGAAAGCCGGCGCCCACGTGAACAAGTGCAACATGATGGGTATCACTCCACTGGCTCGCGCGTGCATGGCGCGGGCTCCGAAAGGCCCACCGCAGAAGCAGCGCATCAAGTACATCGAGTGGCTCATGGCCGAAGGCTGCGAGAAGAACTGCATCGACAAAGGCGGCTTCACCCCCCTGTACCACGCGGCTTCCAACCGCGACGTCACGGCGTGCAAGGTGCTCTTGGAGGCGGGGGCGATGGTGCGGCCCAACTTGCGGTGCAAGAACCCCATCGAGGTGGCCATGGCCAACAACCACAAGGCCCTCTTGGTGGTCTTGAACCGCGCGTCGATGGCCGAAGAAATCGAGAGGAAGCGCCAGAAACTCGAGAAGGACAAAGCACAGGCGCGCGCAGCTGAGCACCGGCGGCAGCTGGAGCTAAAAATGGCGGAAAACGCCGAGTCCGCCGGTGGCTTAGGGCAAGAGCTCAAGCTCGACAAGTTGACGCTGGAAGAGTCGCAGGCCATGGTGCGGATGGCGTACGCCAAAGCTCAGAAAGACGCTGCAGAGGCCACGAAGCGCAAAGACGCGGAGCGAGTGCGGCAAGCGGCTTTGTTGAAAGCGCGCGAAGAAATGATGGGGAAATGGGCCAAGGTGGGGAAACGGCAGTGGCGTTTCGAGCACGGCGACTCGGCCGAAGACCAAGAAGCCGCCCGAACCATGGACTTGTCGGAAAGTTTGTACGAAGAAATCACCAGTGGGCCAAAGGACACCAAGTTGAAGCTGCGGTGGCGGGACAAGACGGGCTTGCAGCGGCGAGACCCTCTGCCTCCGCTCAACACTCTGATTCCGGCGACAATCAAGCCCCCGCAGGCCCCGGGAGGGAGAGGGCGGCTGAAGGAGTCGGATGCAATGGGGAAGTTCCCAAAGTCAGAGTGGCTTTATCTGCCGGGCTTGAAGCCCTAACTTCCACACCTCGGACTTCCTTGCAAAAGGCGCACTCACTTCTTGTGCTTCGTCGCTTTTCCGGCCTGCTTGTTCTTTACTCTTTACTTCATGGATGCTTGTATATATGCTCTTTACTTCATTTCCATTTGGGCTGGTGTGGTCCGTATTCATTGCCTAGGAGAGGAAACACACGGGAATTCCTTTGAATGGAAGTGGCTCTTTGCATAATTTATTATCTATTGTAGCGTTTAGCCTTCAGTCATCGGGCATCGGGTGTCATCGAGATCAAGATGGGGTTGCGGGTTACGGGTTACCACCAATATTTTCCACCGACCTTCTCTTTCTCTAGTTCTCTGGGGCTGGGGCCTGGAGTCCGGGGGTTCCGGGGTTCGTCGGGGGCGTACAGAATTAGGAAAAGAAAACCAGAAAAGGGCCCTCTAGTTCCACCTTCTCTTGGAATGGAGAGTAAAGAGCACATTAAGAAAATGTATGCATATCGCCAAGGGAAAGGGGCGATTAGTAAAATTGTACTGCTTACTAAACTATGCGAGGTCTTAGGTATTGGCATTAAGTGAAGCCAGAGCCACTTGTGCTTGCGCTGCTCTTGGCTTGTTTTGAGGGGCTCGGACTCGCACTGCGGCTTCGGCGCCTCTTCTTGCCTGAGCCCATCGAAGGCGTTGAATCAGGTGTTACACTTGCT
>Ga0307979_1001939_pt1 | contig 14520 bp, 18 predicted proteins | sample OrgLakmetage1058_FD_201833 | JGI IMG/M metagenome (GOLD analysis project Ga0307979, IMG submission 201833) | Saline water microbial communities from Organic Lake, Antarctica - #1058 | ecosystem: Environmental > Aquatic > Non-marine Saline and Alkaline > Saline | place: Antarctica: Organic Lake...
CCAGGCGAGGCAATTCTTTCAGACTATTTTCAAACTGAAGATTTAAGTTGTGCATATACATGAATTGAGCGGTTCGAGTACACTCAAAAGAACATTCTGTCTCATTATCTGCTGTCTTTCTTTCATGGAACACCTACCGTTTCCGCCAAACTTGTCGCAGCCGTAAAAGCTGATGAGTGCCACTGACGACCAATTCGAGAAAGTTGCTGTGTGCATGAGATTCATCATCGCGACAGCCACCCCGCCGAAGTTGGCAGGATCGTTGTCGCCTAATTAGTGAAAAGCCGGACACACCGCAACAAAGGGAAACGAGGCGAAGCAAGATCAAAAGGTATGAAGAAAAATTGCTTGGTTTCAAAAATATGTGCAGAAGGAAATGCGCGCCTGCTACGAAGAGGCTTACCGAATAGGTACACGCCAAGAACGGCGAAAATGTACATCATCAGCAACAAGAGCATCATAATGTACCTGACATAAAACAAAAAAAGACGCGAAAGGAAGAGAACCAAAATTGTTAGGGCGAGAACATTTTCGGACAGAAAGATCAGTATATAATATCAATTAAGGCAAGGAGAAAAAGAAGTGTCTCCATTTTTTTTGGAAACTCTCACCAAACAGACTCCATTGCTGCGACGAGGCCAAAAGACAAGACGCGGATCTCGGGAATGAACGCCACAAAGTCGAGAAGCCGCAAGAGGCGCGCCAAACGCAACACCTGAAATCATCGAAATGCAACAACATGCGGGAAGATAAGTATAGGAGGCTGGAGTCTGGGCAAGCTTAGCAGCTGCGGAGTATTTATAGAAGATTAAGCGGTACCGTAAAGGGACTCAGAAAGGGGCGGAAAAAGAAACACGATGAAAACATCTACTACAGTAGTACACAATGCTAGAAAAGGTGAGTTCCACACCTTAATGCTGGACACATCGCCGTCCACGAGCCCCAAATACGGCGAGAACACTACAGACACCACCACCAGAATCAAATCAAAAGTGTTGAAGGACCCGTCATGAATGTCTCGGAAGTACACCCAAGGCCGCGACCCACACGCCCAAATGCGCAAGATGGCTTCCCACAGAAAGACCTGCGAATGGTTCAGCGACAGTTGGACGAGTGAGGACACAAAGAAAACCAGACACAGGAATACGCAAGATGTGATGGTGGTGCCGTCAGGCAGGCATGCATATATGACCATGCTTTTGTTCTGACGCAAAAATAAATCACATCCAATCACAAAAGAAGGGGATTATCTGAAGCCATTGCTCACCCAAAACGTTAGCTCATCGACGAAGTTCGTAAACGCTATGGTGCCTGACTCATCGCCTGACGTTTGATTCAGTTCTACTCCAATCGCAACTCCAACTGCGAGAATGTTCATCATGATGAAACCATCAAACCACGTTTTCTCCGTCAAGCTGCCACCACAGGAGCCAAGAAATAGATAAAAAATGAACAGGAGTCACTAGCAGCATACTACAGTTAGTTGTACTTGTATTGAAGTTCAAACACTGCTTACACGAAGAAATCGGCATACACCAACGAGCCGCACATATTGTGAGCTAGAATTAGGTACTAGCATGACATCACACCACACAAGACTCGCTAGTCTAAGGCTCTCAGTAGTAGGAATGCAGACGTACTTGCGGTGCAGCCATGCCCCTGAACTGTCGTAGTGGTACACTAGGCATGCCCAAGGTGATGTCGGCGATGGTCGGCTTTTGAGCTCTTCGTCCGAGTAGTGGCAGTGCGCTGTTCGATGACTGGTGGCTTCTATGGTGTTTTCCGCTTCCATTTTGATGGCTGTTGTTTTGCCCCAGCAAATATACCCCCCCCCCCCCATATGCACAGGAGTTGCCACAGTCGCCACGCCAGTTCATAGCCGCCCAACACAATGCGAAAAGTACAATCGAGATATTGTTAGTGTGCAGAAAAGATACTTGTGAATCAACCCCTGTCTCATTCCTTTTCCATTTCCCAACCGCTACCCCAATTTCTTCTCGGTCCCAACATGTAAGAACGCGACTAGTCGCGGCAAGAAACTATTGAAAACATGATCATTATTTACAGTCGCTGCATTTGAAATATATAGCAGATTCAACGGGCTACTACTATTCATTCGACTTCCACTCACGCTCTCCCACAACCACTTCTAATCTCGGTCACCAATCACAACCAAGCACAACGGTAAGCTAAGTACGTTCGGACCCCTCATATGACAGGCTAGCGAAGCAAATACAAACAATCAACTAAAATACTCAACAAGGAATAGTGCGACTCCGCATGGCTGCCTTAGGTGTCTTTTCTGTTTTGTGATCTCTACTTCAGAACGAAAAAAAATCCACCACGCACGAACCTTCATTGTCCGCGGCCACTTGTGTGGCGATGTAGTCTTCGAATGCCGAAAGCTTCTGCTTCTTCTTTTTCTCCTTTTCGCGCTCTAGCACAATCCGCAACGCGGCCATATGCGCAACCCCCGCCATGATATCAGTGTGGAGGGAGTCTCAAATGGAGATGCCCAAGGGGCTCAGAGATGTAATATAATCGACGTGGAACGATCAACGATCTCAGTAAAAAATGAAAGTACGATTTTCAGGAGCCAATGATATGCCGAGCCGAAACTTCCCGTGTTCCCGTGTTCCCGTGCACTCACCCCCAAAAGAGGGATCTTTGGGCTGAGTTGGATGAACCGTTGACACGTTGACGATGATGTGTCGCAGAAAAAAGTACGCAACAACCGAACCCGATCGGGCATCGGGCCGGTCCTTCGCGTGAAACCGGCTAACCGGGCTTATAGTCTAGCCTCATTCACGTTGATGAATGGCGCCATCTATCCGACTGCTCCAACGATAATCTCTTCAAGGGAAACGGAAACTTGCGCGTAGTGTTAACTTAACGGAGCAACAGCTTAATTTGTCCGGAGCTTCGAACTAACAGGTATTCTTCGATTACGCTCACATTACTACACACGCTGTCTTGAAGGGGGGAGTTCCGAAGTAATAGTGCACGCTAATGACTTTCGTAATAAGCCGCAGTCGAACCCTTATGTGGGGCATTACTTTTTTACTCCTTGCGAGCACTGTTGACGGTCTATCCCCGCGCCGCCGAGCTTTTGACGATGACGAAGCCGGTTCCGCCAACAAGAAGATTTACGAGCGGATGGAAGCTTTGGCTGGGCGTGCCGTGAGCCCAACAACAGATACTGCTGCGGCGAAGAATCTAGATGAGTTAGTAGGAGAAGCTACTGAAAAGTCGTCTTCAAGAGCGGGTTTGAACACCCTTGCTGAAAAGATAGCATACAACATCAAGCATGAGACCGATGCCCCTAAGTATGGGTTGCCTCCGCCCTCAAGTGCTGCTGTGCAAAAGCTTCTGCTCAAGGTGCGACTTGATTAGCAATGGGACTTGTAATGCCTTGGTGTCTAATTGTATTGAGGGTTAAAATGTTGTAGTTATTCTTGAGCTAAATTAGATAATCTTTGGACTCAACGGCATCCGAATTGAATACCCGCGGGCGGTACATCTGAAACTTCTTCATTGTTCTGCCACTATCACCTCCCACTAAAACTCCCTCATGTATTCCTCATCAGGTTTCTGAGCAGTACCATGCTATCGAATCTCTGAAAGCAGAGTTGAAAGTGCAAGGCGGAGGAGAATCTCCTACTCCTGCAGGCAGTGACCCTGCCGCCGCAGCGGCCACCACTCCCAGCAGCCCTGCAAGCACCGCAAACGTAGCGGACTCCGCAGCCTCAAGTGCTGCGGCGGCGGCTGCTGCCAGAAGTGCAAAAGAGGAGGACGCCGCGCACTCTGCAGAAACGGCAAAGCTGATGGAGGACCTCGTCGCAAAAGAGGTGCGTGTGTGTGGCTTGGTGTCCGTATTCGCTTCCTTGGACTCCTCACCCATTTCCCAGAAGTGGTTCTAATACGTGCAATTTTACTTTGAATCGAAAGCACTTGATACGTGTGTGTACGCGATAACATGCCCACGTATTGTGCGTCCTTTCTATGGCTTGCCTTGCGCCTGTATATTTCCTATATGCTATCATATTAGGAAGCGTGGAGCGCGGCCATGGCGGCGGTGAAAGCACGAGCCGAAAGCGCCGAAGACAAGGTGAAAGCCCTGGAGACCCAGCTCGCGGACTGCACCGCGGCCTCACGACGAAGGCACCACTTGCGGGGGGCGGGCGGGGTTGCAGGTGGTGGGAGTGGCAGCCAGAAGGCAACCTCTGTTAATAGTAGTGGTGTAGGTGAGAATAGGAACAGCGAAAGAGAAGGGAGTGGGAGAAGCAGTGGCAGCGTAGTGGGGCCAGAATCATCAAGGAGAAGGCGCCGTCTTCGAAGTCGTTAATAGTTCTCCTGAAGTATGCACGTTTTTATACCTCAAATATCTAGCACAGCGAGTGCAGTAATTCCACTGTTTTATTCACCCTCCGCTTGCCTTTGAAGTTTGAAGTGTATTTAATTCTGGTTCCTACGTAGTTGCTAGTTTCCTGACTGAAACTGATACTTGGCGCTAAGCCAAAATCTGAAATTTGGATTTAGAATACTTACTAGGTTCGTGTCGCTTATTTAGAGCCTCAGGAAACAAAATACATTATCCGTATAAACAGATTTCAAATCCGAGGCAAGGACAAGCCAAGAACTTGTACTAATCAACTTAAATCGACATCGAGATATCCTTTTGAAATAATACTTGAAAATTTTATATCCTTACTGGAGGATTGCTATCGCTAAATTCAAACCTAACTAGCCGAAAAGCCACTAGAAGGATTCCTGAAATCCAAGTCCCTTCCTTGCTCCCTCATTCGCGTGGTAATTTTCGAGCTCCATATGTGCATCAATTCGCTACTCCTATTTCGGCGACGGGCGAGGAGTTGGCGGCGGCGCTTCGGGCGTTCGGCCGGCGAGGGCTTTGGCGCTGTCCACGGCCTGCTTCGCGAACTGCGGCAACACGAAGCTGGCTAAGTGCACCTGCGGGTTGTAGTACCGCAACTGGGCCTGCATCTGTATTCGAATGGATAGTGTTGTAAAGTCAAGTTAACAACGAGAGAAACAAAATGATGAGAAATTGTAGGAGGTACCACGAGTGAAAAATAGGAAAGAGGGAAAATGGGATAGTTTTATATGTAAATGACAATTTACATGCACAAGCAACAAATTAACAAGTAAAGGTCCACATTTGATTCAACATAGCGATTTTTGCACACGCCATTCAGAGCGTATATTAATATTGAAATAAAGTCGTCATCGAGTTTTTTTCTCGAAATACGAATTCATGTGATTTCTTTCCTCAACGGCAGTGCAAAAATTGCCTCAAAAACATTTTCGATGTTCAATTTTTTCGCCTCTAATTCTCTTCGACTTCCCTTGCACTTTTAACTCTGTCACCCTTTTCCTTCACCTCTCTCTAATCTAATCTGTTCGCTCTGAGCCTCACCTCCGGCGATGGGTCTCTGGCAGGGTATTTCACCGCATCTTTTCGATCGTCCAAGGACATGAGCACGAAGCCTATTTGCCCGCTGGGGTAAGTGGGGATGGTGGTGAAACTGTATTCCACCTACAGAGGAGGAGCGGCACAGTACAATCGAACCAAACGCGAAGGAAAAAGAGAAAGATAATAGAAAAATCACAACAACAACAACCACATTCTTAACATTAACACTGTAAAGCGATGAACTCAAGGAAAGAAAGTACAATAGAAATTGCGCGAAGTCCGCAAGTTGAAGATAAGCACAAATGGAAGTTTGGTTTTTCTTCCTCTTTTCAAATGCGCACATGCAAGGTCCGAACACGCACCGTGGGGAAGAGAGCGCAGCATTTGGTGAGCAGCGTCCCAATCAGGTCTAAGTGCAGCCACATGCACTCCCCTTGGCAGCAAATCACTCCACCGGGCGCCAGCGACTTTTTCATGTTGTCGTAAAACTCGGCTGTGAACAAGGTCTCCGCGGGGCCCACCTACAAGACGAGAGGAGACAGGTGAAACAAATGAAAGCAAAGGAGGACAAACAGATAAGTTATTATAAGATGAGAATGGACGAGAGAGTGTGCACGAGTATGAATGAAAGACAACTGAGGAAGAAAAAAAAAGAGAGAGCGCGACAATAGAACGGGGCAAAGCAAAAAATTTAAAACAGACACAAGAATGAGAGGAGCAGCGCACCGGATCCGAGGAATCGACAATGATGACGTCATACGGGCCGTTGTGGGAATCGCCTCTGATGAACTCGGCCGCGTCGGCGTGGATCTAATGAGTGTTGCGTACATGTGGGAGTATGAGTAGGGCAACAGAGGTGCGCGCAGCGTATAGGCGTTAGCGAACGGAATTGGAAAAAATAAGTCACAAGAACAACAAGAAAAAAGGCCAAGATGGCTTGACGAGCGAATAAGAAGAGATTGGTGAAGAGATATAGTATGAAACATGTACAACATGATTCACACAGAGCGATTTTTGCACACGCCATTCAGAGCGTATATTAATTTTGAAATAAAGTCGTCATCGAGTTTTCTTCTCGAAATACGAATTCATGTGATTTCTTTCCTCAACGGCAGTGCAAAAGTCGCTGGTAAATCAAAATTCGTTCTTATGCGTTTTGTCTAGCGCGTGTTCTAGGTTGCGTAACAGGGAGTCATAGAAAGGAAGCATGCATGCACGCGGTTTTTGTGCTTGTACAGACACGAATGGACATAATTGAAATGAGCCTGCAGTGATCGGAGCACGAGTCCAGGGAGATAGATAGAGAAGGAGGCTACCTCCCATCAACAACAAGCCCGCCATCAATCGAATGCAATCATACAATCACAAGAATAAAACAAGCAGGTGTGTGTCTGTCTGTGCATGCCACCGCAGCAGTGCCTGCTTACCAGGTTGCACCGCTTGTCACCGAAGCAGGTGGCGGTGGACTCGCCGAAGAACTGCTTAGCCACGTCACACACCATCGAGTCTAACTCGCAGAAGTCAATGGCCTCTACGCCCGGGTGGCGGCACACCTGGAATCGAAACATGGAACGATGGTAGTGGATGGAGGGAATTAGAGAGTGGGTACAAGGGGAAAGGGTGGGTGAAGCGACTTGTAAAAATGAGAGGAAAGGAGGGTGAAGAAAAAGAAGAAGCATTTGTAGACAATGAATGGGCGAACAGAGACAGCGAGCGAAAGAAACGATTCGTGAGTCAACCCAAGTAGCAATGCAATTCCAAACAAGTTATTTCCGAAAAATTGTTCGGGTCAACTTGATTTGTTTATCACCTCGCGCAACACGCCGCCGTCGCCGCCGCCCACAATGAGAACTCGTTTGGGGTCGGGGTGCGAAAACAGGGGCAAGTGCGTGATCATTTCTTGGTACGCGTGCTCGTCTCGCTCGGTAAGCTGAATCACACCATCCAGCACGAGGACCTTGCCGTAGGTCTTGGAGTCAAACACCAGCACGTCCTGGAACTTCGATCGGCCTTCGAAGAGGACAGCGGGCTGGCCTGCGGTCGTCAACATCAGAAGCACGCGTGAGCCAAAAACAAGCAACCAGAAGACACAGATGTCAAGCAGACAGAGAGAGAGAAAAATGTCATTAGCTCATCATTATTAAATTATAAGAGACTAGCTGAGTTGTTTCAACGCCAGAGGGCAGCCGCTAAGCAGTGCTTTTACTGAGTGAGCCGTCGTAATTTGGCGATTCAACAGCCGACATGTCTCGAACTTCTTACCATCCTCTCGTTTGGCCATCTCGATTGAAAACCGCTGCCCCGGCCACAAGGCCTCAGTTTCTTGAAACCAGCCCTGTTGAATGTTTGGGGCATAGTAGCCATTGGGATTGAAGGACGCCATGGCTGCTGCTGCACTCCAGAGAGCTCCTACTAGAATGACGAAGAAATAATACGACGGTGGACGCATTTTGATGTACTGTACCTGTAGTACGAAAGCAGTACGTACTTACGTGTTGTTCGGCGGCCGTCGGCCAGAAAACCTGCTGAACTCGCTAGAATAGTATACACGTACATATTTTATACACTTCAACAAAACTCTTCGTCTCTTCGTCTGTTCTCTCTATTTTCTGAACGACTTCTTTCTTCAAGATGACACGAAGACACGAAGATGTGAAGAAAGAGGGGCGAAGGCATAAAGCATAAGGGTGTCAACCATGGCGCTGCTATCAGCATCGGACGTACTAATATTCTTTTCCCTGTTGTTGAACTGCGCAGCAACTGCTAGACCATGGAACGCATCGACTGTAAAAGCACATTCATCTACCGAAGGAAATGACGACGAAAGCTTATTAGATAGCAGAGAGGGCAGAAGCTTAGACGAAAAATCCCCCAATGCAAGCGATGAAGGAACAGCACGTCTTTTAGGGAACCCACCCCCGGACAGCCATGCAGAAGATGGTTTGAAAGCACGCTGCAACGATTTATTGCTCAGTTTTCGAAGACTCGGCGTATTCATAGCACTCTGGAACGTTGCTATGATATTCGCTATGGTATTCATTTTCAGCTAACTGTTTGCTCTTGGTGAATCATCTCGAGGTACTCCCCAAAACTTCGAAACAATTATGCTTATTACTTTAATGTTACCAAGCATGGTACAATGGGTCAATAGGTCTTGACCAAAAGTCACTGTTAGGAAAATGCGACGGCTTTTTCGTCTACTCACCAAAGGATTCGCACCAAAAAATGGATTCATTAGCATTTACAGCAGGAATGTTATCCCATTGCATTACCAATGCAGCATCGCGCATCTCTGTACTGCTCGGCGACATGCAGCACTATTTTATATTCCCCTTTTTTGATGCAGCTGACTACAACCGAAGGATCCGTGCCTCCTTGCCTGTTCAAGATTACAAGGCTACTCAAGAAAGTTACGCCCGTGCGTGCTAAGGAAATTACGTAGTTTCCCACTTACGTAAAGAGTTCGATTCTTACTCGCAAGTCATAAATGGACGAAGAGACCTTTCATATTTTATTTTATTTTGCTTATACGTAGATAAAATATATCTGGGCTGCCATGATTGCCATGAAGCATTCGTAGAACTCCCCGAAGTATGTGCATGCACGCCGCCCTAAATCTCCGAATGTTTTCGTGAGTTTTCTTATTGCCGTATCGCTGTGAGCTCTCTAGACACAACGACACAGAAGGCACAAGGCCTGGGCTTCGGTTCTTCGGTTGGTGGTAAAAGGCATTTCCAGAGCATAGTGCCTCTAGTAGTGGCTAGGCGCGCATGGCTAACCGGAGTGCAAAGGCACGGTATGAGCACATCAGATCGCCGCAAGGAAATGTAACGAGAACGAGCACGAAGCAGGATGATACCGACGTAAACACTGACGTAATTGAGTCATTTGATTAACGTATTTTTATGATTTTGCTACTCGACTTCTTTCTCACTTCTCGACTCCAGCCTCGCCTCTCCGCGTAGAAGAGGTTGATGTGGAGGCGCACTTATCCGCTCCTAGCTCTCAAAAGCACCGCTAACGCACTGTTTTTTTCTGGGGTTGGAATGGATAACCTGATTGCAGCTTCGTCAGTTCGAGAACGCCTAGGTGAGCTCTCAACCTTGGATTTCTGGGGAATGATATATATTCTTCTGAAGTAGTTGCTTACAAATTTGTCGATTTAGCACGGTTATTAACTAGACGTAACCTCATGACTGGAGCCTGATATTCTTTTTGTTATTCGTATAGCTCAGACGGGTGTCTCGGCACTACGCGTCGAGTGCGATTTCGTGACCTGCACTCAGTGACCTCACGGGTGCGTGGTTATCGTGTGTCGTCAGTGCCTTTTGAAAATAAGATTTCGCTTCTACGTACATTAGTCTTTACCAGAGAAATTTTCGTAGTATGCCTTTAAACCTTACTTTTGATTTACAGGTACATCGGGAAGTCGCACATCGTCAAGGCGATTGAGCGCTTCCACGCTGCCCACACGGACGTTGCCTTAGAGCTCAACGTGACGCGGTACGAGATACTCTACTTAGGATGTTACCGATACACAGAGTGCCAATCGAAGTAACATGCTTGAGATACATGCGGCTACACAGAGCTTCAACTCAATGCCTGCTTTTTTTTCTTCTTCTTTTCAGGTACCCGTATTCGTTTCTGGGCGACGACCGGTCGGGCCGCGGAACCATGAAGGGCGCGCCCATAGACGACGGTACTCCAGCCGAGCCGTTGACGGAAACGTGGCACGATGCGCTGCTTGGGTACGCTAGCAACAACCCGCACGCGCGCGAACAGGTGACTACCAGGAGGAATAAAAGTAGCCTGGGAAACGAATCTGGGTTGTTGGCTTTTTTGAACCCATGTCTTCGTGTGTAGGTGCAAAAGGGCGTCCACCCGTGTGGGTGTGCGTGACGGATGACAGCTTAGTGCTGGGAGTCGCAGTGCATTGGGGGGGGGTTGATGGCCGTTGCCTTTATCGCTCCTTATAACCTTTCGATTTTATTTCTCTTTTCTGTCTTCTCTCTCTCTCTTTCTCTCTCATCATGTATACGTCAGATGGAAGCTGGCATGCGCGCTCAGGGGCGTGAAGCGGGCATTGAGTTCGACTACAATGTGTTGGCCCAGTGGCACCCTGTCGACTCCCAGCGGCTACTAGCGTGGGCCGGACAATTTGGCTTACAGGAAGAATTCATGTCCGCGCTCAACGTGCGCCATTTTGAGTTGGTAGGGATACATACCAAAGAAAACACAAACGCAATCTTTCTCTCTTGCGAAACATACTGTGGGCTTCAACATCTGCACAATGATTGGTTCACAAATTAGAAAACATAGAAATATCTTTTCGGTCTTCCTTCTTTCTCTCTTCAATTCCTCTTCTTTTACCCCGTTTTCCTTCTCCTAGTAGTTAACCTCCTTCGCCCCCCCTCCTCCTTACCTCCCATTTGCTCCCTTCGTCCAGCGCCAGTCGGCTAGCTCTCGGGATACTCTGCTTGCTGCTGCAACCGAAGCTGGGTTGGACCCTGAGGCGGCTGCTACCTTCCTAGACGGCGATGGGTTGAAAGACCACGTGTGGTCGTGGTATGGCCGCACCATTCGGGAGTTCGGGATTCGATCCATCCCCCTGTTTTCGTTTTCCGTGCCGGCCATCGGGGTAAGTGGGGGCCCATTCCGCCCACTGGGAGAGGGGGGCGACGCTTACGTGGTGCGGGGTTCGATGAACGCCGACTACTTCTTGGAGCTCTTTGAAGTGATTCTGAGGGACCAGCGCGCGGGTTCGCAAGGACAAGACGCCCGGAGCCAGGCGTTCTTTCAGCCGTACAACGACAATGTTGACCCTTCGCAGCAGCGGCAGCGACGACGGCGCTTGACCGAGAAGCATCCCGACGGCGGCAGCTGCAGCCGTGAAGGCAACTAAATACGGAGCTTGACGTCTGTCATCAGTCGCCGGATGACGTCACTATGTAGCGGTCTGATGTGCGCCGAGCAGGCACTTCCTGCTGTTATACCTGGAGTTCATATTGGTTAGCCGCTCTCAGCTGCAGTGGCAAAGAGGTCCTTTTTGTAGCGGGAGAGGAGTGGACAGAGCTGGACTGGATAAAATGACATGCGTTTCCTTTTGTAACGGCCTGCCTGTCAAAAGAAAACGCGTTGACGAAAAAACATTTTTGCTCTGCCTTCTATCTACCTGTCATCTCTCCGCTTTCCGGCTTATTCTGCCACTGCCACACAGCCCTGTGAATGCAAATGGTTTTCCGGCAGTTGCTTTCGCTTTCGCCGTCATTTAATTGCCGTTATATGGGGCTGCGGGGATGTATAAATACGGGTTTCTGCTTTACATCACAAGTAAGTAGAAAGTAGTGAGCCTGTGCTGCACTGGCACTTGGAATATACTATTACTATAAACTAACTCAAGAAATTATGAGTATTTGTTGGGCGAAAGTATGCGTGTTGGAAGCTCGCTCCCAGCCTTGAGACCCAACGCCGGGCGCGTACACCCCCCTTCCGAGGGGTACAAAAGAAGAAAAATGAGGGAGTGTGGAGGGAGAAGCGGAGAAGGATCGGGGTAAGCAAATAGCCGAAACAACGCACTTGCTTCGAGCTTTAAACAATTCGTTTGTGTTGGCTGCTTCAGAAACCTCGGGTCTCCTTGTCCCACTTCCGAGATAATTCCTCCTCAGCGGGAAATGGTAATTGTAACTGGTCTTCTCGTTTCTCATCTCTGTCTTCTCTTCTCGTCTTGGCTCTGCGCCTAACTGCGGTTTCCGGCGCATTACTTTCTCAGCTGTCTCACGAGGCCCACGCTGCTACTCCTGCCGTTCAGTCAAGAACAACGCACCAGCCCTACTGCTCGCTGGCATAGTGCGCTTTGGCGCCTACAGCAACACGAACTCACAAAAGCATACCTGCAGCCTGCAGTATATAGTACTTCTGCCGTTCAGTCAAGAACAACGCACCAGCCCTACTGCTCGCTGGCATAGTGCGTTTTGGCGCCTCCAGCAACACAAACTTCATGGATTGTATGAAATCCCCCTGTATTATTTTCGAGAATCGAGAAGTCGTCGATGCCAGATGCCAGATGCCAGATGCCAGAGCTGAAAGCCAAAGCTTACAAGCTAACCTAGCACACATAGACATTTCTATGCAGCAGCCATAAGCACTAGCAATAAAACCGATAATGTAAATCTATATTTTCCAGGAGCACCGTAGGTTCTATGAAACGCAGACACCCAATAGCCTGTATAATAATAGGCGTGTTGAGTTACTGTACGTCGCAGCAATTCGACAGAAATCAGCGGCCTATTCCACCTCAGCATCCAGGTAAGCCTCTTAGTAGCGGCTGGAAAAAATTTATGGTTTACGTTGGTAACGAGACTTTAGATCACTCGAGCGATTTCTATTCTCCGCGCGCGAAACCAAGGTCACACTCTCAGGCCGGGCAGGATCAAACTGTAGTTCGTCTATTCGACGGCAAACCGGGATTTTTCATTGATCTTGCTGCCAATGACGCAGTAGCTCTTTCGAATACCCTCATGCTTGAAAGGGACTACGGTTGGGATGGACTTTGCATTGAAGCTAATCCAAACTATTGGTCGAGGCTCGCGCGGCGCCGCTGCACTGTCGTGGGTGCAGCTGTAGGCAAGGTTGACAACGAAATCGTCGAGTTCAATTTCGGCTTAGCGCAGCCAGGTTTAAAAGTACCTGGCGAGGACAATGGCGTATTCGGCGGCATAGTCGGATTCGACAACAAACCGAGGCATGTCAGAAAGGAGAGGTCCTCGTTGTTGCACACAGCTTCACTCTTGAATGTCCTTGAAAAGACTCGAGCACCTCCCGAAATCGATTATTTAAGCTTTGACGTTGAAGGTGCTGAGCTATTCATTGCCCAAAGTTTTCCGTGGGAGAAGTACACGGTAAAGCTTATGACTGTTGAGAAGCCAAGCAGCAATCTTAAAAATTTCTTGACTGAAACGGCACACATGGTGTACTTGATGACGTTGCAGTCGCCTCACGGCAAATTTTATGACGAACTTTGGTGCCACAAGACCTTCGAAGCCGATTATCGTCTCAAACTGAAAGGATGGAATTGGCTGCCTTATAGACCAGAGGAGGAAGAAACATATGGAAGTATGCGAGATTGAGGTGTGGATGCGTACTGACTTTTAGTTCATGCAGTTGGTGTATTGCTCTCCGATACCAATATCAGTACTGGTGCCTACTGTGGACTCGTCCAGGGTATGATAGGTATGATACACGCTTTTGATTGGTTTTGATCTACCAATTTTGAACACCGCACTTGGACTCAGCGCATTCAACTAGCCGTACTTCATGAGAAGTACGTATGGTGCATTTCTCACAAGAAATTTTCAAAAACTTATGAAGACCTCGACAATTCCTCACTGGAAGCACCTATTTTCTTCCGTGGTGATATGTAATATTGGCCTGACCGGCCTTCAGATTTCGCTCTCAACTCTCAATAAACTGGGATTTACCCTGACAGAGACCTCGCCTCCTGCTTTGCACTTGCGGCATCGCCCGCGTAAGTTTATATCCATGGGCTTGAAATTCCACAGAAAGCCCGCTTATTCTTTCTTGTGCATTGAATAATTACGTAAACTTTAAAACTTCGAATATAGGGTTTAATTTTGCACGTTTCTGTTGCTGTTTCCTGTGCCTGTTGGCCTTTCTTGGGACCTTTCTGGCGATGGGCATTCAAAAGAAGGTGCATGTAACTTGGTTTGCTAAGCCAAGGCACGCGGAAAGTGTGTGATTATTATAACCAATGTCCAATATTTGTATATCCTGGGAGGCCCGAAAGCGAAAGCGGAAGGCCGAATGGCGAATGGCGAATGGCGATTGCATGGGATGTAATATATTAGAGCAATATTTGATGAGGCCATCTCAACACAAGTCGAATAGACGCTACTTGCCAACTACTTGCTTCAAACAAGGGATATCACTACCAATATGGGACCGAAACCCCCTGTAGTTTTGGCGAAGGATCCCCACCATGGCCCTCCGACCGGAGGGTCATGGTGACTCGCAGGGTGGCCTCCCTGATGAATGGAGCATATAATTTCATCATATTTATGTACCAAATGGCC
>Ga0307979_1001946_pt1 | contig 14462 bp, 7 predicted proteins | sample OrgLakmetage1058_FD_201833 | JGI IMG/M metagenome (GOLD analysis project Ga0307979, IMG submission 201833) | Saline water microbial communities from Organic Lake, Antarctica - #1058 | ecosystem: Environmental > Aquatic > Non-marine Saline and Alkaline > Saline | place: Antarctica: Organic Lake...
TCACATCACATTTTTATCTGGGTACATTAAATCATCGTCGTCGGGTTTTTATCTGGGTAGTCAACTTTGCTGAGTACAATGGTGCAAGCTTGTAGACGAGCAGCCTTCTTCATTGTTCTGACACGTTGCCACGTCACTGAAATCAACTACGTTGATCGTGGCGCGGCGGCGCGCGCGCCGCTGCAGTATAGGAAACAAACAAACCCGGATTTTGAGCGTGTTTCGTTTCCAAGAAACAATAAAAGTGCAGCCTGGGCGTTTCTGGTTTCTAGAAACGAAGCATACGGGCTTCGCGCGCGGTTTCTCTTAAAATTTACCTGTATATTTCGTTTCCATCTCATTCTTACGTCGAGCGCCACAGGTGGGATCGGCTGGCACTGAGAAAGGCAAATAGCGAATAGCTCTACTGGAGCCCCATGTATTTGTACGCGAACTCCAGAATAGATCAAAAATTTCGTCATCGCACCAACTTAGCTGTGATCCGGGTTAATCCTCAGCACGATCTCTTGAGGATCACCTTCTTTTGGGGGCGGAATGGAAACGAAACCCGAAAGAAACCGGTGAAATCCAGGCGTTTCGTTTCCACCAGGGAAAACAGAAATAAGCAGCCCGCCTTCCAGCCTGGAACCAAGAAAACCGCGGGTTTTCCGGGTTTTTACCCACTTCGGCGCAGCAGAAGATCCGGTGATTACCATTAACGCTGAAGGAAAACCCAAGGAAAACCCAGCAGCCTCGTAGGTTTTCTTGGTTACTGCTTCCAGGCCTGTTTCATGAGAAACGAAACCACCATACTGGGCTCTCTTCCCGGCTTCTCGTTCAAATTGGTGCACCCAAGAAACAATCCCTGAAAAGTACGTGACTCGTTTCTTCCGATTTTCCGTGTTTCAACTTCTTCCCTAACAGGGAGGCGTGAGTAAGCGCTCAAACGCACAAACCAGCAGCGGAGACAGGGACGACTGAGAAGCCGAGAAGCGACGACGTAGTCGCTTTGAGGTATTAAGAAGCTCGAGAAATGGCGCTGGAACTACAACTCAGAAGCTAACTTCGCCTGAAATCCCGCCTCCTGATATATGTGTTGCATGCTCGGAGGCTACATCCAGCTACCATATCTCTCAACTCGCGCAATCAAACAAATACCACGCAATAGTCCAAATGACACGGAAGCCATAATCCAGCGCAGCGGGAAGAACGCTAGCATATACCATACGCAAAGTCACAATTGTGCACTTAAACCATTGGATGACAAGGTGACATGGAAAAGGATTCGGAAGTTCAAGAGGCACAGAGAAGAGCTAAAAGCCAAAAGCAGAGAGCCAAGAACTAAGAGACAGGAGCGAGTTATAAATCCTTAATCCCTTGAATAAATAATTCAGCTATATACAACAAGCATTACGCTAGAACTGAAGGTACGACGTAAATACCTTGCTGTATGGCTTCAAGGGCTAAAATGCAACAGGATTACGGTACTAGTAAGTTTGCTAGCACTAGGCACTGTGGTTAAGGTCGAGGATGTGGCGTTGTGGTGATGGGGTACTCAATGAGGTCAGCACCGCCCACTCGGGTACCTGGACAGGGCACAACTCATGATTGTTTCTGTACTTCTGTGGCTATAAATAAGCAGTTAGCAAAGGGGTGCTTGTGCATTTTAGTGCTGAGTACCATTTTCCTATCATTTTTAGTCCTAGTCTTAGCCTTCAGTTTTTCTACTTCTGAGTTCTGAGTATCTCTGATGTTGATATCGATATCGCTATAGTATGAAGCTCGCCTGTATAAAGTACAATTGTAATTATATCGATATCGAGATCCAATTAAGATTCCAATTATGAAGAACAAACAGGCCTAGTAGCTTCATTTCGGTGCTGCCCCTTTCACGGGTGGTAAAAGGGCTTTGGGCGTACTCGAGCCCCCGTTGTCCTCGGGGTCCGCTGGCGGCCGCAAGAAAGTGGGGTCCGCAAGTATGCGGTCAGTAGACGCCACCATGGTGGTGAAGGAGCCGGCAATGAGCTCCGGCTCGTCGTGTGGCAGCATGCGCGCTCGCGGTTGCTCCAAAGATGCGTCGCTGCCTCCTTCGCCGCCGCTTGAGCCCTTAGGTTCGATCGAGATGCCGGCACCTTTCTGTGGGTCCTGGCTGCCAGCTGTGGGGTCAATCACCGGAAGCTTCGGCAGGTCTAGCAGGGACTCGATGTGGTACGACCAGGTGGGCTCGGGCTCGTCATCCCAGCAGCAAGCCGTGCGCCCTGAGAGGAGGGTGTTGGAGGAGCTAGCTCCAGCGACATTAGGCTCCACAATACGTGTCGGCTCAGATTCATCCACATCTTTGATCGCTAACATGCAGGTCACCAGCCGTCCCGCCATTTCGGGCCCTGACGCTGGGCTCGCCGCGGACAACGACTGCAGAGCGAGACCGCAGAACGTCTTCATAGTGGACGAGCCACCTTCCGAGAGGCCCACTAACACGTCCAATCCTCCCTGTTTTGCCACTGAGACACGCCCCGCCGACTCGCGCGCAGTGCACAAGTTGTGCAAGGCCAGGGCCACGTGTTCGCGCGTCGTTTGGTCGGGGGCCGCCGCAACGTCCACCAAGAGCTTCACAGCGCCCGCAGTGCGCACCAGAGGGCCGTGGTTGGCCTCCACGGTGCTGAGGTTGCGCATGGTGGCGGCCACGTTGAACGCGAAGGAAGGGTCCGCGTCAAGGACGGAGCCGCTCCCGCTCGAGAGCGCCAAGTTGACCACTGCCTGCACCACACCCGCTTCCACGATGGTCGCGTGTTTGCCCACGCAGCGAGACACGTTGCAGAGCGCGATGAGGGTTTCGCTCTTGGCGGTTGGGTCGTCGAGCACCGTGGACATCGCCTTGAGACCTTCCAAAATGCCGCCGTCAATGAGCCTCTCGACCAGGTCCCCCTGCGGCACTGTCGCAATCACGAAGCAGATGCGCGCGCAGAGGGCACACGTTTCCATGTCCTGTGGGTCCGCCATGTGCTTTACTAGGACCGGAATGCCGTTGGCGTTGAGAAGGCGCCCGCTGAGCAGAGGGTTGCAAACCAGCAAGTTGCGCAGGGCTTTCACCGACATTTTGATGGTGCGCTGGTTGTCGGTCTTGGAGAGCACTTCCACCAGCGTCTCCACCGTGCCGCCTTCGGTCAAATCACCGTGCGCAGCCGTGGCGCAAGTGATGTTGCAGAGCGCCAGGCAGGCGCGGTCTAGGAGCGCTTCTACGTCTGACTTCACCAGCTTAAGAAGGCCGTCCAGCACTTCGGTGTCCGCGACCAAGGTTGTCAGCACTTGCTCGGAGGTGGAGACATTCGCCAAGAAGCGCACCAGGGCAAGCTTGGTAGGCACGTCCGGCTGCTTGATGAGCTGCTTGAAGACGCTGAGGCCACCGTCATTCACCAAATTGAACTCGTGACCACCCTCGCAGCTCAAGTTAGCGAGAGCGTTGGCGAGGTCTTGGCGCATGGAAACGCGCTGCGCCACTCGGGTCATGGCGCTCAGCATGGGGGCTACCTGGTTGTCGTGGAGGCTCGGGTGCATCGCTTTCTGGCAACTCAAGTTGAACACCGCTTGCACGCAGATCTGGTGGATGTAAACGTTGTGGAGCTGGGAGATGCGCATGAGCGCGTATAGCACGCCTTTGTTGATCATGTCGGCCCGGCTGGTTGGGTCCACTAACACGTTGAAGAGCACTTTGGTGCACAGGAGCTTGGTCTTTTCGCTGTTGGTGCGCAGGAGGGCAATCACAATGAAGTCGTCCAAGCAAGACTTGCCCCAGGTCCAGGCTTCCAGCGTGGTCATATTGGTGAGGCAAGTGGCGGACTCCACCTGCGTCTCTTCGTGCCCGCTGCGCATCATCGAGTTCAGGACCTTGGACATGCCTGGCTCCGCGCACATGGTGCTCCGGGCCTTCTTTTGGCTCGACAAGTACGCGAAAGCAGTGGCCACGCGCAGCAAAGTCGCCACGTCATCGGTTTGGGCGAGCTCCTTGAGGGCTGGCACCAGGCCGCTGTCGAGCGCTTCCTCCACCACTGCCAGGTTCATGAGGCAGCCGGCGCAGGCAAACTTGGTGGGCTTGGAGGGAATCACGCTGAGCTCAATCGCGCACCGCACTGCGTCGTCAGCGATCATCGACTCGCGGCCCTCGGGCAGGGACGATAAGTTGAAGAGAGTAGCCGCAATGAGCTTGCGCACGGGCAGTGGAGTGGCCTCCCGCTGAGCCACCTCCACCATGACAGGCACCCCACGGCGCTCGATGATCTGGCCCTGCGAATCCTCGCCCACTGACAAGTTGCAGGTGGCTTTCACGCAATTGGACACCACTTCGGCGTTGTTGGAGCTGCTCAGCAGAGTGATGATGGCCTGCACGCCGCCTTGCTCGAGGATGGTCTCGTGGATCTCGGCCGAGCAGCTCAAGTTGAAGAGGGCCATGGCGCAGACTTGGTTCAGTGTCACGTCCGAGGCCTGGGAGAGACTCACAAGAGCGCTAATCACGCCGCTTTCAATGGTCGCCCTCTTGGTGTCGGGATGCACCAATAAGTTACACAGCGCCGTTACCGCGTCCTTCTTGATGACCAGCTCTTCTTCGTCCAGCAAGTCAATCAGCACTGGCAAGGCCTTTTGGCGCACGATCTGAGGGCAGCACTCGTAGGTGGAGGTCAGGTGAGCCATCGCGCAGCTCGCAGACATCTTGGTAGCAAGGGAGATGTCTGGCACGGCCGCAATTGCCACCATGGTCGGGACAGCCCCCTGGCTCACCATTTCTTCGTGCCGCGAGTGGTTGCAGGCGTGGTACGCGATGGTTTCGGCGCAGTATTGGAGCACCACTAGGGGGGGCTCGGCCTCCACCAACTCCGCCACCATCCGGACCACCCCTTCGCGCATCATGTCGCCTTGGTTCACCCGCATCGTCGACAAATTGCACAGCACCTGCGCCACGCACGCGTGGGTCTCCACTGAGACAGGCTCGTGGCTCATCAGGTTGGCCAGCACCGTCATGGCCCCCACATCGACAATGTTGGCGCGCGAACAGCTCAAAATCGACAAGTTCAGCATCGCTTCGCAAATGAGGGTCTGAATGTTCTCGTCTTCGTCGGTGGAGAGTTTCATGAGCGTCTCGATCACCACATCCGCGACGGTGGCGCCTGGCACCGAGGCTAAATTCACCACCCCCGTGAGCGCTGCCTTATCGATCTCGCGGTTGCTTTGTTTGAACATTTCCTTCAACACCACGTGCGCGCTGTTGCCCACCAAGTTCACTTGAGCTCCTGGGTCCATCGTCAGCCTCGCCAGCGCCTTCGCGGCGTTTTCGCGCACTTCAATGACCGGGTGCATGGTCAAGTCAAAGAGCACAAAGATGGCCCCATTGGTTTTCAGCAGTTGCGCGCGGTCGGTGGGGTGCAGGCTGAGGTTGTGCAAAGCCACGCTCGACATGTACACCACTTCTTCGTCACTGTCGCGCGCGAGCTCCAGCAGAGACTTAAGGGCTGGCGGCTGCGACAACACGGCCGACGCCTCGCGGTAGCTCACGTTGCCAAGGCCTGCCGCTAGGTTGCGCTTCAACATGGTTTGCTTTCGGGCGTTGTCTGCTCGACCTCCGCCGCCGCCTATGCCTCCACCCCCGACTGAGCTATCTGCGGAGGAGCTAGCATCCATAGGGCCACTCTCAATGCTTCCTCCAGTCGACAAGTTCCCAGGCTTCGGTGCCGGAGTGCTCTGCTGCACTTTCACGGCACGCGAGTTTTCCGCTTGAAGCGCAGGGTTGATCTTGCCAGCCCCGACCATCCCTACACGGGACATGTAAAGCAAGCAGTCGTCGGGCAGCTCGGTCAAGCCACCACCTTTCAGCATCGACAGCAAAGGAAGCGCGACCCGCATCCGCAGCATGGTGGTATCCACGTCCACTGGCTCGTCATCGTCGTCCCGATGTAGGGTTTCATCATGCATGAGGGTGCCCAGGCCTCGGTTCTCGCCATCATCCCCCCCGCCATCGTCCGCGCCTTTATCCATTTCTGCGCGGAATTTCGCTCTGCGCCGTTCCTGCTCTCGCAAATGCTGCACATGCGCCTCAAGAACATGAACCAAGTCATCTTTTGTAGTGTTTTCGCGCCAGAAGTTGCGCTGGCGGTGCAGTTTCCAATGCTTCACCAGCTCCTTCAGCTCCTCTTCTCGGATGGGAGAAGTTTTCGGATCCCGTCCCTCGGGAAAACAATCGAATTGCGCGAGGTACGGCCTCAGCCCTTCCACAGCTCTGTCAGCGCGCAACTGATCCAACCGCGCGGTTTGCGAAATGGCGCATTGCGGCACGCGGTGAAGAGGCATAACGCCAGAGTTCCTCCCAAGACCTGAACAGAGGAATAAGCAACGGCGTGGGGGTCAAAATTCAAACAATGCTCATCATCCCGGGAAGAGCACGTGATACTACAGTCTTTTAGTAGACGAAGACAACGTAAGGCGCTCTTGGTGGCGTCGTACTTGGAAGGAGGCCTTAGCGGAGGTCGCAGCTCCAACGCCACAATACAACCCAAGTTACCGGGTACCCGGGAGTAAAAATATTTTCCACCAAGAACTACATTAGGGGAGAATCTCTCTTCGTTGACTTGAGAAATGACGAACTGACAAGGAAAATGGGACGACGACATCAGATACTTTGTCTATCGTCTATTGTAGCTTTGTAGCTTTGCCTGTAGCTTCGGCACTTGAACTGGCTCGCACGCCAGAGCACGACAGGTTGACCTTACGCGAAGCTCCGCTCATTTACGTAGGTTCTGAATCGCACGCGCCCTTGAAGGCAGGTTGGTTAGGTTGGTGTGAATTACTACACACTACATTACTAACGACTGGCTGTTGAGGAACTCTTGGACATCCACACTAGGCGGCCATCTTCCAGCCATTAAGTAAATTTTATTGCGGCTCGAACTTGATAGTCGAGTTATAACGCTATCCTTTGGAGCCTTCAAACCTTCGCACTCTTTTCGAAGTGGTGCATCTCCATTTTCAGCCGTCATTGTGCTGACAAGTCCTCACTTGTCTTGGACAGTTGTTCCTGTCTGTCAATCGTGACACCTAATTGAATGGCTAAAGGCGCCCTCGTCGTGGCCACTGTTGCCAAGTTACTGCTCTTGCTCGTAATTGCATACTCAGAATGCTGGCATATACGACTATCAGGAGACCGCTGCCTCTACCCTTCGTCTTTTCATCTATTTCCGACTTATGTCTGTGTGGGGCAGGGTAGTAGCACTGGAAGTACTCACCGCCACGGCCCTCTCTGCTTACCTTACCTTTCTGACGAGCTTTACCGGTTGCCACCCACTGATGACCGCACCTTAACACGCTTCAGTGTCCTTGACGCAGCATTCAAGCTCCAAGGAGCGCTGCCACTGCTCGTGCTCACGCTACAATGGGGTAGCGTTGGTGGCGGTAAATCAGACGTTGCTCCATGGCTTGCCGGTATTCACCTAACCGGGGCTACTCTTGCGGCTCTTGCTTTAGCAATGTTGCTGACGGCTCCTGTGGCGTCAGCGGAGGCATGGTCAGATAGCGTTGCCACATGTGCGGTTGAATGCAAACCTGGAGCTGCACTGGTGCTTTCAGGATTTATGGTACCATTTGAGGTGCTGAGCGCTTGGTTTAGCTTAAAAACGGATATAAGTCGTTGAGTGCTCCGGCATTTTATCGTATGGATTGATTTGTACACGTCAATGGCCATGTCAGAAACTTGGGATATTTCAGAAGAACCGCGGTATCGGTATCGTGAATTTGAAATGCCATAAGGCAGTAATTCAGCACACCCAGACACCAAGACAGGAATGCCTCTCTGGCTTAGTATCCGCATCATGCGTTTCTTAATTGCGCAATTAATAGTACGCTGCAGAGCTTGCCTTCTCTTCACTCTTTGAAATTACCATGTAGCATGTTGTATGTTACCGTATGCGTATAGGTATAGGAGAATGAGCATGAGAGAGAGAGAGAGAGAGAGAGAGAGAAGGCACAAGAATTAATGGACTTCATAATTCGTAACCTCAAACCTTCAGAGTTCAGAATTGATTAATAATTATAATTTATGGTACGAACTTGAGCACCATATTAGATAAAAAAAAATTGAATGATAGAAGAGGGCACTGGCGGACGTCTCCTTCCTCATCTTTTAGTGCTGTTGATGCCGTAAGTATGGGCAGTCAGAAGCCATTTAATCCGAGCAACAGCCCCCAGACCGTTAGCCGCCAGTTGGCGTCGGTAGGATTTTGCTGTTGGGAACTGGGATATGGAGATGGAGATGGAGATGGCATCCAAAAGAGCAGCCAAACAGAAGACAATAACGCGTGGCGGCTTGAAAAACAGGCGGCATTATGATCTCTAAGAAATTCCAGAAGGAGTGAGGAACTCTGGCTCCTTGTATCTCTGCGTTTGGATTGGCAGTTCGCGTTTGTTGTCTCCAAGAAGAACTTCTATACATCCTGTGCCGTGGGTCTTCTTGAGAGAAGAGCTAATCCGTCCTCGAGATCCTTTTCTATCATCGACGCCCCCTCAGCCGCGAGTCGCTCCTCGTCGGCCTGCGTGCGCGCTTCCGTACTGGGGCCTTTCTTCAGAAGAAAACTGAACGCCGAATTGCCGTGTTGCGAGGTGGAAGAAGCGTTTCCACTGGTCTCATTGAATAAAATTTGTCTCGCCACTTGAACTGTCACATATGGCTTCTTTGCAAGCCCATTAGGCACTTTCAAACCATACTCTAAACTTTGGACTGCAAGCAAGTTGACATATTGAGCTAGCTCTGTCTCCACCTGAGCTCGAGCTGTGACGAGCCGTCTAGTCTCCTCCAATTCGAGCTCTTTCTGCCACAGCAACGATTCTTTATTCGCTAGTAGCTCGCCTCGATCGTGCAACTGATGGTAGATTAAATTGGCAGCTTCAGTAAACTCCGTTGCCGCCGCTAAACCCGCGACTGCACCTTTACTTTGTCGTGCATATATTGCCCTCAGCATCTCCTGTAAACTATCTTTTTCAGCCACGAGTTGCTGGTTCATGTCGCCAAGTTTCACATTGCGCTCATGGTGCCTAGAAGCTTGGTGCCGAAGACGAATCGCACCGTGAAGCTTGATCCCGCCGGCGATTGATATCACGAGCAAAAGTATTGGTAAGGCCAGCCGCTTGTCGAGCACAACAGAGGGTGCGTTGGCCCTCATCAACCCTACTTATTATTGCTTCCGGAGGTGAGTGATCTATTATAGCTTGAGCTATCAAACGAAAGGCAGATAAGTCAAAGTTGCTGGGAGCCCTCGCATTTCCCTCTCAGTTCGACAATTGAACAACTTTTTCTTGCTGTTTCCAGTTTTTAGTAGAATCCTATACGACGAATAAACTTATTGATAAACCAGCTCGGTTGTTTCACGCAAATTACATACAACAACAGCGCGTACTATGGATATTTTCATATGCTAAATCTATTTGTGGCGAATTGACGGGGCGTTTCTATGAAAGGTTGCTTGTCGACTAGCTCTATTACATTCTCTGGCTCCGAACTATTAACTCCTACTAATCATTGCTCCAAAGTATCTGTAACACGACGCGACATCACGACAAAATCTTCTCCCTACGAGGGGCTCTCTCGAAATCAAGCTACCCTGTATGAGTAGTAGTGTATCCAGGATCCAGAACATGCATGCGAATTGAATTTGAATTTTTTGTTTTTGAATCATGGAGGAAGAATTGTAAAATACAGAAGCATCATAAGTTCATAATAGCCCTTTGAGCTCCGCAAACGAACCAGCACGCATCTCTATGCTTCGCTTTGTGACTGTAGACAATTTCAAAAGCTTTCGGGAACGCGTCAGTGTTCCGATTGGGCACGGGGTTAATGTGGTCGCGGGCGAAAACGGGTGAGTGGATTCTCAGTTCGAAGTAAGTCAGATAGTTGATCTATTCGTCTATCATGTGCGCAGCGACAAAATTAAATCCAGCTTTGCATTTGTGCAGATTTTCTGCTTGGAAATATGGGATTCTTTGTCCGCTTTCAGGGTAGCTCAGCGCACACGCAACAAGCAAACCTTTGACTGCCTTCCTCCGTGCATTTTCATTCAGGGCTGGCAAGTCAAACCTTCTGGATGCTGTTTCGTTTGCATTGGGCGAAGTTCCAGCAAACCTCCGTGTCAAAACTACGTCTGACTTATCTGCAATCCCTGGGCGAAAAGTAGAAGTGGAACTGCAGTTTGAACTGGCGGCGTTTGAAGTGCTTACCAGGCACGACACTTCAGCCCAAGCAAGCTCTACAAAGAAGAAGGCGCCCGGAGTTCTGAGGTAAATGGCGAATGAAGTGAGGTACATCACGAAATGGTATACAACACATCTACTTCATTACTTAAAATGGCATTTTAATCAATTTGAATTAGGCTCGGGTCTCAAATTGTGGATGGTTGCCGATACTACCTTATTAATGGTGCGCGCACGCCAAGGCACCGGTTTGAGGATGCTGTCAGCCAGCATCTTAACTTAAAGGTAGGCGGGCAAGCGGTGTGGCGAATATCTCAATCAGAGATAAATAAAAAGGTGTGCTTGTCGCCATCTGAGCTGTTTGATGCCTTGAGCCAAGTCAGCGGCACCAAACTCTTCAATTCTCGGCGCGAAGAAGCGCTTAAGCAGTGTTCTGAGTTCAAACTCGCACTGGACGCAGTATCTGCCGACTTGTCCCGACTGCAGGCCGAGGTCGAAACCGATAGGGCATCAGTTACAATGGGAGAACGTCGAGAGCTCCTACAGCTCAAACTTACTAATGAGATCCCGGTCCGAAGACAAGAGCTTGAGTCCAAACTCGCGTGTGCCGAGTCAAAAGCTTATGCCGAACAAGCAGCGGCCTCGAAGATGGAGCTCGCAAAGCTTATGCAAGCCCTTGCAGCGTCGCAGGCAGAAGCTGCCTCACTCGAGGCAAGCGCCATATCCAACGATGAAGCTCTACATGACCCTAGTCAGTTGGCCTCGAAAGAGACCTTGCGCAACTTAGCGGCCGGGGTATCAGCTGCCAAAACCAGCCTCTGTGAGCTCGAGCATGCTTACAAGCTCGTGGATGCCTACAGAGCATCGCTTCCGGAGCATGCCACTTCAATCGAAAGGTACTCCTGTATTACTTTTGGTTGATTTCTATGAGTATTAAGTACTTCCTTGTGCGCTTATCAACCAATATCATCGTGAATAATATTAAAGGCACGTGGCAAAGAAGGCCAGTCTTGAGAGTCGCGCACAATCTCTCAGAAATGCAGTGTCGACGGCAAAGTCTCGCGAATTTCGAGCAAATGACAGCGACGAATCTCTGGAAGTGCTACAGGAAATGGAATCAGTTGCATTGACTGAAGCTTCACTGTCAACCGAGGCCTGGAATGGGTGCAAGAACGCTTTCAGGGATGCGCAGAGTCAACTGGATGACGCGTCTAAAGAGTTGAAAGCTGTTAGAATCAAGCACGATGCAACAATTGACGCGTGCGAAGCTCTGGAGAGAAGCATCAAAACGTGCTGGCAGCGTTTTGACCCGTCACAAAAGGGGCAGCCCTCAAGTGAACAGCTGCCGACCCGAAGTGATCTTGAGGCTATGCTGCGCGATTGTGAAGAACGAGCCCGCCTTGAGCACTCGAGCATTAACAAACTAGAGACAGTGTGTATGACATTAAGTGCTGAGCTTAGGTGTTGGCTGCCCGCAGGTGATGAGTATAATGCCCCGGGCAAATATCTATTCCAAGGCGTTGCCGTCAAAGATGGTGAAGGAAACTCCGTAGCCGCCTCGCTTGATGCGATCTTGAGCCCGCACATAGGAGTGCGAATCACGAACACTACTCAAGATGCTCTCGCTTTTGTAAATGCTGCCAAAAAACACGGTCGAGGTGTGCGCGTCTGGCCACACGATCGAATTGATAGGCCCACTGGAACGCTCGTAAAGCGCCGCGCCGAATTCATTAAAAAGGTGCTAATATCGTGCCCAACTTCTGGGTGCTCCGATCCCAGCGAACTCTTCTCCTGGGACAAAGATGACACCGCAATCAGTGCCACAGTCGCCAAAATGCTCTCGAACTGGATCCTTGCGGCTGACGATGAGTCTGCTAGAACTCTCTTGGCATCAAAACATGGAGCGAAGTGCCGCATAGTGACTAAGAATGGAAATCAACACTCGTACGGGCGCTTAGTTGGCGGTGGCTGTGGTAAGAGTAACAGTCACCGCATCAAGGCCGCGGGCGAACTCAAGACTAAGCTTGAGCACTTAACAAAATTGCGCCAAAGTGACGTGTCCGAGGCCATCTCATCCCTACGTGTCGCTGTGGACAAGGCCTCGGAGCTTGAATGCTATCGTGCGGAGGATCATGTAGCCAAACTCCAAGCAGCATCCTTGGTTGAAATGAAAGCTCGCGCGGCTCGTGAAGCCGCAGCTGCTGCGCTCTCAGCTGCGGCAGCAGACCAAGCCCAGGCTGCAGATCGCGCAAGAAGAGCTGCCAAGGCTGTAGCACAGGAAGAACAAGGTGGTCAAAGTTGCGATTCGATGCACTCTCTGCTGCATAGTGCACAGGCTGAAGCTGAGGCCGCAGAGTCTGCCTTAGACTCATTGGCAGAAGAAGAAGATATGCTTCGTGAAGCTGTGCGGCCAAAAGACGTTGAAGTAGAAGAAAGGCTTTTGGCTATTGATAAAACCTGCCTGGCATCAGATTCTGCGGCAATTGTTTGCCCTTGGAATCTCTTGAAGGTGAGTGATGCGGCGATGGCAACTCTGCTCGAAGAAATAGAAACATTGAAAGTAGAGCTTGAGGCACTTCTTACTGAAAAGAATGCTGCAGCAAGAGCTGAAGCTGTAGCAGCGGCACAAGCAGACAATCTTGCCCAAAAGCGTCACGAAGACAGGTCTGCCGCACAGAAATTGACACATACCATCTCTATCACAACTGCCAATATCAAGGCGCTTCAAGCATCCGTGGCGTCGCTTGACAGTGCAGCAGTCAAAGCGGCCGACAAAGCAGCTAAAAGTCAAAATAGCGCTGGCTTGAAGGATGGGAAGGGATCAGATTTCGATAAGACTACGGTGAAGAGCATCAAGAAAGAAGTAAATGCGTTGAAAGCAGAAGAAAATGCGTACCGTGACGAACTACGGGCGCTGAAAGAGGCCTCAGCTAAGTCATCTGAAATGAATGCCCGGTCCTCTTCAGCTAATCGTGGAACTCTCAAGGCCAAAGTAGCAAAAGTGGTTAGCTTAGAAAAACAAATGACATCAGTGTCTCAGGCCATCCAATACCTTGAAACTGGCATCGAAGATTGCATCGAGGTAATGCGCAATGCAAATCACCGCTGTTTCGATCAAGTACGCCACAGCTTTGCCATGCAAGTTCAGCAGCTCTGTTCAGGCAAAACGGGTACCATCGAGGCATGCAATCCAAACGACCTTGCAGATGGCTTACGCCTCTTTATTACTACGGGCGACAAGAAGAATGAGCGCAAAAGCAGTGTTCTCGAGCTGAGTGGAGGGCAAAAGGCGCTTGTTGGCCTCGCGCTCACTTTTGCTCTGTCTGCCCACAGCCGCCTGCCGCTGTACATACTCGATGAAATTGACGCTCCGCTCGACGAACACAACCAAGCCGCTGCTGCAGATGCCATTGCTGAGGTATTTCGAGGGTCTCAAGTGCTCTGTGTCAGTCATCATGCGCCATTCCACCGCAAGGCAGACCACGTCATTCAAATAAGCCGCCAGAACGAGGCCTCAAAATTGATGCGGTGCGTGGACCAAACATGCAGTAGTGCCAAACGACATGAGGCCACTGGAACAGTATGTGAAGCACCTCCCAAGCGGCGACTGCAGTGAGCAGTGACTCCCTTCTTCGTTCAAGATATTCCACATTTTCTTCGTCCCTAACCCCCCCACATATCCCTCTCTACTTTAATAAATTATAAATTATCACTTAATAAAAATACAAGTACGAAGAATTACCTGCGACATACGGCGGTAGACAATAAATTGAACCCCCGGGAGCTTCAGAGAGCCGTTTCGTATTGAAATTGGTGTATGCCTCTCCACCCTACGACACAAATTTCAGTTCAAGTTTCAAGTCCAAGTTCGAAATTCAAGTGTATAGATTATGGTTTAAGAAGATGACAGAACGTGGAACGTGAGAAAGAATAAGCTACATAGCGCATATTCATATAAAATTCTATCCTTCTGCCCCCTGCCTTCTGTTATTCGTTCTCCTATAAAACCAAATCCATGAATATCGCTGTTGCTGTTACTCGTTATTCTACTGCCATGCCTGCGAGCGGCCAACAATCGGCGCGTAATTATGATTTAAGGGATACTTGATACTTGTATCACCTTTGCATCACATACTGCCCGGTCCTCTTCAGCTAATCGTGGAACTCTCAAGGCCAAAGTAGCAAAAGTGGTTAGCTTAGAAAAACAAATGACATCAGTGTCTCAGGCCATCCAATACCTTGAAACTGGCATCGAAGATTGC
>Ga0307979_1001948_pt1 | contig 14461 bp, 12 predicted proteins | sample OrgLakmetage1058_FD_201833 | JGI IMG/M metagenome (GOLD analysis project Ga0307979, IMG submission 201833) | Saline water microbial communities from Organic Lake, Antarctica - #1058 | ecosystem: Environmental > Aquatic > Non-marine Saline and Alkaline > Saline | place: Antarctica: Organic Lake...
TCGAAGCGTTAGCAACAACCACTTCACAAAGCTACGGTCGCCAAGCTCTACGACGACCGCAAAAAACTGCTGAAGGTAAGGAATCATTCTTGCATTAGATTCAAGCTATGGTGCACGTGATTTTTTTACTGCGTGCATTAGCTTCATGCAAAAGCTGATGCCCAGGGCGCGGCCTCTTCCACCGGCGCCGCTGATGATAAAGTTGCCAGTACCCTCGAGATCACAGGCTCCTTTGGCGTTTTAGTACAAAAAAGGACCAATAACACTGGGTTTTACGGCTCTGATTGCGACGTAAAGTCTTTCTGTCTCGTTCGTTGTCTCGTTAAATTCACACGCGACTAGTCCCTACAATAAAGCATCTGACGTATTTTCTCCAGAATATAAGGCAAATACGTCGCGACGTATCGGCTTTACTGCTGACGTCATCACGAACACGTCATCAAATATACGCCTGTATACGGCGTTTGCCATGCATATAGTGAGAATATGCCCTAATATAACGATATTTACGGTACTGACGTATTGATTGACGTATTTGGGTCAAATATTTGACGTATTTTTGTAAGGCCTACACGCGACTGCGCTTAAGCGCTAAATGACTTCGTGAGCGGGGCTGCGCTGTGCTGTAAGAGAACGACGAGTATTATAATAAATTCACCTAGACTTGGTGTATGATGGCTCAAACTCTGGCAATGGCTACCACTGCGAAGTATAAGGTGTGCTAAGTAGCAGCGAATTGAGTATACTATCAGTCATAAGACCCCTGCATGATTTTTGGTTGGCATCGGCGGCTCTCAATCTTTCTCAATTGGACTAGAGATTAAGGCAGCCAATTATCCGATGAGCCACTAGATATATGATTGCCCTAGGCTTATATTCTGAGTAAAGTTCGTCTCTTCCCGTTTGATCTGCGTCCTGCTGTTCAGGACGATATCAAGTACCTCTTGCGTGATGTTGAGGGCATCGTCGTAAACAAAGCTTTCTTTGAAGCATGCGCTCGGGCTGGTGTTGACCCGCCTGAGTTGCAAACAATGAAACCGAAGCAGTTTCGTCGGCCCACGGACGAAGTCTATGATGAAAAAGTTCTTCAGATCCGGCACGAAGGCTACGAAAAGGTACTGGCCTTTCTTTTTGTACGCGCACTCAAGCTGCTTTGCCCACGCTCCACACTGACCACTCAATGACCGTGTATTTTGGAAGGAACAAATCTAGTTGTTTAGTTTGCATTGTATGATAGGAAGATGGGAGTCTTGCTGCGTGCTTTTTACGCGCCTTTTTCTTGAATTTATGGATTGTCGCTCTAGGTGCGGCAAGAGAAATTGAAGCGTGTGCTCAAAGAGCAGGAGGCTGTGAAAGTCATGGTCAAGAGCGGCATTGCGCCCGCGCTCGTGCCAGTCGACGAGCCTTGGCTTGTGGCAGGCGGCAACGGCCGCAAAGTATCTCGCTCGGAAGAGCTTGCTCCCGAAACCGGCCATTCAGCAGCCGAATTGATCGAGGCCATGGCCAAAGAGCAAGCCGAGCGCGAAGTGGCGCGACAAGAGGCCGAGAGAGCCGCTTTGGAGGCAGCATTGCGGCGGCAAGCGCGCGACATTCAGCGCATGGTTGCCGGAGAAAAGGCCACGGCCGAGAAGGCCGCCATTGCCGCGGCGAAAGAAAAAGAAAAACAGGCCGAGCGCGCGGAAGAAGAAAAAGCCAAGTTGAAGAGAAAGAAAGAATTGGCCGAGAAGAAAGCACAGCAAATGGTGAAAGAAGCCCAGGAGCGCGAAGAAGACAAGAAGCGATTGCTGAAGCAATTGGAGGTGGAGAAAGAAGAAGCGGTGAAGGAGAAAGCCCGTTTGGTGGCCGAAGAGAAAGCCGCGATCAAGCGGCGGAAAGAAGCCGCTGCCGAACAAGAGGCCATTGCCTTGGAGCGGCGGCGCAAGACCGAAGCGGTGTATGCTGCCATCGACGCGAAAGCCGACGAAAACGTGGCCAAGCTCGAAGCCCGGGAAGCGGCGGTGCTGGAAGCGCAGCGGCTGAAGCAAATCGAAGTGGAGAAGCGGAACCAGGCCAAGAAGGAAGCCGCGCAGCTGCGGATTGCGCAAGTGCTCAACGCGCAAGCCCAGAAGCAGAAAGACAAGCGCACCGCGTACGAGGCCTCGGTGGCCGCAGCCGACGCGCGGCGCGCTGAGAAAGCGATTGAAGCCGAAGAAGACCGGGTGAAGGAAGCGAAACGCATTGCCGAAAACGAAAAGAAGCTGGCGCAAGCTTACGAAAACATGCAGTTCGGACGAACGTAAGCACACAAGCCACCTTCCCAAGGCTTCTCTGTTCATTTTTGTTTTTCATCTTTTTCTTCACTTAGTCCTGTTCTCGTCTTTGTTTCTTGATGTCATTTTGCTCGTGTTTGACTACCTTGCTTTCGCCTCATGCCTGTGCTGTACGACAAATTGAACTTAGATTTTGACTTTTTTTTCCACTGGGTTAATTTGTATACGCGTGTCGTCCCTGCGCGCACGTGAATTTCTCCACAGGCAACGCATCGAGAAAATCAAAACCAAGGCCGAAGAGCGAGGCAAGGTGTTCGGGGAAATCAACGAAGCGCGCGAAGAAGCGCACCGCCAAACCTGCGCGCGCAACGAAAACAAGCAAAGCGCCATTGAAGCCAACGTGAACAGGTGACACTTCATTACTTCTTGTTCTTTTTCCTTTTTTTCTGACCTTGTTTTGTTTGTACCTTAATTTGGTATTGTGGTTGTGGGATGTGGAATGAGATTGGTTGCTATCTTTCTATGGTGAGGTTTTCAATAATTTCTGTAGTGTGCCCCTGTCTTCGCCTTGCTACCGCTTATTTTGCTATTTTCCGTATGGCATGCATCTGCTGCCCCAATTGACCTACTTCCTGTTCGAGAAAGTTTAAGATTCGCCTCGGTTTCTTAAATTCTTCTCCTCGTTCTGGGCTTCTTTTTCCAAACAGCTACAAACGCGTCCACGAAGTGAAGCGACGGCAAATGGAAGCGAAAATTTACGAAGAAGACAAGCGCGTGCGGCAGATCATGGACTCCAAGAAAGACTTGCTGTTCAAACGCAACGTGGCCGCCCACGACGCCGTGCTCCGCAAGCAAGAAATTCGCGACAAGCTGGGCGTGATGAAGTCCACGCAAAACTTCAAGGGCTTGAAGAAGCTCACGGCGTCGTTTGGCTTTGACCTCGACGCGGAAGACGCCGCGAATGCCGCTGCCACCAAGGGCGCTGCGGGTGGAGCGGGCGAGCCCATGAGCCCGACACCCAAGTCACCTTAGTTCTCGTTTCTCTATGGAAATAAAAGAGAAATTTCTTCTGAAGTGTGTAACTGATTTCGGAAAGAAAGCACAAGCCGTAGAAATGGATGATGTGGTAAAGTGCATATTAAGGCCCATAGCCCATGGCACTTGGCTCAGTTGGTTTGGCGTCTGCGTAATCGCAGTCCAGCAAATCAATGGAAGGTCCTGGGTTCTAACCTTGGTTCGATTCCCGGCGTCGTCAAATCAACCCAGTACAGGAGCTAGTCTAGTCTAGTCTAGATAATACTCTCCCAAATACAAAGAAAGACAAGTACACAGCAGTCACAGAGGCACATAAAGAATGCACTTGAGCTGCAAATGCGCTAGCGAATTCGCTCCAGAAGGCCAATTAAGGCTCCAACTGGCGCCTTTCCTCCGAACAAGTCGGCGGGACTGAGTGCTCGTTACAGGAGCGCACCCAGCCAATTGTATAATGCCTTGGCTGCAGTACAACTGTATAATTCAGTTGTGCGAGGGCGGTCGAATTGATAAATATCCAAGGACCGGGATCATCGTTGTGTTGGACTGCGATTAAGCAGACGCCAAAAGCTCAGTTGGTTTGGCGTCTGCTTAATCGCAGTCCAACAGAATTGGTAATGGATATATATTTACGTCTAAGCTGCACTTATACCTAGTGCTGGTTGAATTGCTGAATTGTTCTGTTGGATATCTGTGATGGCAATTCATGGCTTTCGGATTTCGGAACGCAAAACCTAAATCGATTGCAATTGCGCCATTGCCTTCTAACTTTTAAAAGCCAGTGGAATGATTAATTGGAGGCATAAGAATAGACCAGAAGAAAGTTCAGAAGTCCGTTGATGCACGCGCCAATAGGATTTGAATACGGTACTTAGATTTGGTAAAAGTTGGTAAAAAATAGTTGAGTGGCTTTTAGAACCAGTGCAATCGAGACAGAGATGCCAAGCCTTCCGATGCAGCTACCCAATAGCCAGACTAACCGCTAACCGGCTGTCAGAACCCTGATGTCGCTAAGAAAATTTACAGTTGGAATTCTTCACGAGGAACTTTGACGTTCATACCACTGTCATTGCTATTCTTTTCCTCGTCATTTGTCGAACTTTCGTTGGGTATTGCTTCAGGGGCCCTATCTTGGTTTGGGGTAGCAGCCTCAGGGTCTGGAAGAATGCGCGACCCTCGACGAAAAGCTACCGACGCGCGTTTAGCAGCGCGAGTCGCAATATCCTTCTCAGCACCCAAGAATGATTCATCCAAAAAGTATTTGGGTATTTTATGAGGCTCGGAAGCGCGCTCACTGTAGACTAACCAGTGAAAGAAATACACATCGAAATCGTAGGTTGGAGCAAAGTTCGGGAGATCTTCAACCTCAAAACTTTCGCCAATGAATCGATTCCAGAGGTGATTAGGTGGCCGACTTTTATGGCCACAACAACCATCTTTTGGCAAATTCCATTTTTCTCGAGCCTCAAAGTCTATGACTCGAGGCTTGAACTGCGCTTTGCGGTCTATGAAAAAGCCAACGCACTCGATGAGCATTGTCACGACGAATAGGCCAAAAAACTTCCCGATGACGAGTTCACGAATTGTGATTGTGGTGTAGCTTATCATGTGAGCAGAATCATTGGCACGGCCAGGCACGTCGAACCAAGTGCCTTCCAAAGCTCCGGATAGAGCCAACCAACCCAGCATAATAATAATTACTCCGCCTGCAGTTTGAACGAGGAGCGCAACAACACTGAGCAGCTCACAACTTTCTTTAACGTAAGGAGGGCAGCCTTCCTGAACACACGCGCATGTCATAGCTTGCTCAAGGACTACGTCATAAATCCCATTCGTTATCGCAGAAACAGCGATCTTGAGGAGGAGGACGTGCAGAAATAACTGCGAAGAAAGGGCAAAAAGAAACTAGGTTTAAAACAGTATTGAGTCGCGGAAGTTGAATACAAAATAGTAGCAGTAAAAACATGCAAGATGCTTCTGTATACCTCGAAGAAGTTCAAGTTAGGATGCTCGTCACAACTCGTCCATAAAGCACAGAACCAAAACTCTAGGCCCCAGGCGAGAAGGAACGACACAGCCAGGGCCGATATACGTTCGCGTTTACTGAACGGGTGGTCGGGGTGCACGCAGAACAACGACAGGAAAATTTGTTTGTTTTTCAAGTGGAGCCACAGGTCAGACTTCCAGTTGCGCGAGTAGACTTTGTGCCCCCGCAAGAGCCGAAGCGCGAGGGCGCTAATTTGATGCCCTTTGAAGGCGCGAGCTAATGCACCTCGGCCCAGCTCTTCCGCTGCAGAGAAAGTTTCATGCATGAGTCGATGTTCTTCTTCTATGAAATATGTCGCGAAATCTGCAGCGGAGTCAACTGCGTCATGAAGAGCACCTATGAGCGCTTGAAAAGTCGAAGATGCTTTGTATTTGATTTCGAATTCATGGGCGCTGATCGCTCCATTTCTATCGATGTTGAGTTCAGTAAACCAAGACACTGCTTCCTCTTCCGAAATCGATAATTAAGGCGCCGCTGCTATCACTTCGTCTAGAGATAACACGCCATCTTTGTTGCTATCGATCTGGTGAAACGTTTTTATTGCTCTATCATGTTGCGATTTCTTCATGTAATTCTTCCAAGACTTAGACAAAGAGAATGAATCATAACTCCGAAACGATCGCGTTTTTATTTTGAAGGCTAAGGAGCCAACATGACTAAAGTGGCTCCTCGGAGTTACTGTAGGCGGCGGCGACATCAGTGCACTGAACCCTTGAACAAATTGGTCCTCGTTTAGAGTTCCTGAGCCAGCTTCATCGATGTTATCGAACCAAGCTTTAGCACCCCCATTATCAATGAGCGGTCTCACGTCATCTAGTGTCAAAAGGTCGTCACAATCACTATCCAACCACTTGAAGACACGCACAGCTTCGAGCCGAATTTCATCGCTCGTGCCGTCGCACTGCAAGCTCATCGATTTCATTGTTTTCATATCCAGGGAAACTCCTCGAACCAAAGTTGGCGGGTCAGAACTCGTCGGCGGCAACTTCTTCGAGCTTTTCGTGGTGGCTGTACCGTTGCTCGAATCAGATAAGGACATGTGGGGGCTATCTTGTGAGACAGGCTGTGCCTCTAAAACATCGTCATCCATGGCCACATTCGGTAAAGAAGTGGCCATTGATTTGCATGAAGGTGTTACCGCGAGAAGCAAATGACTATTCGTCACGACAGGTTTGGCTATCAAATACACAGGAGGGCAAGGTAGCACTCGCACAGAAGATCGTAAGCGTCTGGCTATCTCCGATGAAAAATGTGGTATTACTTTTCGTACGAATAGGGGCTTTGATTTACGTTAAACCCGCAGAGTCAAAGCCACGTGTACATCTAGCGAAGTCTCTACGGCAGAGATACAGCGCGTGGGCTAGCCGTAGTCTGGAAGAACGGTATCGGCAGAACGACGCAACAACGCTCCGACGGGAAACGATCTTGCGAATTGTCTTGTTGAAGCACTGACGCGACCACAGCGCGCACCACTCCCTATCGTTCGTAAACCTACGTCGATACCTTCTTCGGATAATACTCCCACGCTCCAAGGCAAGGAATTACCTACCCTCAGAAATCATTGGTTCACCATGAAGCGCTGAATTTGTCTTGCGACAAATCTTCGCCTCTTGTTAGCCACTGTTGGCCTGTGCGCATGGAGGCTGGCTCTTTGTCAAATGACCCCAATCCAGTAAGCGCTGCGACATTTTTATTTCAATCGGAATTCAGGAAGGCACCGTACCTACACCACGATGTTCACCATTTTACGAGCGTTTGAGGGACGCCCTGAACGAGCCCTTAGCTAAACATTCATCAGATTGTGCATCGATAGCGCTTTTGGTAACACTGATATTAACAATATTGTTGCAGGGGGTGGGGTGCGCCTCGGTCGATTATTATCAGGTATCGACGTAGGTTTACGAACGATAGGGAGTGAGCGCGCACAACTAACGACCATCATCGAATCCTTTTTGCCGCCTTTTTTTTGTATCTTTTGCAGTGGGCGGAACTCGGACGTCTGAAAAATCCGAGTGAGAATTCGAATCCGAGTGACCAAAAATCTACGGGCCGAGCCCCGAGTGAGCTCCGAGTGGACTCCTCCTGCTGCGTCCGAGTCCCGAGTGAGCCCCAAGTGGCCCAAGCCGCAAACGGCCGAGTCCCGAGTGAGCGAGCAAGGAACTCGGGACTCGCTCGTATCTCGGAAGACACACTCGGACCCTACTTAACATACATGGCCACCTCGAGTGTGTGACCGGAGTGGCAAATGGACGTAAAGAGTTTTCTTGTTCTTCGGGCAGTGCTGCTGTCGAGGAGTGAACGAGTTCGAGCACATGGCGTTGATTATGCCAGTTGTGTGTCGCGCGAGCTTAACATTTGATTCAGGAAATTCTGATAGCTGCGTTATGTCTAGCCGCATGAATCGCTTGCTTCTCCACACATGAAGATCGAAATATGAGAGGGCTAAGCCATTTCTATATGCATAAAATTTCTGCCTGTGTGTATTGTATTATTCGTTTACTTGCACCTGAACCCGCAGCATCGGCATGTGTCATATTTGGTTTTGAATAGTCCAGTTCTAGTTGGAGTTAGACTTATCTCCTCTGCTGGGATTTTTATAAATATTTAAATTCTTGAATTATAATCCGGCTCCTTCCTTAGAGAGGTCTAGGTTAATTCAGTAGCCATCAGAGTAAAGATTTCATATCTATTGATTATGATCGGAAAAATCGTGATACCGGCTTGATGTCTTGATGCATCCTTCTCAAGACAAGTACACACCGTGGTATAGAAGTACGAGTTCCGAGTGAGCTCCGAGTGGCCTCTTCCTGCTGCGTCCGAGCTCCGAGTGAGCCCCGAGTGGCCCAAGCCGCAAACAGCCGAGTCCCGAGTGAGCGAGGAAAAAACTCGGGACTCGCTCGTATCTCGGAGGACTCACTCGGACCCCACTGAACGAGTTCCGAACACTTATCTTTTGTGTCAACAACGGAAATGATCGACTGATGAGAGCAAGCAAGGAGGGGTATCTACAAACAACAAACACCCTTGCTGAACAACTTAAAGACTGGAAATATATCTTGCTTCCTTGATAAAGAAGATGGCTGGTAATAAAACATGTAGGAAAAATGTTCTTCTTACCCTAGCTCTGGGTAAGTTAGCCAGTTCGGAAGGTTGGGTGTCAACTACATTGCCGAAGGTTGACCTTGCGACGCAATCCACGAGGCGGCATCGAGTCGCTCGCCCCAGCGCAGAGCTTAGTGACTCAGAAGCAAGCCGGCTTGTAGCGAAGCTCGGCTTAGCAGTGACACCGTCACCGCCGCCGCCGCTAGTGGTCCCAACTGGAGATGCAAGTGCTGAGGTGAAATCTTCGGACGGATTCCCCGACCTCACTCGAGTTCCGCATCTTGACGCAGCAACTCTTCTCGAGTTCGAGCGCAATGGGCACATTGTAACGCGTGAATTATTTTCGGCAGCTGATATGGAAAAATTCGATGGACCGGTATAACTCAGATTTGTGCGCATTCAAACGCATTGTTCATTATGCTCTATAGTATGTGAAATGTTCATTTCGTTGTATCAAGGAGCTAGTCTAGCTATTTTTGGGCATATAGCATCGAATCACGTCACCAAAAGAGCTCAGTTGCCTCTGTAGTCAAGCTATCATCATGAATTTACCATTTTCTCGTTGTAGGTGCGCTCTGCCTTTGAACTGCGCGAGTTCGAGGCCTGGGTGCATTCGTGCCGCGTGATGTTAGGCGACGAAAACTGCGTCGATGATTTCGGCCTCTCTATGTTCGAGACGGTACCCAAGTTCAACCTATTTTATTCAATCCTTGCTGTTAAGCATATATGCATTACTCTAGCTAGGAGTCTTGTGCGTGAATTATGTGTGTAATGTGGCTCTTTGTAGTAACAAAATAGCTCTCTGTGCCGCCGTAGTTCTTGCCTTGCTTATGACTTCAAGCGTGTTGTCGCTGTCTGAGTCCGTTTAAATTTTGTTTTTTACTTTTAAATGATTAGGTTGACGAGTGCCGTGACGCTCTCATGTCGCATGACGTGGAGCTTCCTTTCCTGCAAGTCTTCAACACCTGGCAGCACGACGCCGCCGTGGCGGCCATCGCCAAGAGTCCTCGGCTTGCTGCCACTGCGGCAAAGCTCCTCAACGTGCCTCGCGTTAGACTGTACCAAGTAATACTAGGGTCTTGATTCGAGTGGGTGTATCTTTATTATGTACTCGCGCTAAAGATTGCTTCGCTGATGTCCAAGTTCACTGGCCACGTATCACCCTGAACTTTGTGCGTTTATATTGGCGGACATTGATGGACTTCTCGTAAGTACCTTTTTCTTGCTATTTATGCTTCCTGTGCACTTCTACTGCACAGGACTCCATGTTCCTCAAGCGCGTGGGCGACGGCGCCACACGCTGGCACAGCGACTTGCACATGGCGCCCTTTGACACCAACGGCATGGTCACCGTGTGGATCCCGTTGGACGCGGTGCCGCACGCCGACGACGGCGGGACCGGTCTGTGCTTTGCCACGGGCAGCCACCGGGACTTCGCGCTGCCGTTTTGGAGCCGGCCCCACGAGGGAGGGGCGGACTTCAGTGCCAGGTGAAAAAGAACAACAAGGAGAAAAAGAAGAATGAGTCGGGGGTGGTTTGCGTCTTGGCGGTTACATTTTATGCTATTGCCACCGTGATAGCATTGGCCTTCCTTGTCTCAACATTGCAAAATGCCTTTATTTGTGTTGGCATAACATGAAAACACAATTAATCACCAGTGAGCGAAGATAATTTTCTCTTCGTTTTCCTTTTTTCTTCATCACGCCGCCGTGACAAACAGGTACGAAGACAAGCTCAGCACCCCTGTGGCTCTGGCCGTGGGCGACGCTACCTGGCACCACGGCTGGACGCTGCACTCGGCACCCCCTAACGACCCGTGGTTTGGCTTGCCCGAAGACTGCGGCGAAGCCGTGGAGGACGCCGCAGTGGCTAACGCCAAGCCTCGCCTGGCCCTCACGGTGTCGTTCATTGCGGATGGCGCGCGCTTGCAGGCAAAAGCAAGCGCCTCGGCCACTGGCGATGACGACGACGACAACAACAACAGCGGCAATGGCGAACTTGGCTTCAGAGACGAATTTGAAGACGAAGACGTAGTCGACGATAACGAAGCAAAAGAAAAGGAAGAAGATGGCAGAAAAGAAATAAATAAGGCATTGGAGCATTCAACAATGGTGAAAATGGACGATGAAGACCGGTCGAGCTACGAAGGATGGCTGAAAAATTTGGCTCCCGGTGCTGTTGCAGACCATCCTTCTTTGCCGATTGTTTGGGACAGCGACCGCCAATGTAGCTCGAAATTATGAATGTCGGTTACTTGAGGGACAAAGACAGGGAGAATATTTTGCCTTTCGAAAGAGGTGACCTATTTCTTGTTTCTGCTTGATTTCTGCTGTAAAACCAAAACAAAAACGAAATAAATTTTGGCGTCGGTATCGGCGATGGTGATAGAGGATACTGCTCCTTGAGCTCGGAGCTCGGTGTCCATGATATAAAAATTAAACAGATTAATGAATCGAAATGCTACGATAAGCAAATGCGGCACAGTTCACCTGGTTAGCTCTCTTTCTAGCGAAAATGCCGTGCTATTTCTAGTTCTATTCATTTTTCACTGCTATCTATAACTGTCTGTTATACTTCTAACTTCCGCCCTTCGGGGCTTGCGTCGGTCTCACTTGAGGCATAGAGTTTAAGTAACCAGCCATTGGACATAAGGAGCTCCTTGAAATATTCCCAGTTATCTATTTATGTTGGATCTCCCTCCATCATGGCTTTGAACCGCTGCCGCACGCCCTTGTTATAAAGCCCAGTAGGCGGGCCATGATCTAGCACCATCGCAGTGCGCTCGAGCCAGTACAGCCAGCAGCGCCGCTGGGTAGCCGTTGCAAGAGGCTGCCGTTGGTAGTCACTCTGGAGGACATGACTGCCATTACTATTATCAAAAAGTTCCTCATCCCTAATAGGAGAAGTGCTGCGTGGTTCAGGTGGCACCATCCACGTGCGCCAATCGTCCCACGACGAAGCTGCACTTCTAGTAGTCGTTGAGGTCTTGTTGTCGAGTGGCACTTTGAGAGGGTCAAAGCAGGCCTGCTGCTGGAGCACCAGCGCATTGAAGTACACCAAACCGTCAGTTTCGCTCCGACAGGCCACCTGTGCACCAGAGGGCAGCGATGAGAACAAACAACGTATCAAGCACGTTGAGTAAATACATGGCAATAATAGTTATACGAAGTTAAACATAAGAAAGCGACAAAACTTCAATTTTTGAAAACGCAACAAACAGGCTATTCCTTTTGCCACATCTTCTAGAAGATACCGAACTATCGGCGCGCATTGTCGCAAAGTAAGTGATGCGAACAGACGCGAGCGCCTCGGGCGGCAAGGCTAAGAGCTTGGAAGAGCAACATTCAGTGACAATCCAGCGCAAAGCACGGCATGCAGCAGCGCACTGTGGTGTCAAATTGCCACCACCACTACCACTGCTGCCGCTGCTGCTACTGACTCCAAGGAGCTCTTTCTGCACATAAACCGCAAAGTCGGTGCCTTCACTCCCGCCGCTGCTGCTAGAATTAGCCAGAGGCATGGGCACAGCTGCTTGCAGAGCCATTTGAGCCACGGCAATTGCGGGGTCGGGCGGCTGCACTACTACGGTAGGGGTTTCCACCTACATGTGTACGCATGATGCCGAACAAAAGGAAAGCAATAAGAAGGGATTCAGTATTTGAGCCTACAAACAGCGACACGTTATTTGCGTTGGAAAACAATCGTAGGTTTCGACCGATGAAGTATACAAAATCATGATAGTATGTGCGTGCACATACAAACGTGCCCACCAGGACACTTACCGAAGCCACGAAAAAGTCCAGCTCTTTGACTCGTTCGCCCCCTACCAAGTGAGTGTTCCTCAGCTTTGCTCCCAAGCCTCCGGCGGTCTCAAAGAGCACCGCTGTTTTGAGCTCTGCCTCTGTTGGAGTAGCTTCTGCTCCATTCGTAGAGCTGTTGTCACCCCCGCGGCGGCGGTTGCGAGGGTTTTCAAGTGCTTGGTCCAAGTTCCGGGACGGGTCGATCCACACTTCCTGCTCGTAACCCTCTAAGTCGTTGAAGCCTCGGTGCGATGAATTTGGGTTCACTCTTGTCCCGTAACGCGACGACGCTGCTGCTTCAACGCCTGAGCCTTCCCTCTTGCGGCGGCTGTTTTCCAGTTGCGCGTTTCGATCCGCCAATTCGACGCGCTCTCGCGGTGCCAGCTGCTCCGGGCCCACCTTGGTTTAAGATGAAGGATGAGATTAGGTCAATTGTGCCACGAGGAAAACAAGGTGAAAGTCTCCATACGAACGTTGAGCTTTTTCTGCAACGCATATGTATGATGAACTTTAATGTGAAAGTTGCAGACGAGATGAGTTGCTGAAAGCATCAAGGCACCATTTAATTCTCAGAATGATTGATCTAATGAGCGCAACTTTTACGTAGGACATGAAAAAGATAAAATCAAGGCGCTTGAAGGCGTGCAATTTCTTAACCGGTTGGTCTCGGCGGCCAATGATGTCGGCCCATGCTTGGCCGCGAAAGTAATTGCCGTCAAGAATCGAGGGCTGGTCTTCAGGCTGAGCAAATGGCACATGGCATAAACAATAGCGCACCACAAGTTGATGTCAGAGGAAGTCAGCGTGATATTGACAGAAATCGTCTAAATCATACGATGCGCATGAGAATGTACCAACATAGCATTACTTGAGCAACGTGGAAGTCGTCTGCATTGGCGCCAGCGATGGTGCCATCGAGGTTCACCACAGGCAGTGAGTTCTTTGGGCCCACTTCTTTCGTAATCTTCTGCCTATGCCCTTGTCTAGAACTGGCTGTGCCTTCGCTGTTACTACCTTGAGCTTTTGCAGTGTCCTGAACTATATTTCCTACTGCAAAATTGGCGTTTTCGTGCTCGTGAATGCCAAAACCAGCGGCAACCAAAGCGTCTAAATGCTCGTGGAGGGCTGACGTAGGTGCCTCGAGCGGCCCCACACTGAACCGAGCACCGTCGGGTGCCACTAGGACACCTTCAAGCCGAGCAGTAGTACTTGCAGCGCTCCCATGCGCACTGATGTTCTTTGGGCCACCTTGCGCGTATGCAGAGAGGAAGGCAGACAAGTCTAAGCTGCTCTGGTTGGCACCTTGACCAATGCTTAATCCGCTGGTCTCGTAGCCACCTGTGATCTCGTTATGCTGCGGATTAGTCGTCACCGAAGGAACCGCTGGCACTGGCCGTGGGTTTTGGCATAACGCACACTCCGAAGCTGGGCTAGGATTTTCAAAAGTGCACAATTCGCATGCCCAACTTACTTCATTGTTCTCACGGCCAACATTACTTTCACAGGCGGCGGAAGAAAGTGCCACTGAAGTGAATTCTTCTGAGTGAGTACTCTGAACGTCTTGTGAAGATAAGTGGTTTGACATCGTTGCCATTCGACCAAGCTCGAGAGGTGTTGTTTCTTGTGATGGGGCAATGCTTCTTCGGAGTGCTTCCGCGAGTGCCTCATCTTCAGTAGCCGCTGCCGTCGCTGTGGCAATCGGTAAAGCGCTTGTAGAAGAGCTAGGCGCTCCACGACGCGACCAATTGAACATATTAAGCGCTCAATATAGCCTAGCAACTCTAAACGCTCTCATCAGAAGAACATCACCATATTTGCATATATGCCGAGTACTGTACCTGTAGTTGTTACTGCACGCTGTACTTGTGTTCAGGTGCCCGCGCGATGCGCGGTTAAGGAGCAGTTAGTTTGGTACGGAACGGTACGGAGCACCGTATTCCTTTGTTCGCGGCCTTGAGGTGCCCGTGGATGAGTGCCCCGTGTAGTGCCCGTGGCGCGTGACCCTTTTGGTGCCCGTGGTCCGGAGGGAAATATGAAAGGCAAGAAAAACCAAATCAGATAAATGAAAGGCAAGAATCTCATTTTCAGTTGACTTCCAATATAATTAAAGCGCGAACTGGGGCACTGTGCGTGGACACGTGGCTGGGTGTTTTGTGGCTGCCTTTGTCTGTTTTATAATGCTAGAAGCACTTGCTGGATTACTCTTGTCAGGTGCTCTCCTTCCCCGGTAA
>Ga0307979_1001950_pt1 | contig 14452 bp, 17 predicted proteins | sample OrgLakmetage1058_FD_201833 | JGI IMG/M metagenome (GOLD analysis project Ga0307979, IMG submission 201833) | Saline water microbial communities from Organic Lake, Antarctica - #1058 | ecosystem: Environmental > Aquatic > Non-marine Saline and Alkaline > Saline | place: Antarctica: Organic Lake...
AAAACAGGTTGAAGAGATGAAGCCGAAATCACCCCATGCACCCGCAAAACCCATCAGACCACCAGAAAGACTTTGCGAAGATGCAGAAGCGCGAGTAATTAGGCATTATTTAGCGTGCTGCAGTTAGAGCGCCAACTATTTCAGGTCTGGAAGCAGCAGGGCGAAATATGTGAGACCATGCAAAGTGTCTCACCATGGCAATTAATTTGAGGCTTTTGACCTGCTGAACGACAGGCGACCCCCAGTGTGTGGAATTTATGGGCAGAGCCTTCTCAAGGTATACGATCATCCGTTCGTGTAGAAAACCGCATATGCCGGCGTAGCAGCCGTCCTATTAGAGCGCAGTGGAAATGAGACGGACATGAAAACGCCGTGATCAATGAAATTATGTTCATTAAAAAAAGTGGCTGTGGATCGTCATATGGAGGCGCGCAAGCTATCGTAGAGACAAATATAGATATTCCGCGTCGACTCATGCAAAAAGATAGTGCGCCTAGCGATACTACGAAGAGCACGAGCCTTGACATCATTATCGGAACAAAGCGCACATTTTTGTTTTAACGACGATTTGTCGCTTTCGCTTGTACAAATTGAGTTTCGCGTTTTAGCACTAAAAATGACCAATAACACTGGGTTTTACGGCTCTTGTTGCGACGTAAGTCTACACAGAATTGGACAGCAGATTATGGCAGCGAATTACGACAAACGGAGCTGGCCATCTCGGATGGAGCTAGCGCGCGTAACCCCGAAAGATCCATCCGGTGTGCTTTCGGACTTCAGAAAGCTATTATTACCCTTTACCTGGCAGTTCGCAGTTCGTAGTGAGTGCTCCCTGCTCCCCCCTTCAGGAGGCACCAGAGCTTCAAAAGTTTTTTCTGCTTGGTGTGGATCAAAGAACAAAAAAGATACACCACGAAGATCTGAGCGCCGAGCACTCTCTGTAGTTTGCTCCTTGCAGTGCAGCAGTTGTCAGTTGTCAGCTTGGCAGCTTTCGTAGCTCAGTAACACATTTCTTGTTGCATGCTCTAACACTCCACAACGCAAGCTTTTTGTACGGAATCGAAAGCATGTTGTCAAGAGCACTGTCTTCTCTTTGTCTGGCACCAGCAGTAGCGTGGGTACCATCTACATTCTTACAGCCACCAAGTAGATTCAACTTGCAGCGTTGTAATGCGGGCAAGGGCGGCTTAGCTGATGCGATAAATCTAGACGGAGCAGAAGTCCTCGGGCAAGGCACGTACGGTGAAGTGTTGACGCTGTGTGGCGACAGTGGTGAACAGTATGTAGTCAAACGAGCCAAGCCGAACACTAGCGGTGAAAAATATTTGGCCCGAGAAGCCGTAGTCAATTCGCACTTGTTTGGGAAGGGCAGCGCGTCGCTAGCACCGCCGCTTGACTCATTTCTCGCCCCATATCTCGGGGAGTCCAAGGACAAGCTCACAGGTGCTCCAGTGTTGGTGTGGGCACATTGCGGGACAACACGGACGCTCCGTGATTACCTAGAAGACGCACAGGAGTGGCAACCTACCACTACTCCCACTGCTCCTGAGACTGGTAGCTCTTCAGCTGTAGGCGCTGTCACTGGTAGTGGTACTGGTAGTGGGCGGCTGTGCGCGTTGGCGGCTGCGTTGGGCGTGCCTGAGAATGACGTGGCATGGGAAGTGTTGGCTCAACTCAGCCTGGCGATTGCTGCATTGCACGACCAAGGCGTGCTGCACCGGTGAGGAAGCGAGTTAAGTTGCGCCTTGATCACACCATCCAATCTCTAATGCTGTGTTTTGATACTCTTTTAGCGCATTTTTCAGTTATTTTTCTTTTGAAACACCCCTCGGTGACTTAATTGCATCTGTCTTGTTATGAATTTGAAGTTGGCATATCCATACCTGTCTCAAATTGTTACTACAACATAATCTGGCAGAGACATCAAGCCTGAAAACATTTTGGTGGACCATTCTACGCGAACTTTGCGGCTCATTGATTTGGGGTCAGCAGCTCTGATGAACGCGCCTCCATGGTCTCCCGGGGCTCTGACAGCAGGCACCCTAGCCTGCTCTCCAAGCTATACGGCGCCAGAGGCACAGCGCGACCAGCACGGCGACCAGAAAGCGTTCGATGCTTATGGACTCGGCGCGGTAATGTCTACCTTTGGCTTCATGAGTGCGGTGGCATCTGATGCGCTAGTCTTTGATTATAGTTTAACATGCGCGTGTCTCATTAGGTCTGGGCGCGCCTGGTTTGGCCTCACTTGACGACCGAAGAAGACGCGATGATTTTCGTGGGGCAGCTTGCAGGTGCGCAACGCGAGTCCTTCTAGTCAAGTCCTTATTATTACGTTGGTTGTGCCTGCTTTAAATGGAGTTCTCTATTCAGATTAGATTGATGCAATTCACTTACGACGGTGACAGCGTTCCTTGTAATGAACGAATGAACTATTCAGCATTCTCCTGTTTTGTTAATCTCTGCTTCTTCTTCAACCTTTCCTAGGAGCGGGCCACAATTTGGACACTTGGTTAGGGCGGCGGCTCGGCGCGACTCTTGTAGATGCTAGGCTCAATGAAGGTTTAGCTCACTTCAACGCTGCAACAAAATCGAATATTGCACCTGGCAGCACCAGTGGTGCTGCTGCAAGTGCAAACGCTGTGCCCAATACTAGTGTGAACGCTGAAGATGCGACGGCGACTAGTTTTGGCCTTGGCCCTTTAGGCTGGCGAATCTTGCGAGGGTTGCTCAAAGGAGACCCAAGTCAGCGCCTCACTGTGAACCAGGTGATTCGGCGATGCTACGACAACCTCTGAACGACGTTGCTGCGCTATCTACTGCTTGCATTGATTCAACTCTCAGTAATCTTCCATTTCTTCTTCTATTTTTTTGAGGAAGGGTTCGATTCATCTTTGATCCCAACTATTACCTCGAACATTTGTTGGTATTAGGTACGCGCTGCGTCTAGTCGCCTCATGTGGCCTCGGGCTCTGCCACTGCCATCTACGACTACTGCTGGTGGTAGTTATCTCATGCCAGCTGTGGGTGGGCAGCAGACTACTCAAGCTCTGCCAAGGAAAGTTGATACCGTTGATGAAAGTAGCAATGATAGCATTGACAGTTGCAGCAGCAGTAGCAGCCCTAGCAGCCTTAGTCTTGAGGAGGACGGTGACGCGTGCCCGGTTTACGAGTTAGCGCAACTAGAAGAAGTGTTCCACGTATCGCTCGGGAAACCGCTTGGCTTGGTGTTCGAAGAAGTCGCGCCGGGTCAGCGGAGAGGGGTGCGCGTAGCGGAAATCAGTGAGAAGGGCGCTGCCGATCGCAGTGGCGCGGTGCAGCCAGGAGATGTATTGATAGCGCTGGGTGCTAAGGCCGTGCATCGCCAGAGCTTCGATGAGGTGATGTCTTACCTATTTTATAAAATACCCGAACTGATGGCACAAAAGCCAATGCTGGGGGCAGAAGTGTACGCGCGTGCAATTATCGAGTTGAAATAGAAACAAAGTCTACGGAAAGAGTGCTTCTTGCAGTTCGGTCAGTTTTACCGACTTTTTCTTTGTGGCTCAACATTTACTCTTATCGTATAAACAAAGGTGATGGACCGCCTTCGTTTCAGCACAGGCTCCAAATCACTTCCGCTCGCTTTTCGCCGCCCCGCCTGCCCTGAGTCCACAGCTCGCACTCTTGAAGCTGCCACATCGGCAAGGGAAACGTACGCTGCTGTCGCTGGTAGCGCAAGCAAGCAAAGTGTAACAACAGCCGCATCGGCATCAAGAGCTAGTGGTGTGGTCTCTGCAGGCGCGTGTGCACAACAAGGACTACGGTAAATCATTCTCCTGTTCCCTTGCAAAGAATACATCACTTTCTTGTTCCACTGTGATCAAATGCTACATGCGAATTGCTTCCCAATTAATATCCTTTTTATTTTGAATCCTTTAGGAACTTTTTGGCGCGTTATCAGTTTAAGCACTTGCATGATTTTTGCAATCCGCTGCCTACAGGTATGCCATGGAGGACCGAGTCTTCCTTGCGACGGAAAGCTCTCTTGCTTTGAGCAGTCCTGAAGAGGCTGTGACAACGACGCCGTTTGATGCAAGATGGTTGTCCAGAAGTAAAAATGGCATTGACAGTGACAGTGACAGTGCTAGTAGTGGCAACAGCGCCAGCGGTAGTGCTGTCGTAGCGGTGTTCGATGGGCATGCAGGGAGTGGAGGCGCTGATTTCTGTGCCAGAAAACTGCCAACCGCACTCGAGGCAACATCTTTGAAGCCACCAGCAGGACGATCAGAGCAGCAGCAGCAGCAGGCACCGTGGTTGAAGTCCTTAGCGTCTGCTTTAGCTCCTGCAGGCATTGGGGCAGTCGCAACCACTTCCAATGCTGCCACTGCCACCGATGCTGCTTCATCTGGTGCAGACTCTTCGTCCTCCTCTGTGGTGCCTCCGTCGAAAACCTCCTCAGCGGCCGTGGCAGCAGTTGCTGGAGCATGGCGAGTACTGTGCGAGCAGTGGGGAAACGGCGACGGGAGTGGAGCGGTAGCCACCATTGCCATGGTTACGCCTGACATTGACAATGATCACGATGATGATGCCGCTACTGCAGGCAGCGATAGTCGTGGTGTGGTTGTGGCTGTGGCGAATTGCGGCGACTCCCGTGCGGTGCTTCTCGAGTTCACTGAACCTTTTGGGGCTGCTCAGCAGTCGAAAAAGAGTGCACCGTCCTCTGCTAATACCAGAGCACCGCCGGCAGCCCCGGTGATCGTAGCCGCGCAAACGGCGGACCACCGCACAGATAATCCCGATGAGCTGGCTCGATTAACCAAAGCGGGCGGCAAAGTGGCTTGTGATCGCGGTAAATGGTGTACATAGTACCTTCGATTTTGAGCATGTTATTTTTTCTGAATTCATGTTTCTTCACTCACGTTCTTTTGAATGCATTCATCCATATTCTTCTTTTCTTTGTGTGTTTGGTGCGTGCTTGTGTACACAACGAAGGCACCATTCGGATTGTGGCTGGAGACTGGCGCTTAGCTGTGCCGCGTGCCCTCACCTCCAAAATGTGGCGCCAAGCTGGAGTGAGCGACGCAGCGGACGTGTACTGCTGGCAGCTCTTCGCGGAGTCCCAGGATACACCTTCCAGTCAACACAATGGCAATTACCGCGCCCCCGGGTATGCGCTAGTGGTGGCTTCGGACGGAGTATGGGGGACTTTGGCTGCGAGCGACGCGGCGCGGCTAGTGGGCCAGTATTGGGGCAAGGGCGGTGAGAAATCTGCCTGTGCTTCTCTCAAAAAGTCATTTATTTTGGAATACCCCCCTTGTCTGCTCCCGATTGACTTCATTTCTTCTAACAGTGCCTTTTTTTACTTTTCGAATCAAATGCAGTTGGTGCGCAGACAGCTGCCGATGCCCTGTGTGCTTCTGCGAGCGAACTCGGCAGTTCAGACAACTTGAGCGCGGGGATCGTGTACATTAAGGGATGATGGAGGGGTGGGCATTCCTTTGGAGTATAGACATAACAGCATAGAGAGGAGCTTCGCAAGTGTAACTTTACCTTCGCCCCCCCCTGTATTCCGGTACATAAAACACGCACGTTGAGTAGAAGCCGAAAAGCCTTAAAAAGCACGACGGGAAAAAATGCGCTTCCGTCCTCTATTCCAATGCACCTTGTTCGTAGCACTTATCACCGTCGTCTGGAGTGGTAGCGATGCTATAAGTGCTCGCAATATAGCAAACGATGAACCTCCTGTCAAGGGCTGGAGTAGATCCTCCAAACTTCGCTTCAAAACGGCGTGGGTCATGCAAAACGACCGGCCCAACCGGTAATACTTGTAGGAGGAGTCACGGCTAGTCTAGGAAGGGGCGAAAGCTATGCCTATAGCTTTTATCGCTATCAATTACAATGCTACTATATCTACATTCTTTTTCTAGGGATTCGTACATGCTCTTTTCATGGCCACAATGTCATCAGCGTACTCCCTCACCCTTGCACAGTTTTTTAGCTCTTTGTCAACCTTCACTACATCATCACCATATTCCTTATATTCGATCATCGATGTCTCAGGCATCAGCGCTTTTTGTTCAAGCCCATTACTGACGTGATCATCGCTGGCTTTGCCGCTAACAATTTGAGCTCGCACTATTATGTTACGGAGTCTTACCACTGCTCAGACGCCTGCCTTCGCAAGGTTCTTAGCCCTCCCTCCCTTTCCTGTTTCATTTTCTACTTCTACTATTGTTCAATCTTCATCTATGTGCTTGCTTCGTAGTGTTGGTATTTGCAAAAGTAAGCATGCTTTATGTTCCAGAGAAAGCATCCAACAATCTGAACCCACTCCTGCGCTTTCCCGTTCATGATTTCCAAATGCACTCGTTCGTCCATGTACACACTCATATTCACAGGAGTGGTTGAAGCCCCAAAAGGGTGACGTATTCGTGTGGGTGGGGCAGCTAGGGCAAATTGAAATTCCCTGGAAGCAGCTCCAAGCCCGAGGGGTGTTTACCATTTACTACCAAACTGAGCCCCGAGAAGCGTGCGATCTGCACCGGTCAGATGGGATCGACGAAGTATGGGACTACAGCTGGCACAACATCGAGGTTAATCATATAAGCGCCGATGTTTGCCACGCGCTGTTGTAAAAGCCATGATATTTTCACCTTGTGGTCTCGTTGAGTTACATGTTGACGTATTTTGCTCTGCCTCCTTCGTCGTCGTCTTGTTGTTGTTGTTGTTGTTTTTACATGTGTATCTTTCAATGAACCATTCCAGGTGTGCCAGGCCCAGGAAGCAAGAGAGAACACCCACCCGCGCACCCGGCTGCGGTACATCCCGCCGGGCTTCAACGTGGCCGCGCACGACCCTTACTACGCTCAGGCTGCGGCCAGTGCGGGGGCCTCGGTGACGCCGATGGGAGATGTGATGAAAGTGGAGCAACCGCCGTCGGACCAGGCGACCTTGATCTTCTTCGGGAGCTTAGACCGATGGAGCCACCGCTCGGTAGGATCTATACCTGTGTGCCTCTATTCGCACATATCGCGACCAAAGTTCTTCGCAGTTTGTGCTGTCAATTTTTCATGTCTGCCCCCCGCCCTCCCTCCTCGGTTATATATTCGTTTTGCCAGAATTGTTGGAAGTTTTTGCAGAATTCGCCGCTCATGGCGTGGCCCGAGGGCAAAGGAGCGCCAGCTTGGGCCGTCTCAGACCACGGGGGCCGGGGCGACAACGTTATGACAGCGACCTCCCCAACTGCTGCTGCCAATGCTGCTGCCGGAAAGAGGAGAAAATTGCTCACGGGGAACGACAACAGCAACAACAGAAAGAAGCCTGGAGCAGCCGAAGCCGATGCAGCAGCCGCTGCCGTAGGCGCGCAGCAAGAGCTAGCGGCCAATGTGCCTAGCAGCAAGGAGGGAGGAGGAAGAGGAGGTGAAAGCAGCAAAGATGCCGGGAAAGGTGACGGAGGAGGAGGAGGGATAGAAGAAGCACCAGAGAAAGAGCGCGCGCCTCTGGTGGGTGGCGGTGAGACGAGCCGGCTAGTGAGTTTGTATGACGTGTGGACGGACGCGGCATTCGCGAACTTCAGCAAGCTGCCGGGCGTGGGGCTGTTTCTGATCATCAAGAAAGGCTGCAACCCGAAGGTGGGTGAGCGAAGGATCGCGCAAGGAAGTTTGAGGAGATGTCGCACATGTGCAAGCTTTTCGACTTGCATTGTTACACTCGTCCTTCGAAAATTTGCACTCGTTGCTGTGTATATACGTAGTAATTGTAAAAGAGCCTATCTTCTCTCTAATCTCACGTCTTCTTTCTGTTGCTGCCGTCGTTGTCGTCGTCGTCAACCCCATTGTTTTTGTATCATCGCGGGGGAAATGTAACCCGGATATTCTAGGGCGCAGACAACCCTCACGGCGCGATGACCACCCTTCGCAACTCGCAGCTGCTCAACGCCCACGCGCTTATTATTGCAGAGAAAGTCAACGTAAAAGACATGTCTGAATACTATGGCCTCATCAGCTTCGTGAATATCGGACAGGTTCAACTACTACTATTGATTTCAATTGTATCTTCGTCTTGATGCGCTTGTTGGGATTTTGGAAGCCATGCCTCACACATTTGCTTCTCAACCTATTCAAGCTTGAGGATTCCTTTCTTTGGTTGGCATTTCTAGGTCCCCAACGAGTGGAACCGCCTCATGCGCATGCCCATTAAAAAGCGCCAAAGTTTAGCGGACTTCCGCGCTGCGACTTTTGCGGAACGCTTTCACCCGAAGGTAGAATGCTTTTTCCTCGTGTGAGATGAACCAAATGAGCCCCGCGCTGTATGAACAGGCGCAATTAGTTTCTCCTCAACCTCTCCTTATCCTTGTAGGCGATTTTTGAGCGAGCTGGAGTACCAGAAATGCTTTTCCTGTGACACCCCGTGGCAGTAAGCACTCGGATAAGAAGCGTGCGCAGCGAGGTCCCTCCGAGCAAGCAATTCCGCTTTAGTCGCTTTGCAGCTGGCGATTTTTTGGATCTCAGAGTGCAGAAAGATGCCCTGCTTTGGTGTCCGGATCTCAGTGCTGTCCTTGTGAGGCGGCTTTCCTGTAGTGCATTCGGGCCTCGTGGACTCGAAGGGGGGAAATATTTCATGCATTCGGGATTTAATTTCAATGGAGCTGGCTATGAAGCCATGGTTTGTGGATAGAAATCTAGAAATCTGCTCATTTGTCCGGGGATTCTTTTGGTGTAACATATTAGGGTTGTCATATTTTCTTTGTTCATGTTCTGCTGCCGGCTTTTTCATTTTGGAGAAAATGCAGGATGATTGCCGTTCCCAAATTCAGCTTCAGACTTCAGAAATAGGAGCAGCTTACCTCCAACGCCGATGATTATAGCGTAGAGAAGTTTTTATTCGTAGCAAGTTGACACTTATCACCTTTTCATTGCTATTGATATTATGATAGATGACTTTTGTACATAGAACATGCACGGCTGAACGTGCAATAACATGAAGCGTCACCGCAAGAGTCAGCCTACTCTACCTTTACGGGAATTCGACGCAGATGCTAAGGACCTGTCAGGATTTTTCAACCACAATTCTTGCTTTCTAGCCGCGTTTGGTTCAGCACTCGTAATTTTTCTCTCCTATTTTCATAGCGCATTGAAGCCTGCTAGCAGTCCCATCCAAGCTTCGGGCACAATAACAAACGTACCTAGCGTGCCAATTCCAAGAGAGCTGCCGGAACCTAATCCTACACTCAAGCCAGAGCTAAAGTCGCTCCAATTGAAGGTTGCGCCGCCTCATGCTGACCCCTTGCATTCACAAGCTTCAGACCAGAAGTTGCCATTGAGCAACCTCAATCCTGATCCAATTGCTTCTCCACCCGAAACAGCTATGGAAATTCCGAAAGCTTCTCCATTCGAACCAGCGAAAAAAGCAGCTATGGCTCTTCCACCGGACTCCGCATTCGAAATTGACCACGATTTATTGGCCAAAATAGCAAGAGGCGGTGGCACCCAGGCAGATCGCGAGAGGTTGTCCATCAAAATGTCTGCAAATGACCTTGAGGCGAGGAAGCGAGCAGGCAAGGAAGGAGCCAGGGCTGCGGCCTCGAGTTCACAGGAACTCCCGCAACTGGAGAAGCCAGCACATCAGGACACTTCGAACTCCTTCGTCGATAGAGAAGTTGCAGCAAAACGCTTCGAACGAGCAACCCCACGAGAGCCACAACGACCCAGCGTAATATCTGACCACTGCTCCGTGACTGCTTCGACGATGGGCAACCTTGGACCCCCGAGCGTCGTGACTTCCGAATCCATTACAGACCCGCTGAAAGACCGGTGGCAAGCTGCGTCTGACATGAATGGCACTCCAATACCAGGCCCACAGTGGCTTGAAATCGACTTGAAGCAAACGTGCATCGCGGAGAAATTCATAATTGACTGGGAAACCGCTTATGCGAATGTGAGACAGGCATCTCTCGTTGTTCATCAGCGTGTGCGCTAGCATTTTATTTGACTGCGTGCCTCTCGCCCATCCCTGCATTAATCTTGTATCAATTGCTGCATTTGTTTTCTTCGTTTTTTTTTTGCTCCTATCTGATTCACATGTGCATGTTTTGCGATTCAATGCTTTGCTTGTTGCAACCGCAGGACTACGTGGTGCAAGGGTGGGCGAAAGCTGTCGGTCGTCACGGCGTTGACGGGTGGGTAACTTTAGCCGACTCCAAACTGCCGCGGGCTCACCTCATGTCTGAATCCTCTGATGGCCACGTGTTGCACACTTTGCCTGCGCTCACTCTCCCGAAAGGCCCCAAATGGCTCGGCGGACGGAGGCCATCGGTGAGCAAAGTAAAGCTTCTGATACGCAGCCCCGCCACGCAGTACGGCTCCAGCGTGTGGCAAATGCAAGTATGGGGCACTTGTGGCGGCAGCAACGACTTCGCTGCTAGGTGACCTCTGAGAAAAGGGTGATGGCCGAATTTACTTTTCACGAGGGTTTGCGGTTTCACAAGTTTAAATCTGAAGAAGACCACAAGCTCCTAAGAAACCGGGTGGCGCTTTTTCTTTTGTTATCTCGACCTCCATTCGCCCAACGGCCATCTCTTCTTGAAGCTCCGGATTCTGGGTCCAATGGATCGCAGCTGAAAGGCCGCCGCGCAGCCTTCCTCCTTTTCCCCCGTGTTTGTTATTTGCATTTGTTTTACGAAACCATTAAACGCCCAGCCCTCATCGTGCGCGATAGCGCAATATACTTTATTTGGCATCAAAGCGCAGTAGAATTAAAAAAAAAAAAAAAAAGGACTTCGTGGTGAAATTAATCGGCACTAAGTATTAAGTACTAAAGAAGACTTTGAATTGAACTCCCATCATTCAAATTAAAGTAAATTTTATTGGTGGTTTGGTTATGAGGTTTTTTATCCGTTGTATTGGAGTTAGAACGAAGTCATTTACTGCCCATTGTCTTCCATAAATTCATTTGCCCATTGGCCTTTGTTTCTCTATAATTCCTCGGTCTCGCTCTTAGGCGCACTTCTAATCGTCAGTCTTGAGCTCCTTGGCCTCCGCCTCTGCTGCGAAACAACTTTCACTTCCTTCTTGCTCGTTTTCTTGCACACAAAAACAAACAAATGCAATGGCCATCTCTCTGTGCGATACTTCTGGCAGAGGTGCATCCATGCATTCACAGTGCGCAGAATACCACGTGCAGCCGCTGTGAAGGCCTCCTCGTTGGATATATTTGCTCGTCTCGTTGATATTTTTACATGTGAATTCCGAGAGATCCCAAAGCACTCCAATCTTCTCATTCTCTTTCAGCTCTGTTTTTTTTTTTTCAACTCATCTTATATTCTCGGGTCATGCTTTTTCACCCGCAGCGATGAGCTGATGCGCGACCGTCCATAATGCTACTCCTGCATCGGTATATCATCATCACATGCGGCTCCCCAGAGGGCCGCGCGCAAACTGCCGAGTTAATGGCCCTAGCTTCGCCTCGAGGCCATAGAGAGACCTCAGGGTGCGCCGCACGTCGCGGTCTTCGGAAATGGACACGAGGACGTCGAGAGCATGCTCCAGGCCGCGGTCTGTAGGGTCGTCGTAGAAGGACGGGACCGGGATGCCATTGGCCGGGCACAGCACGAAGGAGGCGGGGTTGTTGTCGACGAGCACTACGCGTTTCGGGTCTTCGTCGACTAAAGACAAGTCCTGTGAGTCAGAAAAAAAAAATCAAGAAGGAAGAGATATTCGCAGTGAGTTGATAGTGTCAAGTGAAGATGGTCACAAGTGAAACGGTGAGTCGAAATTGAAAAAAATAATCCAAGCTGCAAGAATGTTCGGTTTTACGAAAGAACAGGTGGTAAATAGAGGAAGGGGGAGTTAGATTCACCTTGAAATAATGGCCATCGTGGAAGACGCACTGATCGCGGTAGAACCGCCCTTTTAACATGCCCTGCACAGAGTTAGGAAGAAAGATATCAAAGCACATGAGCGTAGGAAGAAAATGAAGCATCAAGGACATATCAAGGTATACATGTGCTATTGTTGTCCATGTTCAAGTAACTAACTTCTACGCGCTGTTCAAAAACGGAAGAAATCGAATTTACTTGCAGCTTCCTCATAGTTTGAATCGAACAAAACACAACAAAGAAAAAAGAAGACCACAAAAAGGACCCACGTTCGGGTCCAGAACGTCGAGGAGGGGTTGCGCATAGTCGCGCGTGCCCGCCGTCATCACCCACACATCGAACCGCGCGCAACACTGACAAGAGAGAGATAGAAAGAGGAGACACAAAGAGAAAAAAAGAGAGGAAAGACAGAAGGAGTCAGAATCAACACTGCAACCGCCAGAAGAAGAATGCACACTCGATAAAGAGTACAGAAAAGAGGCTGAGGAAAAAAATGGTGAGGTGTGTGTGTGTGTTTTTTATTTCCACAAATTCAAAAGGACAAGAGACGACAACGCCATCACAACACGTGTCCAACTTCTTGGTGAAGTGCACTCTCGGATTATTTCCAATTACCTCTTCCAGGAACCAGTCAACTTTCGGCCTTTTGTTCACGGTGCAGGTGGCCTTGTCGAGCATGACCAGGTGAAAGGACTCGATGGGGGCATCGTTGGGGGGTGGCACGGGCGAAGGGGGCGGCGCTTTTGCCCGCCCAAACGGGACTCGGCCGGGAATCGCGTGCTCCTGGAAGATGCTGTGCACTAAGCACTCGTCCATGTCGAGCACCACCTGTACAAGTTATTCATAAAGATACACAAATTGAAAGCAGGGTGGCTTCGAAAGAAGGGAGGTGGTTCACGTTGAGAAAGGAAAAAATGGGAAAGAAATTGTCGAAATAGGAGACTGTGCCAGAGAAACGGCCAGAAAGGCCAGGAAGAAGGCAGAATGCGCGTGACGCCGGAAACTCCACAGCGAATTGCATTCAACTTGCCGAGAAAAGGGTAAGTCATTAGCAGGAAAGACACTAATTCGCTGGAATGGGTTGGGGGAGTAGGGAATTTTCTTCCTATGTTTTTGAATGGCAGTTGCCTAACACACACCTTCAGTTTGGGAACGCTCGCCACGAGGGAACGCCCCACCGACCCCGCAGCCGCTGCGGTGCGCCGCCTTAACGCAGTTGCCGTGCCTACTCGCTGCGCACCACCGTTGCTGCTGCTGCTGCCAGGTGCGGTTGTGGTGCTGCTTCCACCACTGCTGCTGCTGCTGTTGCCGTTACGGTCGCTTTCAGCGGTGGCTAGGTCCGCGACGGAGTCCGGCGTGGGAGGCGACGAAGACCGCGACGACGACGCCGATGAACTCCCTCCTGCAATTTTCAACTCAGCAAGATTTGCAGCGTCGTGTGCGTCGTCGTCTTCGCCGCTCTTGTTGTTGCTACCGGAGAGGCCGCGCGCGCGCTCTGCCCCCCCACTACCGTAAGGAGTCTGCGGGGTTCCCGTTCTACGCACTACCGAGGGCCACAACGGGTTGCTAGAAGTGGCGCCCGCACTTTGCCCCGGTCTTGACCCTGCTGGCCGCGCCGCGCCACCGGACGAGTTGGTGCTAAAAGTGTTGGAGGAACTGCGCGTGGGGGAAAGACTCGGCGAGTCGGACTTCGCAGCGAGAGCTCCGGGGTGGACTCGAACTTGAGGAAAACGCGCCAATCTCCTCGACATTTTGACAGGGACGGAACAATGAAAGTCACTGCGAGACCAAGCTTGCGCTCCGGATGCTGAAGCCGAGTGCTGAACAATAAAGGGGGCTTGGGAGCCCACGTCGGGCTTTTAATCCCGGATCTTTGATGGGATTGCAACGAAAAAGCAGCGTAGGTTAGTGACGCGCCAGAAAAAAATGATAAGTGCATTGGGTAAAGTATTCCTTTCAAAGTACATTCATCGAATAGATTGAAGGGAGGGGTGCAGAGCTGTTTAGGGGGCGCAAGCGCAGACCTGCAAGTTGTGCTACAGACAACTTTGAACCCACACCACACACCACATAAATGCAAAGAAAGAAAAGAGCTGACCACGGAGATACGAGGAAGGATATCGGGAACACTCCTCTGTTCGTTGTTTTGTTGTGTTGATAAGTCAGAATACCCCACCCTGTAAGTTCGTAGGCTTTTTTAGTGCAATTTTTTTTTCTTTTTCTTCACGCCTCCCCCGAGGGGAGGACTGGTGTTATTAGTAGCTATACAGGGGAAGGGCGCCATTTAGGCGGCATCATAGTAATCCCCTGGCCCGGCTCGGAAGCCGGGCTCGGGGTTCATGTAGCTATCATACGCAGTTTTCTTTTTCTTTGGTTCTTTCTTTTTCTTCTTCTCTGTGTTAGGGAAACAGTCGAAACCAAAAAAGTGAGATGAAACGAAACCCCGGTTTTTAGGGGCTCTGTTCTTCTAGTTGATTCGAAATGAAACACACCGAGAGATGGGATATTGGGGACGTTTCGTTTCTCGAGGTGAAACAAACGCAAAAAATTTATCATGTTTCTGTACAGCAAGCCGAAACGAAACGGACTTCAGCCGAG
>Ga0307979_1001952_pt1 | contig 14447 bp, 10 predicted proteins | sample OrgLakmetage1058_FD_201833 | JGI IMG/M metagenome (GOLD analysis project Ga0307979, IMG submission 201833) | Saline water microbial communities from Organic Lake, Antarctica - #1058 | ecosystem: Environmental > Aquatic > Non-marine Saline and Alkaline > Saline | place: Antarctica: Organic Lake...
ACAAAATAGCATTTTATGATAGCATGAATAAGAAAACGAAAAAAATAACGAGAAGAATATATAAAGACGATGATGAAAAAATAGTAGAATAAATGTTTTAGAATATGTGTAAGTATTGAAGCGAAAAAAGAGTCAATAGATGGAAGCCAAATGATTCTTACATAAAAGGCACTTCGGCACCTAAGGGCACCTTTTTTTCAAACTTTTTCTAAAATCCATTCCCTGAGAATACTTTTGAAAAAAGGTGCCCTTAGGTGCCCTGGTGCCTTTTTATTTTTTATGTAAGATATTTATAAATATTTTTATAATTATTTATTATGAATATTTACTTTATATTTGAATGTAGTATTTGCGTCGTTTTGATTTCAAATGTCTGTGGGCAAGACGCATGCCGAGTTCGCGGTCTTACTTAAAATGCTTATTGGTTATGAATTAGTTATGGTTAGTTATGTTTGAGCGTGAGATTTCTTTGATTCTCCTCTGTATTTATGAGACCATTTATGCTGTGCTTCTGCTAAGGGTGGGGCGTGTCGTAGTCCACCTATGCGACCATAACTAATAGTTATGGTCGCATAGGTGGACTACGACAAGAACAAGACAACACAAGTTTCTGTAAGCGAGAGGAAAAGGCTGTATGTAGGCGCGCTATACTTCAGGCAATCAAGCTAAGAAAGCATCCCATTTCAGTGTCCTATTTAAGGTGTAGCAGTGCTTTGAATAAAAATGTAACACCCCATTGAATACGAAATTTGCCGTATCGGGTTTCGGATGAAGTTTCAGGTTTGCATACGACACGAGGAAAGTAACTTAATGGACAACTTCACTAACGTGCAAACAAAGAAGTAAAGATTTCTCAGCTCCTCTTATTATTCTCTCAGTTCTATTATAAACGAATACTACACTAGCCGAAAAGAAATATCTCATTTTGCAATTATTAACTTAGCTAAATAAGAGAAAAAAACGGGGAGTAGCTTCAAGCTTTCACACTCTCTCAGACAAACTTCTGTGTGCATGTGTGCCTAATACTTTCTGTGTCACTTACATAGTCATTCGCATTTATATCAGCCCCAGCTTCCAAGAGAAGCTCAACAATAGCAGTGTGATCTATGTGCGAGGCCCACATGAGCGCTGTTTTGTCAAACTATATATGAGGGGGCACCATGCAAAAAGATGCAAAGAGAGATAGGGAATATTAGAGCAAAGACATAACTTAATAAGAGTAGGGAATCGTAAGATACGATAGTAGGAAACTTCATCAAATTGGAAAGATGAAGGCTACGTGTAGGCACACGTAGGCAATCAGGTCATGGGTAGACGTCCCAATTTTCCAGCGTGTTAGAGCGCTTAAAATTAAGATCTGACACACTTCGATATTGTGCACATGTAGCACAGCCTACGTGGAGAGGCTACATACCTCCACACTCTCTCCCCAAACATTTCTCTACCGCGTGTGTGTGTGTCTCTCTCTCATTCTTTATCATTTACCTTGCCCTTCGCATCCATATTAGCGCCCGCTTCTACAAGAAGCTGCACAACCAAGTTATGACCTCCTTGTGAGGCTTCGGTGAGCGCTGTATCGCCATAAAACTGCAAAAGTACATAGAGAAAGACAACATGCGAAAAGAAGTGGAGAGAGTAATTAATACGTAGAAGGAAGAGATAAAATGAAAGGAAAAGAGGTGAGTGAAAAATTAAAAGAAGACCAGTAGGAGAAAAGTTTGCGACAATTTGTGAGTAAACGGGGGTTACATTTAGGCGCGCGCAGGCAGTCGAGTTTTAAAAAAAAACACCTCTTCTTGTGCCCAAAATACACACGACACGAAGAAGGTAAATTTATCACCAGGTACACTACCTATTTTATCAATGCACACGTGCGTACTCTCAGCTTCTATTCAGATCATCTCAAGCACTTCACGATAAAAGACTGACGCAATGCAGAAAAAGAAAACGAATAACCGTCCTTGCAATCACCGTTTCTCAAAGTGTTTTTCCTCACTGACAAAAACAAAGCAAAAGCAGCACGTGCGTGCACCTCTGCACCTCGCCTTTGTGCACATGTAGCACAACTAAGGCAAAGAGGATATGTGCTTCTACGCTCTCCTCCTCTTCCTCCTCAATCAGTTGTGTGTTTGTAACTATTTCTATTTCTCACGTTGTCCTTTGCATCCTTGTTAGCCCCTGCTTTCAAGAGGTGCTGCACAATTTTCGTGTGACCGCTTTCCGAGGCAGACATAAGAGCTGTAGTGCCACGCTGTCCGCATACAGATAGATACACCGAGCAAAATTCAGTAAAGAGTAAATAATGAGTAGGAATTATGCAAAAATACAGAGCTTGCATTCATACCCATCAAATTTTCTTTCTCATTGAGAAATAAGTAGGATTTAAGACAGTATACAATCTTCAGTGTAGGTGCAAGTGTGTTTTGTGTCATAGAGTTGATGATGAGATTTACAAATGGGTTTCTCCTTTGGAGGTCAACCAGCAAGATAAGTAACATAGAGTTACGAATAGCTTCTTTTACATAATTCGTTCCATTGACGTCGGCACCGTTGGCAATGCACTTTTTGACGAGATCTTCATTGCCGTTGCTGGCAGCATCAACTATCTCCATCGTGGCATTCGCCTAAGTAGAGATGCGCACAAAAACAGTACAAAGAAAGTTAAAGAAAGAGCGAAGCGAGAAAAAAAATGGAGATCTTGCTTGCGAAAAAAAATGGAGAAAGAGCGAAGCGAGAAAAAAAAAAACAGTACAAAGAAAGTATTCTAGGATAGATGCGAAATATAATTTAAAGATGACCATGCTTGGCCGAGCTCTTTGGATGGTTGATACTAATTCAGACACGGCCAAGTACTCTAAGATCAGTTCACGGTATGGTCACACAAAGGTGTAAGTAAGGGTAGATTCGGTGCCCTTCAAGACGCCACCGTACCGCTCGTTCTTGCTTCGCTATTTCATCTGCTGCGTGATTCGCCTTTTCTTTGGCTAATTGATACGCCGTTGCGTCGGCTTCTCTGGTCGCTTTTTCTTCGGCTAACCTCTTTGCCTTTGCCTCGGCTTTTCGATTCGCATTTTCTTCGGCTTCTTGTTTAGCATTTTCCTCGGCTTCTCGCTTTGCCTTTGCTTCGATTTCTCTGCTCGCTTTCTCTTCGGCTTCCCACTTCGCATTTGCCTCGGCATCTTGTTTTGCTTTTGCTTCTGCTTCTTGCTTCGCCTTTACATCGGCTTCTCGCTTCGCCTTTGCCACTTCTTCTTCATTCGCTTTTTGTTCCGCTTCTTGCTTAGCCTTTGCCTCGGCTTCTCGCTTCGCATTTGCCACTTCTTCTTGATTCGCTTTTTGATCCTCTTCTTGTTTCGCCTTTGCCTCAGCTTCTCGCTTCACTTTTTCGACGAGACGGTCATCTTCGGCTTTGCGTGCCTCTTCTGCTTCGCGAGCCCTCTGCTCTTCTTCTAGTTGGTTCATTATAGCCTGGTGCCGCGCCTCTTCAACTTTCTTTGTTTCTTCTGCAGCTAGACGATCCCTTTCAGCTTTCGCCCTAAGTTCTTTGGCAATGCGATCCTTTTCTGTTGCTTTGGCTTCAGCAGCCTCTTTCTCGGATTCTGCTTTGGCAATAGCAGCGCGCATATTACGCTCAGTTTCTTCTCGCTCTCGCCGGTTTTTCTCCTGCTCCTCAAGGAGACGGTTAAGAAGCGCAGCTTGCTTCACTTCCATGTCTTGCCGCTCTCGCAGCTCTCCCTCAAGCTTGGCCTCAATCTCAGCCTTGGAAGCCTCAAGCTTCATTCTCTCTTCAGCGCTTGCACTGCGTAGCTTTTCTTCGAGCGCTTCGAGTTGAGCCTTGTCTTCCGCCTGGATGTTCGCTGTCTCTTCCGCTGCTTTGGACTTGAATTGGGCAAGTTCGCTCTTGAGGGCGTTTTCTCTCTCGAGACTATCCACCCGATATGCCTCTGCTACAGCAAGGTCGCGTTTCAAAGCTTCGAGAGTCGACGCGAACTCTTTCGACTCTTGGCTCTGCTGCTCTAGTCGGACTAACTCCTCTTTCCGGCTGACTATGGCCGCACTCACGAAGTCAGCGCGCGATGTGAGCTCATCTAGAGCGAGCATGTCCTTAGCAGCGGGCTCGGCACTGAAAGGCTTCAATATTGTTCGGAACTCATCCACAAGCGCTGTGGCGTTTTCCACTTTGTCGAGAACCACACAAGTTTGAGCCTCCAAGATCCGGTTGATTAACTCTTGACTAACGCGCTTCTTCGCACTCTCGAGGAAGCGCGTCACAGCCACGTGGTCCACGATTTCAAGGCGCTTCATGTCGCTCAGAGCTCTGGCAGAAGCCTCGTAGTCGTTGGAGTCAAGCGCTGTCTTTACACGCCGAAAAAGTGCTTCCACTAATTTGCGGAGTGTGGCTTCATCTGCAATGCTTAGCACAATCTTGAACACTTCAGCGGGGTCGCTAATGGGTGGGCAAGCATGGATGCGCTCAGACAATGGACCAGCCGTGAGCCAAGACTCGCCGCCCCTATTTTCGGGGTGAAAAATGCACGCACGGTCTAGTAGTGCATTGAGCAAAGACGTCATGTTCGGGCTCAATTCGTTAGTGCTGAACTCTCGCCTGACATTATTCAGCTCTATGCGGGCGCCATCAATACTTACGGGTGCATGACTTATCACGAGAAGAATGCTCTTGGCATGAATTATTGCAAGCTCAACAGACCCAAAAAGGCTTAGAAGAGTGTCAAGCAACTCACGTACACCGCGGCCACGATCAGCTTTGAGGGAGTAATAATTGAGGACAGCCACTAAAGTGACACCATTGGCCTGAGCCATGACAGCCTTGATGTTGGCTGCATTAGCAATACTAATTTCAGCACCACGGTTGTCGAGAAAACCCGGGCAGTCGACTAGAATAGAATCCATGTCATGTGCCTCAGCAAGTTCTGGCACGAAGGAGTGAGATGTCTTGCTGTGGCCAATCGACATGACCTCCTTCACTGGGGACTTCTCAGAAACCATGTATACTTCCTTTTCTTCGCCATCAGAACGTAGACAAACTTTCTCTAAGATACACTTTAAGATGTAGTTGACGAAAGTGCTTTTTCCAGCCCCAGTATTGCCGACAACTACCACCGCCGTTTTACCCATAGCCTTCTCTGCGCGCCCAACACCAATATCAATGCACTCCGTAAGAACTGCAAGGGAATCGTCCTCTGAGAGAGGGCAAGTCCGGTTGGCAAGTCCTTCGCCAATGATGGCTTGAACGCGTTCAGGGAGCATGCCAAAGAGCACGCGCTGATCTTCACCGTTGTCTGGAAGAACATCTACTATCCTCATTGGCAGCATCTCTGGGGCATCCAGAGACGATGGCGCCGGGAGATTCTAGGAGTTTTAAAGGATCACATAAATAGATTAAAAGTTGATATATATATGAGATTTGTACAAGTCTTAATTGATGTCCAGCAAGTGACAATACTAAAAATAGAACAAGATCAGCATTCAATCGCACCTTTTTAAACTGCTCAACAGTTTCAATTTGGTTCAGCTGCACATTCACTTGATGACCACCAAAATCAGCCATAATCTTGTCGCAGTCAAAGGGTGTACTCCAGCCCATCACTGCCCCAGACTGCCCGACTGAAACTTCTCCAGGTAATTCGACGACAGAGAAACACATTTGTTTGACAGTCCAACCATTAGGCAATTCCGCTGCTTTAAGCTTTGCGATCTCGAACACAGCTTCGCCAGCCTTGAATCGCACTAATATGTTACCTTTTGGAGAGTGGCCAATGACTTCGCCCGCTGTACCAGCAACTACACCGTCGCCAGCCACTGATGTACGCACTATTGTGTTGACAGGGAAAGCGTCGAGGGCGATGGCCACAAAAAGAGTTACCACGGGCGAAGATTTAAGAGCTGCATCAAGACTTTGGCATCGAGAAAATTCTTCGGCTGCATAGGCATTGGCTCGTTCGTTTTGCATCTCCTCACGTCGGCTGTCAAGAATGCGAAATTTTGTCAATTTGCGCTCTAAAGCAGCAGCACGCTCATACTCGTTCTTAGCTGCAGCAGCCTTTAGTGCTCGGTCCAAAAAGAAGGAAGCACCACTGACGTCCGATGGAGTGGGAGTGCCTAATTCGTCGTTCTTGGCCCTCCGTGCATTTTCTCGGGCGGTGATACTTTGTACCTCTGCTTCTTCAGCTGCGCTGCCACAATCTCAGACTTCATGATCTAGCGCTTCAACACACATCTTGCACACATGCTGGAGCCTCGAATAGCCCTCGACATGCAGCTTGGGAGGAGGCGAACACGCTGCACATACCACACGGCCACAGACCATACAGTTGCGCTTTGGTACCCCCCAAAAAGATGTAGAATACGAGCTCAATTTGACGCCACACCCTCCTTCGCACTCAATTATTCTCTTGATGTTGTTGAGTTCGATCTTAGGTTTGCCCTGGAAGCCTTTCGCCGCAATTTCCCTTGCTTGGGCAGCTGCCTTAGCTGTAAATTGCACCCATTCATCGGAGACTTCTGCGTATGCTTCGAGCGCTTTGACATATTCAGACGCTTTTCGCATGGCAGCTGCAAAATTTCCCTCGGTCCAGAGCTTGCATATCTCAATTTCTTGAGCGTTGACCTTTTGCTTAGCGCTTGCGAGAGTGGTGGCTATCTCCGTGGTCGACGTAGTCGCTACATCTACTGCTGTTGCTTCTTCTTCTTCGGGCACATGATGCGGTTTATTATCCACTTCAAAGTCAGATATGACGAGGTTTGTGTGCGTTTCGGCGTGAGTCTTGCAGACCCAGTATTCTTTCCCGTCATCCTTGTAAGTAACCTTGTGTAGCCCATGGCAAGTGTTGTCTTTGGGTACTACGCCGCTTTGTTCAAGCAATTCTACGAGCGTTGCATAGGCAGGACCGTAGGCTCGGCTTGCTTCTTGGCCGTGGTCCTCAGCAGACGTACTGATCGGTGATGCGCTAGCCTCGACGACAAACTCCACAAACATGCTCACACCTTCCGTGAACACGACCAGGTCATTTACGCCGGGTAGCTCAAAAGGTAGATGTACACCTGCAATATTACTCGCGAAGGATACTGCTTTGTAGAACATTGCAGCACCCTTGAGCACGGGTGCAAGCTTTTTAAGAGTCGTGCCGGGTATTTCAACCCGCACTGGATTTTTAAGCTCGCTTCCGCACGAGCATGCAGTGTTCGGAAATAGGGTACAACCTTCGCACAAGAGATATAGGTCGTAATACTTGAAGATATTTGCAGCAGAAGCAAGTCTACCGAATAATTCCTTGACATTGGATTGATCCTTTGTTTCCAGGTCAACTGGGACCAGCATTGCCATACGAGGCACCGGTGTCTTGCCGTGTTCAAAGATCATGCGTTGCGTTGCCTCGGCCGCCTTCTGGAGCTTCACTTGGCTTGCTAGCAGCTCTTCTTGGCCTTGCTGTATCTTTTCTTGTCCTTGCTTCACGTGCATCATCATCGTATGGGTGCCAGTTCGGAAAGCGTCTTCATTCAACACTTGAGATGCACTCCAGCGCTCCTCAGCATTTATGCTAAGCAGCTTTGAAACAGATTGGCGAATGCTTTCCCTTAAGTTGATGACGCACTTATCGATATATAACATGGGATCATTACCTTGAAGAACTACTTGTGCCTCCTCGTCATTACAGAAGATGGGCTTAAAATCAGAGTGAAAAATTTGCGCCAGCATGAGTCCAAGGGGCCACAAATCCACTCCTTTGGTGGGCACAAAGCTCGAAGGTGCCCCCTTTGCCGCTGCGCGGACTACTTCTGGCGCTGCGTACATGGGCGTAAAGCGTTTCCAGAACAAAGGCTCGTTGACAGTGCACGCTGAGTCGAAGTCGACCAACTTGAGCGCGATGCCAGGTTGACGAGTGAAGCACAACTGGTGGGGCTTGAGGTCGCCGTGGATCACGCCTGCGCGGTGTACGGCTTGGACCGCCTTGATGAGGTTAAGTGCCAAGACGATGCAGGTTGGGTGGTCGAGTTCAGGATGGTCTTCCAAGTAGTCGTGCAAATTGACGCCGAGTTCTTCCATAACGATGCAGTAGCGCCGTTCATTGGATCCCTCAATGGTTTCAATGGATTCCTTGAGCTCAACAACAAATTTGCTAGTCATCTTGTTCTTGTTGAGGCATTCCAGGAAGCTTAATTCGCGTTCGTAGTCGGGTTTGACCTCGGTGAGCTTCAGCACGACTTTCTTACCGGTTTTTGTTCTAACCACAGCAATATTCACTTTCGAAGGAACTTTCCATTCTTTGTGCTCGAACTTGGTGTTTCCGTAAGGGATTCCCGTAATGCTGCACGTGAATAGATAAGAGACAGCGAAAATCAAATAGTGACAATAACAAACAAAGAAAGAAAAAGATAATACCTCAATCGTTGAATCTCTGCCATCGCCTAAGAAAAGAAAAACAAATTCCTACGAAAAGAGAACGAGAACGAATACACGTGAACAAACGAAGAGGAAGCAAACTTGGACTGAAATCGAGCACAGATAAGAGCGAGTGGTAGATGAATAAAGGTAGCGTGCGCGTTTGACAAAGATGAGGATAGCTCGTGCATCGACGTATTATGATCACATAAAATGTAAGCACAAATTTCCAGGGGCGAATGTCGTAAGTCGGTAACTTTAATTGATCCAGGTACAAGCGGTCTACGTATAGAGACATATTCATTCAACAGTCCAATGAAATCGAAACTCAAACGCACCCAAGTACGAAATCTTCAAAGAGAGCTTAGAGAACGCGCTAAGAAGATTGTGCGAAGCCTGTGCTTCGTCGGTGGTCCTAACTCCTAAAAATGAGATCCACGATGCAATTACGAGAAGGGTGGAGAAAGGTGGAGAGTTAAAGGAACGTGCACATTAAGCTCGTGAATGCGATAAGGCTCCACACTTTCAAAACAAATGCGCAAAAAGACATCCCCAGCACCCTCTCCTCTACACACGCAAAGATCGCGATACTGCGCGTCTTAGCCAACAGAACGAAAGGCAATGATAATAAGTAAATTTAGAACAGCGACTGACGCCAGGCAACATGGCAGCGCATGTGGTAGACGCACCAAAGTATGAAATCTTCAAAGAGAGCTTAGGGAACGCGCTGAGAAGATTATGGGAAGCCCGTGTTTCGGCGGTGGTCCTGGCTCTTCAAAATGAGACCTATTATGCAATCGCGAGAAGGGCGGAGAGAGGTGGAGAGGAAAAGAAAGAAACGCGCACATTTAAGTCGTAAATGCGATAAGGCTCCACACTTTCAAAATAAATGCGCAAAAAGACATCCTTCCTTAGCACCCTCTACACACGCAAAGATCGCTGAGTTGAGTGTTTGGCTGCTTGGCTGCAGAGGGCTTGCTCTAAGTGGGATCGGTATTGTTTGTAGTTTATAATAGTACTGTTTGTGGAAAATGACCGTTTGTAGTTTATGAAATGTTCTGTCTCTGGTTTATAAAGGTTCGGTTCGTTCTCTGGTTTATAAGAGTGCTCTTTCTGGTTTAGTCCTTTTATGGCCCGTGGTGTTTAGTAAAGTGCTTTCTCTGGTTTATATAAGGGGCTTCTCACGGTCGTTGGGCCGCTGACATTGAGCGTAATTTGAATCGCCCCAAGTATCACATTGATACCTGGCGTTTTAATGATTCAAACACACGTTTTCTAATATTTCAGTATTGCATCGACCTGGAGCAATACGCCAGGGCTAACGCCATGAGCCTTGGTTGCTTGTACTCGTCTCGTCTTCTGTTCGCGGCTGAAACGCACACGCCATTGTGGCTTGTGGTCATGTGCTCCTAATTAGCGGAGTTCGTGATCGAAAGCATCGTCTCGCACTGGCTTCTGCTTTATCAGGTCCTAGACATTAACTTGCGTCGCTTCTCGAACCCAAGACTCTTTTCTTAATGTGCTAGGTCGCATGGTTTGTAATTTAGAGGCGCTCTTGCTTCTGATCTAGCACTCTTGTATCCACTCTTGCTAGGTCGCATAGCTCGTGGCGTTGCGCTTGATTTTCCTACGAGGCTTACATGTTGTGCTTTCTTATTTCTAATGTGTTCGGTCGCGTGGCTTCTGATCTAGCACTCTTGTATCCTCTTTTGCTAGGTCGCATAGCTCGTGGCGTTGCGCTTAATTTTCCTACGAGGCTTACATGTTGTGCTACTCTTGTATCCACTCTTGCTAGATTGCGTGGATTGCGTGGCTTGTGGCAAAGACTCTTTTCTTAATATGCTAGGTCGCATGGGTTGTGATTTAGAGGCGCTCTTGCCTGTGATCTAGCACTCTTGTATCCACTCTTGCTAGGTCGCATAGCTCGTGGCGTTGCGCTTGATTTTCCTACGAGGCTTACATGTTGTGCTACTCTTGTATCCACTCTTGCTAGATTGCGTTTATTGCGTGGCTTGTGGCAAAGACTCTTTTCTTAATGTGCTAGGCAAGGACAGCGCCAGGTCAGGTTCCACGGACCTGCCAACCTGAACCTCCAGTTTTTTTCAGCAAATTTGGGCATAAACCTGAACCTAACCTAACCTGGGGCCTTTAGATGGGTAGCTCAGATCTGGACCTAACCTAACCTGGAAGAAAAATATAGGCAGGAAACCTGATAGACCTACCTTCTCTTGGGGACTTGACCGAGGTTACAGTAAAAGTGGTGCTCGGACAAAAGAGGGCCAGGACACACCACAGAGAGCAGTCCCTGGCCAACGATTAGAAAAGGAATGGCAAGGTTCAGGTTTGGGACCTGGCGCTGTCCTTGGTGCTAGGTCGCACGGGTTGTAATTTAGAGGCGCTCTTGCCTGTGATCTAGCACTCTTGTATCCACTCTTGCTAGGTCGCATAGCTCGTGGTGTTGCGCTTGATTTTCCTACGAGGCTTACATGTTGTGCTTTCTTATTTCTAATGAGTTCGGTCTCGAGGAAAGTTACGTACTTCAACCTACTTCTTCGCTTTCTTGCCTTTACCGCTAAGCGCTTCGCCCCCTCTAGCGACGCAGGGGCGCCCTCGCCTCTTAGTAGAGCCGATGTTTTTGAGGTTGTAAATTTCTGGTACCCTGACGCCCTTCTTCCTGATGGACATGGCGAGTGAGTGGTGGCACTTGTAGTAGTGCCAGAATTCGTAGCACGAGCACTGGTACTTGATCTCGTCCTCGGGCTCGTCGAGCTCGAAGAGCACGACGCACGAGTCGAGGATTTCAATGACGTGGTCAAACCCCAGGCTGTACACAAGGTCGTCGTCGCCGAGAGCCGTTAACCCTTTCTTGAAGACACTGTTGAACTTCCTGAGCACCGTATTGATGCGAGCCTTCGTATCGGGGTGTTTTTCAGCTTCCGCCACTACCTTGCTGCTCGGCAGGTAGTAGACGTCGCGCACGCGCCCACTCTCTTGGAAAAACTTCACTTGTTGCATCACTGCATGAAGCCCGATGTTGTCGCGAGACTGGGCCAACTGCGCCTGTTGCCAATCGTTTAATACGAGTGTCGGGGTGACGGAAAATTCACAATCCATTCTCGACTTTGTTTCCATGAATTCCTTCAGAACGTGGACGATCCCAGCGTTGCCGCCGTTGATGGAGTGGAGAAGGCGACCCGTACCTATAACGAAGTGGGAATTAGGTGTAAGAATCAGAGTGCACTGTGCGCGTGTGGCGTGTTCTAGTCTTAAGAGCCAGTGAAGTTTGAAGCACAAAAGCTCAAACATACTAAGAGGCAAACTTATAAACGGGCGTTTACCATCGACTTTGAAAGAATCGTTGAACTTCTCGATACCGTTGTTGTGTACCGGGACCGACGGGTTCGTGTGCGCCGCCTGCCACGCCCCCTTCCTCGGGCCCATATACTCGTCCTCGAATTTCTGGACGTAGGCCCCCTGTTCAATTGCGTGCTTCTTCGTAAAGAGCACTGGCAAAACATCCGCAATCTTGCCGGCGTCGTAGTCAACGGACACCCCCGAGTACAAGGTATTACGTGAAATCCTGGAGATGTCGGCCTGCACGACCTTCACGGCCTCGTTGCGCGTCATGGTACTAGTAGCGATAATCCCAGCAGCGCCTTTGGCGTTGCGAATTACGTGCGCCTTGCAGCTCACGGGGACAGCACCCTTGCTTTCGGCCGCGGCCTGCAAGGCGTCTGAGTTATCCGCGACCACCCAGTGGGGTTTAATGTCAACGCGGGCTGGTTTACCTGCATTTTCGTCCTCACGATTGCGGATGCGGTTTAAGTAGAAGAGAACAGTGTCCAGTACCGTCTCGCACTGGCTCGTGTTCTCGCTGTCGATGATTCCCCCGGCAGCGAGGTGAAAGTGCTGGTCGACATCGTTGGTACCCAAAAAAAAACAGGGCTGTCCAGTGGCGACGGTTCGGCAGGTGCCGTCCCAATAGATGGCCATGCCGAGGCCGATGGCCTCCTGGCGCGCGAGGTTCTTGAGCAGGTGCACTGTGGTATAGAGGATAAGCACCGACTGTCGTAGACAAACGGCAAAGGCGAGGTGTCAGAAAGGGCACAGTGAAGTCATCCAGGTTGCAGTTCGCGCACGTACGTTACACGAGGAGTCGAACTCGGCGGCTATCAGGAAGGGTTTGTTGTGAAGCAATGGGTTGTCGACGTGTTGGTAAAAGTCATCGATATCAACCAGCTCTTCTTCTTTGAGCTGCTCCAAACGCGCAAACGTGTTTTTGGTGCACGCCTCTTTGTTGGTCTCGCGTGCCCTGCGAATGTAACGAAGAGTCTGCACGAGTGGGGTGGGCGGGAGGGTGGTTAGGCGGAAAAGATAGGAATGTGGTACGACTGGCTTGTTTATCCACCTTTGCTTTGTTCTTCTTCGTGGCGGGGTAGTCAGTGAGGTCTACTTGTAGTTTAGTGGCTAGCGCCCCCCAGATGTAGTGGCAGCGCACAGGGCGCCAGCGCGTGAAGTCCTCCACCAAGCACTGGAGGAGCTGCTTCATCTTCACCGGGGCGCCCCTGCTGCAGTCGTTCTTGTGGTTATGATTGTGTTCAACGCCGCGCTGAGTCTGAAAGAAAACGCAAGGAAGCAGAGTCAAATGAATGCAAGGCACATCGGCGACGAAGTGCCCTCAGCCCCAACACTGACCTGAATTTCGGTCTCTTTTAAGCCGGGGCTGTACACAGTGCGCACAATAAATTTGCACCCGAGCAGGTGGCCCAAACTGCACTTCTTCGCGGAGACTACGGAGCCGGACACCTTCTGTACGTAATTTCCTCCATTTATGAAGGCACTGCCGTCCTCGCTAAGCCCCCCGAGAATATCCAGAAGCCATTTCTCGAAATCTCCAGGCGATGCATTCTGCAGAGACGCATAACATAATACGTGAATTTAAGATGGTAAACACTCAATGAAAAAAAGACGCAAGGCGCAGTTCGAACACACTGTGTGCTTGAAAATGGAGTGCGTAACCCAAGGAACGACGGAGCGCTTTTTGCGGATTGCACCTCTAAAAGTGGAATCGTCGTCGTCGGAATCGTTCTCGTCGAGCCCAGGCCCTTGAAGCCCAGCCCCATGGAAGACGCCATCATCAAGTGAGTCGTCATCGTCGTTATCGTCATCGTCGGAGCTCTCGGACGTTGCTTCGTCCTCGTCGTCCAGTGTCTCCGCTAAGCCCGCAACCGCGTCTACCAGCTCTGGCGGCGCGGGTGGTGAAGTTCTTTCTGACTCGGTGCTGTGCAACGCGATGCGTACCTGTCGCCAAGCGCATTGTCATCGTGTGTAAATGGAAGACACTCTTGATGTTAAACGTTAAAAAATATTGATGACACCTGGAGTAGTGACTGCTCCGGACCTGACGAGTCAATCATTCCGGAGCGGTCCAATACTGTCTCTGACGGATCCGACACATTATCCATTGTAATAATATATAATCTTTGCTAGCGCGCCAAGTGTTCGGTCGATATTCAAACAATAATACACTAGGAACAATTCAGATACAACTTGCATAAACCAGAGAGAGCACTTTACTAAACTGCATTACCATAAACCAGAGAACGAACCGAACCTTTATAAACCAGAGACAGAACAATTCATAAACTACAAACGGTCATTTTCCACAAACAGTACTATTATAAACTACAAACTTAATTTTTCCCTCTAAGTGCAGGTAATTTGGTGCTCAGCAGAACGAAAGCCAAAGATAATAAGTGTGTTTAGAACAGCGACAGATGCCATGCAACATGGCAGCGCATACGTATGCTTCAAAGGCTCGCACCCAGTAACTGGTCCCGTACTGTAGAGAGTTGAGAGTTGAGAGTTGAGACGTTCAGACCACCAGTCTAGTCTAGTCTAGTTAATACTCTCCCAAAAACAAAGAAAGACAAGTACACAGCAGTCACAGAGGCACATAAAGAATGCACTTGAGCTGCAAATGCGCTAGCGAATTCGCTCCAGAAGGCCAGTTAAGGCTCCAACTGGCGCCTTTCCTCCGAACAAG
>Ga0307979_1001953_pt1 | contig 14447 bp, 15 predicted proteins | sample OrgLakmetage1058_FD_201833 | JGI IMG/M metagenome (GOLD analysis project Ga0307979, IMG submission 201833) | Saline water microbial communities from Organic Lake, Antarctica - #1058 | ecosystem: Environmental > Aquatic > Non-marine Saline and Alkaline > Saline | place: Antarctica: Organic Lake...
CCCCACATTGAGCAAGTTCATCAATAACTCAACACCTAAATGCGCACACCAACAGCCCAGTTGGAATTAGAGAAAAGACATTCACAAAAAGAGAAAAGTGGATTCAAAATATGCACGAGAGAGGGGCTACCACCCAAAGACAAGAGAGCAACCACGAGGTCCCCCCAAGGCGATCCAGGAAAAGAGTCGACAAAACCAGAGTACATGCATCAGCGCGATCTTTAAATTTTGACCTACTTTGGAAATTTACGTGTGTCAACCCACGAATATAGGCTCGTTGAGGTCCGTGATGATAACACGTGTCTCCGCCTTCGAATTCCGGCCCCTCGGGGCTTGTCTCAAAACACAGGTCATATTGTTGAGATGAATTCTGAAAAGTCCGAACGTTGATAGAGCCTTCCAAAGAGTTCACTTACAAATCCACGGGCTGATCTTTCTACAAGATGCACGATTGATCAGCAACACAGAACGGTACTTCAGCGGTCATCGAACTGGCTGTTGTGATAAGCCCACTCGTAGTTCGTAGTAGCCCCCTCCTCTGCGAGCGGAAACTCTTCTTTTGAGGAGCACTCTCAACGCACGGAAGAGCGCACCACTTTGGACCGCTAGCACCACTTCTATGGCCACTCGGGAATGTTTTCCTGATTAATTTTTTTGTTTGAGCTGCTTTCCTTTTTATCTCTACCTGCTAGCCCTCTGATTCCGGCCCCTCGGGGCCTGTGTGATAAGATCAGTCCATGAATTCGTCAGTAAATTCTCGTGTTAAATTTTGATTAGATAAGATCATACTCCCCATTTGCAAAGGAACATCAACAAACAGCAAAAACTGCGCCTTGGAATCCAATAGACCAAGTCTGACTGGGCTGCGTGTCCTTTCGCGTAATGCGACGTCCATGAACCCTGTAGGGTCAATTCTCGGAAGGAGGCATAGGTGAAAAATTGAAATGTGAGAGCCTCCAGAGGGTTAATTCAGAAAGCCCTACTGTAACGAACATACCTTGATCAGTTGCCCCTTAAATATTCAGCATCAGTCATCCGATTCGAATTTAAAGATACAGTGAAGTGCCACCGTGGCGCTAAGTCACAACTGTAGATCGCCAACGAGCTCGGTCGGCTATTTCGCGCCAAACCTACTGTCGCACGAAGCCCTTGAATTCACGGGTCCCTAGAGCCCTTACGAAAACTGCGACATCACCAGCTCGAAAATTTTGTTAGCGTCCATTTTTCTTCCAGATGGATCGCCGGCTACTACTACTACTCTGCACTGCGAACAGAAAAAATTATCACGAACTCTTTGCGCAGCCTCTCTACTCTCGTTGCTCTAGGAATCATCTTGCTCCTTCACTGAAGATCTCTTCTGCGCTTTCTGCCATGGCGTTCGAGCTCGACTCACCCGAGCGAGAGAGCGGGAAAGATCCAACAACGCCTTAAAGTGTTAAAGGTGTTGTAGGTCCCGGTTCTCGTGCTCAGATCCGATTGGCTGTGGAGAAAACAGAATGTCCACTTCAACGGACAACAACGCGTGGTGATGTGATGATAGTGGTGACAACACTGTGTTGGGGTGATGTGTGTGTATCGTACAGACGACTGACTACGTAGACCTAAGCTTACGTATGTTTTCGTTCTGTTCCATGAAGTAAAAAGTTGTCTGTTGTTGTTGTTACAGATCAGATTACAGAAGTTCATCACCACAACATCGCCACCCAGCCAGTTCCCCCACCTTGTGTATTTCTTTGTACAGCCGCGCAGCCCACAGCCCATAGCTTGGTCTTGAAGTCTATTCCTTACTCATTCCTAGCATAAGATCGGATTCTTTTTCGTTTTTGAGGATTGGAAAACAATGTCTCAAATGCGCCGGCATTCTTTCAGACCACCCAGAAGGCGTCTTCCTGATTTGAAGTTGCGCGATGAATTTGGCCACACCGATGGCGTGGATGTCGGTTCTGACGACTGGGGCAGCGCAAGCGGCTCATTCGCCAGCCCAACAACAGCTTCAGGCTTTATATCTTCTCCGCCAACTCTAACCCGCATTCTTACTGAAAAGCTTACATCTTCACGCGCTAGTGGGGCGCCGGATAAACACGAGCACTCTGACGAGGACCACCAAAAGCGCACGAAGGACGCTCCGAAGCATACACATGCATTCGATTTTTTGAAAGCTTGGTTTCACGGCGATAGTGTCAAAAGTTTTGATTCCAACAATAAGCATTTCCAAGACTATCTTAATGGAGCTTCCATACGAACGCACGTCGACGATGACGATGATAAGCCAGGACGGGTTCAATTGCTTCAACCCAAAGTCGCAGGTAAAAGCCACGCCAAACTATTGCGGGCACGGAAGCGATTCATGGCAGTCCCAGATGACGAATGGTATATAATCTGGACTCTATTCACTATGCTAGTCATTGTTTTCGTGAGTTTGGTGAATCCTGTTCGCCTAGCTTTCAACAGTACTGCCCAAGATTCCACTTTTTGCCAAGGAACTGGTGGATGGTGGATTCTAGATGCATTCATTGACATTGTCTTTCTCGTCGATATCGCTCTCATTCTATGGACTGTCGTTCCTGTACCGGGAGGCTCTTACATAACTCAACCGAAGGCAATATTCTTTCACCACGTTACAACTCTGCGGTTTTGGATAGACGCTGTATCCAGCATTCCAACGAGCCTCATGGCTGGGCCACAGCAATTGGGTAATATGAGTGATGATGATGGCCTTCAAGCTACTCAAGCTGGGAAAGTCTTAAGAATGAATCGTTTAGTGAAGCTTCTTCGAATTTTCCGCCTCGCGCGCTTCTTGCGTGAGGTTGAAAAGCTAGCTCTGGTGAGCCCTGGCGCAGTTCGCCTGGGGCGCCTTATCATTTATTTTGTATCAGTTCTCCACTTTCTGGCATGCTTATTCTGGATAATTGGAACGAGAACTAAGTTTTGTGACGACGAAATCGATACATGTTCCTCTCTTGGATGGTCAATGTCCTGGTCTGACGTGCAGGCTATGGATTTAAAAACTCAGTACGCGAATGCATTCTTTTTCGCTGTGACTGCAACAACAGGAGTTGGATATGATTTGGAACCTACTACATACGAGCAATTTATATTCACATCTCTATGCATATTACTTGGGGTGAGTTTGATTTGTTTGCGGTTCATTCTACTTAGTTTTACGTCTGATGAATTTGTCTGCTCCCAATCAATAGGTGTTTGTGAACGCCTTCATCATTGGTTCCGTTCCTGGAGCACTTGAATACATCGATCGTCACGCCATTCGCCGCCAGGAGAAAATGGACATGCTCGATGACTACATGCGTGTCACACAAGTCCCTTTGCACATGCAAAAGTCCGTTCGATCTTATTTCGACTTCGTCCATGAGGGGGATCTTGATCACGCTCTGGATCCGAGCGCAGTATTGAAAGTTTTGCCTGAATCCATCAGCTCGCGCATCCGAGTAGCGACGCACATTAAAGCTATTGAAGGAGTGGAACTGTTCAACACATTTCTGAGTCCAACTTGCCGAATAATGCTTGCTGCACGTCTGCACACGCGCATTGGAACTCCCGGCGAATATCTCTATGTCCAGGTATATGCCGAGTACTTCGCCAATGAACATTCTTTTTTTTGTCTTAGTTTTTGTTTAATCTTCAAATTTCATTGAGCAGGGCGACTTAACGAGTGAGATGTTCATCATAGATACAGGCAAGGTTCAGCTGACTCGCGTGATAAGTGCTGCATCAAGTGCAAAAAAACATTTTTCTGATGCGGTTAAAAAACTCAATGCTATAAAACTTTTGAGCTCTATTTCTCCGTCAAGCCGTTCGACTAGTGATGCATCGTCTCCTCCAAAGCCACCACTAAGGAGACGATCATCTCTCGACGTAGTTGAGTCAGCCCTGGAATCTGTGAGGGATGGACTTAAAACGAAGGCAAAGAAGTTTGGTCGTGGCTTTTCGAACGAATTTGCTGACGGAGACCTGAACAATGAGTGTAACACTGTTGATTCAGACTCTTATGCCATACCCACGACTCCAAAGAATACATCATTTGGCAGTTTTGACAACACAAGCACCTTGGCATCGACATCAGATTCCACGCCACAAGGTAAGACGCCAGTGGACGCACCTCAAGGTGAATCACCACCTGGTGGTGTTCTTCAAGATGGGAACATTTCTCCTAGTAAAGATGAGATTCAAAGTCCTCCGGAGGCGTCCTCAAACAAAATTGGAAAACCATCTGATTCTGAAAGGAAATCTATTGGCAGTAGTATTGTGAAGGATAGTGGAGGATTATTGGCCACATCATTGCATGTGACTGGTAATCATACTCCCAAAGAAAGCGGCTCCCAAGATGGCCGGACACCTCCATTAGTTCTCGGGTTGGGTCCTGGAGATTTTTTCGGTGAAGCGGCTGTGCTTGGTCAAAAACAGAGTACATCTGCACTCTCTACTGAGTACAGCACTTTCCAGGTAATAGACTTGGCATATAATTTACCTGTGCAAAACTTCTATGCCTCAGTCTTTATTTCCCTTCTTGTTTCGTCCAGATCATGCGGAAAACTGACGTCGATGACATTTGCTGTCACTTTCCTGAGCTATCGACAGCGCTTCAAGAAGTTGCAAATCTACGCTCTCGCCAATTTTTGGTAAAAACGAGCAATCCTCTCAAAGATGGTGATTTGGTTAAAGTCATCAAGGAAGGATCCTCCCTCTTCGGCAGAAAAGCGAAAGTGGTGAATTCCGACTGGAACGGCTTAGTGAAAGTCACTTTAATTGGAGAAAGTGCGTTTAAAACATACAAACGAAACCAACTTGAATTGGACGTCTCAATTCTTCTGAAGTTCAAGAAAGACGACTTAGTAAAAATAATCAAGCATGGTTCTAACGTGGGCAAACTCGCTCGAGTTGAAGATCCGGCGTGGAATGATTTGGTCAAAGTAAGGTTGGTCGGGGAAGCCGACTTCAAAAGCTATCATCGCTACGAATTAGAAAGCGCTTCCGATGCCGATATAGCTGCTGCAAAAGTAAAATTGCCAACTACTAGCATAACGGAACAGACAGCGAAGATTGATTTACGTGATAACTCGACAAGTCAGAGAGAATCTACAGTAGACGATCCCTCGCCTTGGAACGAAAATTTACAGTATCAATTTTCGACGCCGCTCTCACCTACCACATATTCTACTGTGCGAGGAGCTGCAAAAAAGTGGTTGGCGCAAATCAAAGAAAAAGAAGCTTGTGACGATGATAGCGATGTCAATTCAATTATCGGAGAGGAATCATTGAAGAAAACTTCAGGAGATTGTCCACAGTTTGAAGCTGATCACACAAGGAACGAAGTGAAAGTTGCACCATTTTCCGTGGACGCAACTTCAAAGCAAATTCCATCGACTCCTTCGTACATGGATGTTGCTCACCAAAAAGCAGAGGTAGTATTATTTATTTTAATTGTTGATGCCTCTCCTCCTTTTCACCTTACAAAGCTTCGTCTTTTTTCGTACCTATATTGAATTCCCACGATCTTCTAATTCAACCAATTGCTACCTATTGTAATAGGCAAAACTACGTGCAAGCAAAGATGAGCTTGTCGCTTTCCTCAAATCAGCTGGACTTCTCGATAAGGCGGAGAAATTCTTAGACTATGGAATTGACTCAATTGATGATGCGTTCAACCCTGAGTTGGTCAGCAACGAGTTGCTCCAGAATGAGTTCGGATTTACTGAGATTGAAGTCGGCTTGTTTCGTTCAAGGAAGTGATCGAATTCAATGATGGGCTCTTCAGATAAAGACCGAAACTTAAGGAGAAACATAGACGATATTACCAAACGAATCGAATGTAGTACAAGCAGCCCATGAGAGCAACTTTCCGCACATATTAGTCACCAGAGCTCTGGATAATGACAAAAATTCTTGAATTATAGACCTCGTTGGTGACTGATAGCTGATAGTGAACCGCCTGCTAGATGCGAAGTTTGAATTCTTAGGATTAGAGTTGGATATTTAAGATTTAAGGCAGTTAGCTGTTAGATCGTATTCGTTTACACCTTACACTCCGCAATACCAAGAGCAAAGGGACATTAGCGAATTCGAAGGACCTCGCGTCCCCTACACGGCTTTATCTCAGTAGTAATCGTAACATACGCGTAGGCACCGCACACGCAGGAGCAGAAATGGGCAACTCAGAAAGATGGGCACAAAAAAGCCACCTCCCACTTCGCACCCGAATAAAAAAGGCTGCAGAAGGCAACTGGGGAAAGGCCCGGTTTAATATCAGTAGCCGTATTGAAAATCTTGTCCGAAATAATAATATTTATGAGATATGTTCCGACGACCCTTGAATGGAAATAAGCACTTCCCCCGAAAGGGCATGTGGCCAATTGATCTACTCATGGTGCGATCAGCTTAGAATGTCACCCGTTCAACGATTAACGACAGTAGGTGTGCCAAATCCCGTGTTTTTGTACTTTCTAACCGCAGGCCCTCTGATTCTGGTCCCTCAGAACCCTGAGTCAAAATCGTCAAGAAGTGAGTGCAGAAATGTAAAAGACAGGTAACTACTAACTACCGCAGTGGCCTACGAATGGGGAAAGGATGTAGTAGTCATACGCTGCTTTTATCTTCAATAGACCCTATTGAATCTTGCTGATTGCTGCGCATCTCAGAGTCGACATTTTTGTAACTTTTAGGATAATAATGCCCTACATATAAGAGTGAAATACCGCATTCCTTTCTTTAGAATGGCACCGGAAGTAGTTGAGGTGCTGTCGTCGTGACTGGGGCCTCGGAGACCCTTTACCCTTTATGTCCACAATGCGATCTGCGCGGTCCAGTTTACATTCAACGCCACCTCTTTAGCTAGATGTATCGCCGTTCACATAATTTCTAGCCAAGTCGCCATGCTTGATTCTAGTCTTGCTGTAAGATCCTTTGAACTTCTGAGGAACATAGGCGCAACCTAAAGCAACTTCAATGTTGCGAGTTGTGAGGGTCGTGGAGGCGAAATCCCAAAAAGCGAAACAGAAGGGTCTGATATAAGAAATTTACTAAAAAAGAGGCCCATCGCCGTGTACAAAAACCTAGGCAATAAAAACGAAAAGTCGCTCGTGTTATTCACCCCCTAGACCATAGACCCCCCCCCCTTCCCCCTCCCCCGGCCTCACCCTCTGCATAGATTCCGATTTAGAGACCGGAATTGGAATCCGCGCCTCATTCTAAATCAATTTCCATCTTCATTCGCTTTAAATAGATGCAATTAAGGCACAAAAAAGGCAAATTACGGATATCAGATGATTTCGTTTCGCTTTTAGGGAGCCGGCATCCTTTGAAATCTTTATATTTTAGCACGTTCCCCAAACATCGTGCCCCAAGTCATATGTGGACAACCAATTGGCCGAGAATATGATGCCCAACCAGTCAGCGACTGCTGTGACGTCCAAATCATGGGCACACTTGCGCCATAGTGAAACCCAACCAATCAGCAACTCCCGCGGCGCCCAGTTCGTGCGCACACGCGCACCATAGTTAAGTAAATGAAGAATTCATTTACAAAAGTAGTAGCTATCAATTTCAAGGCGGCCCAAACGTCGGAAGCGACTCATGTAAGCGATATGGCGGAAAAAGGTATTGATGAGACCTTTAAAAACATGTCAGAAGCATACACTAATCTTAGAAAGTAATCGACTAGAAGTGGTTTTTGAGCGCTTAAGGTGTAAGGTCACTGTAAATTTTATCCAGTATTTTCTAGTCCGATCTGCGGTCCGCTGCCTACTTCATCTTTGTCACTTGTTGCTCCTTCAGCCGCCTCGGCCCACACGCAAGAACATATTTTTTCTTCTTTCTCGTGAAGGCGAAGAAATAAAGCACCATACAGCTCGAGAACAAAAGAAGGAGTAGCAAGAAGAACAGAATTAGACAATCATGTCGACTAAAAGAAATGTTCGCTCTGATCTCTACTCCATTTCACCGTTTCTCGTCAATGATCCTGTGCGAGGCCCCGGCGGTCGAGCATTATGCGCGCCATCCTTGGGATATACAGTGATTCGCCATGATTAATAATAGATCTTGCTGATAATAGGCCTTACACCCTGTTACTACATTAGGAGAGGTGTTCAGAAGTCAGGAGATTTACCAATGCTTAGCCAGTCCAATGCTTAGCCAGTTTATCGAGGTGGTGTTTTTGAACCGGTTGCAGATGCCTGGAAATGGCATAATATACAGAGAGCAATGTGATTTGAGTTGAAACCTAGCTACAGACAGAATAGATACGAGGAGATTCTACCGTTATGTTATTGAATCTGGATCAAGGTTTCATTCTTCGTGACCATCCAAAGGAGTGCATTTTTCCTTCGAGATGATTTTCCACTACAAATACATCCTCTTCACAAATTTGGCTTGTGTGCATTCGCTTTAATGCCATTTGAACTTGAGAGGCCGGAATTAGCAAGCTATGTTATAGACATTGTAGGTCAACATATAGAAAATAGCACAACTTCCAAGAGCGCTTACCAAACTTAGCAGTAGCTAGGCTCAGCAAAGTATTTACCACAGTAGTACTTCTGTACGTGTACAGTAGTATACAGAAGTAGCACTTGGAATTAGTATGTATTTCTGTCGGCAGATACAGATCTGAAGTTGACGTTTGTGCGTGCTTTGCCGGCGGGGAAATGTAAATTCTTCGGAAAACCGTCCTCAAAAAGTGTTACTTGCTCCATTAGTCTCACCAAAAAGTTACCTCAACTTCCATATATACAGGTAGTTCCGGGTGTTAAGAGGTTGCCACGTCAAGAGAATTAGGGTTAAAATTCGGTACTACCACTTGTTAGAAATCGATTTCCTTCACTTGTACTGCAGTACTCAAAAACGCTAAGAGGGCGACAGGGCTGAGGCCAAATTCCCCCGCCCGGAACTACCTGTACTGTACACTGTACAGCTGTACAGTAAAGGAATTGTTTTGATTTTGTCAAGCAGGAGTTGATGGAAGGTTTCGTGTTTCGCGAGTTTCACTTCTAATATTTTTTGAGCTTTGAGCCCTCGCCCACAATGATGGACAATGGAGATGGCAAAGCTGCTGAGGCTAAGGACTGTGGGCCAACAGAAAATGAAACGAAAGATCCTACCCCACCGATGCCTCCAGTTCATGAGGTACTTTTAATTGAGGAGTGCATTCTTTCAAGGAAACAAGGCTGACACACCGCTGCTTTCTTCAGGAGATCACAGCAAAGGAGCTAGCCTCTATGACGATCGAAGAGCGGTCAGAGGCGCTGAAAAATGCCGGCAACAAGAAATTGAATTTAGGGCATTTTAATGAGGTAATCTGCCTAGTCGTAGCTGCTTTCGATATGGGACGCTTAGGGCTAATAGGATTGATTTCGTTCCTCTTCAACCTTACACTCCCATTTCGTAGGCCATTGCCTTATACAGCGAGGCAATTGCCTTGCACGAAACAGCCGTGCTCTATTCCAACCGCTCCATGGCGCAATCCAAGCTCGAAGCGTACGGCGCCGCCGTGACCGACGCAGACCTGGCCATTGAGCTTGACCCTAGCTATGTGAAGGCGTACTACCGCCGCGCGGCGGGCAACTTCGCTTTACAAAAGTACAAACTCAGCGTCAAGGACTTCAGGCATGTCTGCAAATTGATGCCAAAGGATAAAGTCGCCCGTGTGCGCCTAGCAGAAGCTGACAAAGCAGCCAAGGCAAAGGCATTTGCGGACGCCATTGAGTCGGAACAAACGGCCCCTTTCGGTGAGATGGCCGAGACAATTTTGCACATTGTTGTGTTTTCTGATGCTCTATTTCGCGCACCTAACTTCCTAGGTCTTTTTGTTTGCTGCGACAATTCTACTGCTCGAAACGCACACTTAATCTTTGTTGCCCTTTTGGAATGTCTCAGCTCTCGACCCAGCGTTGATTGAAGTAGACGGAAGCTACCAAGGGCCACGCATTGGCGACGACGGTGTCGTGACCCTTGAATTCGTGCGCGACATGATGGAGCACTTCAAGTCCCAGAAAATGATTCACCGAAAGTAAGTCGTGCATGCGTTTTGTGACGTGTTATGGAAGGACCTGGTGAGATGCACAGACTGAGAGGTTGTATCATGAAGCAGGAAGACAAAAGCAGGGAATGCTCGCGAATGATTTCGGTCTGTATTTCTCGATCAGATAGAGAAATCATTGTGCGTATATCTACGATATGGATATCGAGATCATGTTGTCATTTTTTTTAAATTCTATGGTGACTCGGGGGTGACGGCAGGTACGCCGCCATGATTCTCAACCAGACGACGGAGCTGCTGCGTTCTTTGCCCAATTGCGTGCCGTTAGATTGCCCTTCCGACGACTCGATGCCGTTGACGGTGTGTGGGGACACCCACGGGCAATTCTACGACCTGTGCAACATTTTCGCCCTCAACGGCGAGCCCTCGGAAGAGCGGCCGTATTTGTTCAATGGCGATTATGTGGACCGCGGCTCCTTCTCCGTAGAAGTGAGGATTTCTAGACTCACGAGATCGCTTGTCATTAGGGTTGAAAGGGAGCTTCCAAAGAGCATGCGAATATCTTTTGTCCATTTCGTGCTCCTTTCTTTCTCTTCCAGTGGTGCACATATGTGCATATTTATGCTTTTTCCTATATGGATGCAGAGATGATTACCCCTTTCTGCTTTATTCTCCTGCATTTCTGCACTACAAATCTTTGTAAAAACTCTGGCGTTTCAACCATGACTTCGATTTTTCATATTCCGTTCTTGTTCTGTTTCTGTTTCTTTTCGTGCTTGCCCTCAACCTCTCAACAGGTGATTTTGACGCTTTTTGCATTTAAATTAGTGTACCCCAAGGGTCTGCACTTGACGCGGGGCAACCACGAGACCAAAAACATGAACAAGGTCTATGGTTTCGAAGGCGAAGTGTTGCACAAGTTGGACGGCGCTTCCATGCGGCTGTTTGAGCAGTGCTTCTGCTGCCTGCCCCTGAGCGCCCTGATTGAAGACCAAGTCTTTTGCGTGCACGGCGGCCTCGCGTCGGAGGTAACGCTTAGCAAATTGAGACTTCTACGCATACGCCCCTCTCCCGCACTCACCCGCTTTTGCTGTGAAGACAATATTGCATATTCCATTGTTTTCCCTATTTATTAGAATGGATAAAAGATACACGAATTCAACTCAAGCATTATATTGAATCTTGCACGCCGTTGCTTTGTTTGTTTCTTCTTGGTTGATTTGCGCCCGCCTTGGCTTCTTCTGTTGCTGTGCGCTGACAATCACAGGACGGCGTGACCATTGCCGACATCAACAAGTTGAACCGGTTCCGGGAGCCCCCCGAGTCGGGCCTGATGTGCGACCTGCTGTGGGCCGACCCCCAACCCATGCAGGGGCGCGCGCCGTCGAAACGGGGGGTGGGGCTCAGCTTTGGGCCGGACGTGACCGACGACTTCCTCAAGACCAACAACTTAAAAATGGTGCGGCTGTGGTGTTAGTAGGGAAAGAAGTAAAATGGATACCGGAATCTGCCATGTATTGGTGTCTAATCTCTCTGCTCTATTATTTTTTTCATGAATGTATCTTTATCCTTTTATGTTTTCGTTGTCAAACGTATTTCAACGAACAATTAAATCTTTCACTCCATCTTATTTCCATCTTCATATGTGTGGTGTGGTTGCACATGCTACTATTACAAACAAAAACACAGGTGGTACGAAGCCACGAGGTGCGCGACGGGGGCTACGAGTGGGAGCACGGCCCGGACAAGCTGGCGACGGTGTTTTCGGCGCCCAATTACTGCGACCAGATGGGCAACAAGGGGGCCTACATTCACTTCAAGCGCCAAGACGGGTACACCCCCCACTTTAACCAATTTAATTCGGTGCCCCACCCCCCCGTGCGGCCCATGCAGTACGCCAACATGCTCGCCAACATGTAGTGGTGGAACTCGAACTAATACAAACCCAAATGACACAGAAGCCGATGCTGCGGACAGAAGTGTACGCGCGTGCGTTGCGCGCAAGTCAAAATCGTAAAGAGGATAGTGTGGCACCCATTGGTGGTACCTCAAGAATTGTTTCAGCGCAGGCGAAGAACATAGAGAATCAGACGCCCCAAATTACTACGGGTTTTGGTTGATATACGTCTCTTTATCCCCTTATCCAGATCACAAGCAATAAGTACTTAGGTAAATGAACTGCCTTGATGGGAATCCTCCTCAATACAAGGCGCTCAATGAACCCGGCTAGATGGCTAAATTCTTTTGCGTAAGGCTCTAAACTTTAAAGAGGAGCGAAAGGCCAAAGCCCAATTAGCAATTAGAGGGGCTTCATAGGACTAGGACTGCTGGGCCATGGGCGCATCACAATATCACAAACAAGATAAGCAGGGGGATGGCCTGATGGCGTCCTTACAATTCGTTTATACTTGGCATTGTAACCTATTGGCATCTAAATACTTCATGGCACAAACGCCACTCGACACACACTTCACACTACACAAGACGCAACGACACAACAACGACAACAGCGAGAGCGAGATATATGTGTGGATAGAGAGAAAGGTGGAGGCCCATCAGCTATCACGAAATCAGAGTGAGATAGCCATATCCTTGCAGCTCACTTAAAGGCGTGCATGTATTCAAGAGCAATCCGCGACTTTGGTTTATTTGGCTTGTGGGAACACAAACCATTTGCCAGCAGGATTAAGAAGTTTAGCTCAAGCCCCGGCCTCAGCTCCACAGGAGCCTCAAGTAGTAAATTTCTTCAAATGACAAGAAAGGGGCTTTTAGGCTTCTTCTTGACAGGGGACGCACTTTTCTTACCGCCTGAAGCCGCAAGGCTGAAAGCGCACTCCCTCGCGCCTCGGGACATGTGTCAACTGTGTCAACGTGTTAACCGTCATCACGTGTCAGGCATGAGCACATCAGCACCGGTTACCCAGTTATGTGACCTGTTGAGTAGTACAGTACTCCATTCCGACTTACGTACAGTATGATTTCTTGTTGTCATCTGTTGTCATCTACAAAAAATGGCAGCTGAAACGCCATCGTATCAAAACTCCCCTGGTTACGGGTGGACTGTAAAGCAAGGCGAAACTACACCACTCGTACTCTTAGAAGAAGGGTATAGATTAACCTCTAATGTTCCAACTAAAGCTAGCGAATTGGCGAGCCTAGCTAAGCTGAATGAGAGCCCAAACGTAATCTTGCTTTATCGCCTCCAAACTCTGAGGACGATGAGCGACACCAACTTTGTCCTCGCAATAATCGCTCTTGCTTACGTTGGAGTAAATGCGGTAAGTTTCTTTCTTGTGCTTGAGATATGAACTAGTTACAGCAGATTCCGTGAAATGATTAGGACTGTGGATAAGAATTTTGGAAACGATGGCTCTAGGTAATGCTCATTTTCAACTACCTCGACCACAACGACGACGGCTGCGGTGACCCTGATGACGTGCATATTGCGCGTTGCGGCTCTCCTGTATCAGCCTACGTTTTCCACCTGATCGAGGTAGGTTCTTGTTTTATGTTTAAGATGGCAAGACTTCGCCGACTCACGGCTTTGTGTTTCTTACACCGGGGCAGTTTACAGCGACATTCATGTTTTCGGTCGTGCAAGCCTTCACGCTGCTCTACACTCCGAAAAGTCTTCTCGAAATTTACGACAACCCAATCGTGCTGAAGCTCGTTCTCTTCTTCGCTATTGTAAGGCCTTGCTTGGAACCTACATGATATAATTTTACGTACAACACCTTATTTATTCCCTGCTCTCGCATGCTAGGTCGTGGCATTTATTCCTATGCTTCTCGTCTGGAGCAATCTCGAAATATTTGAAATGTGGGCCCACGAAATTGAATATTCCAATGAACTTTCAATGTCATTTGTGGATTTAGTTCTTCTGTGGTCTCTCACAAAGCATGGTAAGGACAACACGAAACTGAAATTCAGACTCGCCGATACGGGGTCAGGAATCTATCTGGTAGCTGGAGCCATCGTCATAGCGATCGTACAACTACTGATCTATAACGGCATGGGTTACACATCAACGGGTGATCTTGCTGGCGAGCATCTAGCTCATTACTGCGAGTTTGCTTTCGAAGTCATCAGTGCTTTAATCGCTTTTTGGTTTTCAGTGGACAACAAATTTGTCGCAGACAAAGAAATCTTCGAAATTATGTCAGTAGTCCTGGGGAACTTAAAGTGCCTCGCAATTTCATCTTCGTTTTTGTTTTAAAGCCATTTGCTCCATCTGTTTTGCTATGTCTGAAATAGGTATGGCGATCATCGAGACTGCGCAGTTTGCAATTCGAAATCAATAGAAATGGCGTCGATGAATGAAGGGCCGGAGGACAGAAAGAAACGCCCAAAAAGATGTCAAAAACCAGGATGCACCCATAAGTCGTGTTACTGAGTTACTAGGATTCTCTGATTTTTTTGATTTTTGCATTAAAGAATTCAATGCAGCATAAACAAGGAAATC
>Ga0307979_1001954_pt1 | contig 14436 bp, 18 predicted proteins | sample OrgLakmetage1058_FD_201833 | JGI IMG/M metagenome (GOLD analysis project Ga0307979, IMG submission 201833) | Saline water microbial communities from Organic Lake, Antarctica - #1058 | ecosystem: Environmental > Aquatic > Non-marine Saline and Alkaline > Saline | place: Antarctica: Organic Lake...
TCGCTTTTTGCAAATTTTCCGAGGAATTTGGCCAATGCCCCTCTCCCTCCTGAATCATTCCGCACTTGCTTTGTTTGCGCAACGCACGCGCATTCCCACTTCTGCCCGCAGCATTGGCTTCTGTGCAATTTGGGTATGTATTAGTTCGAGTTCGAGTGTACTAACCTTTCCTTGTTTTTGGGAGAGTATTAACTAGACTAGACTAGGAAGGTTTCTGGGTCTTCTTGCCTTCAAAATCAGAATGCCCACAAAGTACATAAGTCTTAATGTGCATGGGAGTACTTTCGTTGGAGGTGTGGTAGTGTTGCTTGATATACATAAAGGGACAGTGAGAGATGAGGTGGGTTGGCTTTCCATCAGAGGCACCCCCCTTTTCTAAACAAAGAGCGAGCCACCTCGGACTGCACTACCAAGTACCATCACTTCAATGGGATTTCCTCACTAGTTACAAATCACCTCCGAGAGTCTGAGAGGGTGCTACTTCTGCCCTTTTTTTTTTTTGCACTGGGGGAGTATAATCCAATCTTATCCTATCCTTACTAGTTACTAGTTCATGTGTTCCCTGTGGGCTCTGCAGATATGCTCCTTTCCTGGTATATTGAATTTCCTGTAAAGTTCTCGGTTCCTGGCTTTGAGCATCCTGGTTCCTGCCCTTCCCCCTTCGGGGCCTGCGGGCCGTGTCGAATAAATGTTACTCGCTAAAATTAATTTTTGGAAAGCCGGGCTCGGATATTAAGTGCCTGTTGTCTGATGTCTCCACGTATTCCGTATTCAGTTGCCCATATCAGTTAATAAACGTACTAATTTGCGTTCATACGAGCTAAGGCCTTCTTGTTGAATGCCTAGTTTGCAACTGGCTAACACATTCTGATATTACAATGGCCCTTGGCACTTTCCTGATGGTGGAGTGGATTATGGTGTTGAGCGCTGAGCAAGGGCGTGTATAGCCACGGCCCTCAGGGAGATCGCTCTCCAGACCGCAAGAAGGATCGAGCCGCCACATCAGCCACTTCTGTTGCTGTCGTTGTGGTTGCCGCTTGTGGCAACTGGAGGTCTGCTGTGGTGGCGGTAGCAGTATCTGTCGGCAACACAAGTTTCCAGTGGCCTGGCGAAGAAGAGGACGCAAAAGACGACGCCAGAGAGGAAACTCTATCCTGCACTTCAAGTAGGCCACTGCTGCTGCCAGCCTCCGGTGATGCTTCCATGAGGCGCCGCCGCGACCCGCCGCCGCTGAAGACTCCAAGCACTGCCATGACAATGACCGCCACAATGAGCACGGTGATCATGACGCAGCACTGCTTCTTGCGAATCGACTTTTGGTAGTCGATGGCCACCTATAATGTGTGCGAACGCGCGCCGAGACAGCAACAACACCCAAGGGCATGTTGATAATGAGCCACGCTTCATCATCAAAAGAAGCTAAGGAAGACATTTTTGTGTCAACGAGAGAACAAAGCTCATCAACCGATGGAGGCAATAACGCAATCCCTCAGAGGCTCCACTAAGTAATATAAACCTACCTCAATGTCCTTGTTGCCCCCTTGTACGAATTCGTGGGCTGCGTGCACGTTGTACTCGATTTGGTCCAGCAGCTCGCCTTGCTGCTCCACCAGGAGGGCAAAGTCCACGAACATTTGGTTCAACTCCGCCACCGACTACAGAGGGAAGTGGAAAGTGGCGATTTAACGAAGGAGGAGAGCGACAACCGGCAATGCACGAAGAAACAAAATTGGGGCGCAAAAAGGGATTGATAAAGGAGAAAAGAGATTCATAAAGGATATGTGAGCAAGACATCAAAAACTGCTCCAAGAGCTACGGGTCGCTGAAGGCTGCGCGCACACATTCCCGTATCTTTGAACCTATACATGTTTCGTACCTGCCCGAGGCGTTGCACGTCGCGGTACTTGTCCTGGGCTTTCTCGAACGCTTCTCGCACTGGGTCAGCGGCGGTCCTCAAAATCGCGCTCTGCAGCACTTGCTGGGTGCCGCCCGACGCCATCACTTCGTCGATTTCGGCGTCGGTGGCGTCTTCCTTCACGATGCGCACCTGCCGCGCCACTTTCTTCTTCACGTCGTCCTTGTACTCCATTTGGTGCTTCTGGTACTCTTTCACCACCTGTCAAACGACGTGCAATTAACACAGCAAACACGTGGAAGCATGCCAACATGAATACTATCATTCATACGACAAATCTCTCCGAAGAAATAGTAAAAAACCTCATGCTATGTAGCCTAGCTAGAAATCAAAACCCAATGTATGTATGAAGAGCACACGACGGAAGTGCAGCATACACAAGTTGGACACTGGTGCTTACGTATTCCCCTCCTTGAGATGATTCAAAAAATATTTATACCTCGCCAAATTTGCGCGTGAGCGTGGATGAAAGGTTATCACGAATGCGGAGCTCGTTGGCTTTTTGAGGGTCTGGTGAAGCTTTCAAGGTTGCATTTTCAGCGGCGAGCTCTTTCAGAGTAGCCTCGGCTCGCTTGGCAGCCTTGGTGGCAGGAGCGAGAACTCTGTTTAACTGAGGAAAAAGATGAACGAGAAGACAACCAAAGTAAGGCACATAGAAGAAAAGAGATTTTGATTGGAGATTATTCAGGGCAAGGAAATGTGGAGATATGACATGGGGCAGAGAGAAACGAAATAGAGTAAAAGAGGGACAGAGAGCTAGAGAAAGGGGGCAAAGAGAAAGAGGTACAAGGGACGGCTAAATATTTTAATCAGTCAAATTGAGCGTTCACGGAGAGCTAAAGAGTGAACATAAAGCGTTCACGGAGGGCTGTGTGCAAGGCAAGTGTGTCCAAAAGTTGAAAAACCTCGTTGCTAATCTTGGCTTCTTCATCTGAGGTCGTAGCCATCATCATGTTTTGGTTGCACGCGAATATTTTCTTGCATGCGCCCTTGATTTCCTTCAAATCTGCTTTCACGGTCTCCACGTCGTCGAAGAATTTCTGCATGTGCGCGGGCGCCGAAGGAGCTCCCGACGAAGCTTCCTCGCCGTTTCCTGCCTCCAAATCCCGAGCACTCGGCGCTTCTGGAGCCTCACTCGATGGGTTCGCCGTATACATTACGGAGGGGGCAGCCGCGCCCATTTTGAGCTCAGCAAGCCGGTCCACCATGGTGCAGCTAGGATTTATTCGCTAAGGCTGGAAAGGGTGCCGAAATGTGCCTACAAATAGTATGCACGCTTTTATTTTAAGAACGGCCTTGAAAGCGTGCCCAGTCCGCTTGACGATTGATGAGCTAGTTATTAGAGCGGAAACTTGATAGGCTAAGCAATGTGCCGGTCAAAAGGCCGCTCCTCGAGAATATAGTCGAGCCCCGTTGTGGCTTGTCCTTGGACTCTTTCTCTCTGGCAACAAAATTCTCGGTGGGGGAAGGGTCCGGTCGGCGCGTCGTGTCGGCGTAACTTTTTACGAAGAAGGTTTACTTTTGGATTCCAAGAAGATCGCACTGTGGTGGTGGAGAAAAATTGAGCTGCCAACAAGCTCGGAAGCTACTGTGCTACTGTACTGTGCTTCTGCCTTCTGTACTGTACTTTGTTGGCTCTAGCGCTCTAATAGCTTTAACAGCCGGTTTCAACCCAGCTTGAGAGTGCGAGTTGAGAGCTGTTAGAGTAGACCATTTTTTAGGCAGATTAAGCAGTCATGGAGGGGACAGAGTATTCAATTGACTCTGGATCCTATGTTGCACCTTCCGGTGGAGTTGCTGAACGAGCTGCAGATGCTTCGGATTCATCGTGGCAAGCAATTGTGGATTCAGGTAAAATTCAAGCAAACGATAAAATTGTACTTGATTATCGAGCTCAAGCCAACAAGCTATCATAGGGGCATACTCTTACTAGAAAGCCATTGATTGGAAGGATTTGTCTCAACGTTTTCTTTGTGTGCTTTCTGTTTTATGTGACAGCTACGGGATCAACTTATTACTTTAATACGTTAACGCAGTTGACGAGCTGGATTAATCCTAATGCCGACGATGCCTCTATTACCGGAAATGCGGTGCCAAGCCAGTCGGAGGCTCCATTGCCAGAGCCCCCCGCCGTGGCTGCGGCGCCCCTCGCGATGCCACCACCAGTGCCGTCAGCCGCAGAAGAAGCAACTGCCGCGGCGGCCCACAGCCAATCAAACCTCGTGTCCGCGGTGGACCCAGCCACAGGCCGCACTTACTACTACAACCAGTCGACGGGAGAAACAACTTGGGCGCCTTACGAAAGCAATGATAATACCACAGCGCCAGCAGCCTCTTCATCTGGTAGTGTGGCCGGCGCCTCGTCTCCTCAAATTTTACGAAGCCCTAGCCAAGGCAAAAGCTATGGCGATAGCGACGACGACGCAGCGAATGGCCCTCGGCAAGGCATTCGTCCTCAAGGGTCTGCCCGCGTGGACCTTGGAGAAGTGAATTGGAGTAGCGGTGGTGGCACTGCTCGCCCGACCAACGACATGACGACAGCCATGTCGGCTGAAGAGGAAGCTAGGCTCGTGCCACGAGGGCCCCGCGCCCCCACGATTGATGCGACGTCACTGAACGAATTTGGCGCCGCAGGGCTCAGCGCAGGCAAGCCCTTGTTTCGCAAGAACAGCAGTGGCACGCCCCTGTCATCGTCGTCTCCACCCACGATGATGCTCCTTCCAGGCAGTGGCCACAAATCGTCCACTGCTGAAGCAGGTGGGGCTGCCAGTGCCAGCAGCACAACGGCTAGTGGCGGTGCTCCGGCGGCGCGGCGGAAATCATCAAAAGGGTTTGGATCGCTTGCGATGAGCCTCTCTGCCGCCACACGCGCCCTTGGTGGTGGCGGGTCGAGTCAGAGCCATGCACAGAGTGGAGGAGCAACGTCAACACAACCACCACCTCCGGCCGCAGCGGTGGTGCCAGTCGATGCTTTGGCTCGAGCAGGCGAGCGCAGCAACAGGTGGTTGGAATACGTGAAGAAGCACTTGCTAGCCACCGACCATGTGCAGGTGGGTGGGTGTGCTCGAATATAGATTTATGCATATCTTTGTCTTGTAGGCTGTGCATTGAGGGTGGGCTCAGAAGTTGTACTCTCTGTGGTGTGGGAAAGTCCCTGTTCTTTTGATGCATTTTACGTTCAATTTGGCCGCTTAGATTTAATACACGATGTATGTGTGTGCACTGGCTCTCTCCCCCTCTCTTTCTCAGGACGCTGGCATTTTTGACTTGCGGAACTGCGCGCGATGGGCGGCGTCCCTTGATTTTTTGCCGCGGCATTACCATGTGCTTGACTCGCACGAGGTGCTGCACGGCGTCAATGAAGCCGCTTCCACGGTAAATCGAGACACATGAACACAAGCATGAACACATGCTATACAGGTGTTTTTGTTGTTATTGTTGTCTTTGCCAAGTCTCTTGAAGTTTTCTATCCCACAAGTGCATGCTACTTATGGGGTGAAAAGTGCCTGTGCTCTCTACGACACCTCAACCTTTTTTTTTTTTAACACGCACATGTGCCTACCCACACTAGGTTTTCCTCATGAAGTCAGGCCAGATGCCTCGTTTCGGTTTGCGTTTCAACGGAGTGCGCTACGAGCTCGAGCACATCACATCCTTCCAGCCCAGTCACGCCAACGGCCTTGCCCGATGGGCAGTGAGTGGCACCAAAGCACTGCCTCCGGAGCCGTCACCTTCGGTAGGGACTAGTGGTAACAACAACAATGCTAGCGGTTGTAATTCGGCGGTTATAGACCCCCACTGGCAGTGGTCAGGCGGGATCTACCTCGTACGCACGTCCCGCGCAGTGGTGATCGCAACCTGGTGCACGCAGAAAGGCCACTCGCAGGAAGTGTGCAGAGCAGCGGTAGATGGCCTCGCGAAGTTCATGACTGACTATGCTTGCTGAGCCTTCCAACTGTTGTTCGGAACAACACCGGAGCGAAATTTGATGAAGGCACCCATATGCGCATAAATCCTTTGCATGGCATTTTGGAGTGCTATCTTCCTACTACGGACCTAAAATCAATCGATTTACGGCCTTTAACGCCTTCTATGTTATATTTGACATGATTTATTTGCGAGCTACTTACATCGATGGACCTCACTGACATACCTAGGGTAAGTGTTAGCACTAAATCCTAAATCAATCGGGCTAATACAGCAGCTAATGCTAATAACAGATAACAGCACTAAATCAAGTAGGTCACAGCAAGGTTTGCAAGCGAAGTGCGAAGTGCCAACAAATCAGCGAAATTTAATACAGAAGGCCTTTTTAGTGGTTCTTTGTCATGATTTGCGTGCATGATTTATGTGTAGAGAGGCGATTTAGAGGCGACCGGCGTCTCATTAATTTCTTGAAGTATACGTCAGCGCCATTCATAATGAAAAGTAATCGCGTAATTTCATAGTTCATAGTTGACCGTCAAGAATAATTCGGGATTAAACACGTTAAAGCTCACTTTTGCTTGATCTAGACCCCTTATTTGCTTCATTCGATTTCTTCTTTCGGCGCTTCTTTTTCTTTGTCGACGAAGCTGCAGCATCAACATTGGTAGACTCCTTGGCATGAGAAGATTGAAGTAAAGCTTCGTTGTTCTTGCTTATACCTTGCCTATCTTGCAATAGTTTGGCATAGGAGTCTTTCGCATGCTTAAACACCGCAGCGTCCCTGTCGCCGGGTTGCTCCGCCAAGAATCGCACCACTGTCTGTAGCGCACCCTGAGTCACTGACATTTCTCCTTGCTCGCTCAATACCAGTGCAGACAGCGCGGGGAGGTCGCCACGCAGACATTGAACTAAAATTGTGTCATTCGCACTTTCACTACGAGTGCTAGTTGGCGCGTCCGCTGAGTCCATCGAAGCGTCTAATTGCTGAAACTGAGGGAATTTAGTGGCAATGCTGGCAACTGATTGCAAGCGCACATGTGCCAGCGCTGCATTCTTCACGACGTCCTGTCGTGATGACGACAACGTGATAGCATGTTTGTTGACTTCCTTGTTGTTGCCTTTTTCATAATCCTTTCCACCAACATCAACGGCTGATTTAATTACGAGGTCTAACAAGTGTGCAGCCGCGGCAAAGCATCCAATTAACATGGGCACGTCCGAGGGTGTTGCACCTTCCGACAAATCAATCCCTAACGACAGCGCGAAGAGAGACAGCTGGTAATGCGCGTCCCAGTACACCTGTAACAGTAGTTTCATGAGCAAGTTAGAAACGAGCGTTAAATGAAGACTGCAGCAAAATCAAAATGCAAAAGTGGAATTAGTCGAACAAAGATAAATCAAAGTAACGAGCCTGCGAGAAAAGTGAACTATTCACATGATCCTCTCCACTCTACTCTCTCACTCTCTCTCTCTCTGCGCCCTTACGCGTGCATACTGCTGTTTCTACTCAGTTCCTCATCCTACCGAAGTGGCAGCTTTCTCCCAGCTCCCAGGATCCCATCTCCCTTTTGGAGGCGGGCCCAAAGGCAACCAAGCGTCATTGGCTCTTTTCAGCGCTTGTGCACCCTCTTTTGCCCACTGACCAAAGAGTGCCAGTTCAAGCGCACGCGGCGTCATGGGTACAGCACTGCTAGTGGTTACTGATGATGTTGATAAAGTGCCCTCCTGTGATGGAGAACTGCTCATGGAGGTAGAAGCAGGCGGTGCAGAAAGGAGGAGCTCTGACTCGGTAGGCTTCTTGAAGACCCGGTAAAGGGGCCCGTGAGGAATTAAGACGAGGTTGCTGCGCCAGGCACCTCGCGACCCGAGAAGAGATTCATCCACTGCTTGCAGATCTAAGAAAATACCACCGCCGACGCTGCTGCTGCTGCCACCGTGGCTGTCAAGGTCACTTGCATCCGCAGTAGCACCGATGCTTTTCTTTTTCCTTTTTTTCTTCTTCTTTTTGTTGTGGTTGCTACCCAGTGCGTTACCAGCCTCGTCGGAGCCTCCAAAAATCGCATAGTTTGCGAAGATGAAGTCTTCCAGGAGTTGTCCGTTGGCATTGTCACGCTTGTGTGTGGACACACCAGGAAAGAGCGGTGGAAAAGTCACATTGGGGTAAGCAGCATGCTGTCGCTCGAACCACGGGTAGGGCAATAGTTGAGCCGAGAGGTGTACTATATCGGGCCTCCTGCGCTCGCAAGTGCGGAGATAGCGCACCTGTAATGCCACAACGAAGGAGAAGCATGTGGAAAGAGGTAGAAAGGGAGAAGTGAGCAAAATGTCATGATTGTAGCATATCATAATTGTAGCATAATAGTAAAGTGATAATGGAAACGCAGAAGAAAGCAAGTGTCGAGAACGAATGCTCTCGTCGTACCGTATTCCAGTCGAGGTCTGTGTGGCTAATCAGTAAAGCGTTGGTTGGCAAAGTGGCTAGTAAGCTTTCACCGTAGCGGTGCATAGTCAACCCGTGGCCATCGTCACCAAAGCCAAAACCAAAGCCAAAGCGAAGTCGACTCTTGGCGTGAGCCCAGCCTGCACGCCCACTGTACATCACCACTCCTACTACGGCAGCTGTGGCCACCACATAATGACGCACACGGCGCGTTGAGGTAGATGAATTGAGGAACTTGGCTTTTCGGAGAGCAGTATCAGAGAGGCTGAGGAAGCTCGCGAGAAGAAAGGCAAAGCCATCACCAGCGAGTACCTGACGCACGAAAAGAAAACGTAAAGTACAGGATGCAGCAGTAGTAGACCGATTGATAGATATAAATCGTAAAAGAAGATAAATGAGAACTTCGTAAATTTTGCGAATAAAACTGGCTCATCCTGGATTTTGAGTTCTTGTTACACTTTTTGAACTATCGAAAAGCGCTATGCCCCATATATTTCCATGGTCAAGCACGTGTACCGAGAGCAGAAGGTTTGGCTGCATCCAAAACCGCGAGTGGACAGCGCGCGCCATGGGATTGTTCGTGAGTGGTAAATTGCTGAAGATACTGTTCCAGATTAGGGTGTAGAATAACAGAGTGGTGACAAAGGCTAAGGCTACTTGATCATAGGCTGTCATAGACGATGTAGTCTCGACCTTTGTCTCTGCAAGGGTCGAAACTGACTCCGTAACTGTACCAGCGTTATCAGCAACATTTAGCTTTTCTTTCTTGCTTTTGTTCTTTTTAGTGGTGGATATCGATTGCTGTGGCGGTGGCGAAGGCTTACTAGCCATAGTGGCCATTACAAAAACTATTAGCGCAGTTATTACGCTCATCGCGGCTAGGAGAGGTCCCGCGCCGCTTGTCTGAAGAGAAGCATCTTGCAGCCACAGCACAGCACGCTCCCAGGCACTTTCAGTAGTCCGCGAAGTTCCATGCTTGGCTCCAAAGGTAAGCATCGTAAAGGTGCCGTATTCGCCTCGAGTCACATGTTTCCAGAAGCCGGCAAGAGTGCCGGTATCGCCCCAAGACCCAGGTGGCGCACTGCCATTGACAGTGTGCTTTTGCGCAGCTACAACGAGATACGCGTATGGGCCCAATCCAAGCATAAAGAAAATCGCAAGACCAACTAATTGCCACGTGAAAGATTTAAAGTCATCATGTGTTGACTTAGATGGCAAAGATGCAAGCAGCGGTGTTCCTGCCGCCTGAGAAGGCTTTGGTGGCACCAGCCACACAAGTACAGTTGCCACGAGAGGAACGACGAAGAGCAAGGCCGTGTGTTGATTCGCCAGAGCCAAACCACTCACCAAGGCACCAGCTCGAGCCCAGGGCAGAGCCAAAGCTATATGGATAGACCACGGTGATTCATTCTGAGGCGATAGCGCAGCCGAAGATTTTGAGAGCGTCGTTGTGCTCGCCTCGGAATGCATTGCAGTGCCAACTTTGGCAGTCAGCCAGATCAAGACTGCCATCAGAGCATTGTTAAGTGCGAACACTTCGCTCCCTGTGGAGTACTCCCAGGTCAGCGGCGAAAGCGCGAAGAGGGCTGCTGCCACGATGCCACCCGCCGTTGCTGCCTCCGGCACACTCGAAGTCATTCGTTGACTACCGCTCCACTCGTGCACAGCGATCGCAGCCATAGCAGCTGCGAGTGCGCCAAAGGCACAGCTCAACAGATTCGCAGCAAAGGCAGGAGCACCTGCTGCTCCAGGGGCTAAAATGTCGGCTACGCGCATCGCGAGGTGATTGAGCATCAAGAAAAGCGGATAGCCCGGCGGATGCGCGACACCAAGTTGGCATGCTTCTGCGAGAAGTTCCCCCGTGTCACCGCCCGTAATCGAGGGGAATGAAGTGCTAGCATAGAGAATAAAAGTGGTCGTAAGAATTACTATAAAGAGGCTCTCTTGACTGAAGAGCATCCTAATCGCAAGCCTTGCCTAGAAAGAAATGCGAGGACCCTGCTTTCTATTAGCCTATTAGGGTTTTGTTGATTTTCAAAAATAGTTTCGCTCAGCATTCGCATTCCAGTTACACTTCACTGCTTCCAGGAGTGCGATGGCTCATATTATGGACCACTTTTTGTGGACATATCCGTTGGGCATTCCTGCCAAGTTCCTCTCTGTAATTAGCTGCAGAACTGGCAAAGAATTTTCTAGCCAGCTCTAGCTAGTAGCTGCTGGAGCTCTGGCTAGCAGTCCTCAAGCTCCCTTGTAGCCGCTAGTAGCCTGCATATGAAGTGATTGAATCATCATCTGGGTGCAGGAGTCGAGAATGGTGCTATGACCTCGCCTCAACAGACACGCGAAGCTAGCAGGAGATTGATTGTAAGTGGACTTCGCACATATTTATTCGTGCTTGTAGATTATGATATGATACTTCCATGCTTATGTTCACGCATGTAGCATGCTTTAACTTCTCGAATGAAATGCACTCGATATCGAACATTTATAATGTTATTTAAACCTAGAAGGGTGCTTAATATGCGCACTCAGGAGTTCGGGATAGGTGCTATAGACCAAGACGTGCCTACGCCACGGTGTTGCTTTCTGTAGGTAGACCCTACCCCGTTTCGCCTGCACTCATTACGTATAGAAGGACGTCATATGTTCTCAGTTTAATGCACGATGTGTAAGAAGCTTTTGTGCTGAATATTGAATATGCCATTTGTGTGTCCGTGTCACAAGCCAAAATTCTAGCCAAGCCGGATTGTTGCCAAGGATTGTGCCAAGGATTGTGCCAAGGATTGTGCCAAGGTTTGTGCCAAGGATTGCGCCAAGGATCGCCACCCAAGATTTATGCCAAGGATTGTGCTAAGATTTATGCCAAGGCTTGTGCCAAGCATTCTCTCGAGAGTCTAGCCAAGCTGGATATTTGCCAAGAATTATGCCAAGGTTTGTGCCAAGGATCATTACCCAAGATCTAGCTAGCTACTTGCCAAGAATTATGCCAAGGATCATGCCAAGGATCATGCCAAAAATGATTTCCCAAATTGGAGTCAGGCTGATTATGTGCCAAGGATTTTGCCAAGAATGATTTCCCAAATTGGAAGTATCATAATCTACAAGCATAAATGAATATTTTATACTTTAAGCTAAGTCCACTTACAATCAATCTCCTGCTAGCTTCGCGTGTCTGTTGAGGCGAGGTCATAGCACCATTCTCGACTCCTGCACCCAGATGATGATTCAATCACTTCATATGCAGGCTACTAGCGGCTACAAGGGAGCTTGAGGACTGCTAGCCAGAGCTCCAGCAGCTACTAGCTAGAGCTGGCTAGAAAATTCTTTGCCAGTTCTGCAGCTATAATTACACTGAGGAACTTGGCAGGAATGCCCAACGGATATGTCCACAAAAAGTGGTCCATATATCCATATATGAGCCATCGCACTCCCGTTCACTGTGTAGTACACGTGTACGAAATAGTACAGATACTGTACGCCATAGCCACCGTGCACCTTGCACCGTGCATGCTCCTTTTGCCTATTTCGTATTCGTATCGCTAGTACTTGCTTCTCTGCTAACTGCTTCACTAATTGATGATTGCACGTAGCTTCTCTAGCTCTGCTAAGGATAGTATCAGATAGCTCAGTGTAAGCTTACTGCTATTTAGGCAGACAAAATATCTATCAGCATCTACTTTTTGGCCTCAATGTCCGATCTTGTTGAGGCACGTAAGAGTCCCGGACCTCTGACAACTTTGATACGAAAGCTCGATGATCGGGTGGATGATAAGGACGAAGCAGTAGCGAGTGTAGCCAAGGGTGTATCTGCTTCGTGCTCGCTAGAAGCTGCCTCGGGTGCTGCTGCAAGTGCAGAATCTGAAGAAGCTAGCGACCCCGACTACGAAGACCCAGAGGTTTGGCTGGAGAACCGGCAGCAACTCTATGAGCACCTGACATCCCCCTATCCCACTGCTTTTGGCAAGGATGTTAGCAAAGCCGATCGCGAGCTCATGGAAAGCCCGCCGAGCACGCTCACCTACGGTGAAATTGACTTCAAATCTTTCTCCATTGCGTTGAACAAAATTCGCCGAGTGTATGGTCGACCCGGCGTGGGTACGACACCACCAGAAGGAATCATGCAGCAGCCAGGTGGCATGTTTTGCGACATTGGCAGCGGCACAGGCAAGCCTTCTGTTGCTGCAGCTGTGTGCCACCCTTTTGATCTCGTGGCTGGCATCGAGATTTTACCGGGGCTGTACGCCATTTCGCTTCAGCTAGCGGTGCGATTTGAGGAGCAAAGGTCATCGATGGGTGCTGCAGGCACTGCCACAGGCGTGCCCGAGGGGCCGTTAGCGCACAATACGCGTTTAGCATTCGCGTGTGGCGACGGCTGTGACTTCAGCGTGTACGACTGGCGCAACGCTGACGTGTGTTTTGCGAACTCCACCTGCTTCAACGATGCGTTGATGGCAAAGGTCGCGGAAGCTGCTGAGTCCCTGAAAAAAGGGGCATTTTTCATCACGCTAACAAAGAAGCTGCCAAGTACGAGCTTCACTGTGCTGTACCAGAAGGTGTTCAAAATGTCATGGGGCGGCGCCACGGTGTTCATCCAGCAGAAGTTGAGGGACCCAACACCCTCAGAACCCGCGACCAAGGTATGAAGTACGGTGGCGACTTTTCGTGGAGACGAGTTAGTGGACGGCTCTTTGTCGGCAACTGCACTTATTGTAAGAAGTGATATTTTAGAGACGCAACGAAATCTCGTGGCCGCGATGGGTTGCACATTTTGTTGCGCATTTTACGAGAAATGATATCACGCTTTTTTTTTGGACATTTTACGATGAATAATATCCTCTCCTCAACGCCTACTCATCTCCTTTGATGATGCACCTCCCAGAACGACTTCACGAATAGCAATCCGCGATATTACTTAATCGGAATTTCAATCAATTATTCCTTTATAATTTATGTAGTTATCTCTTTTAACTTCCAAGGCGGGGTAGGAGTGAGCTATAAAGTATATACGGCAGCTGAAGTATATGGTATACTACTTCCTATTTACGATTGTGACTTGCGCGCAACGCACGCGCGTACACTTCTGCTCGCAGCACTGGCATCTGTGTCATTTGGGTTTGTATTAGTTCGAGTTCGAGTTCGAGTTATGGTATATAGTTATTATTGATTATAAATTGACTGGCTAATGAGCATAAATTACAAAAGAAAAAAGCAAGTCGGTCCACGAATGCCGGGTGGGTTATTCGTGAAAAACGCACACTCTCATAAGCGACTAAATTCGTCTACAAGAGCTGCTGCTGAGCGCGCGGGGGCATGCCGCTGCGGATGCGGTGGTGGTGGTGGTGGTGGTGGTTGCCTCATGTTCCCTGGTTGGCTTAGCAATTGCTTTCGCTTGGCGTGCTGTTGCTTGTGGGCCCAGTAAGCGTAAGCCGCCATGGCAATCGCAAAGCACCACCGCGCGGTTCGCCGCCGGGCCGCCATGTGCAGGCGCTCAGCTCTCAGCTCGTCCGGGGTTTTGGGCACCATGTTGCCCGTTGATGGGTCCACCTGGATGGAGAGAAGCAATTAAGAAAGTTATTCCATGCCGTGAGGTGTTTCCGTGGTTCATGCAGTAACTCAGAATATTTGACGCCTTGCCCATCAAGGCATCGTAAAGAATCTCCTTCATCGACGAGCAAAACACTCTTTCCAAAGGTCTTCATGATCATATGTCTCTTCTTCGTTCGCATTGTTGTTCATTCCTCACCTTGCTTTTCCTACTTCTCTTGTCTAGAATCCCAATTCTCCACCCAGCTTCATCCCTCTTATCTCAGCGAAGTCTAACAAACCTTCAGTTTTTGTTGCGGTAGTTTGCTCTGGTCTGTTTCACACCCTGTTAATTCATTGAGTTGCCGAGTGGATACCGCGAGGAGCTGCACTAGGCTGGCCACTGCGCTGCGAATCATCTCAGCATTCATCCCCAACATCTGTAACATGTTATGGTGCGGTGAAATTCGCGATGGTTAGTTCAGTACAACAATTTGATTCACACAAGAGTCAGGTAGAAAGCCTCTGTACAAATGTACGTAGAGCTGTAGCAAAAGAGCGCGCATCCCTATTTATGCTAGCTAGCAGGTACGACATTGCGTAGCCTGTAGAACCGCTGAACGGTGCTAGA
>Ga0307979_1001957_pt1 | contig 14421 bp, 14 predicted proteins | sample OrgLakmetage1058_FD_201833 | JGI IMG/M metagenome (GOLD analysis project Ga0307979, IMG submission 201833) | Saline water microbial communities from Organic Lake, Antarctica - #1058 | ecosystem: Environmental > Aquatic > Non-marine Saline and Alkaline > Saline | place: Antarctica: Organic Lake...
TCGGCGGGAGTCATCTGATCGGGCGGCAGAGGATTGGGGCGTTTCATGAAGGGCGGGTCCTTGCTGTCTCGCCCTTCTCCTACTCACCGCGATCGCGAACCGTCCCACGGGGTCCAGAGCGCCGCCGGCACAGGCATGCCGGACTCGACTCTGGGTTGTTAAGGCTGATAGAACGTTCAGCGAACATCCGATTCCATTCCGGGAGGTTCCATTGCCGTCCGACATCAAGAAATTCATCAATCCCAAATTCCTGCGCACGATCGATCTCGATCTCATGCGCGAACTTTTCGCCCGGCATTATGAGGCGGACGAGATACCGGTGGCGTTTGTTGGCGAGCCCGCCGCAATTCGACAGTCGCTGATGGACTATTTCGAGGCGCCCGTCACCGAATGGTCGGAAGGCGTCGTCGCCGATCTCCATCGCGTCGCAGAGGTCGGTACTGGCGAGGGGCTGCAACTCATCCTCAACGAGGCGCGGCGGCAGAACGTGGTCCTCTATCCCGATGCGGAAACCGGGACCGATGAGGACGCGCCGGCAAAGCACGACGCCAAGCATGTCGCGCTGCACACATATCTTCATCACCACCGCGTCTTCGAGGCTGCCGCGGACTTCCAGGCGCTTCGCGCGCCGAGCGCGATGGCCGAATTCCGCGGTCCGCGGCGCCATGTGGACGCCGATCTGACCGAGGACACCAAATCCGCGTTCAGGGCGGCGATCATCAAACTGCTCGCCCAGGATCTGCAGGGCGAGTACTGCCGCGTCGGCCAGTACGAGGAGGACAGCGAGATCAATCTCGTCGTCAGCCACGGCGCGCCGGTCACCACGACACCGGTCGTTGCCGGCGACCGCGAGGAAATCATCACCCTGCGTGCGGTGAAGTATGCCGCGCTGCGCTACTCCCCGGCCGAGGGGTTGCTCCGGGTCGGCGGGGTCGCCAAGGCCCGGCAGGCGGATATTGCGGAAACCTTCGCCGAGCACATCCTGGCGCAGCCGGGGTTCTTTGCCGGCGCGGATGCGCGCGACCTCTACACGCTCGATCCGATCGGCGCGGCCGGGCCGGGGTTCGCGTTCGACCATGCGTTCGACGAACGGATCCTCGAGGTCCGGATCGTCGCCGCTGCCGCAGACCTCTTCGAGCGCGACGAGGACGAGCAGAAATGGCGCTACGTGCGCAGCTGGGTGTCCAGGGACGCCTCCGGCGGAGCGCTGCGACACTTCCGCGAAAGCGAGGTACGCTTCGGGCGTGGCTGGCGGCTGGGCGAGATCACCTTCCGGGTGTTCTTCAAGACGGACAGGAAGCGCCCCGCCCAAGTCACGGCGCGCCTCAAACCGCCGGGCACGCTGGCCTTCCGCCGCACCCGGTTCGAGAAGGCGGTCCACGCCCTCGTCGCGCGCAACGGGCTGGAGACGGACCGCGATGCTGGCATGGTTGTGGACGCGGCTGAGTGACAGCGGCCCGGCGGTCTCGATCTCCGGACGGGCGCTGCGGCGCTTCCCCGAGGGCGACGTCGACCGTCTGCTGCGGGCGCGTGTCCTGATCGAGCGTCGCAAGGCCGACAACTGGCCGGTTTGCGCCCATTGCGACTGCGGGCTCGATGCGCGCCCGGTCCGATATGTCGGGCAGGAGCTGCGCGCCTGCTGCCCGGACAACCCCGCCGAGGACGTCATCCTAGAAGAAGGCGATCTCAAGCGTTTCGGCATCGACGCCCGGCGCCTCGCCGCACAGATCGCTGCGAGCGGCGGTCTCGCCGGGTCCGTCGCGACTGTCGTGGACGACGTCTGGATGCTCGGGAACACGCCTGCCGATGGGGCCCTCATGCTCTGCCGTGACGTCGACCGACTGGAGGCGCCGGGCGCGATCCTCGCGATGAAGTCCGCGGCGGCACCGCGGCTGGTAACGGTCATTGTCCATGAACCGGACCCGGCACTGGTGCTGCGTCTGCGCGAGGCCGGTATCGAGGTCTGGGCTCTCACGGACGTGGTCCGAACAAGCGCGGAGGGCGCTGATCGTCTGGTCCTCGACGGCGCGCGCGTTTCGACGGGCGCCGTGCGTCTCGTCCTGCATCGGCGAGCGCAGTCCGCCGTGCTGGACGGTCGGCGCCTCGATCTTCCCCCGCAGATGTTCATGCTTTTCAATATGTTCGTCGAACGGTCCTTGCAACGCGATCCAGTGCTCAAGGCGCAGGAGATCGAAGCGCAGTTCCAGCGGACGCCGCGGGAAATCGTTCGCGACCTGCGCAAGTCCCTGGTTGTCAGCGGTCTTGCGGAAGAAACGGCCGAGGCTCTGATCCAAACCGTCCGGACGCGCGGCTATTGCCTCGGTCTCGCCCCTTCAGAGGCCGCGATAGAAGACTGAGGGCCGCGGCTCACACAATCGGCACACATCAAACACACGCCAATCACACCGGCAGAACGATGAAGGCGGGCAGTCTCGGAGCATCAGAAACGATGTTCCGAGGCTTCCAACGATGCACCCCCTGATTTCCCCCTCCGACCTTGCCACGCTGATCGACGAGGCCGAGCGCGCGGCGCGACGCCTGCACCGCAAGCTGGCGCTGCCCGCGGCCGATCTCGACGATCTCCGCCAGGACCTCCTGATCGACCTGATCTGCCGGCTGCCGCGCTTCGACAAGCGCCGCGGCACCATCGGCGCTTTCGCGGGCATCGTCCTGCGCAACCGGTCCTCGCGGATCGCGATCCGGCACTACCGGGAGCGCCGCGCGCAGGGCGGCACGATGCTGTCGCTCAACGCGCCTATCGCCGGCAGCGCAGAGCCGCTGGGCTGCCTGCTGGCGGAGACGGACGGGCTGGCCGCCTGGCACGGTCAGGACCGCGATCCCGAAACGGACCTCCAGACCCGTGAGGCCGTGCAGTCCGCGTTGGCGCGCCTGCCCGAGGGCGACCGCCGGTTCTGCTGTGCGCTTGCCCATCGCTCCGTGACGGCGCTGGCCGCCGAGGGCTTCGGCAGCCGCTCGGCGCTCTACCGGCGCCTTGCCGATCTCCGCCACGTCCTCACCGCCTACGGGCTCGGGCCCGCCTGGGACGATCTCGCTGCGGCGTGAGTAGAGGCGAAAGGAGGAGATCATGTTCATGGGCACCACCCCCTTCATCACCGTCCGCGCCAGCCGTCCGCTGAGCGAGATCGAGTTCTGCGCCTGGGTGGCGCAGGCCGCGCCCGGCGACCGGCTGGAATATCACCGCGGCTATCTCGTGCTGGACACCTATCCGCTGTTCAGCGCGCTCGACGACAAGGCGCGCGGCGAGCTCGCCAGACTGGCCGGACGCGCCTTCTGGGCCGCCGAGCAGGGCCTCGTCCACCTCGTGCAGCAGCGCGATGGCCCGGACCGCTTCGCCTACATCGCCGTCGCCCGCCCCAAACCGAAGGCCGCCGCAGCCTCGCTGTCGGCGCTGCTGCTCGAGGAGCAGGCGGCGTGAGTACCCCCATCCAGACCCCTTTCCCCGATCGCGGAGACACCTTCATGCCCTTTCCCGAGAACACCCCGACGCCCGACGATCTGCCGGAGCTCGACCCAAAAGAGATCGCCGACCTGCCGGTCGAAATGCTGGCGGTACTGCAGCACGAGATCGACGCACGCCTCAGGCGCGACAAGGCCGCCAAGGCCCGCCTCGATGGCGCATTGAGCGTCCGCTACGCCGACCGCGCGATCGAGGAACGGCGGGCCGCGGCCAAGGACACTGGCACTGTCCGGTTCCACGACGGCGATTTCACCGTGGTCGCGGATCTGCCCAAGCGTGTCGACTGGGACCAGGCCCAGCTGGCCGCAATGGTCGAGCGCATCCGCGCCGCCGGCAACGATCCCGCCCAGTATGTCGACATCGCCTTCAAGGTGCCGGAGCGCAAATACGCCGCCTGGCCCGACGCCATCCGGCAGGGCTTCGAGCCCGCGCGGACGGTCGGCAGCGGCTCGCCCAGCTTCAGGCTCGAGTCCGCCGGCACGCCCTGAATGCAGCGGCGGGGATGCCCTGACCGCAAGGCTGGGCAGGCTCCCCTTCGGCGCCCGGTCACCCCCCGCCGCTGTTGACCCCTTCGAGCCACCATAAGGAGAGCATGATGACAGTGCGCATCATCACCGCCGACGAGAGATTGTCGGCATCCGAGAACAAGACATCGCTGGCGATCTTCGGACCGCCCGGCGTGGGCAAGACCACGCTGATCACGTCGATGCCCGAGGAAAAGGCCGTGTGCTTCGATCTCGAGGCCGGCATGAAATCCGTCCAGCACTGGCGCGGCCCCAGTATTCCGATCCGCAGTTTCGAGGATTTCCGCGATCTGGTGATCCTGATCGGCGGCCCGGACCCGGCGCAGCACCCCGACAGCTATTACGGACCGCGCTATCACGCCCATGTGCAGGCGCATTACGCCGAAAGCGGGCTCGAAGCGTTCCTCAAGGACCGCTCGATCATCTTCGTGGATTCGATCAGCGATCTGACACGCCAGGCGATGGCCTATGCCAAGCAGCAGCCGGAGGCGTTCTCGGACCGGACGGGCAAGCCGGATGTACGCGGTGCCTACGGGCTTCTCGGGCGCGAGGTCATCCAGGCGCTGAAGCACCTTCAGCATGCCCGCGGCAAGACCGTGATCTTCGTGGGTGTGCTGGAAAAGGTAACCGACGAGTTCGGAACATCGACCTGGCTGCCGCAGATGGAAGGCACGAAAGCAGGCCGCGAACTGCCGGGCATCGTCGACCAGGTCATCTCGATGCAGCTTTTCGGCAAGGACGCCGAAGGTGCATGGACCCTCGATGAAAAATCCGCCGAGCGGCGTCTCGTCTGCACATCCGGCAATCCGTGGGGGCTGCCCGCGAAAGACCGCTCGGGCCGGCTCGACACGACGGAGCCGCCCGATCTCGCCGCGCTGCTGGCCAAGATCGACGGCCGCGCGGCCCCCGCTTCCCTCTCTCACCCCGACTGATCCCAGAAAAGGACCCAACCCATGAGCTACGATCTGAACGACGCCGCCCCGCAAATGGCCCCGATGGGGGAGCTGATCCCCGATGGCACCTTCGCCAAGGTGACGATGAAGCTGCGTCCCGGTGGCACGAACGGTGCGACCGAGATGGATGCGGGGCTGCTGAAGAGCTCGGCGCACAGCGATGCCAAAATGCTCGATTGCGAGTTTACCGTGACCGAGGGGCCGTTCGCGCGGCGCAAGTTCTGGCAGAACTTCACCGTGGCGGGCGGCAAGCTCGACGAGAAAGGCCAGTCCAAGGGCTGGAACATCTCCAAGAGTTCCTTTCGGGCAATGGTCGACAGCGCGCTTGGGCTCGACCCGAAGGATGTCAGCCAGGCGGCAAAGGACAAGCGGGTGATCGGCGGGCTCAAGCAGCTCGACGGGATCACCTTCGCCGCACGCATCATGGTGGAGAGCTCGGACAACCCGAACTACCGCGACAGCAACAAGCTGGCCAATGTCGTGCTGCCGGGTGAGCCCGCCTATGCCGCCATCATGCGCGGCGAGCAGGTCACGCCGGATCCGGTCAATGCGGCACCGCGCAAGGCGCCCGCGCAGACACCGCCGGCCTGGAACGCGCAGGCCCCGGCGCAGGGAGGCTGGTCCAATACGCCTCAGGCGCCGGCCGCACAGCCGCAAGGCAGCACAGCTCCCGCAGCACCCGCTGCACCCGGTGGGGCCCCGGCCTGGCTGAACAGTTGAGCCGATGACGCCGGATGAATGGCAGGCGCATGTGACGCGCGCGGCAGCACGGGAGATAGGCACATGGCTCGAGGCCCGCGGAAGACTGGATCGGCCCATCGCAAGTCTCGCGCTGTCCGATCTCGACGCCATGGCCTCGGTGGCCATAAGCCGCTTCGTCGTTCTGGCCTCGCACAAGACCAGGGAAGCGCCGGGGCAGGACGCGGATCTCGAAACGCTTCTCATGGGGTGAGCGGCGACGCCCGCGTCTGCGCCATCTGCACGCGAGAGGCGCGCGGCTTCGGGTTCTGTCTGCGCCTGCAACGGGCGCACTTCCCGTCCTACCAATTCTGTTCGCGCCGGTGCCAGGACATCGGTGCAGACCTCGCCCAAAGGAACCATGGCATGATTGACAAGACCGCCCGCGAGGCGCGCGCCATCCACGATGCCCGCAAGGATTTTGCCGAGGCGCTGACCGAACTGGGTCTCATGGCGCCCTTTTTCGACCGCACCGCCGCGGAGATCGACCAGCTCATCGAGGCGGCGGTCACCGGATACATCGACAGCATGCAGACGCAGGCCGCGAGGACCGAACGAGACGCCCGCCTGCCAGACGACCCAATCCCGTTCTGAGGTATTCCCCATGATCGATCTGAATCACGGGTCGGGTGCGCAGTATGTGCAGACCCGCGCTCTGCCCGACATCAACTCCGCCCTGGGCGCCGTAATCGATGCCGGCCTCGCCGCGCGTCAGCAGGACGAGCGCCCGCGCAGCTATGTCAGTTCCTCGGGGCTGGGCCGCGCCTGCCTGCGCCAGATCCAGTATGACTTCCTGGCGGTGCCCAAGGATGAGGGGCAGGACTTCGCCCCGAAGACCCTGCGCATCTTCGAGGCCGGTCATCGCGGCGAGGACATGGTCGCCAGCTGGCTGCGCCTTGCCGGGTTCGATCTGCGCACCGAACGCCCCGATGAACGGCAATTCGGGTTCACCGCCCTCGATGGCCGGTTCAAGGGGCATATCGACGGCTGTCTGGTCGGCGGGCCTGTCGCAATGGCGTATCCCGCGCTCTGGGAGACCAAGGCGCTCGGGGCCTCGAGCTGGAAGGACACGGTCAAGCGCGGGGTGACGATCGCCAAGCCGGTCTATGCCGCTCAGATCGCGCTCTATCAGGCCTACATGGACTTGCCGCACCCGGCGCTGTTCACCGCGCTCAATCGCGACACGCAGGGACTCTACGCCGAACTGATGCCTTTCGACGCGGCGCTGGCCCAGCGGATGAGCGACCGCGCCGTCGAGGTCGTGCGGGCGTCCGAGGCGCAGGAAATGCTGCCGCGCGCGGTCGCGGAACCGACCTCGGTCGTCTGCAAGGGCGGCATGGCGGCCGGTCACTGGCATCCCCCCTGTGCATGGGCGCAGCGCTGCTGGAGGGCTCGGCAATGATTCCACAGGCATACGAATTCAAGCGACTGGCACCCCAGTTCCGGAAGAAGTCGATCTTCGGATTTCTCTTCGAGGGCATCGAGTCCGCGCCGGTCTATTACTTTGCCGATCAGGAAAGCTTCGACAGCGATGAGATAGCGGCGCTGCGCCCCCGGATCACGGGAGGGCCGTTGAGGCTGCCGCATCCTGGCGTCGTGTTCGAGGTCAAGGATCGCGACCCGCGGCGTTCCGCCTTGCTCGTCTATGCGCGCCAGTTCGACGATAGAGTCGAAGCGGGCTTCGTCTTCAAGGACAGACCGAGACGGAGATGGACGGACTGCCTGATCCATGCCGTGTTCACCGAGCCCGGGCTGGCAGAAGGCTATCCGAACCCGAAGCTGGGTGAGGAAGAGATCAACATCTATGGCGAAGTAGCCACGGGCATCGTCTGGCGCGCTCTGACCATCCTGTCCCAGGTGGCCGAGATCAAGCCCCGCACCATCAGCCCCGCGCAGCGCCGCAAATACGCCAAAGCGGGCGTGCGCGGGTGGACATGGCATCAGATCATGATCGATCCGGAGCGGCTGCGCGCCACGAGCGCACCGCAGGGCGGCACGCATGCCGCTCCGCGCTGGCATGTCCGGCGTGGCCATTGGCGGCAGCTTGCCGACGGCCGCCGGGTCTTCGTGCGTCAATGCGAGGTCGGCGATCCCGCGCGCGGCGGCGTGATCAAGGATTACATCGTGAAAGGACAATCGGCATGAGCAGCTTCACACCATCGCCCCCGCAGGCTGCGGCCATTCGCGAGATCAGGGACTGGTTCGAGACCCGGACCGACGCGCAACAGGTATTCCGGCTGTTTGGGTATGCCGGGAGTGGGAAAAGCACGGTGCTGAAGTTCGCACTCGACGAGCTTGGCCTCTCCCCCCATCGCAGCGCGAAGGACGGCCCCTGCGTGCCGGGCGTGGTCACCGCCACTTTCACCGGCAAGGCGGCGCTCGTGCTGACGCGCAAGGGCACGCCCGCGCGCACCATCCACAGCCTGATCTATTCGGTGAGCGAGGCGACCGAGGAAGAGGTCGAGGCGGCGGGCAAGCGCCTCCGCGAGGCCGAGGACGCCGCGCGGCACATGAGCGGGTTCGACCGCACCACGGCCGAGGCCGCGGTCGAGGCGATGCGCCAGGCGCTTTCCGCAATGAAGCACCCGCGGTTTGCGCTGAACCCGCAGAGCGACGCGGCCGATGCAAGGCTGATCGTGCTCGACGAGGTCTCGATGGTGGGCGAGGACATGGCGCGCGATCTGATGAGCTTCGGCAAGCCCATCCTCGTGCTCGGCGATCCCGGCCAGCTGCCCCCCATCAAGGGCGACGGCGCTTTTACCCGCGACGAGCCGGATGTGATGCTGACCGAGATCCACCGCCAGGCGGCCGAGAGCGCCATCATCCGCCTCGCCACCATGGCGCGGACCGGCGAGCCCATCGGGTTTGGCGGCTATGACGCCCATGTGGCAAAGATGCGAAAGGGCGACGTCACGCCCGAACAGGCCCTCCACGGCGGCCAACTCATCTGCGGAATGAACGCGACGCGGCTGCAGATCAACAACGCGATGCGCGCTGCAGCGGGGCTCGGGAACACATGGCTGCCCACCGGCGCGGCCGAGAAGATCGTCTGCCTGAAGAACCAGAACGACCTCGGGCTCATCAACGGGATGTTCGTGACGCTGGAGGATATTGTTGACGAGGGCAGCCTATACTTCTCGGCCGTCGTGACGGACGAGGACGGGCAGCGCGTCGGGCCGGTCGATCGCGACGGCCGCCCGGGTCGCCTGCGCCTCTACAAGGGGCATTTCGAGGACCATGTCGCCTTCGACCGAACCCGCCATGACCGCGACTGGAAAGACAAGAGGCGTCTGACCGAAGCGACCTTCGGCTGGGCCATCACGGCGCACAAGGCGCAGGGCTCGCAATGGGAGAACGTGATCGTCTGGGACGACGGGCTGGGCCGCACCGAGCTCGACCGCCGCCGCTGGCTCTACACCGCCATTACACGCGCGGAGCGCGGCCTCGTCCTGCTGGCGTGAGCCCTGCCATGATCGACCTGAACGATGTCTGGGCGCCGCCCGCCCGCCACGACCTGACCGCGATCAAGGCCCGGCTGGTGGACTCCGCCCGCGACTGGCTGCCGCCGCTCTTTCCCGAGGCGCGGCTGACGCATGATCGCCGGGCGCTGCGCTGCGCCGATCTCTCCGGACGCCCGCCGCGCGGAGAAGGGTCGTGCATCATTCACCTCGATGGCCCCTATGCAGGGTGGGGCTTCGATTTTGCCACAGGTGAGCGCGCCGGCCCGGTCGATCTGATCTATCACGGCACAGGCCTGACGGAGGGGCGGCTGTTCGACGAGGCGGCGCGGCTTGCGCATCTGGAGCATGACGTCGCTCGGCAGCCCCGGCCGACATCTGCGGCGTGTCCCGACCACACTCTGGAAATCCGGCGCATCCTGGACGCGTGCATGCCCCTCGCGGGAAGCCCAGCCGAAACCTATCTGCAGGCGCGCGGGCTCGGGGATCCGGGCGCACCGGATCTGCTCTATCACCCGGACCTGACCGATTTCGAAGCCCGGCGTGGCAGGCCCGGCATCGTGGCGATCCCGCGCCTCGTCAGTGGCGAGGCGGTCGGCGGCATTCACCGGACCTACCTGCTCGATGACGGCAGCGCCAAGGCGCCTGCTGGCAAGAAGATGCTGGGCAAGATCGCCGAGGCGGCCGTGCGGCTGTTCCCACTGCCCGAGGACGGCCATCTCGGCGTCGCGGAAGGCATCGAGACGGCGCTCGCGGCCCATGCGCTCTTCGGTATACCGGTCTGGGCGGCGCTGTCGGCCGACGGGCTGGCCCGGTTCAGTTGGCCCGAGGGCGTGAGCCATGTCACGATCTACGCCGATGCCGGCGATACCGGGCGCCAGGCCGCCGCGACCCTGTCGGATCGATTGAACCTTGCGGACATCCCGAACCGGATCGTGGCCCCGCTGCATGGTGACGATTTCAACGACGACCTTCTCAATGGCGCAACGTCGGCTGAATATGAACGACCGGCAGTGGCCGAGCCCGGATCCGAATATTCCGAGACCGCGACATCCCTCGTGGCCTCCGCCGACGACCCTGACGCGCTGCTCGCAGCGGCCGAGACGCTGACCAACCCGCCCGAGCTCGAGGCGCTCTCCACGCTGCTGGGGCGCATCGCACTGGCCCGGCTCGACCCTTTGCCGGAGCGCCAGATCCTCGACCGGATCAAATCCACCACGGGCATCGCCGTCTCGATCCTCGGAAAGCAGCTGACCGAACTTCGGAAGCGGGTGACCGCGACCGGCGATCCGAACGCCCGGATCCCCCAGCCGGTCTGGTTCGGCCGATTGCGCCTCGATCTGTCCGGCACGCCCGAGCGCAACGAGGCCAATGTCATGATCGCGCTCAACTCCGATCCGGCTTACGCAGGCGCTTTGGCCTTCGACGAGTTCGCGCAGGAGATCGTGGTGCGCCAGCCTCTGCCATGGGACAGGGTCGAGACGACCCTTCCACGCGTGTGGGACGATGCCGACGATATCCGCACTGCCGAATGGCTCCAGATCCGCGGGATCAACGTGGCGCCGGTCGTCGTCAGCCGCGCCGTTGGCGCCGTCGCCCGCGAGTTGCGCATCCACCCCGTCCGTGACTGGCTCGACACCCTGACATGGGACGGCACGCCCCGGATCGAGACCTGGACCAGCACCTATCTCGGCGCTGAGCCTACCGCGTTCCACCACACCATCGGTGCGCTCTGGCTGATCTCGGCCGTCGCCCGTATCTACCGCCCCGGCGTCAAGGCCGACCACATGCTGATCCTCGAGGGGCCGCAGGGCGCGCGCAAATCCACCGCGCTCAAGGTCTTGTCCGGCGAGGCCTGGTTCACCGACGAACTGCCCGAGCTCGGCTCGAAGGACGCCGCCATCCACATGCAAGGCATCTGGATCGTGGAGATCGCCGAACTCGACGCCATCGGCCGCGCCGAGGTCTCGCGCATCAAGGCGTTCCTGACGCGGACCACCGACCGTTTCCGCCCGCCCTATGGTCGCTACACCGTCGAGGTCCCGCGCCAGTGCGTCTTCGCCGGCACCGTAAACCCCGACACCTACCTGCGCGACGAAACCGGCAATCGCCGCTTCTGGCCGCTCCGCTGCGGGACCATCGACATCGCGGCGCTCGACCGCGACCGCGACCAGCTCTGGGCCGAAGCCGTCCACCGCTTCCGCGACGGCGCGATCTGGTGGATCGAGGACCCAGCGCTGCTGGCCGAAGCCCGCGCAGCGCAGGACAGCCGCTACCAGTCCGACGCCTGGGACGACCTGATCGAACACTGGCTGACGCACGAGATCCGCACCGTGTCGGACGGCTTCCCCGACTACGGCAACTCCCGCACCGAGAGCGTGCCGCGTCCGGAGCCGTTGAGGGATGTGGCGGTCGGCGAGATCCTAGAGGAGGCGATCGGGCTCGAACCCGCGCGCTGGACCCGCGGCGACCAGATGCGCGTCTCGGCCTACCTCAAGGCGAACGGCTGGGAGCGGTACCGACGGCGCGACGAGGGCGGGCGCGAGGCGCCGCGGGAGTGGCGGTATCGTAGATGTGTTGGGTAGACTCGTCGCCCGTGAATTCCTCGATTATGCGGCTACGCGGCGATCAGCTGTTGCGCTGTACGGCGTCGTCGGATTGCCGACGTTGTAGAGACGGCAGAGGATCCAGACGAAAAGCAACCTGATCCAGGCTGCCAGGAGCCGCATGTTGTGCCCTGCGGCGGTCAGGATTGCGTTGATCGCATCGCCTTCGGGTCCGGTGAGGTGGTTCCGTTCGAGGTGTCCGTCTTCCTTCAAATGGCCAATGACCGGCTCAATGGCACTTCGTCGTCGCATTTCGCGCCGGATGGTGGGCGAGGTGATGCCGCGTGTGTGGGAGATGGTGATATCGAGGTTGTCACGCTCGATCCTGTGGCCGCGGTAGCCGCGGTCGACATAGGCGCGGGCAACAGATGTTCCGGTCAGGCGGGCCACCTGATCGATCTGTCCGGCGAGGCTGTGACCATCATAGGGATTGCCGGGCAGCGCCATGGCCCCGAGCACGAACTGGCCGCCTTTGCAGCGCTCGTTGGTCGTGGCGATCGAGGTCTTGCAGCCGAATTCGTAGCGGGTGCGGGCCTTGCCTTTCCCGATGCATTCGACCTCCGGCGCGTGGAACGCGTATAGTTTGTCCTTATCGTCTGGCTGCTGCCCAAGGATGCGCTCGGCGCGCTCCAGCACCGTGGCGAATGCCGCCTCCAGCGCCGGGTCCCCGGCGATCTTGCGGCGGATGTCCCGGGTCAATCGTCCCAACCAGGTGCGCATGCTTCTCAACCAGCGCAGGCCCTGCTTGTGGCCCCGGCCATGCAGCAGCCGGGCAACCTCGCGCCGGGCCCGGGTTGTCAGCCGCAGGAAGGATTGGCGCAGCTTGATCCCGTGGCGCTTCGCCAGACGGTTCAGCCATTCGATCGACCGCAGGATCAGATGGCTGTCGGTCGGATGTGCCACCGCCTTGGTCTGCACTGTGGTGTCCACCGTGATCCGTTCCAACTGCCGCTCACTCACAGCCTCGGTTTTTACAGCCACGGCAATGGTTTCGGCCAGCAGCGCCTCCAGATCCTCGGCCCCGATCCGTTGGCGCCAGCGGGTCATCGAGGAGCGGTCGATCGGCAGCCGGTGCTGGAAAAACGTCTCGCCGCAGAAGGCCTGAAAGTATGGGTTCTCCAGCCAGGTCGCGCAGGTCTCCTCATCCGACAGACCCTTCATGTGCTTGAGCAAATGGAGCCCTGTCATCAGACGTGTCGGCGACCCACGCCGGCCTTTCCGATCATGGTAATGCGTCCCGAACGCGTCATCGAACCGGGTCCAGTCGATCAGGCCAGCCAGCTTCAGCAGTTCGTGCCTCGGATCGAGAATGCTCTCCAGAGAACTCCTGAACAGATCGTCAGGTCGGGCTTCGGGCAGTTTCGGACGCATCGCAATCTCGCACGTAGGTGGGGCCTGATCGCAGTGGAGCACGACCGGTTGGCGATGGGAATCCCCTACGCGCAAGCGCGTCAGAAATCGCAAGGTTTTCGTGGGTATCGACCAGAAACCTTGCGATTCCGGATATTATCAAAACTAGAATAAGAATACATTGTCAGATGCTTACGGGAAAATCACAGGCGACTAGACTCGTGATGAGGCGGCAAACGGCGAAAACCGGACCTTGGTCTCGACATCGCTGTATCCCGCTGAGTCTGGTGGAATGCAGCACTCGCTGCGGACGCCTACCCTTAGGTGGATTGGAGCTGCCAACGTCCTTCTGGGCAAAAGGAGGCAGTCGTCGGATTACAGGCCGGAAAGTCGATGCAGCCTATCTCGTAGCGCGATCAATCGATGTCAGAATTACCGATGACCGCTGTTCCAGTAGCGCCGCACAGCCGCGAGAAACGTCTGATAGTTCTGCATATTCCAGCAGACATGTGAGCTCTCTCGGATTAACCAGTAGAGATCATTCGCGCAGGACAGTTCGTTTGCATTGCATCGCTCCAGCCAGTACAAATAGTTCTCAAAGCTCTGCTGGTATCCTGCAACGAAGTTCTGGTTCGGGACACTCCACAGCATTCCCTCGAGAAAGTATGACGGCGCGACGCCCTTCTTGAGGAAGCCCTCGTCGACCATTGCGTTGCGCATGTTCTTCAGCACCCGCACGTTCGGCTTAAAACGGTTACTGGTAGCTTGATGCTTAGATGTGCAGTTCTGCTTATGCTGCCTCGGGAAGTTGACAATCCGGTCCCCGTCAGCAGTGATGAACGATATTCCTATATGATGACGGTTATCCGAAGGCGACCGATACGAGGTGTACCGATGGTGCTCGATGCAAGCCAAAACGTCTGCGGTGCGTCGATTTCCCTCTCCCGGAACAGCAATTGCTTTTCGACCCGGGGTCACACCGCCGCCGAAATTCGCCTTCAGCCAAGCGACTACTTCAGATTTGAACTCCGTTAAGCCGTATTTTGCGGGCGAGCGGTTCGCTTCATACGCCTCCTTCTCCGCTGGATCGAGACCAGATATGTCGCTGTTGAAGACGTCGGTTAGACAGATCACCACATCCACATCGCTTTCGGAGCCGCGGACGTTCGTGTCGTTCCCATAGGAGCCCTGCAGGAATACGTCGATCCCGCGTCCTGCATACGGAGCATCAGGATGCTCGAGGACTGACCGTATCGTCTGGTAGGTCGCTGCGGATTGCTGCTGGGATCCCACATGGGACCAAGTTTCAAGTTG
>Ga0307979_1001959_pt1 | contig 14416 bp, 13 predicted proteins | sample OrgLakmetage1058_FD_201833 | JGI IMG/M metagenome (GOLD analysis project Ga0307979, IMG submission 201833) | Saline water microbial communities from Organic Lake, Antarctica - #1058 | ecosystem: Environmental > Aquatic > Non-marine Saline and Alkaline > Saline | place: Antarctica: Organic Lake...
TTGGGCTCTTTTCCTAGTTTCTCGTTCTCTCGGGTGCACCCAAGAAACAATCCCTGAAAAGTCCGTGTTTCGTTTCTTCCGATTTTTCGTGTTTCAACTTCTTCCCTATCGTCTACTGTAGTAGCTTAGCTAGCTAGTATTGTCTATCAGGTCAGCTCATTCCTGCACTGATATCATTCGAGTTGTCATAGGTCTAGTTAGGACTCTATAGTCTAGACCCTAGCATTCTATTGATATCGTAGACTGTAAAATTTAGTGCCCGATAGAAGGTATAAGAGCTAATTATGTCAGATCAGGCGTCGTCTTCTTCAGGATCATCAACCGTTACTGCCACCGCTTCGCCTAGCTCTACAGTTTTAACACTCAAGGTATAAAACCCTAGCCAAGACACCTGGCGAACCCCTGCGACTTAGAATTCCATTTACAAGCTCTCATTTCTGATTGTGTTATCTACAAAATAGCTCCGTGGAACTAGCGACACGGCTGCTGAAGAATCAACAGAGTCAAATGCGCATGTCTCATGGGACGAAGGAGTAGTCGACAATGAGCACATGAACAAGAAATCTTCAAAAGCCTGTTGCATTTATCACAAGCCTAGGCGATTTGGTGAAAGTGATTCAGATGAGAGCGACAGGTAAAGGCAGGCCTTACGTTCTTGAGTAAAATACGTCACTTCTTTTTCACTCATATGTGCTGTTTGGTTGCATGTTTGCAGTGACTGGGAGGGTTTCGATGGCGATGCAGGGAAAAATAAGAAAAAGAATTCTTCAAAGCGTAATAGCCAAAATAGTAGAGATAGAAAAGCGGAGGCTGGTAGCGGCGGCGATGGCGGCAATGGAGACTTAGCCGAGGGCAGCTAATTGGATGCTGATGGCTAATGGGTTATAGCTCATATTAGGCACTAAGTAGAAATAGAACGCCATTATGAACACATCCAGAAGTTCTTCGCTCTCAAAGCGGACTCCTTCAAGAACAGAGCTCGCAGGGCGTTTTTTTCAATGGGGCTTTTCATATCTATATAAATACAACATTTTACCTCCCCCTCCGATATTTGAAATTTGTTTCCATCTACCAACCGCACCAATTCGCCCCCTTTTTCGTTTCTCAGATCTCAGTTTCCTTTAAATCTTATATCCCAACCGGGGACCCCGAAACAAGACAACTAGGCCAGTGTCTAGATTCCATAACTCTAACCTCAACCTCAACTAGCAAACAAGAAGAAGTTGGTCGAAGGCCGTAGGCCGAGGCCTTATCCCAATAACCCTGAATTACTCCAGACGGGACAGAAAAAGAATACAAGTACAATCCATGCTGCTTTAAGTTACATGGCGGGTTCGTCTTGAAGAAGTATTCGGATAATGGCCCAAATGGTATCAAAAATTCCAAACAAAAGTACTGCAACGGACACAGGTTCAAAAATATCACGGGACTGCCAAAGGGGGTGCCTCTAGAAGACACCGTTGTCGCCTGCAGATTCGAACAAATCGTCGAACTCAGCGTCAAGTAACGCGTCCTGCGGAAGAACCACGGGTTGGGTCGTGCCGTCGTTCGCTGCTCCACTGTTTCCCTGTGCAACGTTTCTGCCTTCCAAGGACGAAGAGGTTGCGTGGTTTGAGTCTGGAAGCAGAGGTGCCGTGTTGACGAGATAGCTAGGCTCTGGTGCGTGTATCTCAGGCGAATCGGACAAGTCAACAGGATTGAGCGCCGAAAGAGTGGACGAATCGACGTGGCCCGAAGAAGACCCTGCGTTTTTGCCCGTGAAGGGGGCTTGGCTGCCCGCAAAAGATACAGGGCCAGCAGCAGCCGCAGTGCGACAAGGACCGTGATGTGAGGTTGGCTTCGGCACGGTGACAGTGCTTTGATGTCCCGACTGGCGAGCCTGCACGAGCTGCGCCCTCTGCTGGGCAAGCGCCCTCTGCTGCTGTTGCGCATGCTTCAGCGCTGCAAGCTGGGACATCTGCTGCTGTTGCACTGACGACAAGGACGCCTGAGGTGGCGGCGTTGACGTTTTGGAAGGGTCTATCTCGGCCAATGCTGCAGGCTTGTGGGGCTGTATTGACGCAGCAGCGTGCGGCACCGCATGCATGCCGAGGCTCGACCGGAGGCGGTCCATCTGAAGCTGCTCCATGCTGAACGCCGACGATGCGTCGCTCGAGTCCGCGTCGAAAGACATGAAGTCCGCGCGGCTGCTAGGAGGCAGAGCTCCTGGTACCCAGCCGCTGGAAGAAGAAGATGAAGAGGCAGACGATGCTGCCGAGTGAGAAGAAGACGACGACGACGAAGAACGAGCACTGCTGCTACTGCTGCTGCTACTTCTCATGCCGTTATCTTCCTCAAAGCCTTCTTCGGCCTCGCGCATGGCCGCTAACCGCTGTCGGTCCATCTCCGCAGTGGCTGGGTCGAGCTCTTGCCGTTCGTCGCTGTCGTCGCCGTCGTCGTCGCCACCGAAGCTTCCGTCGCGATCTTCTCGCGCCAGCTCTTCCACTAACTCGTCAGGTTCGTCGTCGTCGTCGTTGCCTCCGCTTGACGACGTTTCGAGCGCCAAGGACGCTCCTTTCTTGCCCTCCACCATCTCGCCAATCACCTTCATCTTTTCCTGCACTAGCGGCCACAGCACATCGTCCACGGAGTTCTGAGCCACGATGTAATCCACCTGCACTTCAGCGGTTTGCCCAATGCGGTGGCAGCGGTCTTCGGCTTGGAGCAGCGCCGCTGGCGTCCAAAAGAGCTCCGCAAACACTGCCCTCGATGCGGCCGTTAAAGTAATGGCAACCCCCGCAGCGGTGATGCTCAGCACAGCCGCGCGCACGGTGCTGTCTTCCTGAAAAGCTTTGATGCGAGCTTGCCGTTCCTTGGCGGGCGTTTTGCCGTCGATGCGCACGATTTTCACGTCTTTGAACACCGTGGTTTCGAGGCTGTCGAGCACGTCATGGTGGTGCGCAAACACTAAGAATTTGGGCGCAGTCGGGCAGTCCAATAGGCCTTGACAGTGGCGGCGGATCGCCGGCAACTTCCCGGTGCCCGTGTTTTTGAAGAGCTGCATCAAAATGCTCTTGCGCGCGTCCGCAAGCTCTCGATTCGACAAACTCCCGCTATTGCTGCCTCTTGATCCACTACTGCCGCCGCCACCTATATCAGCCACGCTCTGCTCGGCCATGCGCTCTTGTGCGATCAACATGAGCCTAGACTTCTTTTTAGCCGCTTGGGCAGCTTCCCCCGTGCGCGTTAGGAACTCTCGGAAGTCGTCGAAGATTTGCTGCCGGAGCGCGGTGTTCTCGATTTCCACGTGCACTTGCACTCTTCGCTTGGGCGGCAAAGACTTGAGAATTTCGGCCTTGACGCGCCGAATCATGCAGTTTTCGCGCAGGAGCAAGTGCAGTTCAAAGATGTTGGAGGCGCCCTTGTGGCCGTCGGCCGCGGCGTCGCCCGCGCAATACCGCTTGCAAAACTTGCTGTACTCGGGCCACTGCGCGGCGTCGATCACGTTGAGCTGGGACCAGAGCTCCTTGGGGCGAGACAGCGCGGGGGTGCCGCTCAGCAAGATGGCCCGGCTGGCGCGGCGCAGCATGGGCAAGATTGCTTTGGCGCGCTTGGTGGCCTGGTTCTTGAGCATGTGGCACTCGTCCGCGACAATCACGCGAAAACCCTCTCCGTCGTTTACTGCGTTGAGCTCAGCCTGCACTCGATCCGCCAAATCGTACGACACCACCAGGCATTTGGTGCTGGATCGAATGGGCTGCGCGCCGCCCGTGAGCACTTGCACTTCGCTTTCGCTCACGACAGCGCCACCGTCCGCGTTTTGAAGCCATTTCACCACCTCAGCCTGCCAGTGGAAGCGCGCAGACGACGGCGCAATCACAAGCAACGGCCATTCGCTAATGTAATGGTAGGCAATTCCGATGGCCTGGATCGTTTTCCCCAAGCCCGGTTCATCGGCCACCAGGCAGCGCCCCTGTTTGCTGGTCGTGCCCCAGTGCACCCCAACTTTCTGAAAGTCGGCCAGCGAGCTGAAGAGCTTCTCCGGGAGCGCCGCCTGCATCGTGGCGAGAGCCCCGGAGTCCAGGGCAGCGGAGCCAATGCTGCTGCCCATGGAGGCGGCGGTGAGCACCCGGGCAGGCACGGGAATGGTTTGGATGCCCTGCTGCCGCAAGCGAGCCTCGAACTGGCGATACACTGCCAGCGCCATGCCTAAGCGGTGCCGCCCCTGCTGGTCGTTGGGCATGATCCTGCGTTCGTTGTAATTCGCAAAGAACAGGATAGAAATTTTAAAAGTTTAGAAGTGATTTCAGGGTTTCGGGATGCTAATTTGCTGGATCGCGTTGTCGACTCTCTGAACGACAGAGCTCTGTACAGATATCCACAGCTTTCGAAACTAAAACCCTCCCCCTATTTCAGAAAATAACAAAGTGAACATAATGATAGTAGAAAAGACTTACCAGAACTGCTTCGGATTAGACGAGGAGTAGTGCGAGATGAAGGCGTTCACGCAGCCAATGGCCACTTGGCTAGGGGATAGCGCCCCTGTCCACTTGCACTCGACGGCTTTGTGGCTCTGCACTGCGAAAGTAAACTCCTGCCCGTATAATCGATAAAGCTGCTGGTGCTGCTGCTGCTGTTGTTGCTGTTGTTGCTGTTGTCGCTGCTGTTGCTGCGCGTATTGTCTTCTGTAGAGCTCCTGCTGAATGAAATGCTCGCGTTGCTTAGCAGCGGCGTCACCAGCCTGCATGGCGGATAATGGGCGCTTCATCGACGCAGGTGCCTGATTAAAGCCTGCCTGAAACGCGGCACGGTTACCAGGAACTACTGATTGCACCTCAACGTCATCATCAGAGTCATCATCCTCTATTTGCCCAGCGCTGGTGAGATCTACCACTAGCCCAGCTCCTGTGCTCGAACCTCCATTGTTTTGGTCTGACGGCCCCGAATAACTTAGGCAAAGGTTTTCTTCCTCTTCTTCAGAGGCCGGATCTAAGAGTAAAAGAACGCAGAAATCGCAACAAGTGTTAAAAGTATTTAGCTTTATGGTATGGTAAACTTTATGGAAGCGCAACTTCTTACCGGCATCATAGCTTGACCGAGGAACTACTGCAGCCATTTCGGCGAAACCGTCGGAGCGAAACGAATAAAGACTTGATTATGAAATTAATTTCAATGGAGAGCGCGGACAACCTAGGCGAGCATAAGCGAGGCGCAATTTACAGCCGCGAACACACGCTGAGATCTCTTCGGGGCAAAAGGTATGTTATGTGAGCTGCTTCGTACTAGGCTCGGCCTCCGGTCTACACTGTTCTACCACAGGTACTGTTGTTGTGTTGGCTGTTGGCTGATTTTAAAACTTATTTTTGTCCGTTGGGCGGTATGGTGAGAACGTGAGAACTGTAAAATGGAAAACTCTGACCTCACTTGGCTTCTGGTACGCGCGTCTGGTTAATTATTTTCTCGTACTAGATCCCTCGGTGCTCGCTTAAAACGGGACGTGGAACACACAAGCAGGAGTATATAAGATCCAATTAGGCCAACGCACGATCCAAGTAAGCGACTGGACTGAGTGGACTGGAAGAAAGAGACACGTGGTCGATCGCAGAACGGAAGCGCCAAATTTCTGCTTTTTGTAGCACTCTTCAGATGAAGGCAGGTGCTAAAGTACTTCGAGAAAGCCATCTCATGGAAACACTTCGCCAACTGCGGCGCAGTGGTCCCAGTGGAAGTGGTGGTACACGGGGTAGTTGAAGTTGGGCCCTACTAAAGGGTTTATCATCCGCAGCATTTCTTGGTTCGGCGGCCCCACGCTTCCTTCCGACGAATCCGCGCCGTCGTCGCTTCCGAAAGGGCCATCGTCGTCGTGGTGCATGAGTCTACGCCGCGATGGCGATGAAGACTTCGTGTACGCTGGTATACTACTAGGGTAGGACGCGTATATACGGCCATCAGCGTGGTGCCCCCCGCAGCAAGTGGTGTCGTTCCCGGGCGTGGGCTCACCGGTGACTGGATTGTCATACGCTTCGCTGAGGTAGCACAACCGGTCGGGGTCGAAGTTGTTGCTCCGAGCCCCAAAGCATGTGTGCTTCACCGGCCACTATCAGATGCACGCAAGGAAAGGTAACATGAATGAGGAAAGGAGCAAAGAGCGCACAGCCAAGCGCCAAAAATACACGAAGAGTTTGCACACGCATCCAGTAACAAAATCGCATGAAAAACGGGTGCTACAAAGTTCACGTCTCAAATCAAACCACGCCTTCAAAATGTAACAAACATCGTATTACCTTATTGGTTGGGTCTGAAGCAAACCCGGGGCCTTTGAGAATGCGGTACTGGTAAAGCCGCTCGATGGCGCCGTGAATGGGCCAAAACGAAGGCTCCACGCACCCGCCGCTGTCCTTGGCATCGCCCGAGATGGCCATGTCCATGTCGGTGCTGTTGCAGTAGGTCCTTCCCACTTTTTGTAAGAAGCCCGGGTCCGCTTTCCATCCCGCGAGCTCATCGTCGGTCGGCAAGAAGATTTGACTTTTTAACACTTCGTACCCCAAGTCTGCGTAGCTCCAGAGGTCCGTGTTGCAACTAGGGCGGCAGTCAGACACCGACACATTGGCAGCGCACTCGGACGGGAAGTCGAGGCGCCGGAAACGCCACAGCGTGTGCTGCCGGACGCCAGCGGCTAGTCTGTCGCCCACCAGATCCACCATGGCCTAGGGGCATAATGCAAGTGCAACAACGAAGAAGACAAACGGAAAAAGATCAAATGCTAAATTGAAGACACTCCTGTGTGTGCGTGCACGTTTATGGCGCTATTATTTTGTCGAGAAAGCGAAGATGCGAGGATGGGGGATGCAGCCCCATTTTCACTCTACCTGGTTCAAGCGTAGGACCGCAGTGCCGCCGGGTCCGCTGTGCATCGACCCATGCGGTTTGTTGGAGACGCCGTACATCCAGGCCGTGGCGGTCCATTCCCGTTCGTCGAGCGCAAACACCTTCAGCACCTCGCACGACGGAAAGTTGCCCCAAATCGTGCCTTCGTGGTTGGCGTACTGGGGGTACCGCGTCACGTACGGGCTGGGGTTGCTGTTCCACGGCGCGCGCAAGAGGCCATAAGCATTCCGAGGAGACCCCACGGGCAAAGAAGACACGTTGCGCTTCGGCAACTGAAAGAACGCAAAGCGGCCGTCCTGAATGGCCCACTCTCGCATGGTTGCGTCGTCAAGTACTCCGTCGAGAGCGCCGTCTCCGAAGAGGGCTTTGGTCGTGGCTGCAGGGTCACTGTCGTCGAAATGGTCGCCCACGTAACGCTTCACCGTGCCGAACATGGCCGGAGACCACAGGGGGGAATCCCACACCGAGACGATCTCGCCAGTGGCGAATTGCGCCATTTCGATGCTCGAGTCCCAAAACGGCAGCGCAATCGTAGGGTCCACGGCCTGCAAGCTCAGCTCAAAGAGCCTGGTCACCTTGGCGTGCTGCGCCAGGAACCCCACCCCCTGGTGGAAGTGGTCGGCGTCCCGCTGAGCGCTGTTCAAATGGTGCCACAGCTGAAAGGTGTCGAGCCCCACGAAGTCGGACCCGTAGCGCGCTTGCCCCTCGGCGGTGGTGGTGTTGTAGCAGATCGCCATGGCGTCCATCACTTTCGCCAAGTCTACGGTGGTCAGCTCCCGCAGCTCTCGCCGCACCCAAGTCGCCACGATAGTCCCCGAGGTGGTGCGCATGTCGCTCCCATAGGTGTCCCCCGGGCACCGCTCTGAGACGCTGGCAGGGTACATGCCAACGGTCGAGAACTTGCCCATCCAGGTACTAGGAGAGCCGCTGTGGTGCGCTCGCCCGGAGTCTACGACCCAGGTGACGTCGCAGCCCTCGCGCACCCCGGTCGCTACCATCGATAAGGTCTTGCCTACATCCACCACGACCACCGTGCCGGAAGTCACCCAGGGGTAATCTTCCCCAATCGGGCCTAACGACGTGATGTAGTCGTACGACGCAGCCATCCCTAGTGGAGTTTCTACTGTGCCATCGTCGTCGACCTTTACTACAGGGCTCGAATCGTCTACATTGCTGTCGTCGTCATCTACTGCGGTCGCGTTATGGATTTCGTCTACGCTCGCCTCTTCATCCGGCAACGTCGCAAGTGAGGCCAACATCCCCGCAGCTGCGAAAGCCACCAGGACCGCAGCAGCCCACCAACACTTCTGGTACAGCCCGGCCCGCTTCTCAATCAAGTTTCTTCTGTCTGTCGCAGCGATGCTCATCGAGCGCCGCATCGAGTGGCTGCTCTCGTCCCCGAACGGCTCCGATGATTCGAAAGTATCCAGCTCGAGCGCCATGGGGTTGCTGGTTTCGTGCACGAACGAATACTTCTCTACCACAGGCGCTTCCTTTTGCTGCTGAAAGTTCAGGGTGTAAACGATGGGCAGCGGCAGCACCACGCTCACAAGCGCCACTGTTGAAAGGGCGACGGGCGCGTCCGCCATGGACCAAATCTTGGCGGCGGCCCACGGCACCAGCGAGGCCCCGAGATTCAAGCCCACCATGATCACTGCGGTGCCGGACTCGCTGTGCAGCGTGGTGCGGTGCGCGAAGTCGTAGAGCATGCCCAGCGCCGGGCCGTTGCCCGCGCCGTAGGTTAGCAAGCCCATGAGCCACACCCACCGCGTGTGGCCGGCGCTCACCATGACAATGCCGCCGAGAGACGCGGTGCCGAGGAAGCACTTGAGGTCGAAGAACACGGCGTTCACCGCTTCAGGGGCCATGTGAGCGCTTGCAGAGCCTTTTACGCCCACAATGGCCGCAGCTGCGTCAAGCTCGTCGCAGCGGCGCGAGAGGGTCACTTGCCTCGCCAAGCCTGCCACCCGGCCGACGGTGATGGCCACCCACAGGAGCGAGAGAGCCACCATGCCTTCCCCCTCGCCCCCACCCCACACTTCACTGATGTACGTCACCGTGTAGGACGTCACGGCCACTTGCCCGCCAATCACCAGAAACACCGCCACGGCGACTGTGCGCTCGACGCCGTAGCTCCTCGCACCCGTGGCGCCCTTGCCGGGCTTGTGTGCTGCTACGGGGGCATTTGTGTCCTTCTCCTCGGGGACCCCCATGTAGGGCGGCACCACGAGAGCGAGGAGACCTGAGGCTACGAATAGCGCATAACCAGCGAAGACGAGGTAGGTCACAACCATACGGTTGCCCGAGAGGAGCAACACTAAAGGGACCAGCGAGCCCGCTACGCCAAACGCGAGGGTGTTGGCGCCCAGCCAAGGCCCCTGTGCAAAGCACCAAGTTCGTTTGAGAAGTAAAGCATGAGTCACCCAAGGTATGAAAAAGTTTCAAAAGAAATGGCGCAACTATATACAACATCATCGAAGCACAAACAATAACTAATTGAAGCAATAGGTTCTAAAATTTACCGCTTGTTCTCTGTGTGCCTTTCGTGTCATGATTTGGACGCCAGTGTCAATGGTTGCTGTCAAGATGCCGAGAAGAGAAAAAAGAAAATGCAAGATTCCCACATCTGAGACGCGAGGCAGAATGAGGAGTACACTACTCAGTGCAGCCAGTGTCCCTGCGATAACGTGGTTGCCGTGAAGGAGCTTGAAGGTCGTCGCACACGCCATAGCTCCTAGGATAGAGCCCGCACCACGGGCGATGTAGACGGACGATAAGTCCAACGACGACAGACCGACATTTCCAGCTAAATCTTCAAGGGTTGCCCCAAGTGCGCAGAGCACAACTGAGCACATGCCCATGCCAAGCAAGTAGAGAATTCCGAGTAAAGTTCGCCAATTCCGGTGCACGCGATCCATCGCTGTCGCGTCCGGCGATGCCGCAGAATTGACATTGACCGGAAAGCCGCTATCATCACCCTCAAGTAAAGTTTCTTGCAAATTTGGCATGGTTTTGACTTTTATAAAAGCACTAAATCGTGCGTTGCTGGCCACAACATAGAAGCGGCCCAAGAGACGCGGAGACGCAGATGTTCTCTCTCTCTAGCCAGCTACTGATCTACTGATGCTCCTCTCTGCTCTAAAATACACGCGAATGGAGTAAAGAATTTCAGAATGTTGTCTGTCTTGATTGGTGCAAAAAGACAAAATTATGAGCAAGGTGTACCCTTCACTGTACTCGTTGACCGGAGTCAAGCCGGAGAATAATTTTTAAGGGTGCTTTCCTCCTGTCGTTTGAAGCTCCTCGCTCGCTCAAATCCTTCGCAGCAGTGGCCTGATTAGCCGCCAGTTGCTGCGTGTTTTTGCTTCCCTTCTTACCGTGCAAAAAGCGGCGTGAGGGCCGTGAGTGACATGTGGGCATCTTGCTACCCCTGCCCTCTTGCTTGAAACGTATCATCCTCGAAGGCCAGTATATATCACAGGGCCGCAAATGGTTTACTTGAGTAACCGGGAGCTATTTGATTACAAGCTCTTCAGATATGCTTGAGCTTCGCGTAAACTGCACAATTTCTTGAAATACCCCCTTTCAGGAGGATTTGTATAAACTGACCCAACATCGGAAAGGCTCCCCTCCACGCAAACAACACGAAAGGAAGTTTTTCACTCTTCACTCTCTTCACTCTTCACCACTTCACCACCACGCAGGGACGCAAGCCATTCCACTTTACTGCAGCCCGCCTTAGTTTGTCTGCAAGTGCTCTGAAGTTCCGGAGGAGATAGTGTAAATCATGAAGCTTGTCCGGTGCGCCTACGCTATGAACATTGTTTGCTTTGCTTCAGTCTAACCGGAGCGCTCACGGTTTCTTATGCACTATCGGCGACAGTCCTCACAAATGACTACTTCCTTACTACAGGTTCCTCATGAAGCTGAACAATGAGACTGTGGCGATCGAATTAAAGAATGGAACAGTTGCTCAAGGCACCATTTCAGGGGTGGATGTGGCGATGAATACTTACATGAAAAATGTGAAGGTGCGCGTCTTGTCAACCCCAACCTCACTCAAAACGCTCCTATGATTGTCAATGATATAGATTTTATTTTGTGCTCGCAGGTGACGGTGAAGGGCAAAAATACGGTAAAATATGATTCGTTGTCAATTCGGGGCAACAACATCCGATACTACATATTGCCGGATTCGCTTAACCTCGACACGCTCCTCATCGACGACGGCCCAAAGCAGAAGGTAGGGATTTAGGGTTGTGTTGGTAAGGTCATCTAGTAATATCCTGATATGCCGCGTATGATTTCGAGTTCCGCGAGGTTTCATTACAACTGTTTCGTGCCCATGTGTCTATGTTGTTTCCAGCCGCCCAAGGTGGCTGGAGGCGCAAGTGGAGGCAAGGGCCGCGGGCGCGGCAGGGGCGGCAAAGGCGGCAAGGGTGGCGGCAAGGGCAAGGGCCGCTAGGTGTGCGCGCTCTCCGAAGCTACCCTTTAGGCCAACTAGCTTTGGATACTTCACGTAGAGCAGCTGGAGCATTGGGTGCTGGCAGCGCAGGGTTTGACAGAGTCGCGCTTCGTGGACAGTGATCATGGTTGAAAATTTTGGAAATACAATGAGGGCCTGCACGCTGAAATGCCTTCGAGAGACAGCCCATGTATAACGGACGTGGCGCTCGAACCCATTGCCTGGGAGGCTGAGGTGAAATCGCATGTAGGCACATCGCCCTCGTACTGGTTAAATGATAATTTACTAATTTCTATGAGTGGCCTTGGCCTTGTGTGTATATTATAAAACTATATCTGTAGAGGTAGGGAGCTAGGGGCTTGGCTACGGATTACATAACGTTCTCGCCCACGACAAGAGATCCCGTTTCAAATCCGACATTCGCCAGCGATGGCGGCATATCGAAATAACTTTAACGAAAGCTGCGCCTAAAGGTAAACGGGTGATGTCAGTAGGAAGGAGGAGGTGTAATGTGTAATGGTTAGTCGTAAGTGGTTAGTCGTTAGTCAAGTAGCAAGTAGCCGGGAGTCGGGAGTCAAGGCTGCGTTTATCACGCGTGGAGGCTGCAAATTTCCTTTTCGCGTGGTATAGGCGTGAATCACGCGTAATTTACGCGCCAAACTTACGCCTAGGCAATTTTTAGTGCGAACACGAATCACTTCGCACTTCGGCATCGTCGAAAATTCACTTTCCGCGTGATTTCTGCGTGATTTCCACAAGCGGCCAGTTTTGGTGTTGGTGTTTGTATATTCGAGGAGGGGGGGGGGCTTTTCGATCCACGGCCACTCAACAGACAAGGAAGAAGCTCGGTGAGCCTGTCCAGTAAAGGGCTCTTGTGGCTCAAGGGCAGAACAATAGGCGACTTGCGCACTGAAGGCACACTTCAACCTCTGCCTATAGAACATCGTGATTCGCATGTCACGAGATTCTTTGCTCGCACACCTTCCTCTTTATTGTTCTGCACAGTGCGCAACGCCCACAAACACCTCGCATTTTGCGAATTTTACTACCTCTCTCCCTCACGAACCACACCTCACTAGCTTTATTTGCGCAACGCCCGCGCTTTTCCACTTCTATCCGAAGCACTGGCTTCTATATCATTCGGGTTTGTGTTTGATCGAGTTCGGGCCGCTAGAGCGCACAGGGCGGAGTGTGGCAGGGTGTATAGAGGAGACTTATTTAAACAATGGGTGAATTTTATTGGCGCGGCCTGAAACACAAAGAATCTCATCTAGATTGTTATTCGCACCACGAGGACGAATTCTCGAGTGTTCTATATAGATGATACACAGGAACTCTGAGTTTTAAATCTAATCCATTGGCCCTTTTGTGTGCATCTAGGCCCGTAGTGGGCGCGAGCACGGGACATTTATCTGACCATGCGCTCCCGCACCATCACACCATACAACTGCCATATTCAAATAGTTAATGATGTAAATGGGAGTACCAAGTGCAAGCCCTTTGGTATCCCGCGCCTATTCTTTATGTCTAAGCGTCTTGCGCAGGCCCACCAGCCCGATGGAGCCATTTATATTTACATAAGAACGCAATTGGCGTTGAAGAGCGAAGACAAAGAAGATCACCATGTACCGAGCACGATACGTATAAGAGGACTGGTGATTGTTTAGGCGTTATCGTCAACGAAAAGCAACGAAAGGGAAGATGAGCCATCCATTCCTTTTAAATTTTTAAGGATGGGTCTAAATTTAGCCCGAATCGCCAAAGTTTTCTGGTGTAGCGTGTAGCCGAGCTGCATTTGCTGTGCGAAAGGAGCGCCATACTTTTTTTTGATCAGATGCCTATGACTATGACCCGGGGCGCCACGGCAATTGTTTTTGGTAGAAAACTCCCGACTGAATGGGTGCCCAGAGATAACATGGGACTGGGCTCCCGGCTCCTTGGCTTCGGCTCCTATTCCTGTTTCCTGAGTCTTGAGTGCAAAGGAAAAGGAAAAGGGAAAAGGAAATGGCTTCCGGCCAACCCCACTTCAGGGAGTGGCGCGCCATTGCAGTGACAGATATTTCCTCTTAAAGGGCCCGTATTCCTATTTTGTTGTTTTTTTGTTAATTTATGTTATATGTACGCGGCCAGCATTCAATAAGAATCCTGAAGCCTAAAGGCTAAAGGCTCAAGACATCTGCCAGTTCTTGAGGTGGTGGCGGATTACAGATTGCGCTAGCATGAAGAGTCAAATTCACACCAGAGCCACATTTACTCTTTTTAGTAATTTTTGAAAATACTATGAGAAACCCGGTTATCTGAGATAAATATGAGTGCTTTGATGGCAAGGTCGGATAGTGGCTACAGCAAGCAGCAAGCAGCAAGCAGCGCTTCAGCCTCAAGCCTCTTGCTTCGCCTTCATCTGGGCGTAGAGTTCCTTCGCTAGCGGGTAGGTGTGCTTTGGCGTTACATTCGACACGTAAGGTAACAACTGCAACAGACGTGGGAACGTCCGCACATCAACCAGCCAGAGAAAGAATATACAAACAGCGAGCGTAGAAAAATGTCAGTGATTGGTCACAAGGAACATAAACGTCCAAAACGCAGTAGGACCACATGTGCCTACCTTAAAGCCGTCTAAGCTTGGTACCACTAGCTCCAGCATTTTACGACGATCCATCACATAAGCACCCTTCGAGGTATGCCTGCCCTCCTGGGTAGCTCCGTTACCCTTGTAGAAACCCTTCTTCGCCCGCTTCGTAGTCATAGGCAGCCGTTTGCTCCGTGAGCGCCCGTAAATTTTTGAGTAATCTGCGCAAATTACTTGAGATGGTAGCAATGGCGAGGGCACTGCTGCCGATGGTGCATTCCGCACCACGCCAACCTTGGTGAGGAAGCGCAAGGCTACAGACATTTTTTTGGCTACTTCAGGTCTAATATAATACTATATAGAATATTTTAAAAAGCAACACGCACGACGCACGACCCGACCGAACACGCACGGTCGACGATTTGGCCAGAAAGTGGACACTCTTTAAAGGACTGGGTGTACGATTTCGGAACCTGTTCTGGTCGTAAATCGTGAAATTAGCTCACAATGCAGCT
>Ga0307979_1001961_pt1 | contig 14413 bp, 17 predicted proteins | sample OrgLakmetage1058_FD_201833 | JGI IMG/M metagenome (GOLD analysis project Ga0307979, IMG submission 201833) | Saline water microbial communities from Organic Lake, Antarctica - #1058 | ecosystem: Environmental > Aquatic > Non-marine Saline and Alkaline > Saline | place: Antarctica: Organic Lake...
ACAAACTCATACGTAATATCTTCGTAATGTCTCTCCTTCTTTCTCTGCAGACCACGCTTCTCAAGCTCTTGCTGTGCGAATTGGCACCCACAGAGGGGGAAATCAACCATCACAGCAAATTGAAGGTCAGTGGGGCTTTAAGAATTGCAGTTTTTTTCTAAACATGCGCTTTTGGGCGAGTAATATGTGCAGGCTTTACATGTATTGCCTTGCCTAGCTCGAAATAATTGTGTGCTTCCGAATGGAATAAAACAGGTCGGCAAGTACCACCAGCATTTCGAAGAGTTGTTGCCCATGGACTTAACGGGTATGGCGTTTCTGACGTCAGCGTACCATATTAGTGACCAGGAAGCCCGCAAGACTCTGGGCATGTTTGGCCTGGATGGCGCCCGGCACTTAGTGCGCATCGGCGAATTGAGGTAAGAAGAGGTGTGCGTATGGGTGGGTAATTGGACGTGTGTCATAATTGGTACGATTGAGGCCTTCTTACATACAATGCGCACCCTTTTAATCATGCTTCTATTTCTCAAAAAACAAGGAGCTCATTCTCTACTTTCTTATGTTGCCTTTCCTATTCTTCTTCTTCTTTGTTTGTTCATACACTTTACAGTGGTGGCCAGAAAGCTCGGGTGGTGCTCGCGTCCTTGTCGCTGCAGCAGCCTCATGTGCTCATTCTCGATGAGCCCACCAACCATTTGGACATGGAGGTAATTGATCCAATGACATACCGCTAGGGCCCAAATCTTTGCGTAGTCGAATTCCTAGGATGCTTTCTCTGTCTCCTTTCGTGTTCACTTCATGATTTTCCTCCCTGCCTCTTTTATCTTTCTCTCTCTTTTCCCCCTCATCACCGCAGTCTGTGGCAGCGCTCGTCGACGCTCTCAAAGTGTTTCAAGGCGGCGTGGTGCTGGTCTCCCATGACGCTCGTCTCGTGCAAGGGATCGAAGCCGATCTATGGGTCTGTGGAGGGGGCAATAACAACGACTACGGCAATAGTACTAGTGGTGCAGCAGCAGCAGCTGTGAAAGGAGCAGGTCATGGCGGCGGCAACGGGCAAGGCGGTCTGCGGATTGAACGCAAAGGTTTCCAGGCTTACAAGGACGCTCTGGTGAAAGCAATGGAGTTGCGCGCAAAAGCTCTGGAGGCAGCGGCGCAGGCAAGGGCAGAGAAGCGCCGACTCGAGCGAACTACGAAACTCGCTCGCCTTGCGGAAACAGCTGCCAAGAAGACAAAGAAAGCCGCCATTTAATCAAAGATTTAGATTGTTGTCGTCGTGTTGTCGTCGTCTTATTCACAGTCGCCTTTTGTTGGTGAACGGTTTACTTTACTTGTTCTTACTCATGTTCTTGAATGGATTGTTCCATTGCAGTGAGGTGCATTCACCTGCTTTTGTTGCCCATTGGGCACAAAGCAGAAATCTATGTACTAGGTATAAGGCTTGCGGCGGGTTTAGTAGTTATAGCATTGAGTATTGCGTATTGAGTATTGAGTATTGAGTTACGAATATAGGTATATAGGTAGTGAGCTAAGAGGAAGCGGCGAGGCGGCGAGTTTCCTAAATCGCCCATTTCGGATTTCGGATTTCGGCCTGGGTAAGACCTATATTTAGAATCCTATGTCTGAAAAAAAAATTTCGTATTGTACTGCATAATATGAAAAAGGGCTCGGTGCTCATGATTTGCTGTTAAACAATCAGCTATTTATTCCAGCTCGCTTTCAGAATCGCTGTTTTCACTCTGACTGCCACCAGTGGAGTCGCTTTCACTAGTGCTGCTATCACTGTCACTTGAACTTCCATTGTCCTCAGGATTCACCGCCACTGCCGGAGCAAGCTCATCTATGCTCGGCGGCTGGTCGTTGGATCGCAAGTCACCTCTTGATTCCAGCCGAATGACCTCTGCCAGCCCAGTAAGCGCTCGCTGATATGTAGCCAGGTGTACACCCGTGCATTCCTTCGCGGGCACACGCAATTCAGCCACCGCGCCACTAGAAGAAGTAGGTGACGGTGAAGCAGAAGAGGAAGGTGAGCCGCCCATTACTTGAGCACGGAGCTCTCGAAACGTGCTGTCCTGCCCCCCTTTCACGAGGGTAACGGCCACCCCCTTTCGACCTGCGCGCGCAGTGCGCCCCACCCGGTGCACATAGGCCTGCGGTCACATAGAAGTGGATTTGCATGAGCAAATGGTGTGAGTCTTGGTGTTTGAGTTGCCCATTCAAAAGGGGAAAAGAAGATAGTGACTTAAGTCGAGGAGGAACAAAGTGAATGGGCAGAGTAGACAAGATGCGAACGCACAATCTGCGCCCGCAATGTTTATGTGTTGTTCGTAATGGCACCATCATCATCATCTTCGCACCTGCACGGAGGTTGGGGCATCATAGTTGAGCACATGGCTGACTCCTGGCAGATCGACTCCTCGCGCAAGGCCGTCACTGCTCACCACCACACGCACGTGCTTGCAGCTGCTAGGAGTCGTTGCAGCATTGCTCTTGAAGCGGTTTCGAGCGAGTTTCTGTTGCTGGGCCTGCACGTGACTCAGAGATGAGACGCCGCCCGAGTATTCAAACACCATCGAGGACCCTGGGAGAAAAAAAAAAGTCGTTGATGTGAGGAGGCACTTCAACTGCTGCTCCCGGATATATTTCAAACGAGAACAAAATGGCACTTCATCAAATCGTTTCAAACATTTTATTACACTGTTCGTTTTTATCTCACCGTTATCGATAGCAAGCTGCAAGAGTCGAGCTAGTCGATGCGTGGAGTCGAGGGAGCTTGCAAATACAAGCACAAAACTGTGCGGTGACGCCTCGAGAATGCGCCGAAGCAGCGCGAGCAACAATAGGGGCTTGGTCACGGTAGCGTTGCTGCCAGCAGATACTTTCAACACTAATTCATTTAAAGTCGCTGGCAGCACCATCGCTGTAGCATCGTCGTCGTCGTTTTGATTGCTAGCGTCAGTACTACTTTTTTTCGAGGCCAGCGCATAAAATTTCGGGTTGATGAGCCCAAGGGCAGCGAGTTTCTGAGGGTTTTCTGAGAGGGTGGCCGAAAAGAGCATACGAAGCATGGGTACTGGCACTACAGTCATACTGCTCATGGGAGTTGTCATTGCTTCTGAGGAAGGATGTTGCTGAGACGCTCCTGAACTGTGTTTCCCGTCCATGGCGGCTGCTCCCAAGTGCGCCCGAGCAGTGGTCGGCTTTAAGTCCAAATGCCAACCGCCGCTGCCACTGTTATTCCCCCCTCCTCGCGGGGAACTTTTCACGAAATCAGCGGTGCCGGGCACTTGGCGGTAGGCTGCGGCCAGCACCTGTAGGAAGAACGCAAAAGGAGGAATAATATGAAATTCATCTTCTAGCATGCCCAGATAATAGTAAAGCCAACCATTTAAAACCAACGAGACAAAGAGTAATATACCCATCATCTTTTCCTCCCATCACCTTTTCCACCCATGCGTTGTAGGACTGGTTCAAGAGTCGGTCGGCCTCATCCACCACCAAGAAACGCAAATGCTCTAATGTAATACCCGGAGTGTGCTCCAGATGGTCCACCAGACGACCGGGTGTGCACACCACAATGTCCACGCAGCCTTTGCCTACACTGCCACTGCTACCATTCGAGCACCAGGGCGGCTGAGGTAAGGAGGTGGGTAGGATTGGGTGATTCGGGCGCTCTCCCGTGAGCTCTTCTTGTTCGTGAGCAAAGTCGCGCTGGCCCGTGGCAAGCCCTACTCGTAAACCCACGGAAAGAGCGTACTTCTGAAACTCTTCGAACACCTGTTATGTATGGCAGCCGGGCGAAACACACGTAAGAGTTCACTTACTAGATGTGTATGCTGCACATCTGTCCGTCCACCTTATTCTGTGTAATCTTTCAGAGCATATGAAACTATTTCTCCTAGCTGTAAAGTAGCTCCCTTGAGAGATAACCTGGAGAGCGAGGCTGCGACTCGGGAGCACCACGAGAGCTCGAATGCGAGGCACCTTGCGTCCTAGCAGAGCCTGCAGCACCGTCACCACAAACACGAGGGTCTTGCCACTGCCCGTGGCTGCGCCCACGCACACGTCACGGGCACAGAGCACGTGCCTCCGGCTCGCAGCCAGAGTTTCGGGGATCACCTGCCGCTGCACGGGAAAGAAACGCTCGACTCCTTGCTGCTGCAGCGCTGCTAGCAATCGAGCGTCTACGCCCCAAGCTTGTGCATCCTCAGCCACTGACGGCACAGGCGGCTCCGTAGTAGCATCCGCCTTTGTAGTATCACCACTTGTGGCGACTGGGTTTACTTCTTGAGGTGTCGCAGCGGAGTTGTTATCAGTCTGAGTGCTAGATTTCGTTGCCACAGTGCTTGCCAGCTTATCTTCGGCAGCTCCATCTTCGCCGTTGAATGAACCAAGGATAGATTCAATTGGAACTCGCCGTACTTTGTTGATTTTGCCTTTCTTCTTTCTAGACTTTAAATCAGCTTTGGCAGCTGCTTCGTGAGCTGTCTTGGCCGCAGCTGCCTTCATGTTTGCAAACAGTGGCGCTGCAACCGTTTCTGTTGTTGTTGTCTCTGCCGAAGGCACGGGGGCGGATGGTTCGGCCGATTTGCTGCTTTCATTGGCATTACCGTTGGCTGAAGCTCGAGGAACTCCTTTGCCACGCTCACCATCATTAGCTACTCGAGCTTGTTTCGTGTTGCCTTTGCCTTTACCGCCCCCACGTTCTCGCTTCATGCGGCCCTTGCCTTGCTCGCCACCCTTCTCAGCTTTAGTAGTGCTAGGATTGGCCGGGCTGGCATCGCCGCGGTAACGCCCGACGCTGAACATTTCAAGGGAGAGGTAAGTAGACCAAATGGCTTGGAGGTCGCCTCAGGTTTTAGTTTGAGCTGTTTGCTCTTGGACTCCACAGCTTCGTCTCGCTTCTCGCTGTCGGCGATCTGCGATTTGACGACGTGTGATGCGTGTGTGGGTGTGTGGGATATTCTTCTCCAATATATATTTTTCGACGGTTACTTTGTGTTCACGCTTTTCTTTCCTAACTAGCTAGCTAGTCTATCCTATCTTTACTTCTTGGGAACACGCTTCAAGCTACGAGCTACGAGCTACAGTACGTTACAAAAGCTAGCTGGAGAAGTGGGTCCAACAGTGTAGAATAACGTCTCAACATAGTTCATAAAATGGCTGAAATAATACCACAGCGGCTGGCCGTAAAATATGATCCACCCACGTTAGTAATCGAGGAAGAAACGCCGCTTGGATTAAGACATCACAAGCTCCGATTGAAAGCCTTCAAATACCCAGGAGCAGACCCTGCGGCTGTGACAGCAGCACTGCAAGCACGATATCCCAGGCAATTAGGACGCTGCTCGCCTGACCAAGTGTCGCGGCTCGTTTCTCTCCTTGTGCAGCATGCTCCTCCACCGTTACCGGTCGACTCGCGTCCTCCTCCTAGCCAACCGGAAGAACAGGACCTGCTCTCGGCGGATTTACAGACAGTGCCCGAGGACGTGTTAAATCAGGCGAAAGCAGCTATGAGTGAGGTTTTCGAGGCGACAGTGTTGCGACCTGGAGATCCGGGCTACGAGTTTGACAAGCGAGTGGACTTCAACGCAGATGACGCGTCCGAGTCCTCTTGGGATTAAGAGATTAGATTATGATTCATACCGGATTGTGCTATCTATACATGAGTCTAGGGATGGGCTCACAAAGCCTTAAAGATCCCATTTATCATAAATTGGTGTGTCTTTCTCAGGCGCTATCGCCAACTCGAATACAGCCAGTTACGGGTGATAAGAAAGCAGGAAAACGGCCAGCCCCCTCGTTTCTTAGGCCATTTCCGGGATTCCTGCCTAAACCCTCCTCAGCTTCTTAGGCGGGTGACAGACAGGCAGGGCAGAAAAGCCCTTGTTTCGAGAAACCGGAGCCAGCACCCTTAAGTTTCTTTCTAAAATCACCGAATTTGACCCCTCATATTCGAAATTCTTAATGTGCAATGTGTAATGTGAGTGTTGCTTTTCACCCGCAACTGGCTATATGAAATCGAAGGAGGGTAATAATATGAGGTATTATTTATGCAATTATAAGCATAACCCATTTCATATTAGCAATGGTTATGATAACTGATTATATATGTAGACCGAAAGCGCCCTATCTAGGCAGCAAAGGCATTGAAAATTCCACTAACGACTAACCACTAACGGCCAACGCCAAAATGAGCAATTGGTTTCATTGGGCAGTAGACAAGAGGATTCTCATGGCACTTGAAGTAGTCCCAAGTAATCTGGGGATGGAATGAATAGCCAAGTTCGTATAATTTTGATGAGTTCGATTTCGCTTACGTATAATTATAAATTAAATTTCGCATCCGGGACTGAATTAAAAGAATGAAAGATAAAAGACGACATTAAACACGTAAAGGGATAGAGAAGCGGATGGAATTGATTTTTTTTGTGCAATTGCGAAGTGAAGTGGAATGAAATATTTGACAATAAGCAATGTATAATGGTGGACGCGTGAGGGAAGCGAAATGAGTGCATGCATGATATCCGTCACTTTCGAGCCCTCTTGTAGTCCCCATACACTTAAGAGCTCTCTTGGGCGACAGCACCCTTGTCCATGGGCGAGGGAGCAAGAACGCCTTTCGGGGAGTGTGCGGCCGCGCCCGCGAGTCTTAACAGCGAAAGCACTGCATCGCTGCCAGGCGACCTCGGGGACTTGAGGTGGCACGGCGGCGGCTTCAAAGCCGTTGGGAACTCTCCTTGCACTGCGCCGTCAGCTGTGGTGCATGCGGCACCGTCAACAACGGGTGCGCCATCGACGGAGACATGCTGATCGAGAGCCACGAGGAGCGGCGCGAGTGGTACATCACATCCTGAAGTAGATGATGATGCTGAGCCTGCACTCGTAAAAGACGATTCTGCTGTTGACGACGACGAAGAAGACGTTTCCAGCGCAACGCCTTGCATGAGAGGACCGCCGCCACCGGCCGACGCTGCAGCGGCCGAGGCAGCTGGAGGTGTGGCAGGGCAGCCCGCGTGCCCGCTAGCATGCCGCGGCGTGCTTTGAAGCGCGGTGTCTCCAGATCGCAGCGGCGCGGTGCACGCGTCATCTGAGTTACAGCTGCTCGCACTCCCCTTGCGCATGCCACCGTCGCGACCATGCTCCTCAAATGAAGATGGCGCCATCGAAAGTGATGTTTCAAGCTTAGGCTTGTGGCTAGAAACTCGTCTTGGAGACAATTTGGCGTTACCAAACAAGTCCTCGTCCTCTGGGGTTAAGCTGCTGCTAGCAATAGGAGTCCTACCAGGGTGAGCGCTGACGTTGTTTTCAAAACCAAAAGCCAGGGGCCGCGCCGCGGCCGAAGATGAAGAAGACGAGCCGCCAGCCCAGCTCACCGATCGAGGCCGCTTGGCGACTGGGGCCTCAGAATGGCTGTCCAACGCCTGGTCGTCTGAACTGCGGCGGCCGAGGAAATGAAGCAAGTCCGCGCCTTCTCGCAGCTCTTCGCTGGAAGCCGCACTATTCATAGCGTGGGCTCCTTGACCATGGTGCACTGGCTCTTGGTACCGTGCGAGCCCTAGTAGGCGTGCAGCTGCGGTAGACAGAGGCACCTCGGATGCGTCCATCTCGTTCCCATACGCGGAGGACACCGACTGCGCGCGCGACCGCCCACTAACCCTGGCTTGACTGCTGCTGCTTCCGCTGTTGCGGCTGCCACTGCTGACGCTGCGGCTGCCACTGCTGAAATTGCCGTGAGCTCGCGGGATCAAATCCTGAGGCGGCGCTGTTTGCTTCCAATCGCGGCCTCCAACGCGAGATCGACTCTTGACGGGAGAATAGACACTCGGCGCCCAGGTGAGCTCATGCTGAGACTTGACGCCCATTCCAACGCTGCATGATCCACTGCGCAAGCGCTTGCCGCCGTGTTTCCCGGCTAAAACGCCGCTGATGCCACTGCTACTGCGTCGGTTCGGGACGTCCGCAGCACTTGAGGTCGAGACCGTGGCGTCGACGCTGTTGCCTCGGCGACGGCCGCCGTGGCGTGTGTGGTAGACGTGTGTGGAAACGTGAAGCGAGGGCGTCGGCAAAGATGGCTGGAAGGCGCAAGATAAGTAGTAGATAGGTGCATATTCATCGAGGTGTGAGTTGAACAATCACGCGAATCTCAAAAGAAAATGCAACAGAAAAATAAGGAGGACAAAATGAGTAGTAGTTGAGAAAAACGAAACACCCGCCCTTCGAGAATAAATTCAATCAGAACTAAAACAAGGAAGCGCTCAAGACGCACATCGTAAGGTGACGCAGTGAAGTCGAGGCCGCCAGGTGCGCCATCACGGGCTTCTGTAGGCCTTGCGCGCGCCACCAGAGAGCACACGAGACAGGTAGGGCGTGGCACTGCAGCAGCTGCTCCTTCGTTGTTTTTATGAGTGGCAGCCCGGCGTGCTGCACTTAAGCGAGCAGACCGGCATTGCGCGAAGTGAAGCAAAAGCTTGCGAGCTTCAGCCACTGCGCCTGACTCTACGGGACTAAGCCGAGGCCCGTTAGGGGCTTGAGCAGCGCGCGCGATGGCGTAAAGGCGCCGGGTGCGAACACAGCCTGCCATACGGCACGCGTTGCCCTCGGTGCAACTGCGGCTGTGCAACAAGATCCATATCTGCGCGGCAGCCGCCTTGGCGCGCTTTACAACGGCAGCTAGCTGGGGGCTCACGGGGCGGATAACCCCATCCGAGGTCGGCGTCGTGTTCTCGGCGCAATCCGTGGCCATGAAACACCGAAAGTTCAAAAAAAGGTATCTCTCAACGAAGCGTTCTGATGAACAGCCTGCTTGGAAAGAAGACAAACACGAACACAGTTAAACGACGCTGCAACAACTTCTAATCATTCGAAAATGAGGGGATTTCTCGCGGCATCGGAGTGTGCAAATGGTGGGAGGCGTGCTTCAACATTTTTTTGCGGAACAGAATCAATCACGTGCCGTCAGCGCGAAAAAACAATGCAGGGGAGAGGACAGCACAGGTTTAAAATCATCACCGATTGAAAGCTTAAATGATGAGGGCCGCTTAGATGATTGCGTATTCTAAGCCGAACCTTCAAAAGAGGCGCTGTGACGAGTCCAAGCAAGGACGCTCCTCGAAGTTGAGGCACCCGAGAGAGGTTGAGGTGTACAACTGCTCAATATTTTGGTGCTTTTTGACCCGCACCGCACCGCTGGCGGGAAACCGCGAAACACCTGGAATAATTTCCCCCAAAAGGGGGCTCCCTTCCAAGCTCGATTCTTGGCATCTTGGCTTCTTTTGCAGCACCACGGCGCGACGACGCGACGACGACGGCGTGTGGCTCTCATCTCTCCTTCTCTTTTCGTGTTTTTTGTCACTTGTCACTTTGCCGGCTGCCGGTGTATAAGCCCTGCCTGCTGACTCGGTGGGATCCGTGCTTTGTAGAGTAGGTGCCCCCGATACATAGGCAGATAGACGATTGTTGAATTCTGCGCTTTTGTAAGCTAAGCCGTATTTGCGGAGTTGAGTTGTTAGCATGTCGAACGCCCGCCCGCCGCCGACACGGATGAACCTGCAGCTCTACAAGGGCAAGCTCAAGGTGAGAAAAGGCACAACACTCGTCTCAAAAGTCGGAAAAACATTCCTAATATAGATACAACAGGCTAAGCTCATCGCGACAATTTATAGTGTGCCGTACACCTTCACGCTTTTATGCTTTCATTCTGCAGGGAGCAAAGCAAGGCTATGAGCTGCTTAAGAAAAAAGCCGACGCCCTCAAGGTACGCCATTGTTGTTAGGATCCCACTTCCTTTTAAAATTGTTCAATTGCTAACTTTGCTGTTCCTTCTGCTGCTAGGCTCGGTTCCGCGACATTGCAAAGAAGATCGCCGCAACTAAGGTAAGCATTCACCATAGTTGAGTCTTTGGCTTCGAGCTTTAGGATGAAGTCAGCGGAGAAAGTTCGGCGAATGCTATGCATTCGCAAAACAATGAGAGCTATGCGCCTGTTTTTTGCATAGAATAAACTATCCTGCTGTTCCGCTTTTTCGAGTGGACAATGCTCGTTTGCACGTGCCCCATGATATTGGAGATTATCATAAGACGGCCAACAAGCGTCGAAGGAAGATCCGACTCTTCTTCGTAGCAGTGCCTCTTTCCTTACTAATGCTGTATCTAATTGCTTATTTACTTACTCCACGTGCGCTCCTATATCCCTATCTACTTCTTTGACCTAGGCGCACATGTCAACAGCATGCTCGTCCGCCTTCTTCTCGCTCACTCAAGCAGAATACGCTGCCGGCGAGATTAAGTCGAAGGTGAGTGCGTGCCCTGAGTGCTATCGTTCGTCCTGCTAGCGCTGAGAAATTCGACACGTGTTTCATTGTCAAGCAGGCAATATAATCGACATGCTTTGACTAAATTGTATTCCATGTAGCAGGCAACTCTTGCCTTCTTAAGCTCTTCTCCCTGATCAATCAATCTTAATTGTACAGATTTTGGAGGGGACCATGACGGCAACGGTGCGCGTGCAGGGGAAGCAGGACAACATTGCGGGCGTGAAGATCCCGGTCTTCAAACAGCTGGACCTTCCCAGCAGCGACAGCACACATGTGGGCCTGGCCGCCGGTGGCCGCGCCATTGCCGCGTCCAGAGAAAAGTGCGTGTTGTTCTGATGGTAGTCGTCGTTATTGTGGCGCCTTGAAGAGCTCTTTACATGCAGCCAAACGAAAAATGCCCTATCACGCTCTCCTGACTTAAATACTCTCCCTTTTGAAATCTGCTTCATGTGCTTCAATCTTTGAACTCATCTCGGCTTATTGGGAAATTCTTTCTGTTTACATTTGTGGCACGCGTACTGCTACAGGTACCGCAACCTTCTGGACCTGATGATCAAACTGGCGTCATTGCAGACCGCGTTCCTCACAATTGACGAGGCACTCAAGGTTGGTTTTCGAAAAGTCTTCACATGTTTAGATTCCTTAACCTACCGTGATTCGTTTCTTCAATGCCGTAAAATTCTATTATATAATTCTTTCCATTCCACTTCTTATCTCACCCTACCATTTCAGGTAACGAACCGTCGAGTGAACGCGCTTGAGAATGTGACGGTGCCCACCATTGAGTCTACGCTGGCGTACATTGAGAAGGAGCTCGATGAGTTGGAGCGCGAAGACTTTACACGGCTCAAGAAAGTGCAGGAAAACAAAAAGGTACGCACACAATCAATATTCTTTGTTATTTTTGGTACAATCAGAACAGTGAGAAAAGCATCGAGAACTATTTTTCGCACGCATATTTCTCGTGAGAAGCCGATTAGAGAATCGAGAAAGTAAATTATTTCTATACCTGAACGCGAAGCTGGGGTTATTTAGTGGTTGCTATTTACGTGCGTGTTTCTAATTTAGGTGCGCATGGAAGAGGAGGCCAAGGTCCGGTCGGAGCGGTTTGAGATGCGAGGCGCAGAAGCCAAGGCAGCTGCCGCATCTGGTGGTGGAGGAGGCGGGCAGGAACCCAGCTTGATGGCGGCTTATGATGAAGACCAAGACCAAGTCTTTTAGGCGAAGAGATGACGAACGAGCGGCGTGGTACTTCAAATAGGCCATGGAGACAGTGGCAAAGAGGGTTGTTGGTTGTTACATCACAGGCCAGTGGCCGTGGCCAATGCTCCTTTCTTCTCCCCCAATGCTTCATTGGTTTCTCATTTGCTCATCACGAGCCAGCAAAATATAATATTTAATCTCATTATCCGAATTCCCATAGGACTTCGGGCTATTAATGGCCATGTTATATCTTAAATGAATATATACACTATACACAGGACATTCCCACTGGTATCAAGTATCAGCAGCCGTTGGTAAGTGGCACGCACCACCATGCGGATGTAATAAATAATCACTCCGATTTATTTCGAATTCGGGCATGTGGACTGATTTAATTTGGCTTCAAAAGGAAATAAAGAAAAGAAATGGAGCTAGCCGCTATCAAATACGCGTTTGTACTTCGCAAGACGAAAGATCACCCAATTCAATGCAGCTACAAATGGGTATCAATGGAATTGGCTTATATTCAAGTCACAAGTCACTACACCAAGGCCCTCCTGTGTGAAAGCCACCCAAAACCCCAGACCCACGGCTTCGTGTAGTTGATAAACCACGTGAAGCCCCAGAGGAGCCAGCTGTAACTCCTAGCTCGTCACCAAGTGGCCTTGCGCTTCAGAGCCGGCATGACTTCGTGGCGAGCTAGGACTTGGGACTTGGCTTGTCTTGCGTACTCGAGGCTGGTGACGTACTTCTGCGGCACGCGTGCTTCGACATCTCCATCATCCAGCTTCAGAGCATAGGTGGCGTCACCGTAAACCTAGCAGTAGTAATAGCGGGTGTGAAGTATATATGCACACATGCGTAAGACCACAAGGATCAGTCATCGCGTAATGCACTTCGTCAATAAATTCGGCATATTTCGAACTAATAGTTAAGCACAAGCTTTCCCAATAATTTTACGAAAAATTTATGGGAGGGGGGGGGGAAGCAATGATACCTTGGTGATGGTAGCCGGCACGGAAGATGAGTGGAAGGTTCCTCGATAGTAGGTGGTCTCAATCTGATGATTCAACGGTCAGAATGTGCACAAGAGGCAAAGGCAACAGTTTCAAAGAAGCTCTTGTCGTGCAATGAGACAAAGAGCGCAACGGAATCGCATTCCTAGAAACTCCCATTAAAATATGAGACCGTCACCACCATTGCACATACGCAGCACCCATTGTTCCATTTATGAAGCATTACCTTCACGCCTTCCTGGAGTGACGTCAGTGATGACGCAACTTGCGTTGACGAGCGGCCGCCGCAAAACTAACAGAATGCAGGTGAGACAAACAGTGTAAATAAACGATGCAGTTCAAGGCAGTAGTCATGTACTTCATTTATTTAAATGAAATCAGGAAGCATGAATTCAAGAGATACCCAAGGCGTCAATCAGAGGCTTACTTGCAGCACAAGGTCGGTGAAGAGGTTGGCAGCGGCACGGTCGCGCAAATAGGCTGGGTGAGGCGCCCCCTCGAACACCACGATATCGCGCCGGGGAAACGCAGACTCGTACCTACACACCCAACCGTGCATGAAATGAGAGGAAGAACGCACAGCTCTCAAGGTTACGGCAAGGCGGGTGCAGGGGGCATGTGGTAATTCTCGTGAAGATGCAAGGATAACCAAGAATGGATGTAAAAGCAGCCAAAATGCGCGAAGACCTAAACATTCTTAAATTTTTCATCGCACCGGCTGCGGTCGGTCAATAGTCGCGGGTCCTCGGATCCAAAGATAGCGAGCAATGGCGGCACGTCTGCCAGCCGCTCAACGCCGAGTGAAGTCGGCAAATTTCCTGCTACGGTCACATATCTGCCAACACCAGCCATCGAGCAGGAGACGAGTCGAGGGAGAAGAAACGTACGCACATCGAATATGATCATGAAGACAGAAACGGATAAGCAAACACGTTCTCGTATTGAATGCCACGCAGGCTCTCTTACCCTGACACCACGAACGGGCTTGGATGCATCGCGAAAGGAGCTGCAAACGACCCCCCCATACTTGCAGAGACTACCACAATCCGCGCTGACGTTGAAATGCCCAAAGCTTTCGCGAAGAAGGTGAGGAAAGTGCTCCTAGGAAGAGCGAATAGGAAAGGCCAGAGATAATCAGTGCAAGCAAGATATCAAGCTGCCAAAAACTGGACGTTTGCGCCACGCTGCACAGCCTGATTGTTATAATTGACCAAGTTTATGAACAGATTCGCCATGGTTCGCACCGGTCAGGCTCTTGGTGGTCAGCAGTCGCTAGCCTCGACGTCTTCAGAGCCTCAGATTGGCCATACCCAGGAAGATCAAGGGCAACTGCAGCAAAACCTTGTGACCCTAGCTCATCGAGCACCCCCGTGATTTGCCAAGTGTGGCTTGTGAAGGCAGCACCATGGCAGAACATCACCACACGTTTGGCCTTGCTGGCCTCGGGACCAGCCGAGAGATAATGCACATGCATTCCATTGACACTTAGGGCGTGGGAACTCACTAAGCCAGTGTCTTTGTAACTAGATGCCACGGCAGACTCGGCGGGAATTAAGCCTCCTGCGCGGGTCAGCTTTGCAGAACCAACGCTCAGAGTAAACGATATCAGAGCAGCGGCCGTAAGCCGCAGACGGAGAGAAGCCATAGAGCAAGAATGATAGGATGCAACTCCAAGAGCACTGCTAGATACCTAGCCAAACTACCAAATGTGAATAAACAACAATCCCCTCGAGCTAAGTATACGACAGTGATGCCATTTTTTTTCGCGCCTCCCCCGAGGGGAGGACTGGTGTTAGTAGCTATACAGGGGAAGGGCGCCATTTAGGCGGCATCATAGGAATCCCCTGGCCCGGCTCGGAAGCCGGGCTCGGGGTTCATGTAG
>Ga0307979_1001968_pt1 | contig 14389 bp, 6 predicted proteins | sample OrgLakmetage1058_FD_201833 | JGI IMG/M metagenome (GOLD analysis project Ga0307979, IMG submission 201833) | Saline water microbial communities from Organic Lake, Antarctica - #1058 | ecosystem: Environmental > Aquatic > Non-marine Saline and Alkaline > Saline | place: Antarctica: Organic Lake...
CTTCAAGCACATGCTACTCGAGACGAGAAACGTGACCGGGATTCCTCACGCGTCGAGAGACGCTTGCGTAGCTTGATTTTTTTCACCACCACTCCTCGCTGTTTCAGTCCCCCTAGGCAGCTTACAGAAGTTCTCAATTATTCTCAAGAGGCTATCGGCGGAGAAGTTATGTGGTTAAATTCGCAGTGCTTTAGATGTTCATTGCGCCAAGTCCAAAAGCGTCCGACAATTCCTTGTAGGGGGCACGAGTGTTAAAGCACTTAAAAAAATCGCAGGCGTTAGTGAAGGCGGCCTCTTAAGTTGCGATAAGGTTACTTCATGATCTTTCACTTCTTGAGTTCGGGATCGCTGAGGAGACTGATGTGAGGATTCTAATGCCTCAGGCAAAGTCGACCGTCGACACGTTGACGAGAAAGGGACAGAGATCTGAAGGGGAAGTCATCACTCAAAATAGTTCATGAACCTGGTTCTTTTTCTGTATCATTTACGTCTCTGTCTCCACCAGATCCGTGAAAGCCTCTATTGCTTGTTGCTTGTTGTTGCTTGTTGTTTTGAAACTTCGAAACTCCTGCCGCGCCAAAGGGCTCAGACCCTAAGGACAGAGGCGACAGCAGCCACAAGGAAGAAGAGGCTAAAATAGCATGGCAGAAGATCGGCTTCTGGTCCGTACAATCTGGTTTATGTCCTTATAGTAATGGACAATTTTGTTAGGTGCTATGGCTCCGAGGAGCATTTCGTGCGTGTCAAAAACTATAACCGTTCGCGCCCTTGCTTTTTTTTTGGTAGGCTCTGTTACGCGACCTAGCACCGTTGCACGGAGAGATTGATCGCTTGCATAACTCTCTAGGCACTTTGCTTGAAAGCGACCCGCCGGTACATTAGTTCTTTCGCTTCGTAGTATTGCACTGCCACTCAACAAACAAATTGATGAGTCCTCGCGTATGTCACCACTCTCTCTTCGTCGAAATCTCGCTGCATTTTCTAATATCTTTAACGTGCGGACATTCAATTTTATTGTCTGATTATATGTACCTGTGTGTGCGCATGCTAACTGCTCTCTATCTGTGCCAGCTATCGGCTGACGTGCTCCGAGACGCATTGCGCAAAGGCCGGAATGAGCTGGCGAAAGTGGCACTTCGCGAACGGAGCGTGGTGACAGACCACGCCCTGGCTGCAGGTATGTTACCCTAGCGCAGACTCCAAAGACGATATATCGCATGACTTTTGGAGTAATTTTGAAAGTTTTTATACTGTTTAGATGTATTTCAAATTATCATTTTTTCTGCCTGTATGTGAGCGCGTGTGTGTTGTGTGGCAGGTGTTGGCAAGGGCAAACTCCCGTTGCCGTTTCTAGCATGCCACTGGCCGAGCTCGGGCCACTTTCAGCTGGACCACCAGACCGAAGAGTTTTGCGTTGCAAACGCAGCTACCACTCGTCGGGCCTGGCGCACCACTCCTGGATCGGGGCGTTCTCGCAATGCGCTGTTGGCGAGGACAGCAGACGCACCAGCGGCAACGCCACTTTGGGGCCACTCGTTTGCTGCTGCAGAAGACGTCGATGTGGCTGCAACTTCTGCGCGTAGCCGTAGTAAGAACACTACGAACGGGAAGAAATCTAGCCCGCACCTCTATTCGTTGCCTCGGGTTGGCGATGAGAATGCGCCGCCGCGAAAGAATTCCGTCTTCTCCTCCAATGCGAAGTCACCTCAAGGCAGCAGCAGCAACAGCAGTGCAAACGAAGAGGCTGTGTCATCAAACCAATCGCTTCGCCAGAGGCGGCGCGCCTTACGAGCGCTGATGCGACATCTAGAAAACCAATTGGCGTCGCAGAGGGCAGCACTGCATGAGCACGGCCTCCTGGATGGTCAAATTGGAGAGAACGCCGACGCTTACGCTGCGCCTGGAGCTGAAGGCGGCAATCCTGATGCAAGCTCTGCTAGCGGCAGCAATGGCGGGAGTAGCGCAAGCGTGCGAGCCCTCGAAGGTGACTTGGCGAAAGTGGCCGCTGCGCTCAAGGTTTTAGACGAGCACGCTGCCGCAGCCCCGCATGACGCCCGCTTTGCGACGCCCTTGGTGGCGCCCCTGGTTGCCCCGTTCCTGGCGTCACAGCCAGCATCTCCTCCACAATCAGCTCCATCTATAATTTCGCCTCGTGCCGACGAGGTGGCAGCCACATTAGGTCCTTCTTCGGACGTTCCTGGAACCCCTACGCCTGCTCCCCCGTGTGCGCCATTACCCGCACTGAATGCTGGCAGCCGGGAGGCTGCTGCTTACGCAGCTTACTTAGCAGCTCTTTACGGTACTCCTCCTCCTCCTGCAACTCAACCTGGGCATACATCGACAAATGATATGGCCACCAATGCAGCGAGCGACCACCCAGCAGCAGTTGCTACTTCCTCTTTGCCATCGCCCCCACCGCTTCAAACTCTTGGGGCAGCGTCGCGTGTTTCTTCGATTTCACAGCCCATGCGCTCGTCAGCTGCTGATGCACGTCCGACGCAGCCAGCACCCTTGACTGCACCCGTTTTCACAGCTCCAGACACAACGGGTGCGCCGCTTCGAGCCTCTTCACCGAGGCCACTCGGTGAAGCTACGCCATCCGCAGAGCGGGTCCGCAGGGACGCCGCTCTCTTCGCGTCAATTGACGACGGGTACAGCATTGACGAAGACGATGACGACGTTTTGGAAGCTTCAATGCCGCAAGCAGCGACAGCAGCGACAGCAGCACCAGTACTGTCCGAAGTGGCCGCTAATTTCCCGGCGGAGGTGGAGTCTGAACGGACGTGTGATGCAACTGACAGTGCTTTGCCTCCGTTGGGCACGGCTGAGCAAAATGTACCACCTTCTTTACCTGCCACACTGGCCTTTGACTGCAGCATTGCACCTCCTGAGTGGGCGCAAGAGTTGGCGACGTCATTGCGCGCTGAAGACGAGGAGGATAACGAAAAGAAGATTGAGGAGGCAGGAGTGACCGACGCGCACGCTGAAAATTTTTCGAGTAGTGCTAGCCTCGCACTCTCGTCTTCATCTAGCCCTGTGCCCACAAATGAGGCAGGTACTGATGGGGCGACTCTTGAACAAAGCTGTAGCGTCGATAGGGGTGCACAAGCAGCTGGCGAAGACATTGTGGAGGCTGCGGAGGTTGCAGAAAGCAGCACTGGTAATATTATTGAAGGCGATGACTCAGCTGCAGGCGATTCCGTGGCAGGTGCTCTACAAGGTCTTCACCTTGACGACAACAGCAGCAGCTATGGCGACCCTAAAGCAGACGAAGATAAAGGAGGAACCGAAGGCGAGGCAGATGTTTTGCGCTCTATTGTGGCAAACGAGGAGGCTTGCCTTGAAAAAGAGTCGCCGCTGAAACCGCCTCCGCTTGATCTCGATTGCTGCCTGTCTCTCACTCTGTCCGAGCCAACGACTGCTGACGTTGGTCCAGGTGCAGCAGATCGTAGTGGAATCGAGGCCGAGAATGTGAGCGTGGAAGATCGCATTCTCACGGGTTCTCTCGCAGGAGAGTCCAACAAATCTCTTGGCGCGTTCGAGGGCAACGCAGCAGCCCCAGAAACCGATTCGCTGTCTCCCCTGCACTCTTCGTCTAGAAATCCAAAGAATTCCAAGGATGAATTCAGTCTCGGCAATGGTGCTGCGCCTGACGCTGATGCTGACGATGATATCGATAGTGTGGACGACTATAGCGCACCCAATATGCCGCTACCCAGTTTGAATTTAGATTGTGTGGACAGGGGTGGCGAAGAGAATGTCGAAGGTGAAGAAATTGAGGCACGTCGAGCAATATCATTGGCCGCGCCGGCATCAGCAGCATCAGCGGCAGCACTAGCAACGGCAAACCAGCCCCTGTCGTCGAAGCATCGAGCTGTGCGCGCCATTGCGCCTCTGCGGCCTATTGCGGCTGGCACCACTCCTGCTAGCGCACTTGGCCTTGACATTGCACCAACCCCAAGAGCTGCTGATACTGTTGCGCCGCCGCATGCCTTATCGCCGGGAAGCGAACCAACGCCAGCCGCGCGGCATGGTAGCAGGAGCGCAATGCTGCAAGGTGGAAATGCCTCACTCAGTGCCAGTATATATGTTCTAGGCGCAAGCATTCCTGATTGGCCTTCCAATGGAGAGCAGCAGCCTTTACGCACTTCTGAGGACATGTTGACCAATAAGGAAGCAGCAGCAGCAGCAAGTCCAGAAGCTGACAACGCCGAAAAGAGGTTCACGGCGGTGCTCGCGCAGCCGCAATTATCTCCAAAGAGAAAGTGTTCTGACGATAGTGACGACAACGACGACGAAGGCGACAGTGGCTCCGCTTCAACTGTGTCGTCATCTGATTCAGCCTCACCAGAAGATAAGCGGACTGCCCCATTCTTGCTGTCTTCTACTAAAGACAATAAAGCCAGCTTGAGCGACGAAATACTGGCGCCTGACCTTGCATCTGGCTTGGAAAGTCGCCAAGATGGCGTGATTGGTAAGGCTGCAACACTAGGAGGAGAAGGGCCAATTCCAGGCGACTTGTCAACGGTGGACGAAGAGACGCCGAGGCACGACGAAAGCGAGACCACAGATTATACGGACACCACTGAGTACGTTCTCGTGTTTTCATAGCGTTCTAAATTCAGCGATTGTCGTTTACTTGTCAACTGAACTTTGTCAAGCGTTGCTGAATGCATCGCTTTATTTTGTGCGTCTTCACTTCTTTAACCTCCTCTTTTAACATGCCCTTATTCCATGTTTCTCGTGCAGGTACACTAATTACTCGGCGTCGCCCACTACCTCACCCCCTACGGGTGCAGCCCTGGCAGCAGCCAACCACGCGGCAGCCAAACGCCAGCTCCGGCTCGACATTGTGTCCTTCGATGTGTCATCACTGCGGCCCGTAGTGGCGACGATCTCTGCTGTGGTGGCGCCCGCAGGTGACGTTGCTGCTCTTGCTCCTCCTGCAGCAGCTGCTACCATCACGTCCGAGAAGGATGCTCCTACTGTACCTGACGGCTCGTGCTCTGAAGATTTATACGTGGACGATGAAAATTCAAATGAGACCTCGCGTGCACTCCCTGGAGCTACCACAAGCTTCGACGGCGTCAGCTGCGACCAGGGTTTGAACCCTCACAGCTTGCGCGGCAGTGCAGACTCGCTTATTGATGCCGTCGCTGCCACCAGGGCCGGCATTGGTGCCCTGCGCTACGACACTGTGGTACATTATAGTTCTGTGATGAAATTTTTGCATGTCTTTATTGTGAATTCGTTGTGTATACGGCCGTCGTTACTGTACTCATGTTAAAAGATGTTTGCTCTGACAATGTGCTAAAAAGCAACATCTTTCACCATCACTTTTTGCTTTCCTCTCCTTTGCCGCTTGGTATGGCAGAACCGCCTGTTGGGAGATGCATTCGAGAATGCATGGGAGGATCAGGGCCACCCTGGCGAAGCTGAAGCCTCTTGTTCTCTGCCTGAAGAGGAGGTTGCCCCACAACTAAAGGCTTACGAAGCCGCCGGGACTCAATTGGAAAATGCTGACATTAGCTTTGGTAATTTCGCGGCCGAGAACGACGCCTATGGAGACGGCTGTGGCACTCCAGAAGGTGTTTCGGGGGAAACTAACTCACATCCTGATGATGATGATTCTGCAGAGGATTCAGTCGAAGCTGCTTGCACTGTGTCGCCTTTGCCGGGTTCGAAGCCGAAGCGTGTTGCTGGTGATTTGCCTCTGAGAAGCCCTTTCAAGTCACCATCGAAAACCACGCTGGCAGTCACAGCTAACTTTGGAGAGGACTCGCAGCCTAACCAAGAGTCTCTAGTTGCTTCGTCACCGTCTTCTTCTGAGCTCATTGAGAATTCACGCTCTTTTGCACAAGAGCATTCCTCTTCGTTGTTGTCAGCGGCTTCCAACTCCTCGTACGAAAGCCTGGTGGGCAAAATCGTAAGCCGAGGCCGGGGTGCTTCATTTCGCAATGAAAGTAAGAGCGACAGCTATCAGGAGCGCGTATGGCCGCAGCCTCTTCCTACTCAACACAGTCGCGGCACCGAAATTAACCAAGAAGCCGAGGCCAAGCGTGATATTGAAGTGACAAACGGAAACGGCCAGATGGAGCAAAAGTGGGCTTACTCGGATAGCAAAGATGGCGACATCGACTACGGATCTTCTTCTCAAACTGTCGAGGCTTTGCACGGAATAAATGTGATTTCAAACAAAGCCCCTTTTTCAGCAGGTACTTACTCGGCACCTTTGGAGAACAACTCCAACAGTTCAACAACGGATCCTAACGTCTGTACTACGCTTGCATTGGTGCCCGAAGCGAATGAGCGTATGCAGCCGCCAATTAATGCCCTATCTGCGCCTGCCACTGAGCCCTCCACACCAGGAGGAGCAGAAGCAGGGTCAGCTCCAGCTATGCGCCAAAAGCGCCTGCTGGCCGCAGAAGCAGCAGAGCGCCGAGCAGCAGCAGCAGCAGCTTCAGCAGCAGTAGCGGCGGTGGCAGCGGTGCCGGCACCTCCAGCATCGGCAGCATTAACAACAGTGGCCACTGCTGATTTCACTACCTCAGCGGAATCGAATCCCTTGCCTGAAGCACTCTCGTCTGCACCGACTGCAGCGCTGACTGTGGCTCCATCATCACTACCTTTCGCAGCACCTTCGAATCTAGCCATTGACTCTACCACCGCTGTAGGAGACGCAATCGTACAAGCAAAATGCACTAATGAAAATCAGGCCGAAGAGCCTGCGCCGGTGCCTGCCACTGTGACTTTAGGCCCAACTTTCGCCGGATTAACGGCGAGTTGCGATGGCACTGCTGTCACCGCCAACACAGCTACAACGGCAGTGTCTGGAAAGCGCAAAGCCAGCCGCGACTACGACGACGAGAGTTTTGGCGCTTACGAGGAGGACGTTCTGGTTGAGGAGGCAGGCGCGAATGCTAACAACATGGCGGCGGTTGCGCCATCAGGAAGCGCTAAAACATTCGGCCGCGTTGATTTCCAGTACGGATATTCTGCAATCGGCGATTACAGCAGCAATAATGTTTTGCCCCCTACGTCGGACCATATGTTTGCGCACCTCAACGCACCTTTTGGCACAGCACCTTCTCTCATTATGGCTCCATCCCATGGCAAACCAGATCCAGAAGTGGAAGCTTTCAAAGATACACCAGGTCAAGAGGTTGATGAAGCAGCATCCGAGGCAGATCGCTTCCGCACTGGAACTTGGGGCAGTCCTAGTGCAAGCGGGGAAGGCGCATTCGGAGAAAAAGGAGGCCATGGTGATGGACAATCCAGCCGTCAAGCGTCGTCTACTCTGATGATGGCGACTTCGACGGGGCAACAACATGCCGACGGCTCAGTTCAAGTTTCTTTCCGCGGCTCGGCTGGCGCGTCAGCAGACTGGTCTTCGCCGGACGAAACCAACCGACAATCTTTGGACTCAGTTACCGTAGGATCGCCAGTCCGGGCAACAGCTCCTGCCACCTCCAAGAGAGATGTCTGTGAGTTTCAGCCGCAGCCGCTGCCACCACACCCATTTCATGCAGGAACCCAAGCTCCAATAAGCTCTGCGCATGCGCAACAACATGGCTCATCGCAACCACCTTCTTCGGTGCCGTCCTTCCATAATGGCCATACGCATCCGCTCCCACCGCCACCGCCGCCTCAATCCCAGCCTAATCGGGCTTCGTGGGACTTGCTGCCTTGGAGCGGTGGCGCGCACACGCACTCGGTCGACGTGCTGGACAGTGTCGTCTCGAGCTTAACCACGGACAATGCAAGCTACGCAGGAATTGGGAGCCTGGCTGGTGGAAATTACGGTGGTGGTTTTGGCGGTGCTCACAACTTTGGACACGGCATGCACAATGGTGGTGGCTATGGCGGCGGCGGCGGTGGTGGTAATGGTAACAGTGGTCACTACGCCAATGCTTTGCCTCAGCACATGCTTAATCCAGACGGCAGCAGTAATGGTGGCTCACCCTTGCATCATCGCAGTGCTGGCTGGCGAAGCGAAGCCTCTCCATCGCTTCGTGTGCGTCACCACTCGGACGATGTTGAGGGTCTATCCTCGGGAGCTGACTTCAAAGAACCGGTCGTCGAGAAAGAGGAAGAAGAGATGTCGGGGGTACCGACGGATGCACAAACAAGCAGCAGTGGTAACAATAACGAGAATCGTGCTGCTTCTAACAGCCAAACTGCTGAGCCTGAGCCTGAGCCTACTCTAGATGACGACGAAGAGGCCGCAGTAGCAGCGTTCCGCGCCGAATTGGTTCTAGCGGCCTCGGCATCGGCGGCTCGAGGGCGTTCCGCAGGCGCAGGGTTTGCCTCTGGTTTTGCTGCAGGAGCAGCATACGGTCTGTCTGCCATGAACCAGCACGCATCATCGAACTCTTTGTCGCCAACATCCTCTTCGTCATCTAAAGGAACACGAGAACTTCCTACTTCACCGTTGGCGCCAAGTGCAGGCAGCAAGAAGGTGTCCCAGCATACCTCTTTCTCGTCGCCTGCCGCAGATCAAGCATCCGAGCTCAGCCCTCGTCATGCTTCGGCAGAAAAGAGTGGACCCGGTAATGCTGAGAACTCAGCAACACTCACAGATGAGAGAAGCAAAGCACAGGCTGATGCAGACAATACCAACCTTTTAAGTGCTGACTTTGCTCAGTATCAACCTGCCACAGATGGCGCGCCTGATGCGGCAGGAACAGATACTGTATCACCACCGCCATCGCCGCCAGCTCTAGCATCCCTACCATTGAGTGGCAGTTCCTCGGTAGCGAGCACACCCGGTCGTCTTGCGGTTCGTCCTGCGTCGCTTGATCTAGGCCCTTCGTGTGAGCCTGGAGACGACGGAGAGACGCCCCGGGTGTCTATTCATTTGGCAGCTTCGTCTTCTTTGCTCTTTCATGGGTCAACGAAGGCCCCGGCTGCAAATGACACAGCGACATCCTCAACAACACAACATAACCAAGGGGGAAACAGCGGCGGTGGCGAGGCAACTGAAGCGGCAGTGCCAGTAACAGCAGCAGTTTCATCGAATCATCCTGCTATGGGCCTCACTGCGCCTCTTCCATGGAGTCAAGCATCTCCCGTTAAGACTAGTGGTTCAAGCCCTCTCAACAAGCAATCTTCACCTGAGAAAACTACTGGAGGTGGCGTCGGCAGTGGTTATGACCCAGTTGTACACTCGTTGAGCCCTCCACTGGCGCATGCTCTATTCGTTGATGACGGTGGTGACATGGAAGGTGAACGTGATCATGATGAAATCGACAATAATGGAGCCACGAGCCAGGAAGAAGCACATGCTGATTCACTTCCCATGGCGCCTTCTACTCATGTGGAATTTGCTTCCGATGCGAACCAGAACATGCCAAGCACGATTTCGCCGCAGCAGTGGTCTTCACCAGTGATCTCTCGAGAGCGCAGCAGTAGGAGCTGCAGACTTGAGAACAGCCGAGAAGGGAACAACAACACGCCACCTGCTGACGGCAGTAGCAGCGAAGAAACAGATGTCTCAGCAAATGCGTCCATTTCGCTCACGGCCAGCAGCATTTTGGTGGGGCTTCGCAACGGCTCACCGGGGCCGAGGCACCCCACGAACAGCTCCCGGCGGCTGGACGTTGCTCTGGCAGAAGTAGGCTGGCTGACAGAACCATCCCCCCGAGCAGACGCCCTTTTCGATGACAATTCAGGGGTAGTAACAGCAGCAGCCCAGGGTGCAGAACAAGACGGAGCTCTTTCTAGGAATGGACAGCAGCATTATTCTCATCAGCAGCAACAGCAGCAGCGGTATGGTCCGGAAGATGGACTCGTCACCAGGCAGCGATCATCGATGTCATCCTCACCAGCGCGCTACAGTGAAGGTCGAGACAACAGTAGCAGTTCCTCTTCGGAGCGCCCAAAATCTCTAACACCTCAGCGGAAAGCTCGGATGCCCTTGCACGGGTCCTCACGGCAATCGCCACAAGCGTGGCCAAGCCAACAGCAGCAGCTGCACAGTGGTGAATCACAGGCCAGCGGCATTTCTGGAGAGCGGATGCACGTGTCAGCCAACTTGAGCACTTCGCCGATTGAAACTGGGTTTGCATTGCCAAACAATCACCTAAACACCCAGAGTGAAAAGACCAACGAACAAGAAATGAAAGGCACCCGAGTGGACAACGAAGAAGCCGGCGACGAAGAAGATGCAGAGTTGGCGGCGGCTGAGGCTCAAAGAGAAGCTTTGTGGGCCGCAGCAGAGCGAGCGGCAGTGCGTCGAGCAGGGCTTCAGCACTCGCCCTCTCCCTCCTCCTCTGGGCCTCCTTTTCACGCAAGGTCCCCTAGTGCCACCACGCGAGCCGCAATGGTAGCCACTACTGGTGGAGAAGCAGGACCTGATGAAGGAGCAAAAGCCACAATTCCGCAAGCAACAATGCCTCTCAGTGGTGGTGCTTTCCAAGGTTCATCTCCATTTCGCCCTCCGCGGATGGGCCAACAAGTGCTGAGCCCGATTACGCAGCCGTCTGACTCGTTGCGGCGGTCGGTCGGGACCCTGGAGCAAATATTGGAGCGATGGGCCGACGAAGACGACGACCGCACTCTTTCTGGCCGCACACATCCAACGACCACAGCCACCGCAAATGCTTCTGAATCACCTGCCAGGTCTCTTGTATCACGCGCAGCGTCGGCTCCACTCCCCTCGAGCAGTGCCCGCCGCCGCGACAACAGCAGCAACAGGAGTGGATTCAGGAGCCCCGTTGGGATGAAAAGTAGTGCCCCCTCCACAACGCCAGCTGTGGAAGTAGTGGCAGGCGTGCCGCTTCTGCCTCCTCGGGAGATCCCGCGCAGCTTACCGAGGGCCTTGCCTACTTTTACAGCTGCACCGCCGCCACCAACCGCCACACCATCTCGTGACTCTGGCTCCTCCTTCAGCAGCCCCGCTGGTGGTCGCTCTGCTAACCCTCCTAAGATAAGTGGCGGTAAGTCAAACGGGAGTAGCCCAGTGGTGCTAGCTCCGGTCGCGGCTCCGCCATCTGCGTCCAAACGTCCTCTGCCTCGCCCACCTTCACCGGCGGCGCTCCGAGCTGCCACAGAAGCAGCATCCGAAGAAGAAGACGAGGACCACACTCCCTTTGCTGCCACTGCGACGCAAAACAGGGGGCGCCCATACACTACTACTCCCAACAGAAGCCGCAGTAGCGAATCATACCGCCACAGTCGAGCTGCCGGAGTTGGCAGTGCAGTAACAGAGGGTGATGATTTTCTGGCCCTCTCACCAGAGCCACGGTTGCCGCCAACAGGTCGAAAGCTGAGTTCCGGCGAGGCGTCATCTCCTTCGATTCTTCAGCTTCGGTCCTCGAAATCGCCTCCTCCTGCAGTCTCAGCCGAGGCTACTCCCTCAGGTGCTGGCGCGCGTTCAGCAAACGTGGCAGCGAGCAGGAGCAGTGGGCAGGGTTCCTTGCCGTCTATTCATGGAATGAGTGGATCGGGAAGGAGGGCAAAGAGTGCACCACTGCCGTCGCTTCCTGTGGTGAGCGGACTTCACATCAGTAACGAGAAGTTGCTAGTGTTGTCGCCTCCCGAAAAAGTGTCGTTTGCAAGCCGCCTTCGCAGCTGTAGTAGTGGTGGTGATAATGCTGGTTTATCTGGTTCTTCTGCGCGTCGAGGGCAAGAAGCTGACAGCTCACGGCCGGGCCATCATTTGACCAATGGTAGCTCCGAGAGCAACTATGACGGTTTTGGTGGGCATGAAAGCGCGGAGGATGAAAATAACCTGTTGCCAGTGGCGCGAGGACTTCAATTTGATAACGAAGTGGAATACTCTGCTCCCGACAATGCAGTGCGCAGTATGAATGACCACTACAGCGCATCCGAAGCTATTTTGGGCGGAGATTATCGACCTGATTCGCTTGCTCACGGCCAAGTGCAGTATGAGAATTACTCGGCCTACGAGGAGGACCCAAGCGATCACGATGATGACAAAATTGCTGTATACGAGGACGAAGGCAGCAGCGATGCGCATTCGAGGCCTCCTTCAACCACTGGCGTGAAAAGTGTCGTCGAGCCAAAGGATTCGAATCAGTTCGCTGGCTCTCACCGTTCTACTGCGGCTGTCATGAGTGGTGGTGATATAATTCTGCGGTACCCTTATTACGCTAATGAGAGTATTAGTGACCACGGAGATGGCAACAACGCGGGCAATGCTGGCGATCGCTTCTTGCAAATGAGCACTGACGAAGAGCTTGAATTGGCAGAGGCGCGAGGTCTAGCGGAGGCGAACATTCCTGGTGGTGGTATTGGTGGTGGTGTCCGAGATGGCGGCCTAGCGACTTACGGAAGAAGTGAATGGCGTGCTTCGAACGACAGCGATGACGGCACTGATCTTAACCCAAGGAGTAGGCATCTTCCTGCTCATAATGATTTTGGTGCCAATTTCGACTTCGAGAACAGCGACAGCAGTGGCGGCTACGAAGACGTTGAAGAAGAAGGTTCAACTTATGAAGACTCGCTTAGTGGCAACAACAGCTACGCAGCAGACGATTCTTACGAACGAGGGATGCCGCCCACGGGCAACGCCCACAGTGGCCGAGGCTTAAGTGGTAGCAACACCTCCTCGCGAGACAGTTTCAGTGGTCTTGAGGGTGAAAGGTCCATGAGCGGCCATCTGCCAGGAGGTGTCGCGTCCGCATTTGGTCGCTTTTCCAGTCTCTTAGCTGCGGTCGACCAGCAGAACAATACCACGAACCCAGTGGAAACGCCAGAGGACGATTCTCCTTTCCCTGAATCGGGATTGAATGCTCTAGCCACACCACAGAATACGAAATCCTTCGACGGCAATATCAACCGAAGCGCCAGCGCTTTAGATCGCTTTCCACGCTCGAGTTTGCCGTCGTTAGGAAGTCAACCAGATGGCGGAAGCAGCAACTTTGAACCTGTCAATAGGGGCCGCACGCCACCGCCTCGAAACCCAGCAGCGCTGCTGGCTCCTCTCATTGCTCCGGGCTTTAGTGGAGGTGGAACCGCAGGAACAGGCATTGGAGGAGGAAACCCCACTCACAGTGTTGTTGGGCGTGCGCACTCTGTGTCACCGAGTTTCAGCCAGCACGTACCGTTAGGCAAAGCCAATCAGGGAGCAAGCTTGGAAAATGGCGGTTTGGGTTCATTTAGTGCCGGCAACAGTGGTGGTCGCATGCCTGCAGCAGCTGCGACTCCTCTGCTACGGCTCCGAGCCACTGACCCTTCGCCCACGGGCGTGGGCTTGTTCTACGGTACGCCTTCTCCTCAACAGCCGCCTCAGGCGCCGTCTTCGCACCTCCAGGAGACTTCTGTATCCCGTGCCGTGCCCCTCTATGGATCGCACAGCAAAGATATAGAATTTCGTCGAGGCAGTGCTTCTATGCGCATGCATGAGCAGCTGCCAGACCTGTCTGCTCTGAGCAAAAAAGAACAGGGGGAACTCGAGGGTTCTAAATTCGGTTCTTGGCGAGAGACAAGCGAGCTCCTGTGATGGCAGCTGCCTTCCTTCCTGGCTTTCCTTGAGCGCTGTGTGCCTCCAATCCAGTTTTTATTGCCCTCTCATATCCTCTATATTGCCCTTGGCCCATTGCCCATTGTGTTAAAGTCATTGCTAAATATCAAATACTTCACTTAAGTGTGACTCAAAAAAAATTTTGACTTGCGCGCAACGCACGCGCGTGCACTTCTGCCTTCTGCCCGCAGCACTGGCTTCTGTGTCATTTGGGTTTATATTATTGTATTGGTATCAGTTCGAGCTCCCAAGTTCGAGTTCGGGAACTTCTCGAAGGGGTGGAGTTCGCTTGTGCGTACTATACGTGCTGGCTGGCTGGGTTGCCATTAGGTTACGTGCGTAAGGATGTAGGGCGTTGAAAATGCGCACAAATACCGAAAACAAGGAGATTTCGGATTTCGATCAGAGTTTGTGAGTTCAAACTTTCCTCCCAGTAATAATATCATTTTTTTGTCCTTTCTCGGCTTCTCCCTTATAGCCTGCCCGGTCCTTGCGCTAGAATTCCGGCGACATTTTGAGTAGAACCTGCTTGAGTAAGTACGCGAAATCAGACTCTGAGTCTGTCTTGTCCGCAGCGCGAGCGTAGTTACCCAGGTTTTGAACAAAGTCAGCAGCAACTTTGTCAGAGGCTGCACTCACCATAGCTCCAAAGGTCCAGTTCTTGTATTTAGCCTCGAGGGCGCGTAGTGACGCATTGACTGCCGTTACTTGCTCTGTCAAGAGAAAGACTACAACAGAAAACATGATCACGAACTCTTTGCGCAGCCTCTCTACTCTCGCTTGGTACTTGAATTATCCGTGGGACTCTCGTTTGATCAAAGGCAGGCACAATGGAGGATTGATTTATTTTGGCGGCGGCTACAAGCATTGTCAGCACGATCTTGCCGATCACTAGCGCGGAAC
>Ga0307979_1001977_pt1 | contig 14342 bp, 16 predicted proteins | sample OrgLakmetage1058_FD_201833 | JGI IMG/M metagenome (GOLD analysis project Ga0307979, IMG submission 201833) | Saline water microbial communities from Organic Lake, Antarctica - #1058 | ecosystem: Environmental > Aquatic > Non-marine Saline and Alkaline > Saline | place: Antarctica: Organic Lake...
CTTCCGAAAGATACTTGTCAGCAAAAATGTTTTTTAGGGCGCCAAAAGCAGCCGTCGCTGATGTTATTCGCTTGTCCACATCTGCATCAGAGGTAAGCGAGTAGTGGAGCATTGAGCCCAAGTACTGACATCGCATTACGCAAGAAAGCACTCAGCCCAGTCAGACTTGTTCTGGAGGATTCATCAAAACACAGCTTTATGCTATTTGTTGTTGTTTCTTTGCAATTGGGGGGGTATAATCTAATCTAATCTAATCTTTATGATAAATGCCGACCACTTGAATTGAAAGACTTCGCTCAATGGCGCTCTCAGCAGCGGCCGGTATTGGCGGTGGGCAATCAAAGTTCGACGTGCGAAATACTTCTGGCACCACGCCACCCCGCACGATAGCGTTCCTCTCCTGCATACACCCACGCCCCTATCACCTACCGCGCATCGTAAGGCTTCTAAACCCCATCCCACCCAACTCTCCCGCGTGTTCTAATCGCAAAAAATGAGTTCGATCTCCACGCCGCGACTTCTTCTGGCTGAGGCATTGAACTAAAAGACCAGAGGTTACTACTCGGCGGTCAAGCGTAACCAGGTGAGACTTTCTTCAGAGAGCAGCAGTGCGCAAGTATTCTAAGCTTTTGGATACATAACTCCTGTGTCGGTTTTTCTCCATTATTATCTGCCTGATTTGAGTTACTTTGTGAAATCGGGTCTCAGATACCAAAGTCGCCATCTGCGCCATCTTCTTCTTTTTTCTTCTTCATTTCTTTATCGCCTGCGGGTGTTTCTGAGGCATCTGTTCTAGGAAGCAAATCTGATGCGCCATACACCTCAGTGATTAATTTGTCGTCGGCTGCTTGTTGTAAACCCACATTACTCTTTACTAAATTTGAAAATGATTTCAGCGTCTTGAGCTGGCCACTCGGTCTGAGCTCGCCGCTGCCAGATGCATTCCAAAGCAAGCGAAACGCTAGTTTGGAAGACGGTGAAGCCAGCGTATTTTTGTCTCCAACGATGAAGAGTGCTTCGCATGCTCGAGAGATTGCAACGCAGATGCGTTTCTCGCCCGTAGACTTAGCAAGAAATCCAACATTCCCTTCGGCATTGCTTCGAACTCCACTAAGAATGACGATGTTCGCTTCGCTTCCCTGTGACGCATCGACTGTCTGCAATCGAAGTTTGCCCGAGGCGCACGCTGCGCGTAAATCTTGAAACAACTTTAGGTCTTCTTTCTCGAGATCATTGATTGTATCTGCAAGAAGTTCCACTTGCTTTTTGTAGAAACAAATCACCGCAACAGTTTTTTCGTTGAAAATCCCGCCTTTAGAAAAAAGAGTTAAGCCCTCAATGATAAGAGCGATTTCTGTCGCGTTCACAAAACTCGAACGCTCCTTGTGCTCGCAGCGTGTGTCCATGCATGCTGCTGCGCCCCTGTGTGATGGTACCTTCCTGCTTCTTAAGGCAATGTCCCCTGTCTTTAATGTCCACTCCTGTACCTCGTGAGTTGGCTGGGATGCGTCGTAGTCGATCCAATAGAGGCCTGTATACTCTGAGTTTGAGTCTTGTTCTTCAAAAATGAATTTATTTCCATAGAATGCTCTTGAAACGATGTGGGCAATGTCTTCATGCATTCGAAATTGCCGCAGAAGCATCGGAATTGGAACATATGCTTTCGTAAACTGCTCTTGAGCACGTTCTAAGAACCCTTTTGTCGGTTGTGCTCCGTATTCTAAAGGGTACGACGAGAAGGGGGGCAGCTGTTTGGTATCTCCGATCCACACAATTTTTCCAACAGGCGGCAAAATGATGAGAAGTGCTGCTTGCCATTCTGGCACCGTGCCAGCTTCGTCAACAATCACAAATTTGATGCGGCTGGTTAGTCCAATGTCGCACATCGTTCCGTGATTGAACTTGTGTAATTCTGTCAAGGTACTGAAGACGATAAGTGAAGAACTCAACATTTGCTTTGTTATCATGAGTTCAGTTTTTTCAAACTTCTCTGTGAGCCGTTTGAGTTTCGAAGGTTCGGCATCTTGGGCAGCAGCCTTGAAGTCTGTAAATGCAGGCGCACGCGGACACGAGCAAATAAGCATTCAAGCACAACGCAACTATTAGTAGGACAGTGAGTGAGCGGGCTTGCATAATTGTCGATCTTACCTTCAAGTGCTCGAATATACTCTGGGTTTTTTGGCAAGAGGGAATCCAACGTGTAGTGTTTTGCGGATGGGCCCATCTTTGGATTTGTACTGCTGCCCATAACAAGCATGCGCGTTTCTTGGGGTTGGTTGTCGACAAAAGGCGCAAATCCTTCGACCAGTACATCGGTCGCCTTATTTTGAACAGCAAGGATCAAAGTAATATTATCACTTCGCCAAGGAATTTGCTTTCGAGCGATGGAGCGAATGAGAGTTGACTTCCCGGTTCCCGGTGGCCCTTGAATGATTTCTACAGGACGGACAAGGTTCCCAACGATCTCATCCTGCTCCGCGCAAAGTTTTGTGTCTATTTTCTCGTTCAGAGGGCATGCATCTTTTTCAGCATGGCTTTGGAAATATGGTGAAGACACGGTTTTGGTGTCGTCTTCTTGCGGATTTTCTGCTGCCAAAGTCTCATACGGTCGGGCCAATTGACTAAGGATTTGGTATTTTTTCTCCAAGTCGTCGTGCTCCAGTGCCATATCGACAACGCTGAGAGCCTTGAAAAAGTCAAAGCAGTAGCCCAAGTCGTATATCAATGTCGCATGATTTTCGTCTTGAGCACTTTTCTTGTCTGGATAAGGTGCCATTGACATTACTTTTCGCGCACATAACAGCAATTTTGCGTCATTGTGTTTGTTGCACTTGTAACCCATTATCGCCTTTGCTTTGCACCCACATGTCAGATTAGGAGAGTAACGGTACATAATGTACAAATTATCACGCCAGATGCACATGTGGCCCTTAAGTTCGCGAAGTTCAATTGGCCGCCCAGTAGAGTAGCAGAAGGCTTCCGTGATTGTCATGGGCGCACACGCACCATCTTTCGATGTATCGCCATCGTACGGCGCTTTGTTCTCGTGAACACGATCGCCCTTAATCAGGTACGATTTCAAATCACGTCGGCGCCAACCTGGCTCCGGAGCGTTTGCTACAGCCTGGGAAAAGTGGCCCCAATATTCGCCCAGAATTTGTAACTTGCATTCTTGAAGATATGCCCTTTTTTCAGGCGCTTTAGTCCGGGAAAAAAAAACTTTTTGAAAATTCGGAGGCTGGACGAACTTTGGAGCAACGAGTTCTATTTTTTCTGTAGGCGGCTGGTAAGAAGAACAAGACTTGAGTCAGAGTGTGGTATGGCAATGCACAATTTCAAAAGGATAGATAGTGGTAATCAAAAGAGCATGAATGGGGAATTCAAGCGGGACAGAGGCTGTGGTGCGAGCAGGGGGGTAAAGCAGAGGGTGACAATACCTCTGCTGTGGCACTTGCGCCGCCAGGTACACGAATTGCTTTGCCCGTTGGTAACGGCATGTCGAAATTCGACTTGAGCTCGAGCAATTGCTCTCCGCTGTCGGGGCGCTTGACCTCCACGCTCTTGCACGTGGCGCCCTTGGGGGAGCCGTCGTCAACGCCATACTGCGCAGGCAAATAAACATTCAATGTAAATGAACCAAGCACGTGGACGCTTCAGTAAATGACAAAGACAAAATATCGCGCGCATAATAAGCGCGCAGTAATAAAACAATAAGGCAATAAGGCAAGGGCCTGCGTAAAAAAAAACGGGAGGGGGGGGGGGGCTATGAACGGTACGTGAAGAAGTGATAGCGACTGGGGAGTCCGTACTGGCACTTGGGGCGGAGCCACGAAGCCTGCGACGCCCATGTTTGGCTGCTGCCCACTATTGACGCTGGGGCTGCTGCCTTGCGCGCTGCTGCCCACTCCCGCATCAGAGCTGATAGGGAGGCTGCCGATACCGTGGCTGGTGTTGCTTGCGGGGAGGGTCAGGTTGCTGGGCCCCGCGCCCATGCCCATCGGCGGAAAGCCCATGGCTTGGCTACGCGCCCCGCCTTGAGGCATCATGCTGATGCCCTGCGTATGAGCGAAGGAAACCAAGGTGTTGTAACTTTGCTCCGACGGGCAAACAAATGAGCCGAACTGCCACGACTGCGCAGGTGCAACCTCCGCGGAAGAACCCGCAGGCAGCGTTGGCGGGAAGGCCATTTGCAGAGGGATCCCCGGCGGAGTCAGAGCAACTGGCGGCACAGGGAGCAGCGGTGCATTCGAGCCGCGTGCCGCCTGTGGATGCACCGATAGCATGGGGGATGTGGGCATTGGGGCCACCGGCCGTGCCACCACGGTGGCAGGCTGGATCCAAGCCGAGGGAGGCGAAGACCCGCCGAGATTTTGTGCCGACGTGCCCCTGTAAGCAAAAATAGGCAGTATAAGTTGAAGGGGGACATGCGCGTCGGCATTTCAACCAAGTAGAATATTCATTGAAAGGAAATAAATGAAGTAACATATTTGCCATAGTCGTACCCGTCGCCCCAAGCGTTGCCTCGGGCCTGTGCTGCTGGCGATTTTCGAAGAGGGCTTGGTGCTGCAGTACATTCCGGCAAGGCAGCGTTAATCGAATCATTTAAAATCAAGCTCGAAGGCCGCGAAGTGCCAAACACCGATTTGGGTGCAGCTTTGCCACCGCCACCACTCGTGGTTTCACTAGACCGCTGTTTTGGGCCCGCGCCGCTGAAGGCTGGAGGCTCTGTACAAAGGACGCATGCAAAAATGGAGGTTATGGAATCTACTGGGTGAGAACTATCTCGTAACATGCAGCACCTACCATGATAGCTGTGGCCTGTGGTCGAAGATTTGGGTGCGCCCTTGACTGCCTTTTTCTTCTTCTTTTTCTTCGACGCCGACGGAGTCTCCCAGACCTCCGACTCCGCCGCGCCAGTGGGCGCGTCCTGGCGAATACGGGCGTGGGCGGGCACAACATTTATCTCAGGGTGCACCAATTCTTTGGTCGCACCCTTAGCTGCTGCCTTCTTCTTCGATACCGATGCGGGCTCCCTCTTCTCTGGCTCAGCAGCGCTGGTGGGCGGTTCCTGGTGTAAATGAACGCGAACGGGCACACAAGAGAAGGAAAGCGCGTGAAATCTCGTTACTCATACGTGTTGCTCACAATGGTTGGTTGGCAACAGCCCCTCTCTCTCTTGCTCGCTCCCACTTCCAGCACAGCGTACCAATACACCATCAATCACATGAGGCAGAGAGGTTACCCAATGCGCGGCGTTCAATTTACGTTGCTCACCTCCCAGAGGCGCCCGATGGCAGCCGAAATTTGGTATTCACTGTACTGACAGTCCCGGCAAACTGCGATGACCTCCTTGTCGCGCATGCTCTCTGGGAAGTGGTCACGCCACTGTCGCCACCGAACGAAAGACATGAGCGGTAGACACGTTAATGTTATGACTTCAATGACTCGGGCAAGAAACGATATCGAACGACAGGGGCGTACCTTTTCCAGCATTGCGTCATCTATATTGCTGTTTGACTTCGTCTTCTGGCTCCAGCCTGTGGTCGATGCTTTGGCTGTGCCTTTTGCTGCTCTTTTCTTCTCTGTAGCCGAGGTAGTCTTCCACTCCTCTGGCTCAGCAGCGCTGGTGGGCGGTTCCTGGTGTAAATGAAGGCGTGTGGGCTCAAACAAACAGGAAAACTGATGATGGCTCCTAGTCTCAACGTGGCGCTTTCGTTGTTCGTCTCTCTCTCTCTCTCTCTATCTCTCACAATTCGAATGCAGCGTACTGACACAACATGCTGGCGTTCAATTTACGTTGCTCACCTCCCACAGGCGCCCAATAGCAACCGAAATTAGCTCATCACTGTATTTGCACTTACGGCAGGCTGCAATTAGGTCCTCGTCGCTCGTGCTCGCTGGAAACAAGGGTCGCCACTGCCGTGAACGGAAAAGGAACGAATGATAGGCATCAAAAAGTTATAACACCTGGGGTGACAAAAGAAGACATCGAATGACACCGGCGTACCTTTTCCAGCATTTTATCATCTATTGTTCTGTTTGACATCGTTCTTTGGCTCTGGTTCTGAATGAAAAAGCGGTGGAGAAGTGAGTTAGTAGTGGCGCAGCAATAAATCACGTCTGCTACACGCCTGTCGAACTCCATGAGACGTTTTCTCGATAAAAGGCCAACATCTCGGATGCCTCGGGTAGGACAAAGGGCAAAGACTCGAGAGAGCTGGGCCAACCTGGAATATTCGAACAACCAACAATAAGTTGTTTGGGCCTTGGCTAGAGCTAAGCTACTAGAGTGTTATAACCAAGAACCAGAACGACTGTACTCCAGCTTGTCCAAATATTACACTCCATTCATTGCACTCTCATCTTGCACTCCAACCAGAGGGGTAATTCACTCCCCATCGTTCGTAAATCTACGCACGTACAAGGCGTACTTGTACGTGCGTAGATTTACGAACGATGGGGAGTGGGGGTAATTAGAACTAATGGGTCCGAAACGACCACCCCCTGTAATGTAAAATCTCTGAAGCCATCTCCCGGCCGTTCCCCCCGTAGTAGACTAAAAATGTCGCCTGAATAAGCCTCCTCGAACTTCCCCGGGTGCTCTTTGTTCGCCACCGTGCTAAAGCAGTGGATCATCGCACCGTAAAAGTGCTTCAATTCCTCGAATTGTGACCCGCTCTGAGCTCAATTCGGTCATTGCTAAGGTCCCATCGGCCAGCGTGTTCGTCCGGTCCATCTCAGGAGGTTGGGCTTGTAGATGGCGTGTTTGAAAGGCAACGAAAGATATTATCGTAACAGAAATAGGTTTAGAATGCTTTTTATTGAGGGTATTGATAGGTAACTCATTTGTCTGTTACGATAACTGTCTTGTGTTTTCACCTCATCTGAGTGTTGTGCTCCTCGTGCACCAGGGTGGCTCGGCTGGGATTCGGCCACAAAGCCATGAGCGTAAGAAAGCAACTAGAAGAGTCCAGTCTAGTTAATACTCCCCAAAAATACAAAGAAACACCACTTTGGCATGTAGCAACAGAAAAATGTAACCTTCAGAAACAAAAACAAGTCTGACTGGGATGAGTGTCCTTTTGCGTAATGCAATTGTAATCATTTCCTCTCGAGGTGCCCTTCAGCCATAAGGCATCAGGAGGTTTGGGAATGGAGTGAGTCAGCTGTCTCCACTTCGACCTGTCCTTGGCAATGGCGATCCACTCATCGAAATCCTTCGAAATGCCCTTACTTTTGAGCGCGTTCTCCAACGTCCTGCCCCAAGTCATCTGTGGACAACCAATCGGTCGAGAATGCGATATCCAACCAGTCAGTAACTGCCGTGGCGCCCGGCTCATAGGCATTCAAGGATGAGCCGGAAGTTATAAATGGGTGTTGGTATGCAGCTGGCGAATTCAAGCACCAGGCTTCGGTGATGCCCTCGTTGTGGCGATGGAGGACACCACAAACAATCCCAGGTAGCAGCGGTAGCGCGGTAGCGGTAGCTGTAGCAACGAGATTGGCGGCGTGGGAGCACCGAGTGGCAGTAGCGCTGAAATGGCAGCGGAAGGAGCCATACTGAACCCAAGGACAAATAGCAGCGGTAGCAGTAGCAATAAGAATGGCGGCGTGGGAGCATCGAGTGGCAGTAGCGCTGAAATAGCAGCGGAAAAAGCCTGCACTGGCCGCTTTTGATCCGTGTGAGTACAGCCTCAACCGCGCTTGATTGAGCATGACTGGCGGTACTACAGTAGATACGCAAGGAGTGGATCTCGCCTTCTTCTCCTCATTCGGACCAGAAGTTCGGTGGCATTTTGGCCTCTGGCAGATGTGACTACGAAAGCGGCAGCAGTAGCAGCAGCATTATTGTACAAGCTTGCAAGCAACCGGCTGTTTCTTTTCGTACGGCACCGTATTACCTTTGCTCCAACACTCCAACTACTGAAATAATAAGTACAGTAATGCAAAACTAGCACTCCTACGGGGTGGCTGCGCCAAAATTCTGAGAAAATCGTAGGTAGGGAAAGTAAGGGCATTTCGAAGGATTTCGATGAGTGGATCGCCATTGCCAAGGACAGGTCGAAGTGGAGACAGCTGACTCACTCCATTCCCAAACCTCCTAATGCCTTATGGCTGAAGGACACCTCGAGAGTAAATGATTACAATTGCATTACGCAAAAGGACACTCAGCCCAGTCAGACTTGTTCTTGTTCTGGAGGTTTCATTTTCTGTTTTTTTATGTCAGAGTGGTGTTTCTTTGTATTTTTGGGGAGTATTAACTAGACCAGACTAGACCAGACCAGAATTAATCAGGAGCGTTTTAAACATTATAAACCACCTATCTGTACTTCTACCCTGCACTACACTATCTGTAGTACTTCAGCAGACTTCAACTGACAAAAGGAGAAAACTGCACTAGTATGGCATCTAAAGGAAGTGAATTCGCGAGCTCATTAAATATCAAATATGAGGATAATGGCTGTGCTGCTACACGCAACCCCGGATTCTGGTGAGAACGTTTGACTCATTATTAAAGGCAAAATTTAGAAATAAAACTCCCCATCATCCGCACAACCTACTTCCTTCTTCACTCCAAACTCTTTACCGTCTTCCAGTACTTCCAATCCACCTGTTTCAGGCAGCAACGCCGATCCGCCATACGCCTCGGCGATCAACAAATCGTCGCTTGCTCGCTGTGCACCCGTATTACTCCTCAAGTGCGAAAACGATTTCAGCGTCTTGAGCTGGCGCCTCGGCGTAAGCACGCCGCTGCCAGATGAGTTCCAAAGCAAGCCAAACGCCAGTTTGGAAGACGGCGAGGCCAGCGTATCTTTATCCCCCACGATGAAGAGAGCTTCGCATGCTCGAGAGAGTGCAACGCAGATGCGTTTCTCGCCCGTAGACTTCGCAAGAAACCCAACATTCCTCTCGGCGTTACTGCGAATTCCGCTGAGAATGACAACGTTCGCCTCACTTCCTTGAGAAGTGTCGACTGTCTGAAAACGAAGCTTTCCTGAGGCGCACGCGGCACTCAAATCTTGGCCCATCTCCGGGTCCTTTTTCTCCAGCTCATTGATTGTTTCTTCGAGAAGTTCCACTTGCTTCTTGTAAAAGCAAATCACCGCAACACTCTTTTGAACGAATACTCCTCTTTTTAAAAAAAGAGTTAAGTCCTCAACGATTTGGGCAACTTCTGTCGCATTCACAAAACTATTTCCGACCTTGTATTCGCAGCGAGTGTCCTTCCCAGCTTCTGAGCCCCTAGTGTGTGACGGCACCTTCTTGATTCGGAGAATAGTACCCCCCATCTCTGATTTCCACTTCTCAACTTCGTGAGTTGGTTGGGACGCGTTGTAGTCAATCCAAAAGAGGCCTGTGTACTCAGAGCTTGATTTTTGTTTGTCAAAAATGAGTTTATTATCATAAAATGCTGCGGAAACGAGTTGGGCAATGTCTTCATGCATTCGAAACTGCCGCAGAAGCATTGGAATGGAAATTTTCGCGTTCGCAAATTGCTCCTGAACCCGCTCTAAGAATCCCTTTGTCGGCCGTCTTTCTTTTCCTAAAGGGTTCGATATAAAGGGAGGTAGCTGTTTGGTATCTCCGATCCACACCATCTTTTCAATGCTCGGCACCTTGATGAGAAATGCTGCTTGCCATTCTGGAACTGTGCCAGCTTCGTCAACGATTACAAATTTGATGCGTCTTTGAAGCCCGCTGTACTTAAACGTTTCGCAAGTGAGCTTGTGTAATTCTGTCAAGGTGCTGAAGACGATTAGCGAAGAACTCAACATTTGGTTTGTTATTCTGTTAGCGGTGGCCTCAAATTTATCCTCGAGCCGTTTCAGTTTCGAGGGTTCAGCATACTGAGCAGCAACCCTGAAGTCTATTAGCGCGCGGACACACAAATACACAGAAAAATAAGCATTCAAACGCAACGCACACACAAGCAGGGCGGTGAATGATCATGCTTGCGTACTTGTCGGTCATACCTGCCAGTGCTTGAGCATAATCCAGATTTTTGGACAAGAGTGAATCCAATGTGTAACCTGCTGCGGATGCGCCCATACTTGGATTTGCGGGGCTGCCGAGGACAAACATGCGCGACTTTGATGGGTGATCATCGACAAAAGGCGCAAACCCTTCGACCAAAACGTCGATCGCTTTATTTTGAACAGCTAAGATCAAAGTTACATCGTCGTTTTGCCATGGAATGTGCTTTCGAGCGATGGAGCGAATGAGGGTTGACTTCCCGGTCCCCGGCGGCCCTTGAATGATTTCTATGCCGCGATGAAGATTTTCAACAACCTGCTTCTGCTCTTTGCAAAGTTCTGTGTCTAACTTCTTGTTCAAAGGGCATGCGTCTTCTTCAGCCGCTTGGCTTTGGAAGCACGATGCTTCAGCTTTGGCGTCATCGTCGCGCAGCTTGCGTGGTGCAAAAGGCTCACAAGGTCGAACCAACTGACATAGAATTGGATATTCCTGCATCAAGTCATCGTGTTTCAGAGCTTCGCGGAAAAAGCTGAGAGCTTTTAAAGCATAATTCACGTGGCCCATGTCGTACAACAAGTTGGCGTGGTTTTTGTCTTGAACACTTTCTATGTCAGGATAAGGCGTCATCGACCCTACTTTTCGCGCACACAACAGCAGTGTTGCGCCATCGTGTTTCATGCATCTGTAGCCCAATTTTGGCTTGACTTCGCAGCCACATGACAACCCAAAAGCATACGTTATATACAAATTCTCACGCCAGATGCAAAGATGGCCTTTAAGATGGCTAATTGCCGTTTCGTGCCCAGTACCGTAGTCGTAGGCTTCCGTGATTGCCATGGGCGCACATGCACCATCTTTTGATGTATCGCCATCGTACGGCGCTTTATGCTCGGGAACATGGTCGGCATTAACCAGGTACGATTGTAAATCACGCCGGCGCCAACCTGGCTGTGGTGCGTTTGCTACAGCCTTGGAAAACATGCCCCAATAGTCACCCTGAACTTGCAACGCGCATTCACGGAGATACGCCGATTCGGGCGCGTGAGTCCTCTTGAAGAAAATTGGCCCAAAATTCGGTGGCTTGACGGGCTCTGGAGCAATAAGCTCAACGAATGATTGCTTAGACAGCTAGCGCGAAGAAATGCGTCAAGTTAGATTGTAACATGGACGGCAAAAATTTGAATAAAAGTAAGAAGGGAGGCTGAGGCAATTTTGAATGATAGAATAAACAAAAATTGCAACGCAAACGGAACGGAGGACATATGGACAGCGGAGTCTAAAATGAGGGAAGGGATACCTCTTTTGTGTCGCTTGCCCCGCCTGACACATATATCGGATTTCCCATCGTTAACGATATGCCGCGTTCTGGCCTGAACTCGCGCGACTCTTCCTTGCTGGTCGAATGCGTGACCTTCAAGCTTCCACCCGTGGCGCCCCATGGGCAAGCGCTGCAAAAGTCATACTGCATGGGCGAATAGAAATGTGTGTATATAGTAAGAAGACAACACGCAATTCGGCAAACTGTGGAAAAGACCAACGACAACACAACAACATCAACGTATACGTGTACGTGCACCAAAGGACGATATGAGCTCTTTTCACCTTGCCGCCCGCCGCTCCCATGCCCGCGCTGCCAAGGAGGCCGGGAGGGCCGCTGCCTTTCACCTTGCCGCCCGCCGCTCCCATGCCCGCGCTGCCAAGGAGGCCGGGAGGGCCGCTGCCTTTCACCTTGCCGCCCGCCGCTCCCATGCCCGCGCTGCCAGGGAGGCCGGGAGGGCCGCCGTCATGCAGGAGGGCAAGATAGCTGAGCTCTTCGTCGATGCTCATCGGTGAAATATCCGTGCTTTGGCTGCTTGCGCCACCATGCAGTGGCATGCCAATTCCCTTGAGCGGGAGTGAGTGAAAAAGTAAAGGTGGTGTGAGAGGTGAGCATCATGAAAAAAAAGAAGAAGCAAGGTTCGATCCACGTGGTAGTCATGCTCGTCTTATACATAGGCGGATACATATGACACCGTTCTGAAGGGGAATTCTATGGATAAAACAGGAGACAAACAGTACCAATACGCTCTTCAGATCGCTCTCGCAGCTCAACAACGACGGTGCGGGCGCGGCCTTAACGGAAACCACCGCTGCCCACGATGGCACGGGAACTGGCTGCGCAGGCGGCGGCGATGCGCGCGGCTTGCCCGCGTTGACCAGCGACAGCCCCGGCGGAGGCGCCTTGGCTTTAGGCGGGGGCCAATCTGGAGTAGGCGCAGGGTCAGCAAGTTTTTGCGCCAGCATGCCTCTGTAAGAATATCGTGCAAAAAAGAACACAGTTATCAAATGAACGCGCGTCAGCGATTGAACAAATGAAACAAACATCCGAGGATTCAATATTCTTCCATCATACCCGCCGCTCCATGCATTGCCACGGGGCTGTGCTGCTGGCACCTTCTGGAAAGCGGTCATTGTCGCAGTTTGTTTCACAGGGAAGGTCGAAGGCCGCAAAGCGGTCGTCGGTTTTGCGCCACGGACGGGAGGCGCTGTACAAACGATGCATGTCAGGTCAGAACTATAGTCTGTAGGAGAGTAGAATATGCTACGCAACTATTATACGCAGTTGCTGGAATTTATCCCGCACGCAACACCCACCGTTGTAGCCGCGGCCCATGGTCGATCCTTTGCTTGTGCCCTTGGCTGCTGCCTTCTTTTTCTTCGGTGCCGAGGTTGACTCCCAGTTTTCGGGTTCAGCAGCGCTGATGGGCGCGTCCTATTATTAACGTGGGATAATGCTTGTTGTTTCATTGCATTGCTTTTGTGATTTGGTGTGTAAAATCACTCACGATCAAGTGTTCATGAATGTGCTATGCATGGCTTTCAATATGTGTTGCTCACCTCCCACAGGCGTTCGAGGGCGGCTGATATTTGCTCTTCATGGTATCGGCAGTTCCGGCAGACTGCGATAAGGTCGTCGTCGCTCGTGCTCGCTGGAAAGTGAGCCCGCCACTGCCATGACCGAAAAAGCAACGAGCGAAAGACACAGAACATTTATTACCACTACTGTGTGAACTTGAAACAGATTATGACATCGACGGTCAGAGCAAAGGTTGATCAGAGGCTCACCTTAATTAGCATTTCCTCACTTCGGTTGCGGTTCGACATCGTTCCTTGGCTCCAACTTTTCGACTCTGAAGCAAAAAGCCACGGGCAAGTGGATTAGTAGTGGCGCAGTGGCGCAGTGGCGCAGCGATCGATGCTCAGTGAGACCACTCCAGCCTACAGATCTGTAGTTTGGCTCTCCACTCTACTCTCCAGTACCCTTCTTCAAACATTCCTGCAACATTCCAAGAACAAAAACCAGAAAAATTACCGTTCTCAATGAGAATTCATGTTTTTACGACAGGTGCGAGAAATCCTTGTCCTTCTTGAATAGGGTCGAAGTCGAAACACAAGGAAATGGAAACATATGAAACAAACCCGGATTTTGCGCGTGTTTCGTTTCTAAGAAACACAAGAAGTGCCGCCCTGGGCGTTTCTGGTTTCGAGAAGCGAAACAATAGGGTTCCGCTTGCCGTTTCTCCAGCAATCCGGCTTGATATTTCGTTTCCATCTTCCGGTATGTGGGGCGTCACAGGTGAGACCGGCAGGCGCAGAGAATAGGCGAAATATTAATATTTGTACGTGACCGCCATCAATTTGCATGCGAACTTCACATTAAATTCAAATTTACATTATTGGACGTATTTGCCTTTGATCGAGGCTAGTTTTCAACACATGCCCCTTAGGGTCACCTACTTCGAGGGGCGAAATTGAAACGAAACCCGGGAGAAACCTTTAAAATAAAGGTGTTTCGTTTCCGCCTGGGAAACAGAAACACTCAGTCTGCCATACAGGCCCGTTTCATGAGAAACGAAACAATTATAACGTGCTTTTTCCCCGGTTTCTCGTCCACTCCGTAGCACCCGGGAAACAATCCCTGAAAAGTCTATGTTTCGTTTCTTCCTATTTTCCGTGTTTCAACTTCTTCCCTAATGGCGGAAGATCCGGTAGGAGAGCCCGCGCTTGGGTGGCGAGGCGAAACACAGTACGTTTATGGACACACGGTGCCAGAGCGGGGCTAACGTTGGGGGGAACAGAAGCGCGCGTAGCGCCCAAAATATCTCTAGGAGGGAAGGCAGTACGAGTCACACATGTGGGATCCGATGGAGCTTGCGTAGCGCCCAAAACAGCACTAGATGGGAAGGCACTACGAGCCACGCGTGTGGGATCCGATGGTGGGCGTGGAGCTGCAGGGAAAACCAGCGCAACACCACCGCCGCTAGGGTCCGTGCGGGCGATGCCACGAGCGAAAAGGGACGCTTCGATGGCTTCGGCGTTCTTACAGG
>Ga0307979_1001980_pt1 | contig 14330 bp, 15 predicted proteins | sample OrgLakmetage1058_FD_201833 | JGI IMG/M metagenome (GOLD analysis project Ga0307979, IMG submission 201833) | Saline water microbial communities from Organic Lake, Antarctica - #1058 | ecosystem: Environmental > Aquatic > Non-marine Saline and Alkaline > Saline | place: Antarctica: Organic Lake...
TCGCACTCGCTTCAAAGCACCGCCGCAGCCGCCGCCTCCAGCACCGCTGCCATGGTGGCATTGCGCACTTGAAGCAGGCAGCGTGTCTTTACCCAACGCATCGACATCTGCTGCCAGAGGGGCGCGTAACTCACAACTTGGTGAGAGTGAGAAAGAGCAAGCGCGCACAAATGCCGATCCAAGAGCGTTATACCTGATGAGTATAATTTGATGCTATGAGCCTGACAATGTTTTGAGCTTCAAACATCAAATATAAAATAGAACATTGAAACTCTGTGGATACCGTACTTCAATGCAAGTAAAACTGTGGAAAGTGTTATCAGCGATGCAAAACAATCAAATTAAGAACATGAGTTTGATCTGCTCATACCTCGAAGCATTCAATCGCTTTGCTGCTGCGCGAGAAGTCAGCTGCCATCCACAGTTACCACTCGACTGCATTGTAGGTTCTTCCTGCTGTTCGTTATCCGATAACGATGCGTCTGAGTCGTCTTCAAAGTTGAAGTTTGTGCACAGTCCCGGTGCACGCACCTGCAGTGCACAAAGAGAAAAAAATGCCACGCACATGTGCGCGCCCAACAAAATTGCAAATGCGATCAAGCGAAACACATGGATCAAATAAGCAATGCAAGCAGAGGAAATACCCTCTGATGTAATTTCCTAGATAATGCTTGTCGCCGCGATATTTGGATCATAAAGAAACCTACCTGTGCCGCCCGAAAGCACCGATAAGCTCGACCGAGCGGTGAGCATGAAGTAAGAATGGGCACAAGGTCCAAGAAGGGCACTGTCTTGAGGTGTGAAAAGCGACTGCGTAAGCACAGGGGTGCAGCCGGATGTTGCGGGTGTAAACTGCAGAGTGTCCATAGATTGGAAGATAGGAGAAACCAAAACGAAAGAGGGATATGACAGAAGTGGGGAGACGAATTAGGCGTATAATAATCAGGCACAACCGCAACAATGCAAACTTCGAGACAGAATGTAAGGCATGCTCACGATGAAAATCTCACCGGTGCACGGCATCAACAATTTCATGTCGAGGGCAAACGCGAAGGCCGCGAAGGCGCTCATTGGAAGGAAGAGGCTGAGCTGCCCATCGCCCATCAGGCCCCACCGCTTGCGAAGTACATTTAGCGGAAGACTTGGGATTGTTCTTGCTGTCATATTCTTCCTCTGCATCACCATTGGCTTGATCTCCGATGAGATCATCGAGATTGAGGCCTGAATTTGGCGCCACTCGTCGCATGAGATGCCATAAAGGCGCTACGTCGCACACTCTGTAGATGATAAAAGAGGAAGAGAATTAAAAAAAAACAGGCAGAAAACATAACAGTTGCTTCAACAAGGAGAATTGAATGTTACAGTCGCCACTGACGCCACCGTTGATAACACGTACCTTGCTCCAACCATTGCCAATCGTGCCACTGTGCTTTCAGATGTCACGCTTGTTACGACAAGCACCTCGCTTGGATGAAGTGCACTCGAATTCGTATTTTCTGTGACTGAACCATTGAGATCTGAGTCAACATCACGAGATGCATGCAGTGAAATTGGAGCACCAGTGAGGTAACGAAGCGTCGCCAAGAGACGCGCCTCACGGTGTGCTTCTATCAATGTAGCACGAGCTGCCGCTACCACAGCAGCTGCTTTGTTACTTGAAGTGTGAGAAACATTCACCTCATCCTTGTCCTCGTCCTCCGAATCAGAGTCCAACTCAAAATCCACATTCTGGTCAGACATCATATTTGCTACGATAGCAGCCTCAGCAGCAGCGATATTCGATTCAGCTGCAACCAAGTCCTTGATTGAGAATCCGGTCACAGTTTCAATCAAATGCGCCCCATCAATATCAGCACTTCCGGTCTCACACTTATCTGTGTCCAATCCCATTGTCTCACTGACATCCACACTAAGCGCAAAACCCTTAGCAGAACCGGGTCCTACTGCGCCACCGTCGAGGAGTGAATTTATGTAGGGTGCAATAGATACCGGTGCATCAATTTTCTTGTATGATGCTGAAGGAGTTGCCGAAGGAGTACGTGGCAAAGCCGCCAGAATTGAATCATTCGCAACAACTTCAGATCGAGCTGAGAGCACGATTTGGAGTTGCCCAGACTGAACACACTCCCACTTCTGAACCACTGCTTGCACGACAGCAACAACGGCTGCACTAGCACTGAGCCAGCTGGTACTATTGTGGGTTTCTCTCGAAGCAGCAGCAGTCGTATCATCACGCGAAGCAAATGGGCGAAAATGGTCCACGAGGGCATCGAGATCAAGCAACAAGATCCGGTAACCTGTCCGAACAATATGAAATCCATGAGATATTATCAGGCTGTCACACATACACAGCACACATATTTGAAAAAACGAAAACAACATAAAATGGTGGCCTTGGTATGACTCTGTGCAATACCGTGAGTGAAAGAATCAAGGTCGCGGACTGCGTCATTGGTGCTAAGGCTTCCCTGAGATATAGAGTAAGGACAACGGTCAAAAGTATTCAAAATGCATGCCGGCACCTCATGTATCCTTCGGCAATATAAACAAAAGTCAAAGGACACTGCAACGACATTTCAGGTAGTTGAAGCTACATTTTACCTGTTTGATGGCATCAGGTACCATGCAAGCGCGATCGTGTGCACAGTCAGAGCACAGGTACACGGGCTGCAGACTCCCTTGTTTATCATCAGCAATACCCTCCATATAAGCACAGCACTCAGGCCGTAAGCACTGCAGGCCAGCGCTGCGACCGTGCGCAGGGAGCTGAGCCATAGACTGCCCACATGTGCCGCCGCGCCCACAGCATCGAGCAATCCCATCACTATGCCAACCAGAATTTAATAGATCTTGTGGACAAGAAAAGAGCGGTCGAAGTTGACTGGCTGGCACTGTCAGAAGTTTAATTTTTTTCGGCGTGCTTTTGCCTGCATGACCACTTCTCAAAGAACCAACGGAAATGGTGCTTGGGCTGCCAGGAGAACTGCTGCGTCCTGTTTGGCTCATTGTTGGTACTGTTGTGTCCACTGCTGCTGGTACTTTAGCACCATTGTTACCGAGTGTTCCGGGGGTTATTTCGCGTAAAACCACGAGGGTTTCATGGCTGGACTCTACGGTGGACACGACCACGCCACGCCAAGCTTGACGCTTCTCTTGGGGCAAGCAGCGCAAACAGGTGGTGACATGCGAGCTCCGGTCTTTGGCATGGCCTTCGAGCGCCGCGTGGTGGTCCCTTTGGTGGTCTTCGCTGTGCCGAGCGCGCGGGTGCACGCCTACCACAACACCTGCAATTACAAGTCGCACATGTAGAAATGCAAAACAAAGGAGGTTATATGCACTAGAATGACCCCACTTCAATTTCCAACTCCAACTGAAGCATTTCGAGCAGAATGTTCCAAGACTTCTGCAGTTTTAAGCAGAGATACTTAAAAGGGGTTTATATTTGAATATGTTTACACGCATACCTGGTGAATGCACCCCACGAGCGAGAGGAAACCGGCATCGGGGGCAATCAGGCCCCGGGGCAGCAGGCGAAGTGAAAGGTGGAGGTGCACACATCGGGCATATGTCTGGCCTTGCTGCGAGGCCATTCGACGATACATCGTGCAAGCGGCATTCAACAACATCGCGAGCGACTTCGTGAGACCTAGAAAACAAGTAGCAAACAAGAGATGAAAGTGAGGGGATATATTGATATCGACTGATTGTTTGTCTTATACTTCTAATCCGAGACGATCATATAGTTTTTGGAGATTCAGGGAAAGTACATCGTGCAAGTCCGCTCAATATTGTGAAAGAGCACTGTTGCGCCTCACAGTAGTCATGAATATGAACTACTAGTAGTAGAACTCACACCTCAATTTAGCACGGCAATCACTCAGTGCAGCGGCGGACGCGTCTCGGAGGTAACCTTTCCCATATACCGCGGCAGGTTTTTCAGGATTCGTAGCAACCTTGTTCGTCGACATTCCCAATTGTAGCACAGGTTGTGGCGGAGGTTTGAGGATCCACTTTCGGCTTAACACACGCTCAAGCGCCAATGCCTTTCTGGTGCACTGCTCTGTAGCCTTCTTGGCAGACTCAAGTTGCTCTTGGAGCGCCTGAAAGATACGAAATGAATGAGCGACATGTTCCAATTAATGATAAGATCGCAATTTGCTGATTTGATACATCTGGATCTTATTGCAAGAAGTATAGTAAGACAGGGAATTATTTGTTTGAGGGTAGAAACTTTCTCGTGCATACTTGAAGGAGCATGTTCTTGTTGTGAGGAGCGCCACATTCAAGGCAGAGCCAAAAATTGCCGACGCAGCTGTGGTTGTAAGTGTCTTCAGCTCGACCACGAATAATGCGATAAGCCCGTAAAGCAGCGTTCAAGTGAAGCCGAGCATCGAGCGCATGGCCATCTACGGTAGGGACGACGAAACGAACCTTGCACAAAATATAAGAAGTAGGTTAGAGAGCATGGTATAAAAGCAGACAAGAAAGAGTAGGCGAGAAGAAAAATGTGGTAGGGTCTGAGAGAATACCTGAGCGTGTGACTGCCCAAGTAAAATGAATTAAAATGAAGATAATCTATAGCCTTCGAGACTAATGAAAAGTATACCTCGCACAATTGGCACCGCGCAATGCCTCGGTTGTATTCGTCAAAGGATTGTTGCGTGTGGCATTTTGGGCATTCGGCTTTGGGCACCCACATCACAGACATGGTATCATCTGTATAACTGCCACTCAAGCTTCTTCCATCCCTGACTTCATTCGATTGTCGTGGCGGGCGATAACGGCCACCTTGACAGTTACTCGATGAGCACTGGGTGCGACCATTTCTGGCTTCGTTGAGAGAGCGTGGTCGTGCACAAGTGGAACATGACCAGACCTGCAGGAAGAAAAATGAAAATTACGGGGGTACGAATTCAACCTGCAACCTGTACTGGTGATAGAAAGGTATCTAATCTACATGATCACGAGTATGTGCGTGGACAACAACCCTTAAACATTATACGACTTAAACATGCGTGCAGAATACAGATTCTCACCGAATCGTAAAAGCCGTCGGAACGCCGGTTGTAGGCTGCTTCCCGCACTGCCACTTCTTGAGCTGTGACTCGGCTTTTCACGTCGATTTGCATGCGCTTCTGCACCGAATAATCCCCTGTAGCTTCGTTGGACGCTGCAATACAGTTGCGTGATCGGCGCGGGGCTAGCGTCGTTTCTGAGGTGTCACTCAGCAACAAGTGCGGCTGCCCGGTGCTTTGCTGCTTCTTGTACTTTGCTTCGTAGTTGTTGCTTGCCCCGTGCACCCATCCACCGAGCGATGGCTTCGGTGCAGCCAGCAAATGCGATGTGGCAGCTTTTTGAGATGTTGGTGCTGAGGCAGGGTTAGCATTAGTCGCAGTCGTCGCAGTGTTCCCAGTACCAGTCGCAGCCCACGCTGCTTTCACGACAGGCCTTGGTGGAGCACCATTGATGGGCAAACCTTTGCTTTCCCGTGCTGCGAGTGTGAGTGCGGTGGCTTTGGCGGTAAATCCTGCTGATGTGAGGACCTAAAAACATGAACAAATGCAAGCCATAGAATAACTATCAGTTGTCAAGAAGACAACAAGGTTGTTGGCATGAAAAGGACTTAGATAGCCTATTATGACGTAAAGCAAAGAATCGTGAAGAAAAAAAGCACCACCTGCTGAGCAGCGTCTGAGGTGTTGCCCAAGGCCATGGCAATGGAATCGGGGTCTGCAAAAGATTCAGCCAACAAATCCTCGGGTGGAATACCTAACATGTCGCTTAAGACACCATACATGCCTCCACAAGATTCACCACCACCACCACCATTAGAAGTTGACGGAGAAGTCAAAAGGTCTGGAAAGCAATCTCGAGTAAAGTGCACTAGAAGTTCCACCTGTTGACATCATTGACAAAGTTGCAAGCACGTGATAAATCATAGATGAGTACGAAATGTCAGAAGAATGGACGCCTGAATCAATGTGTTTCGTTCTTCTCTAATCTAAAGCAAGGAACTTACCTTACCAAGAGATCAACCACAACTTACCCCAGCGTAAAAAACATCCAGGGCTAATCCACCTCCCTTGTTTGGTTGGATGTTGGCACCAACGCTGCTCAGATCTCTTGACTTATTATTGCTACTTCTCTTGACATCTTTGGGCCCTCCTGCAGATGGAACCGACGCTGCATGAGTCGAATGACTTGGTGTTCCTAGCTGTCCCCGAGAGTGTTTGGAGAGCGGCAAGTGCATGGGTGCGTTGGGGTCTAACAACAGCACATCCGCTAAGATGGGACACTGGTCACGTTCCCAGTTGACCATGCCACTCTGCAAGAAAGCAGGGGAGTATGCAAGAGAACAATTTAACTCAACTATTGCGGTAGCACTGTACAAAATGAATAGAAATCCACAAAAGTCACTATGGAAAGGATTGCGCAAAGTATTGCTTCATCTCGAAAACATCTCAACTCTTACTGAGAAATATTACCTGCCACATTTCTCTTCGGAGGAACACAATGCAGTCGTCGTCGCGGTGGCAGGTAATTTTTATGGTCTCTTGGCCGCTCGCTCTCGCTGCAGCCATGGCAAGCAACACGCCTGCTCCTACATGTAACTTGGAACCACCACCGCTTTCGCGGTACCGCACTTCTTGGTCGTTGTTGTCGCCACCGGGTTTTAGCGAGGCGCTCTTGGCCAGGCGCGAAGGGATCGGCAACTCAGGGCAATGGAGTGGCCGTGGGCAGTCAGGAGCCCACAACGGAGTCCATCGCCGGTGGCCAGAAGCAGAAGTTCTCGATCCGGGCGGGTGCACCTGAGAGACCCCCAAAAGAGATTGAGATCATAGAGATGTCTGGAATACACGCGTGTTACGAATCACGCCGGGAAATAACAAAGGTGAAGAATGGGCTGAACTAAGCGAGAACAAAAATATTAAAGAAGTTCACTTTCGTCATCTACGGTTCATTTTTTGGATCACCTCACCGTGACTCGCAACCCACCGCCTCGAACAGTCGCAATTCGAGACCAATACTTCAGGCCTGAAGTTGTAAAACGAGAAGAAATAAGAAAATGTGAACAGTTCATATATTGTCGAAGTCCTCTTTACTTCTCAAGTTTCTACAATAAAATCGCAGAAGGACTTCAGAAATGATAAGTTGCAGTAATTGGCAAGAATCTGACCTGCATTAGCAGCTGCACTCTTGGCATCAACGTTGATTACCCCGCCCTCTCGGGTAATACTCAAGCCCATGCCAATTCTTAAACCAGCACCTAAATGCGTGTCGATGTCTGAGAGCATAGTACTATCTGTACTAACGCCATCGCTACTGTGATTATCGCTGCCGCAGTCCTCAAAGAGCAACGCACGAGCAGCAGCCTCGTCGTGTTCTGGTTCCAAAGGCAACACCAGCTCGTGCTCGGTAATTTTAGGCTTGAACCAACGGCTTTCTTTGGCAGCAATCCAACGTGCAAGCCTCTTGTCGTCGCGCACCTGGAAACGCAATGAAGTTGATGACGAGGAGGTGGAGAAGATTATTTCACAAACTGAATGCAATTCAAAGCAGGTGTGAGCATGAAACATTAGCAGTAAGCAAAATAGATTCGTCGGTAATTACTTGGAAAAGATGATCAGTTGCTTACCCGCAAGCCCTTCCAAGCTACAACGCCATCAGGACCTCTAGTGCTACTGCTCTTGCTCTTCATGATCCCATTTCCAGCTCCACTATTAAAACTATCTGCTTGGTTCGCCGCTGTGCTCTTTGTCAAACGAGCTTTCGAGGGTGGCGGCCCTCGACGCGACATGTCCTCCGGAGCCACCGCTGAAGCATTGCCATCCCTTAACCAGGTAGGCGCATAGGCGCCGTTAGAACACCTGGCGTAAGGGAAACACAAAAATGGTCGTATTTGAATATGCGGAGATAAGTTGAAGGCTGCAAAATACCAAGCTTCATATGTCTTGAGCAAGAATTTATTCGATCGGGCAATGAATCATACCCCTCTGCTCCAAAGCCGCTCGCTTGGGTGCCGTATACTAGGTTCTTTGCAGCGCTTCCAGAATGGCTCTTGTCTGAGGTGAGCATCACGGGCACCGCAGGCGCATCTTGACGAGATTGGCCACCTCTTGCTTCGCCACTCATCCATGCTTCATATTTGGCTAGTCCACCGCCAGCAGGTGGCCAATTGGCCTAGTGTACAGCACATGCATCGTTCACCGGACTGATTCATGGAGTTAACAAAAAGAGTCACTGTATGTGCAGTAATCCTGGTCAGGAGTGCCAGCAAAAAATGTGCTCAAATTGCAATGCGCCCGTGGAATATCAATAAGCAACCAATGTTGTATGATTCAAGGCCAAGTAAAGAGAAGAGCGTATCTTTTTTTCTCTCTGCTCACCACTGCAGTCAATTCACCACCTCCGCCAGTACTTGTCGGTACTGCAGCGTCAACCAAAGCTTTCTCGTAAAAGTACCGAAGGCGCTCCACGTGCTGCCGAGCTCCCGCTATGTGGGCACGCACACATGAGTAGGAAACATCAAAATGACACACGGGACAACTTAGCTTGAGTGATGCCTCATAATCTGCTGGGAAAGAAATGAGGAAGCATCAAACTCCTAGCGCACCGTGCTTTTACTACTACGTTACTGTAGGTGAGTACTTCATAATTGGCAAGGAATTAGGTATACGCGCGATACTTTTCTTACAGGGAAGATCGGGCGGCAAAAGGCCGTGCGACGAATCAAGGAGGGCCCAAAAGAGCACTGATAAAGGCCAAGTCGACACTTCGCCAGACAACACCAGGGCGCGCCTGCATTTACGATAGTAAGCACGCACAAGGATTACTCTGTAATTGCAATTGTATGCGCATGGATTCCTCTATAATAAGCATGATAATATACCTGTTTGCTACATGTGGTGCCGATTTGTCTGCTTCTCTTCGTCTGCCAAAAGCCATAGCGCGCAGAGTGACAACCTTCTTCTTGTCTGTGGCCTCAGGAACGCCATCAATATCATCCCCGACATCTTGGACAGCATCCTTGTTGCCAGCACTAGTTTCTCGTGGACCAGCAAAGCTGCTGCCGCTGCTGTAACTGCTGCCATTGCTATTTTCATGGCTGGACGAAGTAACTGCTTGTGCAAAAGCATTGGCTTTAGGGTCGAACGGATAACGCAGCACGAGGGTCCATGGCCTGCGCTTTTCTCTGTTGCCCGGCATGATTGGCTCGGACAAATGGACCTGTAAATAGTAAAGGGCACCTTGAGTCAGGGAGTGTACCGACAATATTTCTATGAACTATGAGTCTTTGCACGTGCAACTGTCGGTGGATACAGCGGAGAAGCATTAAATTGTGAAAAACAAAAAAGATACAACGAATCATTACTTGAAGGACATAATGCCCGATGCGAATTTCGGAGCCTGGAGAAACTCGATCCACCAATGGTGCCACGTCAGCGCCTTCCAGGAGAGCTGTGAGAGGTACCTTGAAATCGGAACAAGAAGAGCAGGACGTCACGAGAAGACGAATAGAGCCTCGGCTAAGAACTCACAAAAGGAGCTGAAGATAGCTTCTGAGCATACATAAATGCGATTTCAAGATAGCATGGCCAGGTAATGCCCGACAAGTTGAAATGTTTAAGAGGGTTAGTCGATTGAGCTGTGCATCCAAAAGGCACACATCTGGTCGCAAATGTGAGAAAATGAATGAACCTGGTTGGAGCCTTTGGTGAGAGCCGCCATTCCAAGGGGCACGTCAATGGGCCGGTCACCGAAGTTGCGCTCTCGCCGAATGCGGCGCCCGTGCGCTATGGCACCTCGCCTCAATGGAGCTCTGCTGCTGCTGCTGCGGCTGCCACTGCTCCTGCTGCTTGAGGGTTTGGGCCAGCCAGCGCCTCGAAAGATACCAGAGAGCTCCACCGTGCCCGATGAAGTGTTCAATGATTCTGACGAGGTGAATGCCGGCAAAGAAAGGCGAAAAACCAATATATGTTACACTTTGCAATCATTTGCTTCTCCTACTAGAATAACTTAGACGACAAACCCACCAGGATGAAGTTGCACAACTCGGGGCACGGGTGGCGCTGTTGGACCTATGCCTTTGCCACACAAGAGCACCTCCTCGTCGGGCCCGATCTATGGAAACGAGAAAGAGATTGAAGATGGCCAGTCAACGAATTACGACGTTTAATCTATGTGCGTTGATGTAGAGCGAACAAAGATTGATAACATCTCTTAGCCACCCACCATGTCGTTTAGCTCTGGCTGCTGCGGCGGAACCAGTTGAACCGTAGTTTCACCCTTTTCCGGCAGCCACACCCCCAGAGGGCGGCCCATGAAGAGTTTTGGGTCACGGAGCAGCGCATGTGGCCTCCCGTAGACCCACGTCTCACCGCAAGCAGGCCCATCTACCCAGACGCCGTACCTGACCCGCGAGGGAGAGAGAGAGAGAAAAAGAGATGCACGTACGTCAGTAGTAAACGAGGGGAGACGAGATGAAGAAATGAAGGAGTGTACTATAAAAGAGGTCAGTTAAGGGAAATGACCTTTCAGCGCATTAGTGTGTTCATAAGGTGGGTCCAATGGGTTATCACTTGCCGTTGTCCGTTGAATGGGGCTGGCAGCAGTGGGCATGCTGTCAGCCCCTTTGAGTCTAAAGCAACATTATCACCATTGCTAGTGTTACTCCTCCTGCTGCTGCTGCTGCTGCTGCTGCTGCTGATGCTGATGCTGTTACTAATGTCGCTGCGACGTTCATCGTGGCGACCACTACAGCTGGCTTTTGCGGCTACCGAAGCAGCAGCGACAGCGTTGAGTGAGCCTGGGCCGTAGGTCGCATTCCAGCGCTCTCGAACCAAGCGGCGCAACATGAGAGGTAAAAGCGCGCCTTGAGAAGCAGCCCCCTTGTTAGCACCTTCAGTAGCCTTGTCACCATTTCCACCGAAGCCAGTAGTATCTTGTGGGCGTCGCTTGCCTTCGCCAAGGGCATCAACATCTTTATCGTGACTAGAAGCCCCGTTTGTATCTTCCGGCGACTGCCCTGAAGGAGCTCCTTGTTCTCGCAGCGCATGCGAATGTTGACTACGCGCCGCGCTGTCGGCTGACTGATGAGGTGTGGTTCGAATTGGAGGCACTGCTGCTCCTACAAGGCGCTGAAGCACTTCACACCTGTATGGTTAGATATCAGAGAATAAAAATAGCAAAAAAAAAAATCGTGCATTATATCATAGCATTGTCCACGACGTCGCAGATGGAAAGTTTTAAACAATTTGTCTCAAGAGCACTCACCAGCAATCGAATTCAACCGCTTGCGCACTCTCAGCTGCAGAGTCCGCAGGTTTTCTCCACCTGAAGCGCAACTCGTCTGGCTTGGTGTATTGTACCTAAAATACGCGCATAGACGTTTCCAAGTAGAAGTCAAGGACGTTCACTCAGGTATACCAGCTCTGTATCCCAAACACACAAGTTGCCGCACCTGCGTTTCTGAAAAGTCTCTGGCTACATATTTGATGGCCTGGAGTTTCGGTCCTGGCACGTGCCGCAGAACAATCGTTTTGTGAGATGCGTCCACGTGCACAGAAAGTGCTGATGCGAGCCTTATTGCTCCAGAGGAAGGAGAATGCGACGACAATGGTGTTGCTTTTCCATCAGCAGGTGCGGTAGCCGTGGCACCGGAAGCTTGAAATGTGGCAACGGCCTCTGAAGGTGACGCTGTGCGGAAGTGCACATGTAGCGGCGGCACAAAAGGCGGTTTCGTTTCATTGCTCCTGGCACCGTCCTCAGTAGAAGTGGTCAGGTTGCTGGTCTTCGCCTGACTACGCACGTCGTTAAGATAAGCATCCACTTGAGTCTGTAGCCATTGATCGAAGAGCGCAAGAGCTCTGCCCACGCCACCTGAATGAGGCCACTTAGGGTCTCCTAGCGCTACATCACCAACTGCTTCTACCATCCATCCCACTTGGATCCCAGCTAAAGCTGCCACACTGCCTGGCGCCACTGCAGTCACCACCACTCCTGCCAACGGTTTCAGCACGTCTTGAAATGTCAACCCCCACAGTTCAGCGCCCTCGCCAGGGTTCACTACTGCAGGCAAGCAATCTACACGCGACGAACCGCCCGTTTTGGCTCGCGCAGTAGCTTCTGCAGGAGCAATATCGGAAGCACGACCACGAGCAGCTTCTGCTGTGGCAACAATCGCGGCGTGAGGTAAGGCTAAAGCCGCAGAGCGAGAGGTGGAAGCAAGAAGCGCCGCTGGATCGCTGCCCTTGGGGAACCTAAAAAATATGTCAAGCGGGTGAAAGAAAATTCGTGCAATTGAAAATAGTCAGCTCTAGAATATCTAGTGCAAGTAATGGTGGAATACTTGAGGAAAGACCACAAGTGCGTATAGCTTCAGACGAATAATCCAAACTAAGCTATTGTAAGAAGACACTGTGTTCTACATCTTGGCCTGCATGTACCGACCAGCTCAATACACCGGCAGGATCCACGGCAAGCACGACTAGTGGAGCGTGCGGATCGTATTCATCCACGTTCGTACGATACTCCTTTGGTGCAAGTTCCACCTCAGAGTGAGACGCAATCAAGAGGCTGTCGAGACCCACGGTAAAACCTCGCGATACAAAGCGCGTAAAATCCGGAGCGTTAACCATAGAAGCCCCAGGAGATGAATTAACATTGTCCGAGGTACAAAGGAACTTTGCGAATTTAGCCGTAGTAGTAGTAGTCGCCGAATTAGCGGTTGTATAAGCTGCTGCGTTGGGATTAGGTGAGTAGTTGTCGTCAGCACCGAAAAGCCGCCGGAGCCTCTGCAAACGCCAACCTGCACCTCCGTGCTCGGCAGCAAAACGAAATCGCGACCAGGGCTGGTTTACGTCGGCTGCCGCTTTCCGCACGAAAGCTTGAGTAGGTGGGGCTGTTTGAGGGGCAGCACCTAGGTTGGATTTGAGAAGATGGCGAGCTCGTACTGAAGTTGGCAGCGAATTGCTAGGCTCAGCGAAAGTTGATGAAGGCAGTGATGAACTGACTATAGGTTGCCGTAATTTTGTCAGCGGATTCCCAATTGCGAATGGGAGTTCGTTCATGTTGCCTTCAGCCCCTAAATCATGAGTTGTATCGTCTATAGGATCGATTCCTGAATTGGCACTTTGTAAAACTCCTGCAGATCTCATAACTACCTCACTGCCACAGTCTTGAGCTGCTCTCGACGACAGAGCTTCTCAGCTCCATTACTTTTTGACTGCAAGCTTGAAGAATTGACTTATCGGCCAAGCGCAATGGCATTTGCTCCAACCTGCATTACTGTAAGTGTTACATCATAATTGAGAATGTTCATTATCACGATTGGGTGAGGTATGGCCAGACGAAGCAAGCACAGCACGAAAAAGAAATGCTGTCGAACAGCAAAGCTGTCGAACAGCAAACGTGAAATGGCAAGCTTTGCAACAAGTGCATGCAAAATAATTATTTTAATTGTTATTCGTAACCCCACCTGCCCGCCTGCACCCACATCGTCAACTCTGCAGTAGTGAAGCAGGGTCCACGTGGTGCTACAACAAAGTCAGAATCCCTGGCACCACGGTGATACAATAATGCATCCAATCAGTATTATATCTAGTTGGTATATCTGACTATAATTCAAAGCCTAGCTTGTTTAAAGCACAATAGAGCTTACATTCGGAAGGGTTCAGCATTTTGGGTGGGCATATTTCATATACTGCAGCGGCGTGCGCGCCGCCACGCCACGATCAACGTAGTTGATTTCAGTGACGTGGCAAGGTGTCAGAACATGGTTGATGTGAGTGACGTGACAACGTGTCAGAACATACGTAAGGTGTCAGAACATATGTACCCAGATAAAAATGTGATGTGACACACAGACAGACACACAGACATTTTTCAGTGAGAGCAGTTTTGAGATGCCGGTACTAAACATCAAACTGCAGCGGCGCGCGCGCCGCCGCGCCACGCCACGATCAACGTAGTTGATTTCATTGACGTGACAACGTGTCAGAACATGGTTGATGTCAGTGACGTGACAACGTGTCAGAACATACGTAAGGTGTCAGAACAAATGTACCCAGATAAGAATGTGATGTGACAGAGAGACAAAAATCTTTGGTAGGCAGTTTTTGGTCGTGGTCGCATAAAACATCAAACTACGTTGATCTACTACGTTGATCTAATTACTATTTTTTAGCTGGGTGTAAGTGTTTTGCAGCTTACAGCTTACCCAAGTGCTCCGAGTTCCGTTGTTCCGTCCTCCGTTCTGTGTCCTCTCGTCCGCTACATACGTACAACATAATTATTAGGCCTCCGGAAAAAAGGCCGAGCCTTTTTTTGAA
>Ga0307979_1001982_pt1 | contig 14315 bp, 11 predicted proteins | sample OrgLakmetage1058_FD_201833 | JGI IMG/M metagenome (GOLD analysis project Ga0307979, IMG submission 201833) | Saline water microbial communities from Organic Lake, Antarctica - #1058 | ecosystem: Environmental > Aquatic > Non-marine Saline and Alkaline > Saline | place: Antarctica: Organic Lake...
GTCGCCACTTTTGAAGTCCTACAATACGATTCTGGATTCACAGCCATGAGCTCCGGTGTCAGAGTTCCGTCGGAGTTTGCAGTCCATACTGTCCTCGAAATCATCCTGAACAACCACTCACAGACATTAACCACTAACCACATCCTTCATCATGCATGGCCCTTGCCCTTACACAAAGCGTCACACAGCACCAAAAAAACTTCAGCGCCATACTTCCCTCCGAACTCCGCTTCAAATTACCGGCCTCCTCTTTTCGCGCGTTTCCGAGCAAGGAACCGATCCCGAGCTGAGCTCACCGCAGCTTCGGTCTCCCTGGCACTGCGCTTCTGCTCACCTTCACCTCCTAGCATGCTCGATTCAATCGAATTGTCGCGGTGAGCAGTCGCAGTAGGCGGCGGCGGCGGTGGTTTCCCACACAGTGTTTCGGCATTCACCAGGGCGCTCTCCACGAGCATCGGTGTTCGGCATGAGTCGAGCCAGGCGCTGTCCTCGACTGCGAGCACAAGCCGCAGCGTAGGCTTCCCCCCGCTCGACGCTAATTCGTGGAACACGACGTGCACGAACGAGATTGGAGCGCCGTGCATGCGAGATGATGATGATGTGCTAGAGCCATGGTCCGAGGTGCTGCTTCCGTCACTGAAATGCGCTAGTGAAGATGACGCCTGCCATGTAGGATTCATACACATTTGTGAGAAGAGAAGGAAGGAAGCTTTACTGAGAAAATTATCTAGCCTAGGCTAAGATATTTGCTATTTCGTTCATAAACATAAGTTGATTCTCCCGTTTCCCAACTCCAAAAGCTTCTTTCGCACCTGAAGGTGGGCAAACGGCGGCGCTTTCTTGGACTCGTTGCCAACGGCTAGCAAACCCCGTGTGAGGACGCGGTACACGTCTCCGCTCGATTTACGCGCTGCATTGCTGAAATAACCCGCCACCAAGGCCCGCGCCTGTGCATTTTTTTAAAATAGGAAAGAAAGCAACCAAGAAAATACGAATGCACCAATTAGAATAACAAAAAGAAAAGATGGTTGAAGGCACCAAGGAAGGGAGTTAGTGTTAGGAACACGGATGCTGAGAACACAGTCGTCGGAGTTTACCAACGGCGCGGTGTTGTGGCCGCACGATGACGTCGGCAACTTCAACTTGGCGACCTGAAATAAGGTATGTGGTATTGGCAGCATAAATGGGAAATCGATAGAGAGTGAGCAAGAAAGCTGGTAAATGGTGAGTAGAGGCATTTCATGTATATTACCTCCTGTTGAAGTTGCTTGTGCGCTTGTCTTGCCACTTGCATGGCCCTCACACGAAGGTAGTTTTGCCGCAGCCACCCTTCACTGAAACTTGCTTTCTCCCACGCTTGCCACACGTTCAACAAAGTGAAATGGTCTCCTGTGCGGTGGTAGAACGCCTTGTGCGCGGCCAGTGCGAGCTCGTACTCACTGTCCTCGTGGTCATCGTAAGAACCATGTGATCTCTTATTGCTATGACCCCCACCCCAACGCCTACTATCACCACCTCCACCACCACCACTGCCATCGTGCCTATCTGACCCTGGCCGGCTGGGGTAATGCCAAATTGTCTCAGCAGAAACCATGGCGGCCACGATGAGCAATTCACTCAAGCAATGCTCGTCATGGGCCTGCAACAAGCTTCTCGAGAGGCGAGGATCGAGTGGCAATTTCGCCATTTGGTGGCCACATGTAGTCACGGATCCGTTCGCACTGAGCGCGCCCAGGGCATAGAGCATGATCAAAGCTTCTGAGAGGTTTTCGACGCCGGGCGACTCAAAGAAGTCAAAGTTCAACACGTCGTTCACCCCGAGCTCCTTGAGGAGAAGCACGGTGCTTCCCAGATTGGAGCGTTGAATTTCCGGCACGGTTTCCGGCATCATCGCATTGAACACGTCCCTTGCGTAGAGCCTGAAGCATTGCCCGGGCCCTGTGCGACCGGCGCGCCCCGCTCGCTGCTGCGCTGCGACCTGAGAGATGGGCACAATTACCAGGGACTCCATGCCTCGACTAGGGTCATACGCGGTTTGTTTCACGAATCCGGGGTCGATCACATACCGCACCCCGGGCACCGTGACCGAGGTTTCTGTAATGAAAGGAAATTGAGGTGGATGGGGCGGAAGGCGTGATGCGTGGGTAATAAAAATAGAGGGGGGGGGGGGATATGAGGTGGATCAAGACGCTCATCTAATCAAATGAGAAGTTGCTTCCATGCTCTAATATGCATTTACCAGCAATGTTGGTGGCCACAACACACTTCCTGGTGTCGCCCGACGCAAAGGCCCCAAACGCGCGCGCTTGTTCGTCGGGCGGTAGCAAACCGTACAGGGGGACAACCTCCATGTGCGGCGAAGCCATGAACGCCACCTCCTTGTCGTCTTCGCGGGTGGCCAACAAGGACCGCAAGCTCGCGCAACACTTGTCAATTTCAGCGGCACCCGTGAGGAAGATCAAGATGTGGCCCTCTTCCTGCAAAGCAACGCGAGAGGTCCAACGGAAAAAAAAAATCGAGGAAATATTAGGCCCACAATCATACGAGGATTTTCAAGAACCAAATTGAAATATCAATCAAAGATATTTAAAACTTAATCGTCAAGAAATTCATGGACCAGACCTACGATAGAATAGAAGGCAGGTGCTGCGCGCACTTTCCCGCACCAACCTAACGACAGCAACCAACAACCAACAACTTACCTGAGTGCGGTGTATTTTCAAAGCCAGCTCCACGGCATCCTTCAAGTAAGCGCTGCTCTTTGGGCCGTTCTCAGTCATGGCTAGCTGGGCGTTGGCAGTGTGGTAAACATCCACCGGATAAGTGCGACCGGGCACTGACATCACCGGACAATTCCTGAAATAACCCGCAAATTTAGCGGCATCCAAGGTAGCAGAGGTGACGATGAGCTTCAAGTCTTTTCTCTGCGCCAACAGGGATTTGAGCAGGCCAAACAGCACGTCCGTGTGCACGGATCGCTCGTGGGCTTCGTCCAGCACTAAGGCGGAGTACCTGTGTGCACGAGAGGCGCATGAGCGATGAGGGGCTGCACAGCTGAATGAAAGGACGATGCTAGTCAAAACATGAAATATGCAAGAAGGAAATGAAGCAGTCATTGTAGGAGAAAAACATAGAGACGAAAGCTAGAGAACGTGGTTCATTCGCACGCGTAGACGGTGCATCAAGTTGACTTGGCTAGATGCACGAAAGGAGGGAGAGATAGGTAGGAAAATGAACTGTTCTGGGTGAAAGCACAAAACCAAATTCAATAACAAAGAAAGGTAGGAAGGAAAACAAGGAGGGCGAATTCGCATTCGACTACATTAAAAACGCGCAAAATGGCTTATGACACTTCACGGGATCAAACTTTCATAAGGAGCCTCGATACCTGTCCAAAGTAGGGTTAGCCAGGTACTCGCGCACAAGCATGCCATCCGTCATATACTTTAGCACTGTTTTCTCGCACGTGCGGTCCTCAAACCGAATCGTGTACCCCACTTCCGCCCCCAAGCTGCAGCCAAATTCTTCTGCCACTCTTTTCGCGACGGAAGTGGCCGCCACGCGCCGCGGTTGAGTGCACCCCACCATTTTCCTGCTCTGGCTACTCGACGATGTCGTGAGGCCTAGGAGCTCGACCAGGTACTGCGGCAGCTGGGTCGTTTTGCCGCTTCCCGTTTCCCCAATAATTACTAAAGCTTGATTCTGATCAATTGCATCGCAGAGCTCTTGCTTCATGGCTGTGATAGGCAAGGCGGCGCGCGCCTCAGCATGCTGCATACGTCTGCTCGATGCCATCAAAGAAGTAAAACAGGAAAAACAATTGGATGTGCTAGAGTTGAAAGCTATGCGTACTCTCTACCAGAGGCACAAGTTGGCCACCACCGTGCACAAGCACTCTCTAAGCAGGCAGGCTGGCGTGGCTGGTATCACGGTCGTTTCGCCTGCGACATTCTTGCTCTAATATTTACAAGACAAAACAATAAACTCAGCTAGCTAAAACCAGTGCCGGTCTTTCGTTAGTGGATAGGAATTGAACGGAACCGAAGGGAAAGTTCGGTTTTGCTACACTAACGAACCGATATAAAAATAAAGTTCGTTTCCCGCCGAATTAGCGAACCCGCAGCGAAAGAAAAGTTCGGTCATAGAATTAACAAACAAGAAACGAACCCGGAATGGAACCGGGCTGCTGTCTTGAAAACCGCGGATTTCAATTATACGATTGAGGAAATCGATTTCGAGCCGATTTTTGCTTATCGTTTTACTAATTATCGGAATCTCAAAGAAGAATTCTTCCAATAATTCAAGTGGATTTGAACTTTGATGCCGGATTTAACTCGAAGTGGGAGTGCTACCCTTAACGAACGGAAACGAACGAAAAGTCCGGCTACTCATTTCTTAACGAACGGAATGGAACTAAAAGTTCCGCGCGCTACTGGAACGGGGCGGTAAGTTTAATTTTTCCTTGATGAGCAAACCAATCAAAGGCCGCTCACTCATCTCTCTCTCTCTCTCTCTCTCTCTCTCTTTTGAATTAGTTGGTCGGCCCGGTCTGCCGCACTTCGTTGGAAAATTACGCCGGCATACTGGTATACATGAGTACATGAGCGATAAAATCAAGGCAATACACGGCGACGCGGAAGCTGTGGATTTTTTTCAGCGCCACAGTTGCGTTATCGTTCCGCTTGCGCTCGTGAGCAACGGCACGCGGCGGGTCACGGGCAGCGGCGTTGACGGGCTGCTGAACGAGGACGAAAAAACGGAGCTCAAGCGTGCGCGGCCTTTGGGGTGGCGTGTGGCGTGGAATGCGAGCTACAACCGCCCCCTGACCCCAGAGGTGCACATTGTCGTGGCACATGTGCCGTGGTTCGTGGACCAGTACGGCATCTACGGCGTCTTCGGGGAGGGCGGCTGCGAGGCGCTTCACGTGGTGGACTCGCTCTGCCGTAAGATGGTACGGCACATGCGCAACCCCGAAGCCCGCCACAAAGCCACAAAGCGCACACCCTTCACCACACTGCGCGCTCGTTTTCCCCAGTCCCACATCGGCACCCTCATGAGAGCTGAAAGAGGGGCGGCGGCGATCCTGGTGCTAGCGCGGGAGCGGGGGGTGGAGATGGAGGTGGCCAGTAATTTAGCTATTAGCTCGTTGCTGGCTGGTTGTGCTGTGTTTATGGAGAACGAGAGTTTTAGAACTCCCCCCTGCCCCCCCCCCAAAAATTGAGCACTGGGCATTATTTACAAACATATACCATAAGGGAGCTATATGTGGAGTTATTTTTCTCCTCAGAATGCCTTTATGGGTAAATAGAGCCAGCGTTTATGCGCGTTGATGCACCGGAGGTACAAAAAGACAGCGCCAGGACATAGGATACCGAGCAACCATACGCACAAGCCACCCCTCACTAAAAACGAGGGTTACTTACACCTAACACTTTTAGTCCCTTCCAGTATGCAAAATATCAACCAGATTTCACACTGGTGGCGACTTCTACTCCATTTTTGACGCGATGAGTGCGATAAGAACACCCGAAAGACGCGTCGACTTAAACGACGTCCCTCAAAGGACCCTATGTAGGGCGCACGGCGACTCCGGCTTATGTTATTCCTCACATCATGAACCTTTGCATATATTTTAGTCGCCGTGCGCCCTAAATAGGGTCCTTCTGGAGAATTCCCGGCGCGCGACGATTATAATCTTGCTGAAAGATGGTGGAAGAATCTGTAGTGGGTGCAAGAAATGAGCGGGCGTGAGTTCAAAGTTCATCCGCTCAACTGTTAACTTGGATGTACCGCTTCCATCTACGTGCGCGCTGTCCACTAATATTGCTCGCAAGGCGTAATCTATTCAATAAGGCATATCGCCGCCGGAAGCTGCATGGTGAGCTAATTTCATGATATACGACCAGAGCAGGTTCCGAAATCGCACACCCAGTCTTTTAAAGAATGTCCACTTTCTGGCCAAATCGTCGACCGCGGGTATTCAGAGGATCAGAGGATACAACAAACGAGGCAAATCCGAATATCTGATGCCAAGAAACCAGGAAATTTGGGGTTCATCGGGAATCAGGAAATGGTGGGCAAATGGGAAGGAAATAGCGCCAGTCCTCACGAGTACTGGGAATGTCCGCATGTTTTCACCAAACTTATACCGAAAATTTGCGGGCGATATATCGAACTTTATTGTTAATCGTAAAACTGCGGATTATTTCAATACTTCGGTCGGGATTGTGGTCATAAGTACCTTAACTCGAACTCGAACTCGAGCTAGTTCAAACCCAGATGACACAGAAACCAATGCTGCGGGTAAAAGTGGGAATGCACGTGCGTTGCGCAAACAAAGCAAGTGCGGAGTGTATCAGTAGGGGGAGGGGCATTGGCCAAATTCCTCGGAAATTTTGCAAAAAAGCGAGGTATTTGTGTGTGTTAGAGGAAGGCGCGCGAGCAGTGAAGTGATGAATAGTGGCGGCGCCAATGCACTGAGCGGATGACTTGTGAGTGGATGGGTATTGGCAATGTCAATGCACTGAGCGGATTTCCTGTTTGCAGATCAAGTAATGAGGCCCATAACGACATGCCCGGGGTTTACAGGCCTAGATCCCGGTTCCAAAGTCAGCGGAGACATCGTCGTCAAGGTCCAAGCTGCCAATCTCAGGGCGAGGGTCACCGAGACCTCCAGCCGTAGACACCTCGAGCACATTCTGTTCGCGCATCTTTGCGTCCAGTTGACTCGCCATGTTCTGTGGCCCATCAATGCTTATACCTCGGCGGCGACGATCGCCCTGCACGCCTCGCAACCGCCGGATGTCGAGCTTGCTCATACCGATACCGGGCCCGAGAAGTGTGCGGTCGTCTAGCAGGTCATGGTCATTGAACAGCTCGAGATCGTCTCCGAAACCAAGATCTGCGATCTGGGGTGCATACTTCCACAGCCTCGCGCTGTGCAACAGAGCCTGCACTTCCGGGTCCATGTATTCAACCAGCGCATCAATGGTGGCCTCGTTTCCATCAATGTGTCCTGTGATGGCTTTTTCATCCGCTAGACCACCACCAGCGGCTGTGGTGGAATCATCTTGAGATCCGCCAGCGAGACCGAAAGTTGCGCAATAGACTTCGAAAGATGCCAGAGCATCATCGATGAGAAGCCGTTGAGTAGGTGCCTGTGCCCAGCATTTCTTCACGAGTTCACACAAAGCCTCAGGCATGGCAGGAGCAGGTTGAGTCGTACCGGCAGGTGACGAGTCAGCGGACACGTCTCGAAAGGGCAACCGCGAGCCACCGCACACATGCTTGACCACTTGAGAGCGGCTGAGACCAGCAAACGGTGATGCACGGAACCAGAGCTCCCAGAGCGTGACACCAAGGGCATACATGTCTGCGGCTTGGGTGGCCGCCAGCTCTCCTTTCGTAGCACCACTGTTTCCAGCTTCGAACTGCTCCGGCGACATGTACGGCACCCGCATTGGATCCTCCATGCTTGCAGTAACGATGTCCACGCCACTTCCATCCATTGAGTTCATTGATGCCTCTGGTGCTGCTCGTAGTGCCTTGACGCCATAATCAGCCAGCTTCACTCGATAGCCGTGCCGGTGGCGCCTCTCGACAAGCACGGTGGATGGGCGGAGGTTGCCGTGGGCAACGCCATGTGCGTGCAAGTGCGCCAAGCCACTGAGCAACTCGCGTCCAACCCGCGCAAACTCAGCGAGGGTAAATTGGTCTCCAGACCGGCAATACGAGGCCAAGTCACCCACGGAATCGCTGCCACTCTTGCCGCCCGTGACAAAGTCTGTCACCATAAACAACGTTGCTGGGAATTTCTCAGCTCCTTTGCTGGACTCCGGCCCTGACCAAGAAAGTGGCGTCGTCGTTGCATACACACCGTAGACTGTAAGCACGTGGGGATGCTTAGCGAGCGCTGCCAGCTGTGCCACCTCAAGGCCAACTCGATCCAAAGCAGCAGTGCCTTCGGGCGTTTCTGGTGCGACAAATGCAGCTGAAGTTCGCTTGATCCGTACTCCAAGTACCGCCACTGGCCGTCCTGCCATGTGACCCTTGAACACTGGCCGACCACTGCGCCACGAGTACGCGATGGGGACATCGCTACCACTGATCTTGACGTAGCCTCCTTCTGCCAGTTTGATTGCGTCATCTGCCAAGACGCCAGGCCGGGCCTCAGTTGCAGCCGATGGGACTCGCTTTGATTCGGCTTCTACCGCCAGCTCGATGGCAGGGGCAGCGCGTGAGGTGAAAGCAGTATAAAGGCCGTGTGCGAGCAGCCGACTCGCCGGAGCGTGGGCCCAGCTGGCGTGCACTAGTGCTGTTAGTCGAATGGGTGCCTTGAATGGAGCGCGTGGAGCCCGTGCCCCTTCCTCAGGGCTGAGCCCGAGCTCTGACAGCGCAAAGCTTGGCCGATCACCGTTGCGCACTCGCTCTGCCACATCGCGCGGTGCTACACCTTGGAATGGCTCAGTTTTGTGCCAGAGCTCCCACAGAGTTACTGCAGCTGCGTACACGTCCGCTTGTTGTTGGTCCTCCAGCGATAATGTCTCAGCACCAGCTTGAGCTGCTGACTTGGTCTCGCGTGCCGCCGCCCAAAACTCAGGTGGCACATACGCTGGTGCTCGGTAACGGCTCGAAAGGCCGGCAGGAGCTGCGGCGTCACTCTTGGTGAGATATGCAACTGCATCGAATGGTTCAGCGGCACTGAAGCCAGACAAGCGCACAGCCCCGCTGTTATCCAGAAGCAAATGCTCTGGGCGAAGGTCGCCGTGCCAGTGACCACATGTGTGAACATGTGCCAGCGCTCCCAATAGTTCCCGCGCGCACCGCACAAAGTCCAGTGGCCCGAATGTTGCCACCCGACAGTAAGCGCTTAGCGCACCCCCGCCACAGAAGCTTCCAATCAAATGCAATGCACTGCTCCCGTTGGTACCGTCAACGAAAGTGCCCTCGAAGGTGTCATCGAGCTCGGCAACTCCGAAGAGTGACAGCAAGTGCGGGTGCGTTGGCAGCGAGCTGAGCAATGAAACTTCGCGACGGAACGCATCGAGGTCGTCAGGAATAGCACGCTTGCCCATTACAGTGCGGCCCTTGAATTTTCCCTTGTAGAACTTGGCACCGCCGATCTTAGCAAACGGCTTAGGCTTTAGTGCAAGCGCATTCGCTGGAATCACAGCCACACCTTCAGGCAACTTCGCTCGGTTCAGCAACGGCTCGTCCTCATTCGAAGTGGTAGTAGCAGGAAGCTTGTTCGAGCCGTAACCAGATGCATTCGCCTTAACGCGCGCGTCTTGCGCAGACAAATCATCTCCGGTAGCCTTAGTTTCGTTCGTTGATGCCACAGCGGGTGCCAAAGAGCTGCTGGCCATCGCCGTTTGCTTGATTGCAGCGTCACCCTTGTCAGCTGAATTGCTCGAATTAAAGTTTGTAGATTGCTCGCGCCGTGCTTGCAACCGTGACAAGTACCGTGCTTTCGCACTTCCAGGGCCACTGCTGTCCTTGACATCGTCTTGGTTAGCTGCTTCATAGTCGACGTCAATTACTCCCGACAGCTGCACGCCACCATTGTTGTCAAGCTCAGCTACGTCTTGCAAGACCGGAAGACGATGAAAGCCATTACCCAAATCAACTAGCTCGATATCTTGAGAGGTCCTGGTGCCGTCGCCACTGCCCTGATCAGTCGCCTTCGTTGAGGACTTCCCTTCAGAGTCAGACTTACTGCTGTCCGTCAACCAATCGTCCTCGGTGAGCCCGCTACCGCTTTCAGGATGCTTCTTTCGCTTGAGTGCCCACACCACACCAGCCACTCCTATCACAACCATCAGCACAACGCCGAAGAGGAAAGATGTGGACGCACTGGCAATGGCGCCAGGCACAGAGCCAGGCTTAGGCTGGGGCGACGGCGCTTGTGTGGGCGAGTTCGTTAGGAATATGCATACCACATCCGAGACCACGACTGAGTCCATGACCAGGCCTTCCTGGAGGGAGTCTTCAAAGCTGTCGGTCTCAAGTACCGACACCATAGACAGAGCCCAGTCCGCGCCCGTGTTGAAGCCTACACCGCTTAGGCTTGAAACAGCTACAAAGGACGGTGACCACACATAGGAAGTGTTCGTACCATTGACGTCTGTTGCCAAGAGGCTGCGGCGCCTGTTACCGTCGTCTCCACTTTCCACCACAGCAGTCGTGATGTCGACGTTTTTCAGGTCGCCTGCGCTGCAACCAATGGAGTTGCCCGTAACGCTCTTGAAAGTATCATAGCGAGCCCGCGTCACTGCACCTGGATCGGTCGACATGGTCATTTTGAACGACACCGCGACGGACACCGCATCTTGTGCTGATGGAACCAGGGTAGGCACAGGCGTTGGTGCTGGCGAAGGAACTGGCGAAGGCACCAGCGTTGGCACCGATGTTGGTGTAGGACTCGGTGCTGGCGATGGCAACGGTGTTGGAGAGCCCGAGGGCAGGGAAGTGGGAAGGCTTGAGGGCAAAGGTGTCGGCGAGCTCGATGGCAGAGGACTCGGGAGTCCTGAGGGCAACGGTGAAGGTTCTGGCGAAGGGAGGGGTGTTGGAGATGGTGTAGGGAGCCCTGAAGGTAACGGCGACGGTTCTGACGACGGAAGCGAAGTCGGACTCGGCGTTGGGAGCAATGATGGGACTGGCGTTGGAGAAGGCGTGGGAACAAGAGTCGGAACTGGTGACGGTACCTGATAAGTCAAACATTCAAGATCAAAGGTAAGGAAGATTACGAGCAACCAAAGTGTGTAAGTTGGTGGGACAATACATCAACAAATTTAACGGCATCGGAAGGCATTTTCAAGTTATCCTTAGGTCGATTCGCATATTCATTGAAACGCACCATCGAAGGAGGCGTAGACGGATGAGGGGTGAATGATGGCAATGGAGTTGGTAACAGCGTAGGTGGCGGCGTTGGCGCCGGGCTCGGCTTCAGGGTAGGCAGAGGCGTGGGGCTGGATGTCGAATCGCAGACCGTTTGGCCAGTGCTGAGGGCCCACTGGCCGGCTGGGCACAAAACACAGCTTGATGCACCAGCACTAGCACCATACTTGCCGGCTTCGCAGCTCGTGCAGCTTGATGCACTAGTGCTATCGATGTATTTGCCAGCGGCGCAATCAGTGCAGCTTGCCGCGCCACCTTGAGAGTAAGTTCCAGCGGAGCAGGCTGCATACACCGAGAGACCTGTGGTGGCACAGTAATAGCCGCTGGGGCACGCTGCACATCCATTTTGGCCCGACGATGCTTGGTATTGGCCCGCAGAACAAGCCTTTGCACTTGAAGATCCAGATGGGCAATAATAGCCCTGGTTGACGGAACATAACAGAAATTAGAAGCAATTGAAGAATGTAAAATCGACTACTACTTTAGTGTTCACTAAATGCACGGAACAAAAAAATCGTAATGGCAATTACCGCTGGACAGGTCTTGCAGCTAGTTTGTGCGCTCGAGTCTTGATACTGGCCGCCAGGACAGGAATTACAGTCAGTGCTGCCTTCGCCGGTGTTGTATTGGCCACTGGGGCAGCTGCTGCAAGTACCAGTAGAAGCAGCGATGCCATCAGGGCTGCTGTAGTAGCCCGCGGCACAGTAGCAAACACTGCAGGTGGCAGTCGCATAGGCAGTCGAGTACCTGGTGGCGTAAGCGGTACCGTATCCGGTCCTGTACATGGTCGCGTAGCCAGTACCGTAACCAGTGGCGTATCTGGTGCCGTAACCCGTCGCGTAGGCTGTGTATGAGCCTGTGCCATAACAAGTTTTGTACCGCTTCCCGTAACCAGTAGCGTACCTTGTACCATAACCAGTCCCGTAACAAGTTTTGTAACGAGTCACATAGCATGTTCTCACGCAGCCTTTGCCACAACCGCATCTATAGCCAGCACTCCAGGAGCACCTGTAGGAGTATGTGTAGCTGTAGGTGTAGGAATAACTGTAACTGTAAGTATAAGAGCAACTATACGAGTACGTGTAATACGCGGTGTAGGCGTAGGTATATGAGTACGTGTAGGAGTATGTGTAGCTGTAGGTATAGGAGTATCTCACGGAATACGTGTAGCTGTAGGTATAAGAGTATCTGGTGGTATAGGTGTAGGAGTATTTGCCGCAGTAGGTTGTGGAGGTTGTGCTGTAGCACGAGCTCGAGGTCGATGGCGCCGTTAAGGACCGTATGCCGTGAGTGAATGCTTGAGAGCTGTCCAAATCATGTGGAGAGAGGACCAATGCTGAAGACATAAGAGACAACTCTGGCTCTGAACGCATGGATTTCGACGGATCTATTTCCATCATTGCTTGAAGTCCTTTCTCGATAGCTCCTCCGTCCTCACTCCAAACTTGGTCGCCCTTTGATACATTCAGCATATTGCGCATCGCCGGGCGTTCGGCACCATTCGAAGACGTCATCGTAACAAAATCGTCTAGCGTCGCCCCTGGAAAAGTACGATTGGCATATGAGGTCCAATCTTTTCGTTGCAGATTTTCTTGTGGTGTGCGTTGTAGTTCATCTTTCACTCCTCCATCATCTTTTAGCGAGCCCAAGCGACCATCTCCCGAAAAGCTTGGCACCGCCATGCTAGCAACATCAGGCGCATCATCACCTGAAGACATCTGCCTGGCTACTGTGTTGAAGGGGTTCTTCGCGAGAGACTTGTCATGGATTTGTACAGTCGCTGCAGGATATGTACTGGATGCAAGTTGTTGCAGAAGTGCCCCCAAAATAAGGGAAAATTTACCCTTTGAGTATGAAAATGGAATGGCCATGGTACGAACGTTATTGTAAAAAGAATGGCGGCACTGAGTAATTTGAATATACTAAGCCCTAGTCAACCAAGAGAGTCGCGAGAGCGAACACCCATGATGTGAACGAGGTGATTGATTATGTTGAACGTTTTATTCGCACTAATAATCCTAACACTCAAATATCACAACTTCATTGGTCCTTTTCTTTCAAGGTTGATTTTCTAATTGGTTACTTATTCACACTTATCTTGAGGCAAAGATTAGTTTTTATCTCACCTCCCCCAAGTACTGGTATTAGTACCTAATCAGGGGAAGGGTGCCACTTTGGCGGCAGGTTGAAGTTAGAACTCGAGCTAATACAAACCCAAATGGCACAGAAGCCAATGCTACGGGCTGAAGTAGGAATGGGAATGCGCGTGCGTTGCGCAAACAAAGCAAGTGCGGAGTGATTCAGTAGGGGGAGGGGCATTGGCCAAATTCCTCGGAAAATTTGCAAAAAACGAGGTATTTGTAGGTGTTGCGCACTCCGCAGAGGAATAAAGTGGAAGGCGCACGAGCAAAGAAGCTTGTGACATGCGGAACACGAGGTCCACTCAGCAGAGGTCAAAGTGTGCCTTGTAGTAGTCCAGATAGGTGAAGAAGGCAAATAAAATTCTGAGAATTCAGAATTCTATATACCGGCTTCGCAAAAAAGTTTACACTCAGTTCCCATTATTTGGGTCACTTTTTACAGAACGAATTTTGATGCTTATCAAAAGTGACACCTTCGATCACAGAACGAATCAGCGAATGTATTCTGAATTACTTCTACCGCCATGGCTGCTTGTCTAGTCTAGTCTAGTTAATACTCTCCCAAAAACAAAGAAAGGCAAGTACACGGCATAAGGAATGCACTTGAGCTGCAAATGCGCTAGCGAATTCGCTCCAGAAGGCCAATGAAGGCCCCAACTGGCGCCTTTCCTCCGAACAAGTCGGCGGGACTCGTGTCACGTCCCAGGTCCACGAGGCAATTCTCTGGGCTATTTTTTGCCCCAACAGGGCATCGTCTCAATGTTTTTCTCAGGCGTCGGGCGCCAGCCGATCTCAGCATCGCCTGTCCTCTTTCTTGCTAACGAAGGATGGATCACGTGGTTGCAATGCTGTAGGCTGTGCGAACACGAATGAACACAGGCCTACGAACACCAGGAAAAGCTTCCCCGCTCCAGAAGCGGCACTTAACGAGGTCGAAAAAAGATTCGATTGTGTTCAGCACATGTATCCGAGTTCGGTGGGGGGGGTTTCACCCTCATCCTGAACCGAATTCCTCTCCTCCAAGTCCAAAGTCATACTCACTCCACCGATAGGATGCTTTCACCCACCGAGGAGCTGCGAGCCTAGGCCCACTAGGATGATCAAAGAAATGAAAGAATCCACAAAGCAGGGGAAATCGTAGTGGATTTTTATCTTCGTAAATCATGCATAAGTTCAGTGGCTGCGCGGGTGACGGGAAACTCACCGTCAGCACCCGCGAGCCCCACCGAGGAAGTTGATCGATGGAAGGTATGTACATGGTCAAACTGCTTCGATGCT
>Ga0307979_1001983_pt1 | contig 14315 bp, 17 predicted proteins | sample OrgLakmetage1058_FD_201833 | JGI IMG/M metagenome (GOLD analysis project Ga0307979, IMG submission 201833) | Saline water microbial communities from Organic Lake, Antarctica - #1058 | ecosystem: Environmental > Aquatic > Non-marine Saline and Alkaline > Saline | place: Antarctica: Organic Lake...
TATGGGATATGGGGTAAATTAACGGTATATGTTCTACTATGTTCTTGTCTGGCAAGTCAGACTGCTAGAAGATTTGATCGGAAGGAAAACGCCAGATAGAGCTTTCTGGAATGGAACGCGCAGATGCATGCTACATGTGCAAATACAAATCACCTCTGAGAGCATTTTATTTCTGCCCTTGTCTTTCTTTGCACTGGGGGAGTATAATCGAATCTAATCTAATCTAATTTAATCACTGGTATGCGTCTTCAGTACGAAATCGAGCAAATTCACTTCTCTCCCCATATATGTATCCGTCCAAAAATCAACGTCGGACACGAACGAACGAACGAACCACGAACGAAACAACAATAGAGAGGATATAGTAGCCAAAGCTGAAGTCTGAAACCACTGTAAAAATTGACGTTTGAAAATTTTGACCTGAATATGATTATGAAGTTAAAAATGCACGATAAGTTATGTAAAAGGGCACTCAGCCCAGTCAGACTTATTCTGGAAGTTTCATCATTCATCAATTCACAGCTTTCTGCTATTTGTTGATGATGTTGACGTTCCTTTGCAATTGGCACAGGCCCCGAGGGGTCGGAATTAGAACGCTAACAGGCAAAACAAGGCAAAGCAGCTTACACAAGGATAGAGCAGATAATCCAATCAGTCACAAATTTCTGAGAAATGAGGTAGTATAAACAAAATTTAACCGAATTCAATCTAATGGACAAAACACTGGGGCATAATAGAAAAAATCGCGATAGAATTCATATCGGAATGCGATTCCTAATTGCGGCCGACATCGCCAACCAACCATTGAGCAACACGCTCGCATGGTGAGCTGGATTCGAACAGACCGTGCTATGGGCTGAAAGAAATGGACTTCGGAAAGTTGTTCCAAGAGAATAATTATAATTCCTCTACACACATGAGAGATGAGAGTGTTGCCGTGTTGCCAGAGAGAGCACTAATATATACACAAGGGAGTATATCTACCGAAGAGACAGCACGACAGCACACAGCACACAGCACACAGCACACCAAAAGAAGACACAAAAGAAACCACCGGGCCATCGTATCGCCCGCACCGGGTTGTCACAAAAATGTGCGGACGAAGCGGGCCGCTAGGGCCTGCACTGCTTTGCTTATCATTGTACCAAGCCACCCAGTCAGCAGTCAGCTCTCCCCTTCCGAGTTTAGGTGGTACTGTTCTCTACTTTTTAGCTAGGCAGAGCAGCAGAGCAGCAGAGCATTCGTGCTAGCTAGACTTCAGTACCAGGTCACGTTCGACGACAGGACTCCACAAACTCGTTGTTCGAACAACGTTTAGGCTGTATCTGGTGCTTCGCTTCTCTCACGCATAATTATTGGCTTGAAAGTTGCTGGATAATTCTGCAAAGCGGCCTGGAATAATTTATTCAGGTGTGCGTGCTTGACCGTTAAAGACTAAAAGGTGGTGGGCTAGTTGAAGCTTTTATAAAGAGCCACGACGGATGAATTCTGACACAGTTTTACCAACGCTGAGGGTCAGAGCTCCTGTTCAAATTGCGACCACCTGCGAAGATTGTGACCGATTTTTATCGCCTCTCCTTGAAGCCACAGCTCGACATACGCCAGAAGCGCCTTTAGTATACAGTCTAGATACGGAATGGGTGAATCAGGACACAGTAGCGCTAGTTCAGCTTGCACTCCCGCAATGCGCTGGTGGAAATGTTGTCCTCGTTAGATTGTGCGTGCTCAGAGATGCGGCTAGTATCACCGGAGTACCAGTTAAGTTTCCTACATCCTTGGCTGCAGTGCTCTCAAATGACGCGTTAGTAGCCGTTGGGGTCGGGGTGAAAAATGACTTGAAGTTGCTTCGAGAACAGTGGCCTTACGCTCATACATCTACGACATCAATCGGCGGTAATTTCTGCCTAGTTTCAACTGAGCTTACCTCATCGGCTGACCAAATCTATAAAACGGAAGCAGCTTCTAAGATATTGCTGAACGGGTTGTGTGGTGGACGTTGCCTCGATTTGTCTTTGCTTGAATCAAGGCAGAACCAAGGAGCTGCAAGACCCCAAGGGAAGCAACTTGGCCTAAGCGCCTTGGTAGCGAGATTGCTGGGACACACGCTGATCAAAGACACAGCACTTCGGTGCGGAGACTGGGGTGCAGAGAATCTAAGCATATCCCAAGTCGAATATGCGGCCTTAGACGCATCTGCTGGGCTCAGCCTGTTCCATACACTTGCAGCCAGCGCCAGTGGCTCAGAGAATGCTTCTAAAAGCGCCTTCGAGGGTTTCGATGCGACTGATGCCTTTTGGAAAAGTGTTGAGTCAGTGCTCAGCCGGGCATGGCTTCCTGGTGACGAGACTAATCCAAACCGCCGGCGAGGACGTAAGACTGGTAGTAAGGATAAATCAATTTCCGATACTTCCGCTTCTATCACAAGTAAAAAGTCGTACTTTGTTCCGAAAACACGGAGCCACTACGATGGGTGCCGATTGCATGCACCTAATGGCACTCATCTCGCCAACATTAATGCGCGGCGAGCAGAATGGTTCGTTCCACATGAGAAAAATCTTTTACTCATGCTTTATCATTTATTATCTGACGCCCTGCACAGACTATTTTTCTTAAATATATTTAATACTGTACGGATACACGTGTACACATGTGCAGGTACGTCCGCCAAGGTTTGGGGAAGTTGCTCTGTTCGCCGCCTCATGACGACCACGCTTGCGCCATTCAGCTCAACTTCACGCCCAAAGGCGGGCCCAAAACTAAAGCCACTGGCGACAACGACGATGGCGATGACCACAACGATGGCAGTGATGACGTCTACCAACGAGCACATCGCCCCAACTGCTGTGTGGGCTGTGGCGCTGGGAGCATCGTTATGGCAGATAACTTGAAACCACCCAGAATGCGGGTTGGCAACGGTGGTCGTCTTAATGGCAGCACAGGCCTAGCTGATCCCGTTAACAATGGGAGTAGCAACTCCAGCATAAGTAGCAGTTACAGTAGTAACAGCAGCACCAGCACCAGTGGCAGTAACAGTAGTGGGAGCAACAGTAGCAACAGCAACAGCAACAGCAACGATGATGTTGCGATCAACAGCTTTGGTGGCAGTGACGGCTTGAATCGTTTCTCCATTGTGCCGCAGTGTTTTCGGCGCCTGCTACCGGTCGCCGTGAAGTCTCGTTCGTCGCACGATATTGTGCTCTTGTGCCACCCTTGTCGCGATAAAGCTCAGGTAAGTGATTACCACATTGCGTTTTACTCTAGTGCTGCCAGGTTCTTCAACCATCCTTGTGCCGTGAATGATCATTTGTCGTGTTACCCTCACGCTCTTCCTCTCCAACTTTTTGACACTTTGCTCCACCTCTTTGCACATGTTGTGTTTGCCTAGGCTGCAGCACTGAGACGGCGTGCATCGCTCTTAGATGCTCACAACCTAGTGCACCACCCTCCCCCCCCTCGTATCGACCTGCAGCGGAAGACTGTGCGCTCAGCGGCCAATGCCTTGGCTGCACACAATGTGGCAAAACTGCACGAAATTGCAGCGGAAAGCGCAAGTCGCGAGAATAATACAGGCGAGGTGCCACCACCACTGGAGACAGCCGTGCCCAAGGCACCGAAGAAGGTCAAGAGCAAAGTCATTCCCCCAGCTCGCGTGGCCGAACTTTTGGAGGTGGTGCGGTCGTTTCTGGAGCTTGATGATGTTGCTAGCGTTGGGCCGAGCGAGATTGAGCATTGCCGAGCAGTTGACTTGAGCCTACGAGCGCCCATCGTGATCTCATCTGCTACATCGGCTGTTGCTGTATCAGCGGATGCTCCTTCGCCCGCAACGACACTAGTACCATCCTTGAAAAAGCGCTCTCGAAACTCGTCCAATGAGCAACGCATTGAGGAGCCTAGTCAAGGTGACGCAGACGAGGAAGAGGAGCAAGAAGCGGTTGGTACAGTAAGCAACAATGGAACTGCCGTGGTCACTCAAGCCGAAGCGCCTGAAGCTATACTCTTAGAGCGACTTGGCCTTTATAAATGTGCATCTAGTAATTGCGGCATTGGTAAAAGTGACGATAGCAGCGCTGGCACAGTCGATGGTGTCAGTAACAGTGAAGATGGCTTTGATGCTCAGCGTAGTGCTGTGCAGGCTTTTGTTGAAGAATGGCGTAACTTGTTTCTGGAAGCGGTGCAGCCCAAACTGCTCCCCGAGGGCTGGCGAGTGGAACGCCCAGTATGGTCGGAATGAAGCAGAGCTCCAGCCTTGAATGAATCCGTGGATGTGTTGGAGTGGAGTGGGGGACGGTCTCCCTCAATTATTGGCCTGGTTGACAAGTAGTTCATATGACCTCTCTAAATAAATATAAAAAGGAGCAACCGTTGGCTACTGAAGTAAAGTTTTAAGTTGTTGAAACCAAGAAGCCGTTTGAGTTTGAGTACAATTTTAAAGTTCGTGACGGAATTTCCATGCACGATATTGGTGGAGATAGAAGTTCCGAACAAATATTCCTCTTGCATACACTTGTTGTGGAATAAAGAGCGATAAGTTCCTTTAGTACGGCCTTCAACTTTACCATTTACCGCCACGTACACACAAGCAATTGAACATTGAACTGCCCGTCCGACTTGCGCTATTCGCTATGCGGCCCTATCCCTGTGTCTTTGTTTAAATATGCATTATTCTGCTGTAAGGAGTTCCCTGCATAACCATGAGGCTGAGTCTTGGCTCTTGTGTCGTGTGAGGAATTGAGAATATGGTGTCCCTTAATAAGACCTCAGTCTCAGTCTCTGATGATTATTTGATTTTGATGGTATGTACTACATTAGCAAATTTAACCCCGATTTGGCATCTTTTTGTCTTTTTTGTTTTGCATTTTGTGTATCTCGCCAGCATAAACTGTCAACTCGAGTCAAGCCTACAAGCGGCAAACAAGGTTGGACTTAAGCTGCTCCATCTTATCCTGGATCAACGTGTTGAGCCTTTTCGAAAATCCGAGCAGATACAGTCATAAGTTTGCCAAAATTTTAATAGAGGTATATTACTAGGTGTTCTTATTTGTGTCCCATGGAGACGGCATGGGAAGCTATCGAGTTGGCTATTGAGGCTGCTATAGAAAAGAGCGTAGGACATCTCCAGAGTCCACCTACGAAAAGCACTGAAAGCTACTGGTTTGGACCAACCACCGTTGATCCTCTGAATTTCAAGACCCTAGTCCGTACAGATTTGCGCCAGACCTTATTCCAGTACCTTCAATGTGAGCTGGTTGCACACCTCCGCGAGAGTGTGGCGCCAGCGTTTCGGGCCGCCGTTGATAGTGCAACGGGGACCGATAGCAACGGCAGCATGGACGACAGTAGAGAAGGGACTAGCTCAACCAACCATGATGCAGTGGTGGTGGCAGTGGAGGCTGCAGCAGCGTCGCTAAAGAGTGCTCTTGGTGTTGTTAGTGACTTGGCTGTTGCCATGGCGGATGCTCAGCAGCAGTCGACATCGTCATCGCCACCGTTGCCACAGATGCTGCTAGAAGTGCACACCATTGCTCATGCACTTCGCTGCGCCCTCGCTGACGAAGTGTTTGCTGGGCCTCAGCTTTATTTTGGAGATCATACAGCTGAGCGTGTGAAAGCATTGTCGCCACAGTCTCCACTCGGGGCTCTGGCTGGAGTGCTGACCACAACTCTCAATCAAGCAGAGAAAAAGTGGAACGCCATACAAAAAAGCAAAAAGTTGGCTCAGGAAAGGTCAAACAGGTCAGACACAGGCGACGAGGAAGAAAAAGGTGGCGAAGGAGGAGATGAGGATGACCGAGACATTGCAGCATGGGGAATTGACGAGGGGTCGGCATCGTCAGAAGAAGAAGACGACGACGACGAAGATGGTGCAGAAGACCTAGACAGTTTGTCACATGATGTAGCTGCGCGGTGCTGGTCAAGCTTGAAGACGCTTGGTTGGTTGGAGCGACCAGAGGTGGCCAATGTGGTGGCAAGCTTGGCTCGTGCTGCCGTGCACCGAGAAGTAAGAACCGGCTACTCCTATGAAGTAGGAGGGTGCACTGTCCTTGATATTTAATTATCATTGGCGCATATTTTTAGCATTTGTTAGGACATGCATGTTTTTGGCAAACGCTTATTCAAGAACTTTCGCCAGCTCATTTCATCCTTTGGCGTGGTGCAGGTGACGCGGCGTGCGTCTGACCAATACATGAAGCCTCGGCTCCCGCGCCTGTTGCGATATGGCAGGCATGTGGTGACCACCTGGCTTCAAGCAGTGCATGGTCAAGAGGGCGGTGTCAATAGCAGTCGAGCTGTGTGGGCCTCACGTGTAGATGCCTCAGTGCTGGAGGCCTTCAGTGCATCGCGGATCAGTGAACTGTACGCTATCATCACTGAATACCCTGATTCAGCCCCTGCCGTGGAAGAGTTGCAGCGCGCGCTTGAGGTGTGCAATTGCTGCCTCACTTGAAACATAATTTGCTTTTCATGTCATTTAGAGCTCCATCTTTAATTATAGTTCAATGGTGATAATATTATGAGCAATTCTTGGTCTATCCTGCTGCACACTGCCTACTTATAAAACCCTTTTTTGTCTTTTCGATGACAACTCTGCGCAGTCGTCTTAATGATTCTTCGATATATCTTCTCAGGTCACACAGCAGCACGGTGAACTAGCAGATGCACTACGCAGCGTCCTCATAAAACGGTTGCTGCATCCGGGAGCTACCACCACGCAAATCATTGACGTGTACATCGCCATCATCAAGGTGCTACGCATCCTCGACCCCTCGGACGCTGTTCTTGACGCGGTTTGCCTTCCAGTGCGCAACTACCTTCGCGGCCGGCGTGACACGGTATCTTGAGAAGGGGATGAATGCATTACTACCTACATTTCATCGAAGCGATGTGTTTGTTCTCGTTTACGCGACCTGTCCACCCCTTTTGTCATTCGTGCGCACGACAGGTGCGGTGCATTGTCGCGTCCCTGACCGATGAAAAAGCCGAATTGCACGACGAATTGCAGCAACAGACCCAAGACGGCCACAGCAGCAGTGCCGACCACCAAGACGAGTGTGGAGATGACGACGAGTCTCCTGCAGTAGCTGCACAATGGGCGCCGAGGCTGCGTGCTAACGATGCCCTCCTTGCTGCGGCAGCTGCCAGCCAGCACGCGCAAAGCAGCAACAGTGGCAGTGGGAGCAGCCGCGGTGGCTTCGACGTTGTGGGCTCCCTCATTTCGATTTACGGGTCCAAGGAGCTGTTTGTGTCGGAGTACCGCGTCATGCTGGCCGGGAAGTTGCTGAAATTGGAGTCTTATGACACGTCGCGAGAAGTATCCACCCTCGAGCTTCTCAAGCTTCGCTTCGGGGATGCAGCCATGCACCAATGCGAAATCATGGTACTCAATTGAGTGACTTTATAGAGATATTATAGATCCTGACGTTTTAAAATTTGAAATTCTACAATCATTATTGTTACCTCGAATACTATGCTCCTTTATCTCTCACCTGAATGCTACGTACTTAATTTTGTGTTCTTGCCATCAGGTGCGTGATGTCGATGAATCGAAACGGCTCAAAAACAACATCGCTTCCAAGCTCGGCGCGCATTCTGCACTTGCTGCCACCGAAGCAGAGAATTCGTTGGAACCTTTGCCCGTGGATGCGACGGTGGTCTCCGAGCACTTTTGGCCTTCCCTTCAAGCTGCTTCTAATGATGGCGTAACGCTTCATCCTCGTGGTGCTGCTCTGTTGACCGCCTTCAATGATTCGTAAGTTTTTTGGGCCAACCTCTCTGGCACTTGAGGATGCTTTCACCTTCCCCTCCTTGTAATTTTACTTCATCCATACCTCGCCTTAATTGCACCCTTTTTTTTGTTTACTTCTTATTGTACTGTTGTCTTCGCTTGTGTACTCCTTGTGTTGTCAAATTCACTTTCTCTATTCTGCGCGTTTATAGGTATGCTGCAATGAAACGCCGGTCGCTCGTATGGCGTGAGCAGCTTGGCAACGTAAACCTGGACCTTGAGTTCGCTCCCAATGAACCAGGTGATGAATCTATAGCTTGACACACATAAACACTTCAAAAGTTCCCGTTGCTGAAGTATCTATCACGTCTACTTTTACGATGAATCTCATATATCCTCGGTTGATCTTGTTTGTGTTCCTAGGAGGTCCGCCAGTGGTTGTGTCTTATTCGGTGTCACCGCTTCAGGCCACTCTTATCCTTTACTTTGACGACTCTGAAGACAACAGTAGCAACAGTAAAGATGGTGATTCAAATTCAGTGAGCAGGTCAGCATCAGAATTGGCTGCGCTCACAGGATTGGATGTCGCGAATGTAATGCGCCGGATGGAGTACTGGGTCTCGCATGGGGTCGTGGCTACATCTGGAAGCTCTTCAGACGTCGTCTACACGGCCCTCGAGCAGCCTTACGATGGAGGTGGAGATGGAAGCGCGAAAGGAGCAGGAGGCGGTGGTACCGGCAGTGGCGGTATGGATGAAGACGACGACGCTGATAGAGTTGGCGGTGGCGAGAATACCAGGGCGCCAGATGAAGTGCTCATGAATTACGTGTGCGGTATGCTCCGTAATTTAGGAACCTTGCCATTGGAGCGCGTCCATTCAATGCTCAAAATGTATACCATGGGCAGCGACTACACGTATGAGAAAACGACGAGGGAGCTGCAGACACTGCTGGCTACCATGATGGAAGATGAGAAAATTGATCTCGTGGATGGGCAATATAAACTCCTAATCAAATGAATCTTTCTTGGCGCACACAGTTCCAGCAAGGAATAAGTCATTGCTATGGCCCTTGATGCAAGCTTTCTGTAATTCTTTTGATGTCTTGCGGATAGAAAGGTCGTCGTTTGTTGCCTTTACTCGCGGTTTGTTGCTTTCTAATTTCCTACACGAACCCTTGACTTCAGCTAGGAGACTTGGTCTCGGACATGGCCGGGAAATATACATTGAGAAGTTAACTTCTACTTCTCATTGAGGTGAAAGTGAAAGAGATGGTATTTGCCGTTGCATCGGCAGTAGGATATCTCGTGCCAAAATGGGCACCTTCATTGCACCGATTCAAAGCGCGTAGTGGTAATAGTGGAATGGAGATAGGCCCATTTTTATGCATCAAAATTTTGATGTTGAAGTTAAATGAGGTAGTTGCTAGTTGCTAGTACTAACTGACCTGGCTAGATCTAATTTAATGCCGGTGTGAATTCTTTTTTGAGGGAACTTCCAGGGCACGGAAGAGTGGGCCGCTTTGAACCGTTATCATCACTTCCATGGCCACTCAGGAATGAGTTCCTGATGAGCTTCATTTCTGCCTGTTAGTGCTCTAATTACGGCGCTTCGGGGCCTGTGTCAAAAGAATGTCCAGATTGTTGGGCGCATAAATAGTAGCCAATAGAAATCCTGAAAGCAGGACTCATCTCAGGCTTATCCTCAGCATTGGAACCCAAGAAGATAATATTCAATCATTGCTGTAGACAACCGAGAATTGCATCAGCCCTCCAATTGAATGTAAGGTTAGGGCGAGGTGCGGCCTCTCGTAACCTTACATCACTATCCATAGGGATGGCTTCGTCGCTATCGTCGTCACTAGCTTGTGTGCTGCGTCTGCCGCCGCCACAAACGTTGTCAAGAAAAGTATTGGAATGCACACAAGGTCCAGTATGCAGAATGCACGAAATGTTTGCCTCGAAGTTGCGCACATTGCGGAGAGGTCTACCATACACAATACCAGCAAAGTCAGCGATCTTTCGGTGAATTCCTTGTACGCCAGCAAGTTGAGACAATCCCTTTGCCGATGCACGAGATATCGTCATTGCTTTCAAGGCGATACAAAAGTGCGAGCGCATTGCAAGACACTCTTGCGACCATTTGATGAGCATCTTCATTTGATCATTCGAATGCTTGGCAGCAGGATAATCGCAATTGATGATGTAAGCTTGAAGCCTCCGGCGGGAAATTCGTCCATCTTTGCCCTCAAACGCCCCGTGAAGTACTAACCACTGTGAAACAGCAGTGTGATTGTTTAAACTGCTCCAGCCTATTGGAGGAACACCTTTGGAAGCAAGTTCGGGACTTTTATATCAGGTGACTGCAATGAACTATCAAAGTTGGCCCGTTTCGCACACGTACCTCCAATATCACACCGACGAACATCATCTTGAGCGCCATTGTTATAAAGCCACTTTGCGATGTGAAGTTTACCAGCGCTACATGCACATTTCATGGGTGTTGTGCCCGACCAGTCAGCGGCTCTGACATCGGCATCGTGCGCGACAAGATAGGAACAAACTAATAACCATCCTCGAGTGCATGCATAATTTAGGGGTGTCCATTTGATTCCTCCACGCCCTTTCGGTGCACTGGTAGGTTTGTCCGGATCAAACCCGTGTAAGAGCAAAAGCGTTCGGACGGACGCCCATTCAGAATTTGAGACACCAGAAGGATGATGCGATGCCATGGTCCAAAAAGTTGCGACTGATGGGTTTGAAAGAATGCGACCTTCTGATGAATATGATCATGAAAGGTCCATTCCTCGATAATGAAAGACACATGAACTTGTAATTTTGAAAGAAATCAAATCGATACTTACGTCTCATACTAGTAGGCTCATATAACACGGCGAGAGTTCTTAAAAATGAAATACAAATATCATGCAAAATTGGGCCACCGATGCATGCAATAATTTGACCTTAAGGCATTTTCTCTGCTCAGCTGAAAAGTATTTGGCATAAGACAAGAACGAGATTCAACTCAACTTGAGGATTTGCACGGTTCCGTTTTTATCGTTAATGAGCTAGATCGGGGCAAAACTCCATTCGTTTCGTCTACTCTATAACTCTATATTACGGCCAACATTGGCTTGTATTCAGAACAGTATTCGCGTTCGACAGCTGCCGTTATGAGAGAGCACCTAGCAATTTCTCGTGCATGCCAGACCAGTTTAATTTCGGCCAGCCCTTCTTCTTAAAGGTGCTTTAAAAAAAATATATAAAATTTTATTGCCAGGTCCTGTGCCAAGTCGCTTAGAGTCGCGTAGTCCAATACTAGTAGGGCGGCACTTACAACAGACCACCTAGTTTTCTTTCCTCTTTGCATTGACTTTGCACGCATTTCCTCTCACTTGTTGGTCATCCAAAACTGTTCAACAATTAGTACGTGAATTCTATCACCCAGGCACACAACAAAACTACTTCATAAAGTCATCCACCATGGGATATCGAGCAACCAATTGCATCACAGAACAACATTATGGTTGTGCAATTGCAACTGTTTACTCCAACTCAAATTCCGATCTTACTGATCATGGGCTTAGTCGAGTGCTGCCGTGTCACGTTACGCACAAAAATACTTCACTCAATAGTATCTACATACTATAATATGCACTTAAATTAGTTTTAATGGCCATGTAATTGGATGTGATTAACGAGAGAGGTTTGAGTGGTCGTCAAAAATTTCTGCATTTCAAAATCTGTAAGTATTAATATTTAAAATGTATCGTCCGCATCGAGACCTTCGCCCGTGGAGCAGAACAGGTTGTAGTCTGGCTCGGGCGAGGGACCCACCAAAATGGCTGCGCTGATACCAACCACCACCAGGGTTATCACCCAGCCAAAAACAGTCTTGCCAAGGATCCAGCCATTGATACCCTTGGCACCTTCGAAGAGGCCCACGCCAACAGTGGCGCCAACTTGGCAATGCGTGGTCGAAAGAGGCCATCCCTGACCGGTTCCATAGATGATCACGAACGCAGCACCAAGTTCGATGCAGAAGCCGCGCGATGGCGTGATCGCAGTAAGCTTGACCCCGATAGCATTCATGATCTTGTAACCGTACGTAGCGAGGCCAAAAGCGATGCCGACGCCGCCGATGGCAAGGATCCAGTAGACGTTGTCTCCCGGTTCAGTCTTCGGGGCCACTTTGCCATTCTTGTACGTCATGTAGACCGCAATAAACGGGCCCATGGCGTTGGCGACGTCGTTGGCACCATGAGAGAATGAATCAATAACGGCCGTGAAAATTTGAACATACTTGAAGAGTTCTTCTGTGCGCGTGTCGTGCCGCTGCACGCGTTCATGAATGCCACCGACAACAGAATCTGTTTTCAGGCTTTCATACACGTCCTTTTCCATCTGACCTTTGACAAATCCGATAACACCTTGCTCATGGTGTGCATCGGCAGACTTTTCTTCTTGACTTACGTCGTTCTCTCGAGGTGGGTCTTCCGCGTCACCTTTACGAGGTGCCTTAACGAACTCTCCTTTTTCATTAATCTCAATTTCGAGAGCTTTCGCAGCCTCGACTGCTTTGCCGGACATGTATGGCATGGCAGCAGCAGTGATGATGAAAGCAATCGCCGCCGCAATACTTGCAGGGACAGCAGCAGGACCGAGGTCGCCATCATCTTCGGCGGCGGCAATCATGTCTGCTGTTTGAAAATCTTCCTTCTTTGACTTAGTGCCCTTGAGAATGAGGTACATGGTGTTCACAAATCTGTTGGTTGTGCAGATAGGGAAGTCTGTGTCATAAGACTTTCGACATATAATCAGATATTGAGGTACATCAGAAAAAGAGCCAATAAATTAGGGATAATTGACGAAATCATAATAATAGTATGACGTTACAAAATCGAATGGGAACAAAGTCTATCGATGAATTCTATCTATATTTGCTCACATGGTGAAGGCGACGAGGAACGGGAAGAAAATCTTGCTGTTGCGGAAGGAGACATCGGGGGCCTGGTTGAGCACGCCGTAATAGACACACGCGTACAGAAGCGCCGCGCAAATGCCCGATGCCACCGGAGAAAGGACCCACGAGATCACGATGGCAACCACTCCCTTCACGTATGGGAAGGTGTCAGATTCTTCATACCATTGAACACAGTCAGCATTGCGAGACATCATGGTCATGCCGATGATGCCACCAATGCACGAATGGGTCGTCGAGACAGGCATCTCGAGGTAAGATGCCAGCACGAGCCAAACACCAACGCACAAAATCACGCAAGTCATGCCCCACATGAGAAGTCCAGGGTTGTCCTCGAAGCATTCAGGATCGGCGATGCCCTTGCGGACGGTTTCAGAGACAGATGAGCCCATGGAAACTGCGCCGAGGAACTCGAAGATGACGGCGAGAAAGACGGCCTGCTTGATGGTAAGGGATCCAGCGCCAACGGAGGAAGCGTACGCATTCGCAACATCGTTCGCACCAATGCCGTATGCTGCTCCAAATGCCTGCGATGAGATATTATGACAATGTAAGTGATGAGAAGTTACACGGCTGAAATACGGATTAAATTTAATTTCTCCAAGTCAACATGTACCAGAATGCCTGCCACCCACACGAGCCATTGGTACTGCGCCGTGGCACTCAGGGCTTCTGCCGCCAGCGCAGGATCGGCCGCGAGTGTCACCAGCACTGCAGAAAGTGCATCAAAAACGGAAGGATATCACAGGTAGGTCGGAAGTTTAAATTTGAAAAGATGACATTGATGTGTGATCACAGATTTCGCTCACCGAGGATTGCGAAGCCACGGAGTGGAGACATTATGCCATGAATCTTCATTTTGATCGAATCTTGCGAAAGCAGTGATGTCGGAGAAAAATTAAACAAATTTGCCTTGATAAAATGCAAAAGTAGACGACACAAATGGATAGACCTTTAGCATCAAAACGTTCTTGTGGAACTTCTTATTTGTTGTAATATCCATCTGCTGCTGCAGGATGTTGGTATCAGCAACTCCGAGATGCAGAATGTGAATAGACGGCCGTTGTACGTTGTATTGAGGCGAACAGTGTAATAATGTGAACACGAAATGATGGGGCAAAATAATGACGTCCATATAAGTGCTTCTTGATGGTGCTTGCGTCAGTCATAAATAAAAAGATTAAGATTGAATGAATGTACGATGAGGTTGAAATGCAACTTACATTGGTTGTTTTGAAACAAAGATTCTCGAAGACTGGAAGTGTTGTGCTTAGTATGACCCAATGACCCACGCGCTGGAATCTAAGGTTCGTTCCGTTCCGACATGAACATTCGCAGAGGGTTTGACCAATCAGTGAGCTTGCATGGAAGCTTTAACATTATTTTGCCAATCAATACGCAATAATTATCATCATCATCATCACAGAATATACAGTATGTCTACACTGACCATGTTCTCTTCTGTCATGTTTGACATAGACATAGACGCACTCGAACTCGAACTAATACAAACCCAAATGGCACAGAAGCCAATGCTGCGGGCAGAAGTGGGAATGCGCGTGCGTTGCGCAAACAAAGCAAGTGCGGAATGATTCAGGAGGGAGAGGGGCATT
>Ga0307979_1001985_pt1 | contig 14300 bp, 14 predicted proteins | sample OrgLakmetage1058_FD_201833 | JGI IMG/M metagenome (GOLD analysis project Ga0307979, IMG submission 201833) | Saline water microbial communities from Organic Lake, Antarctica - #1058 | ecosystem: Environmental > Aquatic > Non-marine Saline and Alkaline > Saline | place: Antarctica: Organic Lake...
CACCATCATCGTCCTCGTCCAACGATGTTGAAGGAACTGGCCCACCTAGCTTTTCCAAAGCTCTGCGCAATTTAGCTACTTCCTTGGCCATCTTTGCGAGGTCAGCCTGTCCTACTTCTTGACTTCGTTCTTCTCCTTCGAATCCTTCTTCGCTGCCTCCATCTGCAGATTGAACGGCTGCTTTCTCAGACGCCAACTTCAAAGCTTCTTCCATTCGAGCCAACTTTTCCTGCGTGGCTCTTCGTTTTTTCAACTTCGCTTTTTCAAGCAGGGTGTCTCTTTTTACCTGGATGTTCGCTTCTAGCCGCTGCGACGCGGCCTTGAGTTTGGCGGCGTCTTCTTGTTGCTTAAGCACGGCTGCTGCCGCCTCTGCCTCTCGTTGTTTCTCGAACGCCAGCAACGCAGCGGCCCGGTCTGCTTTTCGTTTCGCGACGGCTGCCTCTTTGAGCTCCTTCTTCTTCGCCGCGGCTTCCACTTTGATCCGTTGGCACACATCATCCACCATGTTCTTCAGACACGCTTTCACGGCTTTGCGGGCCTCCATTGCCTTGAGCTGGTCGAGCGACATGGACGCTACTTTCGAGGCTTTGGCGCCGTCTTTCGCCTGCTTTTTGGCTGCTAGTTTCTTCGCTTTTCGGGCTAGCTTAGCGTCACCATCTTCTTCAAGATCTTCACCATCTCTCCCTTCTCCTTCAGAAGATGACGAACCAGAAGATGAGCCAGAAGAAGAGGAACTGCCGTCAGATGTACCCTGTGAATTGTCCGAGCTCGAACCATCGCTCTTATTGCCATTCCCGTCTTCGTCCTCGTCATCGTCGTGTTCGTTTTCGGCTTCTAGCGTGGGTAGGCTCCACAGCTTCATGAGGCTCTTGGGTTTTGGTTTCGCCTTCGGGGGATCCTTAGCTTTTTCCTTAGCTTCTTTTCTGTTCTTGCGTCGCTTCCTGCGCGCTTCCTTCTCGTCTTCTTCGTCACTGTCCTCACTGCTCTCTTCATCTTCATCCTCATCGTCGTCATCTAGCGACTGCCCGAGCAATCCTCGAGCTTGACTTGCGCCACGCAAAAAGTTTTCAAAGTCGGCATCGCCACCATTACCTCCTCCGCCTAGGCTGCTTCGACGCTCAGCCGCAGCCACAGCAGCCGTTGCGGCATCTGCATCCGCGACATCGGCACCTTGCTCACTGGCGTTCACCATGAAGCCGAGTAATTCCCGGAGCGAGTTGTTGTTGCCACTGCCCGTGCCTCCCATACTATTGCTGCCGCTAATCAGACCTTCGCCGGCTCCACCGCTAGTGGCAGTGCCTTCGTTACCTTGGGCTCCATCGCCACTGGAACTTCCCGCTGCTGCTTCAGCCATTTTGGGGGGGGCGTACTTGCCTAAATTTCTGGCGGTTTCGATTTGCAAGGGGAACAGCTCTTTCTCTTCCAAAGCATAGAAGTGCGTCAGGAGGCCCACTTCGAGGTGCACGATCAGCGCCATGTGCTGCTTGGCCGACTCGAGGGCTTCCGTGTAGCGGTGGCGGTGGCGCAGCACCTTTACAGAGGAGGGGCGGTTGGGCCCCGCGGCTTTGGCGGCGGCTTTCGCCTCGTTGATGGCCGCGAGGACCTGGATGTGTGTGTGTGTGGCAGAGGAAGGCAATGATGAGTGCCTCGAGAAAGAAAGAAAATCCTACTTCATCAACGCAAAACAAGCGAACTATCGGAAAAGTAGAGCTAAAACACCAAAAACCTGTTGTGTAGTATCTCCGTTCACTTCTTCATCTCTTTCTCGTCTTACCTCGGCGTTGTGGCCCACATGTAACGGCCCCGCCAAGCTTTTCCGCGCCTGGGCTTCCGCCATTTCAATCACGCGCTGAGTGGACGCTGCGAGAAGCTCCGTGGCTTTGCGCCTCTCTTCAGCCGTCTTGTGCACCAGTGCGTGGTCCACGGCAGAGTCATCGTCGCCGTCGTCATGATGCTCCGCGTTGTCTTCATGGATGTCGAAGTCGTCCTCGTCAGGAGCACCGACAGGCTCTGCTCCTGCTGCAGCTGTGCTAGTGGAATCAGGATGGTGGTGCTGATGCAAACTGTGCTCAATGAACGACCCCATTCGCTTCGTAACCTTGCGCCCCGCGCGCTGCGCTAAATCGGCCAAGTGCTGTTGCTGGTGGTGGAATCCCGCGGCGGCTCCCTGTTCCTTGAGCGCCTTGAGCGCCTCGCGCCGCGCGCGGTTTTGTTTCAGAATCGCCAGCTCCAAAGCGTCCTGCGCATGCCGCGCCTTTGATTGGACGGCTTCTTCGTCTAACGCTTCGGCCATCTCCAGTTCGCGACGAAGTTCGTCGACAGCAGCCACGCTCGACGCCGGCGCTACGTTCAAAAACCCGCCGTCTTCGGCTTCGAGCATCCGAGAAAACGATTTGGAAATGATCCGCAGGCAGCAAGCCAAGTGAGGCCGCCGCGTTAAAGCCTTGGCAAGACCACCTTCCATGATTTTCCCCGAGTGCGTGTGCATTTCCGCTTTGAAGCCTTCGCGATATCCGTCCAAATGGTCGGGTATCAAGTCGTAAGGTTCATCGGTTTTCATCTTCTCGGCGTTTCAAGAGACAAACAAAAAGGTAGAAATGATTAATTTAATATGAGCGCAATCCCCCATTATATGCCATCTATCTTCTGTGAGACTAATATTCTCAATGACGTGTCTCTTCCCTTAGAAGATATCTTTTCTCTAATATTATTACCTTTTCGCCGCCACCCAAGCCCAATCCAGCTGCGAGCTTGGTGGCATTTTGGGTCAAACCATCCAATAAGGAAGTGCCGCCTAGGCCTGACACCTCGCCTTTTTTCACCGCTGCGTACAGAGACATGAACTCGTCGACATCCACCTGTTGGGGGGGGCAAAAGTATGGGAAGCACGCAGGTGAGTACTGGTGTCTTTCGGAAAGATACTCAAAATAATTCGAGGAAGGACGGAGGAGCGGAGAAAGAACATGAACAGACAAATACAGCTGAAATAACATGGCTAATTGTGCAACTTTAATATCGCCAAGCAGTCACAAACAAACAAAAAAGCGCACGCGTACCCATCCGGTGTCCTTGTCATCCGCAATTTCATAGGCCAAATCCAGATCCCGGCTACTCGGCGGCGAAATGCCGGCATCTTTGCACATTTCTTTCAGGAGCGCTTTGAAGGCCTTCTTCTCGAGGCCCTCGTCGTTGCCTCCTTTCTGCGCTTGGCGGTTCAACGCAATGGCGAAGGTTTGCTTCATTGCCGCCACTTCGTGGGGAAGCAAAACCCCATGCAAGAGCTCGGGCTTTTTGCGCCGTTGTCGGTGCATTGGCATGAAGGCATCGTCGTCTTCTTCAGCGTCGTTGTCCTCGCGGAGAGGGCCACTACCAGCATTTGCACCACCACCAGAAGCACTAACCGCTTGAGCCGCAGTCGCAGCGCGGTGCTTTCGTTGGTCTAGGACCTTGGCCATGTGCTTTTGGTAGGCTCGCCCTTCCGGGGTGCTGAGGCCTCGCCGCTTCACAAACTTCGGAAGCGACTAGATGCATTGAAAAAAAAGGACGCGGGGGGGGGGAGTGACGACATATGAGGCTGCAGTCCTATAAAGGTATTATAAAGTCTCTTATTTCGATTATCAAAATGGCGAGAGCACAAACCATTCGACCCCTCCCTCGGAGTACGAAAGGAAACACACGCACCGGATGAAAGAGCGCTAAACAGTCTGCGTCAGTGATATAGCCTCCGTGAGCACCTGCCACTTTCAGCCAATGGATCAAATCTTCAGCTCCAACGTTACCGTCGTGGTCCGCGTCAAGCTGAACATTTTTTTAAAAACACGCAAAAATATATATATTAGGGAATATGAAATGGAAAAAATGAATAGCAAGACCAAATCAAACAGAATAGGACGAATATCAGTGCTACATGGAGGAGACAAAACTGAAGGCTCTTTCAATCGAAAATCCATACAAGTTTGACGTTTCAGAATTTCTTCCTGGAATGCGCGAAATCCTATGTTTTCCTGACCTGGGAAAAGAACATGTGCACTTCGCTTCGGCTCCACTTCGGCAATTCCAGCTCTTTGTCATGCTTCACGGTGCGCTTAATCTGGGCCAACACCGACTCTTCTCGATTTTGTTTGCTCCCCAGACTCACGAAACTGGCACCGGGCCGCTGGGTCGAAGTGGCGCCGCGGCTGCCGCTGCGCCCGTGACTCGATTTTCGGCTGCTGCTGCTGTGGCCCCTCGCAGCGCTGCGATTGGGCCGCGATTGCGAAGCTGGCATGAGTTGGGCGTGGTCGTTGCCTTGCACCGCGCGAGCTAGGCTCATCGCGCGCTTCTCGCTTTCTGCCCGGGTTAAGCTGCTGCCAGCAGGCACAATGCGGCCAACACTCGTCGTCATCGCTCGTCCCAGCCCTTCAACGATGACCTCGTCGTCGTTGTCTTCATCGCGGGCTACGGAACTGTCACCGGACTCAGATCTTCGCAGACGCAAAGCACCTGCGTGGCGCAACGCATGAGCCTTGGCCTTTTCTCGGTCTCGTTTCTGGCGCCATTTTACCACTGCCTTGTGAAGCAAGGACCGAACCTACGTACGTAGAAAATCATACAGGGCAAGAGAAATACAAGACGACGATGAAACAAGTGAGAGTATTCACGAGTGCAGCATCAGAAAATTAACAACACAAGATAGCCAAAAAAAGCACAGATGCACAAAGGGTGAGATGCAGTGCACCATCTTCAACGATAGAAGGCAGGCCAAGAAACGAACCTTATGGTGACTGGGCACCGCTAAAAACTTGGCGAGAGCGCGCGGCGTGAAACTCGTGTCAATCGAGGACTCAATGTCGGCATTGATCGACGCCATCACGTCGTATTCTTCGCGAATTTCGCCAGTGTTGGCGTCTTTAACTTTCTTCACAAACGCTTTGCCGCGCAGTTTTGTCAAATCAAACGAGTGCAGCAAGCTCAGCTCTGACTCTGTGACGTAAACCTTGCATTCCGTGCGCAAGAAATGTTGCAGCTCGTAAAAGTCCACGAACCCGTCTTCGGACTCGTCCAGCGCGCTGAATATTTCGCCGGCCATAATCGACTCGTTTTGTTTACGAATCTCTTCCGCGTGATCTAATCTTTGCAGCGCCAACTTCGCTAGCGCAGTAAAGGTAATCAAGTCACGCTGGCTTCGGAGTTCGCATTTCCGTTCAATCGACAAACTGCGGCCCCGGGGCCCACCACGCTCCAATTCTTCCAATTCGTAATCGTCGCTGTCGCTATTGTCGTCCTTGCGCATGTTTTCACTCACGATGCCAAGAGGGCTGTTCCAGGCTTTGTTGCCTGTTTCTGCAAGAGCACTGCTGCTGCTGCTGCTGCTACTCATGGGCTTCAAGCTGTTCAGAGGGCCCATCCAGCTGGATTTGCGCATTAAACTTGGCCGGTTGTCAGCGGACACCAGGCGGTTCGTTAGAGCTGAAGTAGGCGATGCCAATGACGACGAGGACGCCTTGCCGGATGCCTTGTCACCATCACTGCTGCTGGCTGTGCTGCTTTCTGCCATGGCCTCGCCATCTTCATTCGTCACGCCAGTTAAGGCAGGCACTTTCGAGCGGCCTTCTTCTTGGCCGAGCATTCGCGGCGACGACGGCGTTTCTTCTTTATCTTCACCTTCTTCTCCTTCCTGGGCTGTTCCGAGTGTACTTCCGCTGCCACCCGTAGTGTTGCTGTGCCCAAAGAGCCCCCCGAGGCCAGAAGAAAACGACAGGCGGCTTGAGCGTGCGCCATTCTGACGAGGGCTTTCGACTCCATTGTTGCTATTGTCGTCGTCGCCGCCACTACCGCTGAGGTGGCTCAGAGGGCTGCTGAAACTAGTGCGCAGCGTGCTCACGCGCCCCGCTAGCCTCGACAAACCATCGCTAGTGCTGGAGCCAAAAATGCCCCCTCCACCAACGATGCGAGTCTTGCTGAACTTTTTCTTCTTCTTCTTGACGTCTGGATCCAAGCTGCGCGCTGGCGGTTTCTCTCTTGCGCGGCTCATCCCTCTCTTGTTCCGCTCCTGGGACTCGGTCCAGCGGTCATGCCCACCACCGCCTCCTTCTTCTTCTTCATTCTCAGGGTCTGGCGGCGGCGGCGTGCGCCACGGTGGCGGGTCCAGCATGTGATCCAAAAGCTTCACTTGAAGTTCGAGCAAGGTCGCGAGCCTCTGGTTGTTCACACACGCAAAGTACAAATCGGACTCGGAAATGGCCCCTTTGTTGGTTTTGTCGGCTTGCATGACGTCAGCCACTACCGAGGCAGGAGAGTCGGTCAAGGGCAACATCCGTGCCCATCTCTGTAACTCTACTTCCGTCACAACCCCGTCTCCATCGGTGTCCAACCACTGAAACAATTGCGCGTTCATCGGTCGATTGAATCCATTGCCCGAACTCCCATCCCAGTCGAACGAGAGTTGCGGGTAGCGCCCGAGCATCTCCGCTAAGCCATCTCGGGTCAGGACCAAATCGTCTTTGGCGCGGGCAATGGTGATTTCCAGCGCCCATTCTGTGATTTCTTCACCGGGGGACTTCAGCTGCATTTCTCGCATCACGCCGTCATGGTCGGTAGCGCCGCGAGGAGTGCCAAAGTTGTACAAGACCGCCTCAATTTCATCCGCAGACCACGGGTGGCCAAGAGGATGGCCTTTTCGGGCTTTCTCAGCGCGGGCTTCGGAGGCCACCTAATATGAAATCGAAATACGAGTACGCAAGATCGTGTGCGTGTAACATGTTGTACTACCGACAAAAGCAAGGGAGATCAAAGGACAGGACATCCAAGAACGAAAGCAAAGAAATCTCCCCCATAAGAAAATCATTGCCTTATCTCGTCTCACCTCGGTCACCGTTTTTTCCGGTTCCAATTTGCCTCCGACCGCCCACCCTTCGTCTTCAGCAACGAGTGCTTTCGCTTGCGCGGCCGCCGCCCGGCCCCATTCCCGTAAATCATTACGGTCAATCAGGCCGTCTCCATTCATATCCAAGCCCTGCGAACAACACAAGCAAACAAGCACATCGAATATGATACCAGTAAGAAACAACACGGTCAGGAGTCTCAACTACTAAAATCCTACAGCGCAACGATATTGCCACAAGAAAACCTCAGTTCATGAATAGATAATCTAGTGCAATTTCTCATCCCAGAATAAATAATGATAATCCGGGAGTATACCTTGAAAATCGCATTGATCATGTCCTCGTTGAAGCCTTCGGCGCGCTGGCCCCTGTACCTCTTCCGTCGCCCTAGAAGACCCAGCTTTCTCAGTTCGTCTTCTTCTTCTTTCTCCAATGTCTCGGTGCGTCGCGCAGGGACTACGCCGAAAAAGTCGACCATGTGCGCTTGCCCCAAGCGATTGCGCTCCTTTTCGAACTGTGATATGAAAGGAGAAGAAAGAAATGGCAACGAGAAAAGAAAGAACAAAGATATGAAGAAGTTGGAGACAAGAACCAGGTGTCGAAACAAGATTGAAAAACAAGAGATGGAAATGAAATAGATGTCACAGGTCGGAATTCAAGACATCAATTTTAGCTCCATCTCGCATAACATGAATAATGTGTACTTTTTCCGGTACCAAATCGTGCTGTGCTTCTTTGTCTAATCCCATTTTCTTCAGTCTCCGTTTCATTGCCTTGTGCCGTCGAAGCAGCACTGCGCCCACGCACACCAAAAACATGAACGCTTGCAGAAAGGCAAAAGCTAGCGTGGCAGCTCCAAAATCCCCCAGGAAATGCCCCGAATAATTGGGCGTTTCAGAAGGTGCCTGTGTTGTGCGCGGTGGCGAACAAAGTAATGAATGGAGTGAGGAATACGGAGATCGCACTTACAAAACAAGAACATGCAACGATGAAGGAATCAAAAGAGGCTATCTCAAATATGGTAGTCTATAATCCACGCAATTGAATGAAAATGAATTAAACCATTGGAGTATGAGTAGTTTTGACGTACCGGAGTGGGGATCGGCGATGGAAACTGCGTGGAGGGAAGAGGCGTGGGCGGATGTGTGGGATCGGGGCGAGGGCGGATCCAACGGACCAAATACACTTCGAGGGAGTTGAGGTCGTACCTACCACAAGATTTCAAGAGAGAAGTGAAAGTTAATACATATTCAATAACAATAAAAAAAAACACACATCATCGGGATGAAAAGAAGCACAGACTTGAATCAACATGTGCTATCATACAGTATGAACCAAGTTTCTCTCTGATCTTTTCTCTCTCTTCACACATACCGAACGCCATCGCAATTGGCCGCGGCCAGCCCGCGTGTGTACGACTCTACTAATGTAGTAGGTGCAACCGTAGGCTGATTCGACGGTGCTGTACTCGGCACGGGCGTTAGGGTAGGCTGAGCACTGGTGGTTGGAGGTTGGGTAGGTAAGTGTGATGGTTTTAAAGTAGGACCATGCGTAGGGCGTTGGGTAGGCGGAGTGGATGGATGAGGGGTCTCTGAGGGCTGTGGCGAAGGAATGAGCGTAGGCGAAGGCGTCGGCACACGCGAAGGACGGTGAGTGGGTTGGAACGAAGGGGTGTACGAGGGTAGCGGAGTGGGGTACGGTGAAGATGGTACACTCGTCGGCACTCGCGAGGGAGCCGCCGAGGGTTGAGATGGAGCAGGCGTGGGGAGTGGCGAAGGCGCAATGGAAGGTGGCTGGGTCGGCCTCGGGCTAGGGCGCGTGGGCTGGAGGCTGGGGTACCGCGTCGGGTACTCGGAGGGGTACATGGAGGGTACAAACGTGGGTGTGTAGGACGGGGCCAGGGTCGGGCTCCGAGAAGGATCTAGCGACGAAGTTTGCAGCAATCGCCTTTGGCCGTCAGCAGCAGCACCTCCAGAGGTGGCACTATCTGTGGGCGATGACGAGGGAGGGGGCGTCGGATTTGGCGTAGGAGGGTACAGCGCGGCGCCAACAGCTGGGGCCACCAAGAGATCCCACGGCGACTCTTCGTCCATCGCTTGGGAAATCTCTCGCACGATGCGACTGCTCAAATTCCGGGCAAACTCCAGCGTGCGGTTGGTGTCAACCCAATCGTCATCGCTGGCTGGGCCCGCCACGAACCCGTAGTTGTCCATCACCAGCTCTACGCTGAACCGTAAATCAACTTTTTCGGGCGCGAAAATGGCCGCTACCGACACACTGTCCAACCGTCGGGAGGGTGGCTGCGGCTTCGAATAACGATGGACTACATCATCATCGTGGCTTATTTCTCCTTGAAGCAAGTCTATACCCTCGTCTGCGCTGCTTTCCGCCAATTGCAGATTGTTGTCTTCCCGAGCCGCTTCCGCGGCTGACCGTTGCACGGCTCCTGCAGCCCACGCCAGAAAGGAAGTCGCACCTTCTTGCTGTTGCAAGTTGTGTCGACGAACGCGCCGTGCATCCGCAGCATCCATGCTTTCTTCCGGGGAAATGAACACGATTTTGCCGCCGCGGCCGTCGCCTTTGCCTACAGCATCGCCATAACCGTCGTCGTCGTCATCATCGCCATCATCATGGTAGCTGGCGCTATCATCATCGATAATCTCGACAAAGTTTTCATCAGTGAAGTCTTCCTCCTCACCTAACCCAGCTGAAACGCCGTTGAAGTTCCCGTTGCTGCTGCTCGACCTCGACAATCGTCGTCGTCGGTTCGCGTTCTTTAAAGCGGCAGCCGTCGCCGTTTCGTTCACCCGTCGCCGCGCCGTGGCATTCAGCAGATCTTCTGGACCTACGAAGTGGCTGACGCCCAAGAAAGCGGCTTGAAGAGCAGCCCAGTGTACGTCACTCACATCCTCTGGCCTCTCGAAGCCATCAAACCCTAGAATGATGTCGACCTTCATCACGACATAGGGCGCAAACGTCGGCACCGGCGAGGGCACTGGCGTTGGGTGTATTGTCGGGTACTCCATTCTAGGCACCACCAACACGGACTCTACAGAGGGGGAACCACTGCACTGCTGCATACCTTGCGACAGAGTCCCATCGTACAGGGAAGATTCGAGGCTGGCCCGCAGAGCGACTTCGTATGCGGTGGCGGTGTGATACCCTAATGTAATCAGCGAGCCCACGACATCGATGCTGACCACTGCTACTCCCCGAGATTCAGGCGTCGGCAAAGAGCTAGGTGCATGCGTGGGGGCAGGCGACGGCGGCGGCGTCGGAATCGCGGAAGGCAAAGGCGACGGCACTGAGGTGATGGTAGGAATGGCGGTTGGCAGCGCAGTCGGCAGTGCGGTTGGCAGAGATGGCACCGGCGTGGGTGAAAAGGAAGGGACGCTGGTGGGAAGAGGAGTCGGCTTTTGAGAGGGCTGCATCGTCACGCTGGGTGTTAACGAGGGCGCGAAGGACGGCACCAAAGAAGGCAGTGGCGTCGGCGGCAGCGTCGGCTGAGAGGGGGCCACTGTGCTCGTCGGTGAGGGTGAACTCGCCAACAGCGCACGTCGGATGTTGTTGCTACTTGGGGACAATGAAGGAGTTGACGTGGGTGACGACGGCGCCATTGTAGGTACCACAGTTGGCGACGGAAGAGTCGCTGGCACACACGCTGTGTGGTCTGAATTTGAAGTTTCATCAAGGCTACACGCTACGCAGGCATCTTGTTTGCCATAAGACACGAACCCTTCAGAGCAAGTCATGCAGACAGAACCTGTTTCGTTGTAGTATTCGCCTGCAAGGCAGGCGCATTTGGCGGCAGACGCGTTGAGCGAAGATTGATTCGAGATCAGGCTAAACATAAAATTCGTGCTTTGGCTCTCGGCGACATCCCAGCAAAGCACTTGAACCAAAGCAGTGGCGTTAGAAAACATGTACTCAAAGCTTTCGACTCGGCTCACGTTCCAAATGCTCAAATCAACGTTGAAGTTCGTTGCGCCAGCGAACATGAAGGCCATGTTCGTTACACTTGAGGTGTCCCAGAGCGCCAAGTTTTCGTTGAACGTCGCTTTGCTACTGCAGTGATCGGTGAACAAAGAAGCCATGCTCGTAACTTCCGAGGTGTCCCAGCTCGCGATGTCTCCGTAGGCGGCAGCCGCAGCCGCTGAATTGGAACACCACTGAGACACCGCAAGCTGCAACGACGTCGCGTCTGCAATTGGAATGAACGTGGGCTTGAGCGTTGGGAGGGACGTGGGCTTGAGCGTTGGGAGGGATGTGGGCTTGAGCGTTGGAATGAACGTGGGCTTGAGGGTTGGGAGGGACGTGGGCTTGAGCGTTGGGAGGAACGTGGGCTTGAGCGTTGGGAGGGACGTGGGCTTGAGCGTTGGGAGGGACGTGGGAGGCAGCGACGGGTGCGCTGTGACGCTAGGCAACAGGGAAGGTATTGAAGTAGGGATTGGCGAAGACGTTGGCAACGGAGTGGGAGATGGGGAAGGCAACAGTGAGGGCACCATGGTGGGCACCGGTGAGGGCAAAGGGGACGGCGCATAGGGTTCAAATTTGACTTTGCGCAAGATTTGCAGTGTCAACGGTTCAGACGCGTCTGCGCCGGCTAACTTCCCTGCCAGAGCCTGCGCCAGGCATTCTTGGTCCAGCAGCGAATAACCCGTAGAGGTGATGGACAGAGTGAGCGTAATGTGCATGCCTACGGTGTCGGTAGAGGTCGGCACGGGCGAAGGACTAGGCGTGGGCATCAAGGTGGGCACTGGTGTGGGCACCAGAGACGGCACGGGTGTGGGCTTCGGTGAGGGATGCCTCGAGAAAGACGGCGGCGGTGTGGGGGTCTCGGAAGGCAGCAGCGAAATCGTAGGCAGGGGCGACGGGTGCCGAGAAAAAGTGGGTCCAGGCGTGGGCACAGGCGACGGCAGAGGCGAAGGCACGGGGGTGGGCCGCGGGGACGGCGCTGGAGTGGGCACCCCCGAGGGCTGCGGCGTAGGATAAATCGTAGGTACGGGCGAAGGCACTGGCGAAGGCGCAGGCGTGAGCACTGTGATCGGTGCGGATTTCAGCGGTTGAAACGCAGCAGGAGTATCGCCGAAAGCCAATTCGCAGGCGGGGAGGAGGCGACTGCAGCTGAACGCGAAGTGGCGAGCGGCACTGGTGCGGTTGAGCGCATCGTAGGTGTACACAATAGGCGCTACCCCGACATCTTCCTCACTGTAAGGATTACTGAATGTGGCAACCCCCCATGTACCCGTGCTGGTCTCAGCCGCTTGCACCACCATGCCATCGAACGTTGATTCTCCAACTCCCCAGCCATCGTACGAATTGACGAGATCTGACGAACCTCCCACTTCAAACATAAAGTTATCCTGGTTGGTGACCGTGCCCACTTCGAAGGAGACTTTGGTGTCTTTAGAGGTAGCAGGTGTCGCCCATCCGTTGCTTGTGCCACCTGATATGGAAATGATATTTCAATTGACAGGAAATACAAGGAATAAGATGGGGCAGCTAATAATAGAGAACATAAAGCCCCATGAAACAAAAAATGAGGTACAGGACGAGTGAATGATGAAGATACTCTTAAAGTGTTAATATTACCAGTCTTGGCCAGTTCAACTTGTATCGCGTACGGCAATGGAGTGATGTCAATCTGGCGCAGGAAACGATACTTCTTCGCAAGCACTTGGGACAAAAACGCCAAATCTGCTAGAGTGGCATTTTGACCGTCGAGATCGGGATCTAAACTAGCGAGTTGCTTGGGACCATCGCTGAAAGTCAAATCTAGGCTGGACGTGTAGCCACTAACCGTATCGTCGTCGTCACCGCTACGACTCGTTCTAGCAGCATCGGGGCCGCCGTTAACATGATACCAGGCCATGTATTGCAAGTCTTCGACGTCGAAAGCACAGTCGTTGTTGACATCCCCCAAGACGAGGTCACACCAGTCATCATCTTCGCCCCCGCCGGGACCTCCCTTGTGACCTTCCCACTCCTCTTGCCAGACTAGCAGTGTTCTCGCTTTCCTTGGAGGTGTTTTTGTTTTCGTCAAACGTCGTCGCGCAGGCAAAACAGAAGGAGCTTGAGTAGGCGCTAGTGTAGGTTGAGACGGTGCTGGCGAGGGCAACTCTGTCGGAGTCGACAACACTCCTCCAAAATCTGTCTCCGTGCAATCGACAGCCGTGAGGGCCATCACATAAGCCGAGCCCCCTTTCGAACCTCGATCGTCCACTCCATAGGCCCCGACCGCGAGATCGCCCACTGTATCGCCGCTGACGTCCCCCAATCTGGCGACCGAGCAACCGAAGTAGTCTCCACCAGCGTTCAAAATGAAGGCGTTGATCGAAGGCGTGGGGGTGGGCCACGGTGTAGGTTGAAGTGTTGGCGCTACAGTGGGACGTAACGAATTTGTAGGTGCTGATGTAGGAGGTACAGAAGGCGGCGCCGTGGGTAGCACCGTACTCGTAGGTACTGGTGCGGGAGGTACCGTAGGCGGCGCCGTGGGATATGACGAAGTTGTAGGTGCAGGGGTCACCTGAGCCAAATGCCTTCGCTGTTGCAAGCGACGGTTGTAAGCTTCCTGGCCAGGCAAACTATAAGTGAGCGGATATAAGCCTACTTGCTTGTTGTCCCGCTTGTAGTAGGCTTCATTGCTCAATTTCACCATGCTTAACACAGCACCGTCGGTAAAACCACCAGCGCCGCCACGGTTGAAAGGTTCCGCGCGATCTAAGAAAACCATGTATACAGCACCCGATTGAGGCAGTAAATCGTCGTCTCGAGGAGACCCAACGGCCAACTCAACTCCATAGTCGCCATCGATGTTCCCCAGTCCAACTAAACTCCACCCAAAGTGATCCTCACTCTGTAAACGGTGGCCCATCGATTGAACCGTTGATGCATCAATTTTCACGCCGCTTTCGCTGGTCGCATTCACCAAGGCACCTGTTGTCGCCTCTGCTTGTAGCATTAAAAGGTATACAGCGCCGCTGGAGTCAAGAGGGATAGTGCCATTGTCATTGGTGCCATCGTCCCCGTACGCGCCTACGGCTAGGTCCGGAATACCATCTTGGTTCAAATCACCCACAATGGCCAGACTGGAACCGAACGCACTGGTCGAGTTTTTCAGGCTAAGTTGCACAGAGGGTGGCAATAGTCCCGAACGAGAGCTAAGCACTGCGAACTGAGGTTGGCCATTTGAGGACTCGCTCAAGGGCCAACCACTAGCGTTAAGGAACGTCAGGTACACGGCGCCTTCTCCGCCCAAAACACCCGGAGCACCAATGGCCAAGTCTGTGACATTGTCGCCATTCAAATCACCTGCGCTAGCTACGGCCCAGCCAAAACGAGCACCTTTCTCAGCCGTTTCTCCCGGGCTATAGAGACGAGTCGCGTTGCGGACAGTCCCAAAAGGACCCATCAAGAGCACGTAAGCCGCACCTGATT